>CETX01140220.1_pt1 | contig 28679 bp, 10 predicted proteins | sample 356501 | NCBI WGS metagenome assembly CETX01 (sample SAMEA2623390, study PRJEB7988) | marine metagenome | biome: marine biome (ENVO:00000447); feature: mesopelagic zone (ENVO:00000213); material: "saline water (ENVO:00002010), including plankton (ENVO:xxxxxxxx)" | depth 450 m | reverse complement strand
TGGCTCCACCGCGCTCCGAAGGCGCTCCAGCAACACCCCCATCCCATATCTCAACCAACTGAACGCTTAGTGATACTGGGGAAAGCTGACTGGTCTTTTGAGATCGAAGGTGGGCTTTGTTTGGAGCTTGATAGGCCAGTGACATTCGCCTCTGTCTCGGCGGAAGGGAGTGGGTTTAGAGCGGTTGCTAGGTGGGGTAGAGGGAGGGAATTGCTGGATCGGGCTCCTTGTGCTGCTTCGGTAGGTTGCCTTTCAGTTGGTTGACGCGGTCAAGGAGCGGCTCCCCATCCCAGGATTGTTGGCCGTCCGGGCTGAACAGGTGTTGGTCCAGATCGGTGATGGCTTGGTTGAGCTGATCATCCACGGCGGCTCTTCTGAGGTCACGGGTGCTCTGTATACGCTGGTCCGGCCAGTGCATTTGCGCCCAGCGGAGTAGGGCAGCCCTTGCGGCAAGCGGATCGCTGCCATGGCAGGAGCGCGTGATTTCCTTGTAGATGTCGGCTTGGCTTTGGTCATGGGGCTGACCGTTCAGTGGGCCTTCCTGATATTGTTGCTTGACCTGATACAACTCGCGTCGGGTTCGCAACCATTGTGTGGTCGTCAGTACGAAGGCTAACGCCAGGGCTGCGGCGACGTATATCCAATAGCTCATGGTGAGAGTTTCTGGTTCTCCGGCAGGCTGCGCGGGAACGGGTGGTTCAATGGCAGTGGGCTGGAATGGAATAGATGCTGCCCCCGTAGCCGGTAGTACCCTGTAGCTCGCAGCCGGGATTCGGGCCACTTCCGCGCGGTCACGCTCGCTGTTCCACCAGTCGACTCTGATTTCAGGGAAGTGCAGCGCGGCCGCGACAGTGGGCACGATGCCGACAGTTTCTATGCGAGTCGCCATAAGGCCTCGCTCATTGAACGATTCATCCGTTTGTGTGGGGTCCGAATAGACTTTGGCATTTTCCATCTGCTCTGTGGCCAGGGGCTCCAGCAGTGACACGGGAACTCCTTCTCCGACCACGGTGATGGCTCGGCTGATCGGCTCTCCCACGGTGAAAACCGGCGGATTGTCAGTCCAGGACTCGGTCAGCGTGAGGGATCTTGCAGGCAGCCAGTTTGCTGCTGTGAATGCGGCTGGTTTGGGCTTCACCGTGATGTGATGCCCTTCTGACACAGATCGTACATTTTCTCGACGGGAGCGTGAAAACAAGCTACCGCCCCGTACGACAATTTGGCCATTGAGCACCTCGCGCTTGAGCATCAACTCTCCACTCTTCTGGGGAAACAGTGCGTAACGCCATTCAGCCACAGAATAACGAATATCGTTGACATTGGTTTGGTATGTGTTCTTTTCCACCAGCGTCTTGACAAGGACATCTTCAAGCGACGGCGCCGACGGCAAGTCACCGGAGTAGTCGTTGCGGAAGTAGAACTTAACGGTATACATCAGTTGGGACTGAACATAGACCCGCTCTTTATCCACGCTGGTGATCAGAAATGCCATCTTGCTCATCTCTTGCTTGGCGTTGGATGACAGTTTGGCGACGTTAATTACGATGGCATTGCTAACGAGATTCTCATGCTGTATCGGTGGAATGGTAAGCCTGCCAATGCGCATGGGGCGAAGGGACAGGATCCATTCGACGTAGGAACTGCTCTGTCGTCTGCCATTGGCTGACGAAAATGTCATACCGGATTTTCGTCCGGTGCTGAGGACTTCAAAATCTCGCAGCAGTGGCGAAAAATCCGGCTGAGCCGATGACTCCGTGCCGCTCCAGCGCAGCGTGAGCTGCAGGGTGTCGACTTCGGTAATTTCGGTGCTGTCAACGCTGGCAATAGGATCAGCATTACAGGATGCAGTGAACCACATGGACAGGAAAAGTAGCATTGAACCGAGTGAGCGCATTCCGATCTCCTACCAAACCTGACCGGCTTTCGGTTTCTCACCCCGCTGTTTCGCCAGCTCGTACTGCCGTTGAAATTTGTTCTTCAGCAGCCCGCCAGGATGATCCGGTATCTGTCTTAACCATTGTTGCAGTGCCTGTTCCTCCTCTCTGTCCATCTCGTGCTGCTCGTCCTCCGGCATCTGGTTTTCAGCCAATTCCTGCTCTGCCTGTTGGTGGTCCTGTTCCTGCTGGTCTTGCTCCTGTTCAGACTCGTCTGACTGCTGTTCCTGCTCGCTCGGTTGCTGTTCGTTCTCGGCCTGCTGGTTCTCCTGATCGTCCTGCTGCTGATCGGACTCCTGTTGGTCATTTTCGCCTGGCTCGCCCTGGTTCTGCTGTTGCAGCATTTTCTCCAGCAACTCCTTGTTGAAGATGGCATCTTCGTTGTCCGGATTCATGGCGATCGCTTGCTCATAGGCTTTGATCGCGTCCTGGAATTGTTTCAGTTTTGCCAGCGAATTGCCTCGATTATATCGACCATCAGAAGATTCGATGCCGGTGAAGGCGTCTGTAGCCTCGACATAATCACCGTTTTGATAATAGGCCGATCCTTTCCAGGCGGGATCTTCAAAGAGTTCTGCCGCGCCGGCGAGATCCCCATTCTGCATCGACTGCGCGGCTTGCTGATCGGGCGTCTGCCACAGGTCTTGCCAGTCTAATGCGTATACAGGCTCGGATGGCAAACTGACGAACACCAGCAGAACCCAGATCCAGCCACGTCTGAAGCCAACCGCCGCGAGCGGTAGCAGCAAGAGCAGCAGCCAGGGGCCCTGTTCATACCAGTCGTCAAAATCCCTCTCGATCTGCAGGTACTCGCCGGCATCGAAGCTGACGCCCTCGGCGAGCAGATAGTCGATATCCGTATCCTTCAGCGATGCTTCCGCATATCGTCCTCTGGTTACAGCCGCAAAGGACATGAGCGCCTGTCGGTCGAGTTTGGGGATCACCATGGCTCCCTGCCTGTTCTTCAGATAGCCGGCGCCTTTGCGGATGGATGCCAGGGAGATGGGCGATCCTTCGGGCGTGCCCACCCCCAGAATGGAAACCGGATAGGAATCACTGTTGGCCGTAGCGATCATCCGGCTGTTGGCGATATCGGTGATCTCGTCCGTGATAATGAGGATGCGGCCGTTGGCAGCACCACCGTTGTGAAACATGTTGAGGGCAAGAATCAGGGCTGATTCAAGATTGCTGCCCAGCATCGGCATGATTTCCGGCACCAGGGCGGGGATCATCGATGCGATGGTGGCGCTATCTTCTGTGAGGGGGGATACGCCGTGGGCATCTCCGGCATATACGATTAGACCAGTCAATCCCTCCTTCCTGGCCTGCAGAATATCCAACAGTTTTCTCCTGGCGCGCACGAGGCGGTTCGGCTTCAGATCGGTAGCGTACATGGAGATGGACAGATCCAGGAGCACTACCAGAACATCTTCCTTCTCATGCATGGGCTGAGGAGTTTTTTCCCAGACAGGTCCTGCAAGTGACAGGATGGCCAAGATCCAAGCTGTCAGCAGCAGTGCAAATGGATTTCGTTGCACCGCATGACTGGACTTAACCAGCAGGTGAGGAAGCAGCACCCTATCGATGCTGTTTTCCCAATTGCTGCGACTGTTTTCTCTGGCGCGAAGAATCAGAAACAGTATGGCTACCGGTATCAGTGCGTAGAGCCACTGCGGACGCAGGAAGTGAAATTCGGAAAATTGGCTGAGTAGTTCCATGCTAATCTAGCCTGTCGGCAGTTGCCGATTCCAGCCTGCCGGCATTGGTCGATGCGGATGGCCGCAGCAGAGATTGCAGGTTTTGCAGCGCGATCTGAACAGCACTGGCCATCAGCGGATTGAATACTGCCAGCAGCAAGCTGATGGCGACAGCTAAACCGAGGGGCCAGTAATAGAGAGAACTAATGGGTCGATAAGTTTCACTTTCCTGTTCGATCGGTTCCTGCTGATCCAGGTCCTGGTAAACCCCCGCCAGCTCAGAGAGATTTCTTGCTCGATAGTACTTGCCCCCGGTAATCGTCGCGATCTCCTTAAGGGTTTTCTCGTCCAGTTCCACCGAGGGGTTGATTCTGCGGCTAAAAAAGCCTCGACCATTGATCATTTCATCGGCACCAAAACCGATGCTGTAGATCTTGATGTTTTTTTGAACCGCCAGTCTGGCCGCCTGTATGGGGGAGATCTCGCCGACTGTATTGACCCCATCAGTCAGCAATATAAACACGCGGTTGTTTTCCGGCCTCGACTGCAGGTGTTTGACGCCCAAACCGATGGCATAACCAATGGCGGTGCGTGGTCCGGCGATGCCGATCTCTGCTTCTTCCAGCAGGGCCTGAACCGTGTTTCTATCGAATGTAAGGGGCGTCTGCAAATAAGGCTTTTCACCAAACAGAATCAGTCCCAGGCGGTCCCCGGTTCTTCGTTCGACAAATTCGCCGACCACCTTCTTAACAACTCTGAGACGGGTAGTGCGCCGCTTGCCCATGCTCATATCCTGAGTTTCCATGCTGCCGGAGATATCCACTGCCAGCATCAGGTCACGACCGCTGGTAGGCAGTGTGACGGGATCACCGATCCATCTCGGATGGCTGGCCGCCACCACCAGACTGATCCAGCCGATCACGGTCAGGATCTTCTTCAAAAGCACGCGTCTGGCACTGCCCATTAGCCTACCTTCGAACGAAGTCGCCTGGGGGTAAAATGGCACCTGCAGGGCAGCTTCCTGCCGCTTTGCGGGTGGCATCAGCTTATGGATCAGATAGGGCAGCGGCAGCGCAACCAGTGCCCAGGGCCAAAGTAGTTCAATCATAGTGCCGCCAGGCGTGTCCCCAAGGACACTTGCTTAAGCGCTCTGATTCGTTCAAGCGTATATGGCTGGGGTGCGAAACAGACTTGATCAGACTAACAGTAAGTTTCATGCGGGCTCCTCCTAAAGTTTCCTCATAAGGGATTCAATCATGCGTTGCCCGCTTGTGAGCTGTGATCCATTTCATTCCCAGTTCGTGTAGTGTTTGCACGTCAAATGCTGTCTTCGGTTCATAGGCGCCGTACATCAGTACCTGGCCGTGACCCACGCTGAATTCATCCGTCCGACCGGTCTGGTCCAGAAAAGCAACCCACTCCTCGCCGTTCAGTGAAGCCACTTTCTCTCTCGGAAAACAGACCAGTGCGATCCGTTTGATAAGCCCGGCGAACCGGTGCAGATACTCTTCTGCGTTCTGGTTGTGGTGATAGTCCTGCAACAGTTGCCTCAACTGCTGCAGACCGCTACGGCGATAGCGATTCCTGCGCCACCGGTCATACAGGGCACGGCTGCCGAACAACAACGAACACACCAGCAGTAACAACATGAGCCACCAACCGGGCGCAACCAGCCAGGGATCGATGGGTGGTGGCAGGTGAAGATCTCGCAGCTGGCTCAAGGGGTTGATTTGGGATTGGGTGAGATCCGGTCGCACCTCTAGGGGCTCGGGAGCTGGTACTGCCACGTTCAATGCTGGCGATGGTGGGTGCTCTGCCATGGTCTAATGAATCGACTGTCTTTTTAAGTGCGCATACTGGCTGTATTTGTTGGCGATTGAGTCTATCAATGGTTCGTGCGTCTGCAGTTCAAAAAACGGTGCGTTGATCTTCTTGAATTCATCCCGGATGAAATCCAGGCGTAGGCTGAAGTCGTCCCTGTACCTGGCTCTGTGTTCGGGGTCCGCCGTGTTTATGCGAGTGCGATCGGTGCCGTCGGTGATGGTATAGAGGTCCGGGGTTGGCAGGGAGCGTTCCATCTCGTCCGATATGTGTATCCCAACAATATCATTGTGTCGTGCCAGTTGGCGCAAGTGCAACACGGTTTCCGAATCGAATTGTTGAAAGTCACTGATGACAAATATGACGCCACCGTGCTTGATGACTCTCCTCACCGAGCGCAGGGCACCGGTAAGATAGTCGTTGGTTGCCGGCTGCGTGTCCTTCCCCAGCGCGTGATTGTAGGTATCGATCTCGTTCACCAGACGCAGAACTGAGTGTTTACTGCGCCGCGGCCGGACTTCGCGATGATTGTGTTCGGAAAAAACCAGACCGCCGACCCGGTCGCCACCGTCAAGTGCAGTCCAGGCGATCAACACGGCACTCTGGGCGGCGAGCACCGATTTAAACGTCACTCTGCTGCCGAAAAACATAGACGAAGACTGGTCCACTATCAGCAATACCGGTCGTTCCTTCTCCTCCTGGAATAACTTGGTATGCGGTTTTTGCGTTCGGGCTGTCACCCGCCAGTCGATGGTTCTAACGTCGTCACCGGGCTGGTAGATGCGAACTTCCGCGAAGTCGATGCCTCTACCGTGAAAATTAGATGTCAGCAGACCGGACAGCGGGTTGACCGCCTTGCTGATGGCTAACAGGTCGATCTCCTTGGCTGCATAGCGCAGTCTGGTCAACGCCTTCAGATCGGTGTAAGCACCGCCGCCGGGTTTATGTTGTGAGGAGATCGTTCTGATTTGCATCGTTGATTCCCATCGGCTGGCACTTAGCCCACGGCTACTCGCGCCATCAGGGTATCCAGTACGGTATCAGCGTCGATCCCCGCTGCTTCCGCTTCAAAGCTGATGATGATCCTGTGCCTGAACACATCGTGGAATACCGCCTGCACATCGTCAGGGCTGACGAAGTTCCTGTCCATCAACCAGGCGTTGGCTCTGGCGCAGATATCCAGTGATATGGTTCCCCTGGGGCTGGCGCCATAGTCCAGCCAGTTGGCCAGATCCTCGCCGTAATTCTGGGGAGCACGCGTCGCCATGGTCAGTTGCACCATATACTCTTCCACAACCGGAGCCATGTGGATCTCCAGAATCTCCTTCCTTGCAGCGAACACGGTCGCTTGCGTGACTTCCGGCGCTGCCGGCTGATCTTCATGGTTTAGTTCCAGGAGAGACTCGTTTCGCACCAGATGCAGGATATCTCTTTCAGATGCGGCATCGGGATAGTCGATGGTCACGTGCATCAGAAAACGATCCAGCTGCGCTTCGGGAAGGGGATAGGTACCCTCCTGCTCGATGGGGTTCTGGGTTGCCATCACCAGGAAGAGTTCCGGCAGGACGAAGGTCTGTCTGCCGAAGCTCACTTGTCTTTCACCCATGGCTTCCAGCAGGGCGGACTGCACTTTGGCCGGTGCACGATTGATCTCGTCTGCCAGGATCAGGTTGTGAAAAATGGGGCCCTCCTGAAACTCAAACGAACCCTCCTCAGCCCGATAGATCTCCGTTCCGGTAATGTCAGTCGGCAACAGATCGGGTGTGAACTGGATGCGATGAAAATCTCCCTCTACTCCCAGCGCGAGGGTCTTGATCGCCTTGGTTTTGGCCAGACCCGGGGCACCTTCGACCAACAGATGGCCATCGGCCAGCAGTGCGATCAGCAATCGATTAACCAGTTTTTCCTGGCCAAGAATCTGCTCGGACAACCAGGTCTGCAGATTGATAAGTTGCTCGCGATAGGGCATGTTTCGGGGTACATTTGTACCGGATTATTAACAAGACGCGCTAGTTTATCGACATCTCTCCAATAACGCCATGTGAATCAAGCATCTAGACCAAGCGGCAGGCGACGTAGTTGCATGCCTCATCTGGGAAACGGTTCAAAGGGGACGCGCGCGCATGACGATCGGATAGTTAGGCAGCCACGTGAGCGAAGCAACCAGTTATCGGGCCTTCATCAGCTACAGCCATCGCGACGAGCGATTCGCACGGTGGTTGCATCGCGCACTTGAAACCTACCGTATTCCAAAGAACTTAACGTCCGATGACCTAAAGGGTGGCTCAACACTTTCTCCGATATTTCGTGACCGAGAGGAATTTCCGGCCGCGACTGACCTGACTACGCGAATCCGCGAGGCGTTGGATGACTCGGAGTATCTGATCGTTCTGTGTTCTCCTGCGGCTGTCCAGTCGCGCTGGGTCAACGAGGAGATCCGTACTTTTCGCGGTCTCGGCAAAGGTGATCGAATCCTCGCCATGGTTGTGGATGGTGAGCCGCCGGCATGCTTCCCGGAAATGCTGCGGCAAGACGCCGAGACCGGAAGAGTCTACGAACACATTGCGGCCGATGCACGCAAACAGGGAGATGGTCGAAAAGAAGCCTTGCTGAAAATCGTCGCGGGAATGTTGTCGGTGGGTCTGGACGATATCCGCCAACGCGAGCAACGCCGTTACATTCGCCGTCTCACGGCGATCGCGGCAACAGCAGTGCTCCTTACACTTTTCACATCTGCGCTGGCAGGATTTGCCTTCGTCTCCCAACGGGATGCGGAGCGGCGACGGGATCAGAGCGAAAATCTGATCGGATTCATGGTCGGTGATCTGCGAACCCAACTTAAATCGGTAGGCCGTCTGGACATACTCAGGAGTGTGGGTGACAAGGCGTTAGAGTACTTTGCATCGCTCGATGCTTCGGATGCCACCAGTGACGTACTGCTACGCAGGGGGCAATCACTACACCAACTGGGCGAGGTCTATCTTGATTTGGGGCAGTGGGACAGCGCCATCGAGGCGTTTGCCGAATCGCTGATTCAGATTGAGACGCTGCATCAACAGAACCCCACCAACACGGACTTTGTGTTCGAGCTGTCACAGGCCGAATACTGGATGGGCAACGCCTACATGGTGCCGTGCCGGGCAGTGTGCCCCCCTGACCATCAGGACTACGAACGAGTGGCACAGCATTGGCAGGAGTACCGGCGTTGGTCCGAACGGCTGCATGAGATCGACCCCAACAAGACCGAGTGGAGTATGGAAGTGGCCTGGGCGCACAACAACCTGGGCGCTTTGAACTTTGCTCGCAGAAGACTTGAGGCGGCGATCCAAGACCACAGTGCATCCGCAGAAATCTTCGTACAACTCATAGAGAGAGCCCCGGACAGTGTTGGGCTAAGGAGTGCCGCAGCGAACGCCTACATGGGGGCATACACAGGGCTGCGCGAAACCGGTAACGTGCCCGGCGCCCTGGAGTACGCCGAGCAAGCGGTCGCCGTTGCGATCATACCGCCCAATGATGCCGGTCTGCGGCATCGGGATGCTCGCTGGCAGAGCTACCTGGCGCAGGCGCGTCTGGACTCCGGATTGGTCCCCGAGGCGTTGAGCGCCTACCAGGAAGCATTCGAGAAAGCCACCGGCGTGTCGGCACTCGATGCAGACAACACAGTCTGGACGGCGGAAGTGGCGCGCATCGCGGCTGCCCTGGCAGAAGCCGGGTCAGCTGCCGGGGAGCCATCCGATGGCACCATTGCAGCCGGTCGAAAAGCAGTTGATCGCCTAATGGCGACAGACGATCCTTTCCAGGACTGGCGGGATCTCGCGTTTCGGTACGATTTTCTCGAGGCCAGATCCATGGGAGAACGAACCGCCCGTGAAATAGATGCTCTTCTGAGCATGGAGACGACGAGTCCAAGTGCCGCCGTTACCTTCACAAACTGGGCGCTTCTGATGGAAGAGCAGCAGCCCGAAGATGTGGCGAGTCTACTGGAAAACGCGTTGTCTCGCATGGAGCGGGCGAGAAGCTTGTCTCGCAACAGCGAGGTCGAAATCGCCTACGCCAGAATCCTGCGTGCTAACGGCCGCGTCGAAGCGGCGACCACTGCCGTTGACGCCCTGCTCGAGCGGGGCAATCGACATCCGGATGCGATTTCACTGGCCGTCGAGCTTGGACTGGCCCCTGGGGCCTGAGATAAGCGCCCCCCGTGCCATCTTCCGATCCCCAATAGTCGGGTCCACTATCGGAGCGGTCGAAATCTACTGGCTCCCTATTGGGGGTGCTTTACGCTCGAGGTGGTAGAGTAGCTCCAGTTGCTGTGAGTCGCCGTTCTTGTCACTCTTCTTGCTCTTGTCACTCTTGTCACTCTTGCTGCTCTTGTCATTCTTTCTGCTCTTGTCACTCTTGTCGCTTCTCTTCTTGCGCCTGTCGTTCTTATTGCGCTCCCTGCGTGTATCGTTCTTGCGCTTTTCGCTCTTCTCGCTCTTCTCGCTCTTTTCGCTCTTGCCACTCTTGGCGCGCTTCTTGCCCTTATAGTGTTTCTTTGGCTTCTTGCTTTTCTTAGCCGTCTTCTTATCGAACGTGAGGGTCACTTGCACCGACTCTCCCGCAGCCAACACAGAGCCGGTATCAGCGGACACGGTAACGTAGTCCAGGCCACTTGTGGTGGTGCCATCGGCATTCTTCAGCAATCGGTCGGTCTGATCCACCACCACTCGGAGTGCACCCGCCAACTCAGCACCGGAGACGTTGCGGTATGTCAACCTGACGTGGCGTTCAAGTCTCGTGCTTGTGGTCTTCACGCGTCTCAGTGCGACAACATCTCCGCTCACCGGGAGATACGAAGTCTCTGGTTCCGGACCTTCGACGATGGGATCCGGTATCGGGTCTTCCTCGCTGCACTCGAACTCGTCGCCGCAAGTTTGACTGATTACTGCAATTCCGGCGTCCTGTTCGGGTTCGGGGTCGGGTTCCGGAACGGGTTCAGGAAGAGGCGCCGGTTCTTCGCCGGGGAGTGGTAACTCCTCGACTTCCTCTTCTTCAGGCACCTCTGCGACTTCGAACACACGCAGGGTAACCATCAAGATCTCACCGGGTTCGATGAAGATGGAACCCGCGTCAGTAGTGCCGTCTCCCGTCAGATCCGGATCTGCGACGCTCATGACAACCTGGTTCACTGCAATCTTGCCGGACACACAGCCTTGAATGGTTGGCGTAGCATATGTCTTTGTCACGATAAGTTGCGACCGCGTTGCATTGGTTACGCCATTGAGGAACGGCTTCAGGGATACCGCACCGGTTGAGTTGCCTTTGTTGACAACTTCCCAGCGGATGTCTGTGAATGCGTCGAATGACTCATCCCGCAGCGCAGGCGTCTGAATTCCGCTGTTGAAGATGCTGTCTGATTCAAAGGCAACGTTGAGATAACCGGGTACTTCGATACCGGGGTTCTCGAATTGGTAATTCAGATAACCCGGCGTGTCATAACCGGGGTTGAGATATCCGGGGTTCAGATAGCCGGGTGCCGTGACATCCACGGTCTGATAGGTCGGATTCAGGTAACCGGGATTGAGGTAGCCGGGATTCAGATAACCGGGGTTCAAGTATCCCGGATTCAGGTAGCCGGGGTTGAGGTAGCCGGGGTTGAGGTATCCAGGGTTGAGGTAGCCCGGATTTAGGTAACCGGGGTTATCCGAGTCAGTTGCCAGCAGACGCTGCTGAATGTCCGGCGCCCGGATCTCCTCGTCGATAATGTTGTCATCGCGATCCGTATCCGGCGAATCCTCAAACTTTGGCGCAGTGGGATTACCGTTGAGGGTCAGTGAAGCGGTCTGACAGTCGGTGCAGAACAACTCGGTCACGTCGATCTTGATTTTGGGATTGGCGAACTCCGAGGTGATGTAGACCGTACGCACACCTGCTGAACGCGGTGGCAGTGCAATGGTTGTGCTGGTCTTTGGCGGCGCTTCGTTGCCGAAGTAGGGCGGACGTGGAAACTCCGAAAAAGACGCCCTGCCGGTCGTAGCTCCATCCGGTGGTTGATTGAATATCGTTGCCTGATACGATCGCGGCGTATTGGTGAAGTTCTGCATGTAGACCACGAAGCCGCGCTGGATTTGGTCCGTTGGCTTGTTTGGCGTTGGCGACGAGATCTTGAAGCCTGGATTGAGCATCGCTCCATATACGTTCTGATCGCGCGTCAGGGACACGTCGTCCTCGGTCTCCTGTTCACACATCACTCGTTTGCCGGTGGGGTCGGGTTCCGAGTCGGCTAACAGGGTTGCCGGGCTGAATGGGGTGGCGGATTCGAGGTCCTGCCATACGTCGCCGCGAATATCCCGGTTGTCCGCCCAGGCGATGAAGAATGAAGTGTTTTCACCGGTCACCTCGTGTTGATGCCAGTTACCGTCTTCGCCGACAGAGAAACTCTCGCCAGCTACCGAGATATAGTCACCGACGAACGGCGTTGTGCCCTTGCGGAAAATCCTGCTGTTGGGATGCGAGCGTTCCAGCTTGACCAGTGAACCCGTGTCATCGATACCGAAGCTGTAACTCGTTACCTGGATGGATGGTCTGGCGATGTTGTTGATGACACGTGCTGCGCGCACATCCATGGTATGTTTGACAAAGCTCTGCCCATCGGTGGAATCCTGCACTAACGGTTCGAACAGGTTTGCTTCATCGTGGCGCGTGTCGTACCACGCCACCTGTGTGGCCTCGCCCGCGGAATATGCGTCCGGCATGAACTGATGTCCGAATCCGGTAGCGTCGTCGACTACTGCTGGCGCCGACCAGGTGCCCCCGAAGGGCATGGTTGCATATACTACGCGCGCGTAGCCGCTGACGCAGGGACTGCCGAGATCGCCATTCGCCTGTGCATAAGCGCGATCAGACCAGAATGCGCTGAAGCCTGTGCTGGTTGTCACTACCTTCGCGTATCCGTTGGTTCGGAAGCGGCTGTTATTCGATATCTGATCGAACGGGCACATGGTGTTGCCGGTCAGCGACTGGGGTGATGTCCAGTTTATTCCACCGTCAGATGAGAGAGCGTAGAGGATATCGTCGCTCTGATTGACCACGTCGGGAGACTGGAAGCGTCGCCACACAGCGACAACCTGATCACCCTTGGCCGCTAGACTGACCCCCTGATTCAGATCGTTGTCTGCCGAAATCCTGATCGGTAGTTCGGACCAGCTGTCACCATAGTCGATGGAGCGCGTCACGTAGATTTCCGCGCTCGTCGTCGATTTCGATCGGGCGTCGACGTTGTCTATGAAGAAATACCCACTGAACACGTCCGGTTCATGCGTGAAAGTGATACCTGAGAAACTGGTCTGTGCCATTGCGAACGGTATCTGCGAGGCGAATAGACGGCCGTCGAGAAATACGTCAGTGGCATTAGCTTGGTAATCGATGCGGAACTCGATGCGTTGCCAGGTACCGGCACTGATGTCGAATTCATCCCGTTGGGCGCCGTACAGCAGTGCGCCGTTAGCGCCGTTGAACTCAACTTGCAGGACCCCAAGGTCTGCTGTGTGGGGTGCACTCGACCCCGTGTCAAATGTGCGGAAGTCGAAACCGGCGTTAACGACGAGGTCACTTGCGGTGATTGCGAAGGCGGGCGGCGTTTCGACCACTATCGGACCTGACACATTCGATGGCGACCATTGGATGGCACCCGTCGCACCGCGTCCTATGCCCGATTGTACAATCACCTGTGCGCTGGGAGGATCTACGGTCCAGTCCCGCTGCCCATTGAGCGGCCCAATCACGTATGCAGTTGGATCGGCAGGATTCGGATCGAACCCGGCGTTGGCTTCGAATCCGGCATCCTCATCGTTGAACTGGGTATAGCCAGCGATCAGTAGAGCGGCAGGGAGCGTGCGCGTGGTCGGTTGCTCATCTCCTTCGAAGGTGGCACTCACGGTGACCGGAGGCGCATCTGTCAAAGCCAGCACCAGATCCACCTTGTCGACAAACTTCCCTTGTCCACCGGCCACGATCTGCCGCACGTCCCGTTCCGGGACCCACGGCATTCCGGCCTCGGTGTTGCGCTCGAACCAGCGGTACAGGTACATCCCGCCCGGCCCCTTGTCCTGACGATCGCTGGAGATAAAAGACCCTAGAACCACCCCTGGGGCTGCTGCAATGGCCGGGTCGGCGGCGAAACCACCGGCTACCAGTTCACCCTCGGGCAGTTCGCGCTGCAGCGGATGCGTGTAGCCCTTCCAGCCTGGGGCGAGGCGAGACGTCCAGGTCAAACCACCATCCCGCGACATCGACACTCCCTGCCAGCTGTCACCAACCAACTCTTCATCGTCGGCGCCGCGGTAGTCGTTGTACTGACAGAACAGGTGCAGTGAGTTGTCTGGTCGGAATACACACTCCACCTCATTCTGTTGGCGCAGTTCCAGATCGGGATAGTGCAACTCGGTCAGGGTGGGACCAATGATGTTGACGTTACGACCAGGGATGCCGGAAACAAAAACCGGTACCACGTGTATCTCGAACGAGTCCGCGGCAAGAACGATGCCGCTATCATCCACCACGGAGATTGTTACCGTGGTGTTAGTGACAACGTCGGACGCAAAGTCAAAGCGCAGCAACTCGCCGTCGGCGCCAACGAACGATGTCGTGTAGAGCGGTGATTCCGATACCACGTAATTCAGTTTCTGACCGTTGGTATCGCGGTCCGGATCATCGAACAGGAAGCGAAGATCCAGCAGCAGATCGTCGGCGTCCTCGACGATTGTGAGGTCGTCGATGGGGTTGGCAACCGTTGGCGGATCGTCGATGGCCGCCACGCTGACCGCGAAGGTCTCATAGGCTCTGTCGCCGGCCGAATCTTGCGCACCCACGGTAATCAGGGCTTCACCATTGGCATTGGCGGCCAGTCGCACGTCGAGCAGGCCGGGCTGTGTAGTATTAAAGCTGACCTCTTCGAACAACCCGGGATTGGAGATACTCACCACCTCCATTGTAGTAAACGCGACGCCAAATGCAGCGGCTACGTCTATCTGAAAACTGTTGGTGTCCTCAGGTACCGTCACGTCCGAGATCTGACTGGCGAACTGGATCGGTGCGGGTGCGACGTCAACCCGTGCGATAAAGGGACCGGCGCACTGACGTAGATCGCAGAGGAAATAGTCGAAGCTGGCCTCGCCGACAAAGCCCCCTGCGGGCTCGAAATCCGTTTGGTAATCCACAATTCGGGAACCGGAAAGCTCAGTCAAGTTGCCGTTGCTGACGGTGCCGTCCGTGCGTGCAACGATAGGATCACCCTCAGGATCTGCTGAAAATGCAGCGACCACCAGGTCTTCCAGCAGGACGTCCTCTACCGTTGCAAACAGCAGATCGGCTGTAGCATAGGGCGGATTATTGGGTTGCAGAAAATCGAGAACCAGGTCGTTGTTGTCGTCCAGATCCCAGATTTCAGCGACCGCATCGCCATCCCGGTTGATGTCGAAGTCAATGTCTTCGATATCGATCACGATGAGGTACTGATTGAATGGGTTTGCGGCGAAGGTGGATGGCGACAGCGTCGCGGTAACACCGATGGATTCGAAAACCAGCGGATCTTCCAGGAGCGCATCGTCGAAGAGCGGCACGGCGATCTCTTTGACTCCTGTTTCACCGTGCGCCCAGGTGATCCGTTGCGGTGTTGCGTCGTAATCGCGATCGGGTGTTGCAGCCCGGCGGAATCCGGCATAAAAGTCGATGTCCACGTACGCTTCACCCTCACCATCCCCAAGCCGTACGAAGCGCAACGCCGGCAGATCGGTCTCGGCGAATCGCGGCGTGATGGAGACATGCGCAATGCTTGTGGGTATCTGGGCTATCTCTTCATCGAGAATGTGGACGACCGTGCTCGCGAACTCGATGGGATACGCGTTCGGCGACGGATTGGATAGCTCGACCCTGAACGCTTCCACAGTCTCGACCAATGCATCGTCATACAGCGTGATAACAATGGGCTTCGGATCGCTTTCCCCGTCCGCCCACGTGAGCGTGCCGGATTTAGATTCGTAGTCCTCTCCCTCGGTGGCCAGGAGCGGTACCATACTGTAGTCGACACTCACCGCGCCTGTTGTGCTCGAGCGACGATCGATGTACACGGTCACGGATCCGCTTGACTCGGGAACCATGATGTCGGCTGGTTGAGCTAGTAGGCTACCGGCAAATGGGGCTCCGCCGGAATCGTACTCGTCTTCCAGCACGATGCCGATTGCGTGGGTTGACAGCAGTTCGACGCCACCGCCCGGCTCCGACAGGGTCAGATTGAATATCCCCCCACTGCCCGGCTCGACGGTGTCGATGAGAGGTATCTGAACCGTACGGGGAGAGATATCGCCATCGGGCCAATCCAGCACCTGATCGATCGCCTGGTAGTGTGTGCCGGCGATCGCCGTCACGTCGGAGGTGGTAAGGCGAGCGCTGACGGCGCCGATACTGCCTCTGAGGCGCGTCACCTCAACCGGCAGGAAGCCCTCGTTCTCTTCCCAACCCACCTGACCATAGGTGAACATCAACTGACCGGGGCCCGGCACCGAACCGTCATTTTCGATACCGGTGCCGCTCAAGGCTTCCTGCAGATTGGTGAAGCCGTCCAGGTCGGCATCGAGCGCCGCATCGTTAGCGTCCAAGCGGTCAAGGACAGGGACCTGATCTTCAATCGTGTCCGCGATACCGTCATTGTCGTCATCCGGGTCGTAGAGATCAGGCACGCCATCATCGTCACCGTCCACAAATTGCCATCCCATGACGTCCGCTATTCGCGGTCCGTAGTTCATGTCTGCGCTCGCCTAGGTGAATTCGATGCGAATATCCTGAACCGGTGCGGTGATCAGCGGCTTTGACACTTCCAGAATCCCGTAACCCGTTGCGGGCACGACGAACTCAGAGAGGAGAGTATATTCGGCAGCACCCGAGGCCTTGCCGAGTAGTTTGAATTCCGTTATCGAACGACGGTCGCGGCCCGGTTGCAGCGCACCATCGCCGTTGGCACTGAGGCTAAAGCCGTCTAACACTTCCGGCACGGGTAGGGAGAATTCCACAAAGTGAACGGTGCCGGCGGTCAAGCCGTCCGTAAAGAGCGTGTTTTCCGTTTCAAATGCGCCGAAGTTTCCGATCAGCATGTTGCGCACATCTGAACCGGGCAATATAGGCGAGTGATCGGTAATGCTAACTCTATCCCAGGCAAACAGGTTTATTGAGGCCCCCGCATCGAAATCCAATTCGATGACGTTTTCCTCTTTGGGATCCAGCGGAGAGGGATCAACGATATCCGGAACACCATCATTGTCGTCATCATCATCGCAGGCATCGCCGATCGTGTCGCCATCGAAGTCAAGTTGATCGGCATTGACGGCCAGACGACAGTTATCGATGAAGTCCCTGACCCCGTCGTTATCATCATCAAGATCCCCAACGTCGATCACCAAATCACCATCGGTATCCGTTGTACGGTTATCCACCAAATCCATGATGACGGGGAAACCCAGTGCAAACGTGTCTGTGCTCCGATCGAACTGCGGACTTTCCGAACCTGACAAGTCAAACAGGACAAAGTCAAAAAACTCGCTATCGCCCAGGTTGTCGACGATGGCATCATCCATTATCGGCACCCGGATCACCTTTTGTGACATATCTCCCGGTGCCCAGACGATGGCGGAGCCACAACAAAGCTCAGCCTGGTAGTCCTGCCCTTCGATAGCGGTTCCATCGTCGGTATGCCACCCGACAGATACATTGCCCTGACCCCCATACAAACGACTCACCGGGATCTCGGCAATACCGTTCTCTTCATCGAACAGGACCAATCGCTGCGCAACCCCAATAACTCCGGCTGGGCTAATCCGGTCAATATCGACTACTCGTCCGAGCACATCGCGTACGGGGCCGAGCTCAGGCGCAGCATCGCCCGTTACCTCAACGAGTTGGACGCGAAGCATCTCAGTAGTTTCCTGCAAGCCGTCGTCCAGCACATCGATCGCCACTATCTTGTCGTCGGCATCACCATCCGCCCACATCACCGTGCCCGATATCACTTCGACAAAATCAACGTTGGGTTCAGCCGTTGCCTCCCAGGTGGGTGAATCAACAGTACTCGTAATGTTGTAGGTGACGGTTACTGAACCGGTGGCTGACCCGCGGCGCACGAACCGAAGGGAGTTGCTTTGCCCCTCGATCAGATTGAGCGCGCCATTGCCGAAATGGATATCACCGCCGTAGGGCAGGCCATCTTCACCACCTACTTCGGCGTCTTGGATAAACACAGCTGTATCCGAAGCACCCAGCACAGAGCCGCCGGTCGGGTTACGCAGTAATGCGTTAAACAGGTAAAGCCCGGTAATGTCGGTGTTATGGGGCGCTGCAAGCGGAATGGAGACAATCTTGTCGCTCGTATCACCATCCAGCCAGGTAACGGTCTGTGTGACCGCCGTATAGTGGTTGCCATCCGTCGCTGATCCATCGCGCGTCTGCAGGTCGACGGACACCTCACCAACGGAGGACAGGCCGCGCCGCAAAGTCACTTCTGCGGTCGGACTGGTTTCACTTACCGCGATCCAACCCGACGGCATGAATATCATGCCGCCGCTGCCGGGGAACTCATCGATGTCGTTGGGATTAGTGCCTTGCAGTGCTTCATAGCCGTTGCCGAAACCGTCGCCATCGTCATCAGTCTGATCAGGCGCGACTACCTCGAACTCCGTCATGAATCCTTGTCGACGCAGTTCAACGACACTGATGTAACTCACATGACCGGCGCCGTCTTCTATGCTTACGCTGTCGATCTTCCATAGGCCGGGAGGATCCGTGGCAAGTATCTGCAAATAACCGGTCTGACTGCCCGTATCAAGAAGCGCATTTCTGCCGAGGGAAACATCGGGCCACGCACCCGACGCGAACACCCGAATAGAAGCAATGCCTGTTTCGTTGTCAACTGCATCCGTCTCCAGCGCGAGAACGGCGCCGTCAAGACCGACATCCAAGATGTCTGCACCAATGATGAGATCATTGAGAACCGGACGCTTGTAGTCGCCGAGGCCCGTACCCAGTACCTCGACAATATTGTCAAAACCCAGCACGCCCAATGCGGCAGTACTGATACTCCAAGAGCTTGAGTTGGAGTACACATCTATCTGTAGCGTCCAGTCACCCCGCGCCGCGCCCGCAGGAATCACCAACGAATGGGGAGATGTATCATTAGCCCCCGCGCAATAGGACAGATTCCCGACGCGACCCGGACTGTTTAGATTTACACAGTAATCAGTGACGTCGACGCTGGCAAAACTGACGGATAGTTCCACTTCCTGGTCACCGAGATCAACGTCAACTTGTGTCCGCGACAGGGCGACTACATCGATCGCCGGTGCATCGGGGTTTCCCGCAATGACGCCGATCCCCACTCCTTCTAACACCGTGATCATCTCGTTCGTGAGGAGATTGCCACGCAGGTTCAGCCAGTCCAGTGACGTCAGTTCGGGAAACCAGTCAATGTCACTGATGCCGTTTTCAGAGAGATCCAGGGTTCGTAGATTGATCATATTACCCAGTGGCGCAGCATCAGTGACGCGGTTGTCGCCCAGGTATAGGTAGGTCAGATTGGTCAATCCGGCCAAGGGCCCAAGATCGACGATGGCGTTGTAATACAGGTTCAAACCTTCGATGGCAGTATGGTTCTGCAAGGCCGTGATATCGCTGATCAGATTGCTGCCCAAGTCGAGATTATTCAGGTTGAGAGCGGCGAGTGCAGATATATCCGAGATACGGTTGCTGCCCAACTCGAGGCTCTGCAGTCCACTCAGCTGCGCTATGGCACTAATGTCTTCGATCAGATTGTCACAGAGGTTCAGATGGGTTAAGTCGGGAAATGACGACACGAATGACACATCACTGATACCCAGGTGGCACGCGTGTAGGGAAGTCAATGGCAGTGCAAGAATCGGCGTCAAGCTGGTGCCGTAACCGATATTGTTGATGTTCAGGCTGTTCAGGTTGACCAGATTGGCTACCTGCGCGAGATCGATCGTTTTGATATCTCTGACATTCAACGTTGTGAGCGATGTCATGGCAAACACGTCGGCAAAATCGGTGACCGGGTTGTAGGCCATGTTGAGAGAACTGAGTTGCAGCCCCGTCAATCCCGATAGGTCCTCTACCCGGTTCTCGTTGAAGGATAGATACCTCAATGCCGGCAATGATGATACAGGCGTCAGATCATCGAGGGTGTTTGGGTCGGTCCCATAAAGGTTGGTGCTGACATCAAGATCTTCGAGCGCGAACAGCTGTTCGATGCCACCCAGGACTGAAATCCCTTCGTTACAGTTGAGATAGGTTATCTCATGGATGAACGCACCGTGATCTTGCACGCAACTTGCCAGGTCCGGATCTGCGAAAATCAGATCGGCGGTTGGGAGAGCGCCCGGGTTAGCATTTATCACGGTGATCACATCGGGCAGTGGACGCAAGTCGGCGGCGTTGAGATAAGAACTATTGCCCACCAGGTCATACATGGAGACTGAAATCTCCCATTGGCCAGCATCGTCCGCAGTAGAAAACACGATGTTGCGCTGCGTCTCACCACGGCCAAAATCAATACTTCGGTATTGACCGGTCGATCCATTGTAGAATTGAACATAAGCACTGCTGACGCCACTGCCGCCGCCATCGTCGGTTACCAAAGTGACGCTAACCACAATGTAACCGTTAGGTGAGGAATCAATGTCGACAGTAGTTGTAGATAGGCTAAGCTCGCTGAGTGTCGGACCGGCGCTATCACCGGGTCCGGTGCCATTGACCTGAAGAAAAGTCGGACCTATGCCCAATTCCGCAAGCTTGGCTGAGTCGAAGCGTTCATATTGATTTTCGAATTCAACACTCGCAGACAATCGCCAGGGGCCGCGTTGGGCCTCCCGGTGGATTGTACCGATACCACCTGATCCAGTATCGCCCGTATAGCAGGTGCCAATACTCGCGGTATTCGCAGGGTTGGCGAGGTCAATACACACATAATCGACCTCGCCAGCATCGAGCCGCGCAGCGGCTACGGCAAACGTTATATTCTGGTCGCCGTCATCAAGATTCACATCTATTGGGGTGAAGCTGGCGGCAGAAACACGAGAACTAAGGGGCGTATTGCGATAGTCTGCGCGAACGCCGCCGTTGGCTACAAATAGATTACCTAGCGCAACATCAGCTGCGCCATCGGCGGTGAACAGATTTCTGTCCAAGGTCAGCCACAACAGTTGGTCAAAATCGGCCAATATCAACTGGCCCAGATCGTCATCAGTCAGCGCGTTGTCGTTCAGACTCAGCTGGTTGAGCCACGACAGGCTCTGTAATGCAGTGACATCCCGGATCAGATTGCTATCGAGATAGAGCGTCCTCAACTGGATTGGCGATGACAGGGGAGTCACATCATCGATCAGATTGTTGACGAGATAGAGGAACTTCAGCCGCGTCAGTGAAGAGAGGAAGTCGAGATCTGCAATGCCGAGTCCACCCAACGACAGATTGATCAGATTGGACAATTGGCCCACGGCATCCGTCAGCTCCGTCACGTCCGTGACACGACTCCAGCTTGCATTAAGTTCCTCCAGTTCATCGAGACTTTCCAGTCCAGTGACATCCGTCAGAGTCAGGTTGGTCAGATTGAATATTCTCAGGGTGGAAAATGACACCGGGGGATCGGCCGACCCGGACAGAAACGACAAGCTCTGAATATCGGTCTCGGATATTGAAAGCAGATCCAGGTTCTTACCCGTGACCAGTGCGATGATGTCATCCTCATCGACGCTTAGACCATCGACCCGTAGCCTGCGCAATCCGTCCATATCCTCTATCGGGCTCAGGTCGGCGATGGGGTTATATCCTATATTGAGACCCACGAGCCCTGGCAAAGACGGGATGTCGGTAACTAGATTGCCCGCTACATGTAGCCTGACCAATACTGGCAGTGATAGCATAGCTGTGAGATCGACCACGCTATTTCGATTGGCGCTATAGAGACTGGTATTGATATCCACGGTCTCAAGGGCAAACAGTGCCTCGATGCCCGTCAGATCTGAAATGGATTCTCCACAATAGATGCTGGTAATCTCATCAATATAGCTCCCATGTGCCTGCACACACGCCAACAAGTCAGGATCTGCAAATGACTGCGCGGTGACATCAAACCGACCCGGACTGCCATTTTTCACGGTTATCTCATTAGGTAATGGACGCAACTGAAGAGGACCGAGATAAGACTGATTACCCGCGAAATCGTGCATAGAGACCGAAATCTCCCACTGGCCGTCATCATCGGCAGTGGAAAAGAGGATCTTTCGTTGCGTTTGGCCGGGGCCGAATTCAATACTTCGATATTGAAATGTAGACACGTTATAGAACTGTACTTGAGCGCTGCTGACGCCGCTGCCGCCGCCATCGTTCACCTCCAGGGTGACATCAACGACCACGAAACCGTTGGGGGAGGCATCAATATCAACAGTTGCTGTCGATAGAGTAAGGTCAGTGACTGTAGGACCTGTACTATCACCTGCTCCCGTACGGTCAACCTGAAGATAAGTCGGCTCTATACCCAATTCCGCCAGCTTGGCCGAGTCAAAACTCTCGTATTGACCGTCAAATTGTACACTCGCGGCGAGCGGCCAGAGACCACGCTGCGCCTCACTATCGATAGTGGCATAATTGCCTGATCCACTGTCACCCGGGTAACAAACCCCAATGCCTGCCGTATTGGCAGGATTCCTAAGGTCAATACACACATATTCGACCTCGCCCGCGTCCAGTCGCGATGCCGCCACTGAAAACGTAATATCCTTGTCGCCGGAGTCAAGATCTACAGGCCCTGCCGGCGTGAAACTGGCGAGGGTGATACGAGAGCTAAGGGGCGTATTGTGATAGTTATCGATATCACCCGTATTGTCTTTAATCAGAACACCGAGGGCGACATCGGCGGCACCACCTGCAGTGAACAGGTTTCGATCCAGGTCTAACCAGGTCAATAGGTTCAAGAAAGCCAACTGATCCAGGTCTGAATCGGTCAGCGCATTGTCATTCAGATCAACGCTGACGAGGCCTGACAATTCTGCCAGGGGGGTGATGTCCCTGATCAGATTGCTACCTAGGCTGACGACCTCCAGATTGTTCAGTGCTGACAGGAAATCCAGATCGGAAATTCCAAGCCCGCTCAGCGCCAGATCAGTCAGCTTGGTCAATCCACTGATGGCGGTCGTCAACTGAGGAATATTCGCTACTCTGCTCCAACTGGCATTAAGTCCTGTCAGCTCGCTGAGATTTGACAGTGCTGCGACATTCGTCAAGTTCAAGCCCCATATATTGAGTCCAATCAGACCTGGAAACCCGGTCAGAAAGGATAGATCCTCAATATCGGTTCCTCCTATCGAAAGGTGCTCTAGGTTCGTCCACCCAGTAGAACTCAGTCCGGTTACAGGGTTATTGGTAATGTTGAGTTCTAGGAGCCCGCTTGGCAAAGTGGGGACGGCACTGATCAAATTGCTGTCTGCATATAGCTGGGTCAACGAAGCAAGTGTCGACAGTGGAGTGAGATCAGACACCGTGTTTGGATCCGGACTGTACGGATTGGTGTTAATATTTAGGGTCTGAAGCTCGACCAGTTGTGCAATGCCTGTCAGGTCATCGATCAACTGCGGACAGTATAGCGAGGTTAGTCCCTCAACTGTGACGCTATGACTCGTCGCACAGTCCTTGAGGTCCGGATCTGCGAAAGTCAGATCCGCAATACTAACGGCCAGAACCGCATTTGATACACCAAAGAATAAGAAGAACGGAACAAGCCAACGAGAGAGCAATTTCACTTGGACATTCTCCATTGTTGTTGTCTGTTATGGAGCTGAGATCGAGTCGGATGGCTGATCGACAGGGTCTCAGTTTTACAGAAACTATTGCTATCTTCCACACCCATTCGTCCAGAACAGCTGTCGATTCTATTGGGCAGGGACAGAAAGCGCTATGGCATACTTTGTCCACGTCCAGCCCGGCACCGGTTGGCAACGCCCCCGAGCGGGATTCCAGATAATTTGGGATTCCTCAGGGAAGCCGGTATCGGAGTCCTGAAAGCACTCTCTCGATTTATTTTCTGAATGAAGTTCCTAATCACGTGGTCAATTTAAGGTAGACTAATCCTATTGGTGTAATATCAATATGGAATAAGCGCGCAAAATAGGTGGCGATCACGACAGTGGGTTGACTCAGCGCGTCGGCAAATCTGAAGGCCGGGAAATCCTAACATGACGAAAGTGTTGGCGGAAACAAAGGAAGAGTTTTTTGCAGAGCTGGACGATCAGCTGCAGCATCGCCTGACAGGGAATCAGGTGGATGTGGTTACAGAATTCACGCATGCCTATTTCGCCGGAGTATCGGTGCGGGAGTTACAGCATCAGCAGTGGGACGATCTGCATGGATCGGTGCTCTCCTGTTGGCGCTTCTTTCAACGCAACGATGCTGAGGCCGGCAGCATCAGAGTGATCAATCCAACCTATGAAGAGGACGGCTGGCAGTCCGGACATACCATCATCGAAGTGGTGGCCGGCGACTATCCTTTTCTTGTCGATTCCATTCGAATGGAAATAATTCACAGGGACATCACCGTCCATTGTATCCACAGTGCTGTTTTGGGCGTCAAGCGGGAGGATGGACTCGTCTCGCTGGGTGATGAATTTCCGAATAAGGAAGCGGTGATCCATCTGGAGATAGACAGGCAGTCCGGCTCCAAGACACGACGGGAACTGAAAGATGAAATTGCCGGAGTATTGGCTCTGGTGACCATGGCGGTACGCGACTTTGGCCCAATGCGGGGAAAGCTAACCCACGTAAAGCAGGCTTTGCAGGTGGAATCTGTGCCGGTAAGCTCAGAGGAGCTAACGGAGGCTTGCGACTTTCTGAGCTGGTTGGACGGCGATAACTTTACCTATCTCGGCTACACGGAATTCACGCTGGGGCCGCGCAGCACAAGAATGAAGAGAACGAAGAGTTCGGGCCTCGGTATCGTCAAGAGCAAGGCGCTGAAGTTCCCTCAAGAGTCCGTGCCACATTCGAATTTGATCAACTTCTGTAAGTCACCGATCAAATCGAGAATTCACCGACCCGTCTACCTGGACGTGATCAACGTGAATCGATACAACGACAGTGGTGAGGTGGACGGCATCTACCGGTTCATAGGGCTCTATACCGCGCGCGTGTACACCCAGAGTCCCAGCGACATACCGATCGTGGAGAGGAAGGTTGCAGATATTCTGCAAAGATCCGAACTGGACAGTAGAAACTACCAGTTGACCGAACTCAGGCGACTGTTTGAGGTGCTGCCGCGAGAGGAGCTGTTCCTGTGTGAAACAGACGAGCTGTTCAAGACTGCCATGGACATCCTGGCGATTCAGGAAAGGCGCATGGTCCGCGTGTTCATACGCGGTGATCACGAGGGAAATTTCGTAACCTGCCTGATGTATATGCCCAAGGATATATACACCACGCAACTCCGACTTGAAATACAGAATTTCCTGTGCGATCAGTTTGATGCGATCGATGTGGACTTCGCCACCAGCTTCTCAGCGTCGATTCTGGTGCGTACCTATTTCGAATTGAAAGTCGATCCGCAGCACAAAGTGCATGTGGATCAGGATAGCATCGAGGAGAAGATCCTGCAGCTGACGCGATCGTGGGACGATGATCTCAAGGATGCACTGCTGGAAGTCGATGGTGAGGAGTACGGCAATCTCCTGCTGCAGAGATTCAAAGGCGGTTTCCCATCCGGGTATAAGGACCGGTTTGCCGCTCATATTGCCGTTACCGATATCCACCATATGATGGATATTGACCCGAGCACATCGCTGGCCATGAGTCTGTACCGGGCGGTGGATGAGGACGGTGGCAATCTGAGATTCAAACTGTTCCACAACGATGGGCCACTGCCACTGTCCGATGTTATTCCCCTTCTGGAGAATATGGGTACCAAGGTGATCGAGGAGTATCCCTACGACATTCGGTGCGGCAACGGCAAGCACATTTGGATTCACGACTTCAGACTGGAAATTCCCAATTCACACAGCATAGAAGTGCATGAGGTCAGGGATATCTTTCAGCAGACCTTTGGCCACGTCTGGCAAGGCGTCGCAGAGAACGACGGCTTCAACCGCCTGGTCCTGGGCGCCAATCTCGACTGCAGGGAAGTTTCTGTGTTGCGTGCCTATTCACGTTACATGAGACAGATTCGATTTGGCTTCAGCCAGGTTTATATCGCCGAAGTCCTGTCCCGCTATGCTCATATCGCCCAACGTATTCTGCAGCTGTTTCTGCATCGATTCGATCCCGATCTGGTCAGAGAGGAGGCGGAGCGAACCTGTCAGCGTCTGAAAGATGAAATCATCTCGTCCCTTGAGGAGGTGGAGAATCTATCGGATGATCGCATCATTCGCCGCTACGTTGAGCTTGTTTTTGCCACCCTGCGCACGAATTATTTTCAGAACGATGAAAGTGGTGACTGCAAGCACTATACCTCCTTCAAATTCGATCCGGAACAGATCACCGCATTACCCATGCCTGTTCCCAAGTATGAAATATTCGTCTATTCCACTCGAACCGAAGGCGTTCATTTGAGGGGGGGAAAGGTTGCCCGTGGCGGACTCAGGTGGTCGGATCGCAGCGAGGACTACCGCACAGAGATCCTGGGATTGGTTAAGGCTCAGCAGGTCAAGAATTCAGTGATTGTGCCGGTTGGTGCCAAGGGAGGCTTTTTTGCCAAGCAGCTGCCGGTGGATGCTACTCGCGATGAGATTAATGAAGAAGGAATTGCCTGTTATCGCATGTTTATACGAGGGTTGCTCGATCTAACGGATAATCTAAGGGATGGTGATGTGATTCCCCCCGACCGGGTAATCAGATATGACGACGATGACATATATCTCGTGGTTGCAGCGGACAAGGGCACTGCAACTTTTTCCGACATCGCTAACGAGCTATCCCTCTCTTACGAGTTCTGGCTGGGAGACGCATTTGCGTCGGGCGGTAGTGCGGGCTATGACCACAAGGAGATGGGGATTACCGCCAAGGGAGCCTGGATATCCGTGCAGCAGCACTTCCGCGATATGCGCATCGACGTACAGAAGACCGACTTTACCGTGGCGGGCATAGGCGATATGGCGGGAGATGTATTTGGTAACGGCATGCTCATGTCTGAGCACATTCGATTGGTGGCGGCATTCAACCACCTGCATATATTTATCGATCCTGACCCCGATCCTGAAATCAGTTTTCAGGAAAGAAAAAGAATATACGGTCTAGCACGGTCCTCGTGGTCCGACTATGGCAAGGAGCTGATCTCGGCAGGTGGCGGCATCTTTGCACGGACCGCCAAGTCAATCCCAATATCCGAGCAGATGCAGAAGTTGCTTGAGATCGAAGCAGATGCACTCACGCCCAATCAACTGATCACTGCCATCTTGAAGGGATCGGTAGACTTGCTGTGGAACGGCGGCATCGGCACCTATGTGAAGGGCCGCCATGAATCCCACGAGGATGTCGGCGACAAAGCCAATGAGGCGGTGCGCATCGACGGCGCTGAATTGAGATGCAAGGTTATCGGGGAGGGGGGCAATCTCGGCATGACCCAGTTGGGAAGGGTGGAGTACTGCCAGGCAGGGGGCCGCTGCTTTACGGACTTCATCGATAACGTCGGCGGCGTCAATTGTTCCGATATTGAGGTGAATACCAAGATTCTTCTCAACGAAGTGGTGCGCAATGGTGACATGACCATCAAGCAGCGCAATGACATGTTGGTCAAAATGACCGGGGATGTAACCGACCTGGTGCTCAGGAATAACTATCATCAGGCGCAAGCGATTAATCTATCCGTTTCCCAGGCAGTGCGTCGCATGGATGAGTACATCAGATTTGTACGCAGTATGGAGGCCGAAGGCCAGCTGGATCGCAGTCTGGAGTTTCTACCTGACGAGGAGGAGTTGTCGGAAAGAAAGGCACGGGGAGAGACATTCTCGGCACCGGAAGTATCGGTTCTGACCTGCTATGCCAAGGGTATGTTGAAGGAGGAACTGGTGTCCTCCGATATACCTGACGATGAATATCTGAGTGGCGAGATTCGTTCAGCGTTTCCCGCCATGCTCGTCAAGCGGTTTCCGAAACAGCTAAAACAACATCGGCTGCGCAGGGAGATTGTGACCACCCAGATCGTCAACGGGATGATCAACAGGATGGGCATGACCTTCCTGCTTCGCTTGAAGAATACCACCGGAGCGGATTTTTCCGATATTGCCAGAGCTTACATCTGTGCCAGAGACGTGTACCAGATGGATCATCTCTGGCGACAGATCGAAAGCCTGGATTACGAGGTGGATCCCGAGCTGCAGAAGGAGTTGATGTCCATTTTGATCCGCATGATCCGCAAGGCGACTCGCTGGTTCCTGAGCAATCGGCGCAAGGAGTTGTCACCACGAGATGAGATTCCGGAGTTCGCCGATGGTGTTACCCGGGTGTGTGACAATCTACAAGGACTGTTGAATGGGCAGACTCTGCAGGACTGGTCAGCGGACTACCAACGTTACTCGGGTTTGGGTATTCCCGATCAACTGGCAACGGTGGTTGCTGCTGCGCAGCATCTGAATTCCGTGCTGGGCATCGTGGACGCAGCACGGTCGGGTAATCGATCCGTGGATCAGGTTGCCGATGTGAACTTTTCTCTAGGAGAAAAGCTGGAACTGCACTGGTTCAGGCAACAGGTCATGGACCTCGAAGTAAGCAATCATTGGCACGCTCGCGCGAGGGAGGCGTTCCAGGATGAGTTGGATTGGCAGCAACGGGCTCTAACCGTGCGCGTCATGCAGATGGGGGATGCGCAGGAAGGCACGGCGAGGTGTATCGATGAGTGGGTCGATCGGCACTCTCACGCCGTGGAGCTCTGGTTGCGTGTGCTTGCCGATATTCGAACCACCAACACCCGGGACTATGCGATTTTTTCAGTGGCGATACGCGAATTGCTGCAGTTGGCCCAGGGCGATGTGATGTACCCTGTGAGCTGAATACCTCCATGATCTGGTCGTGTTCAGTGACGCAAAGAAAAGGCCTGCAAAAGCAGGCCTTTTCGATATTTGGACAGGATTCTGTACCTAGTTAATTCCCATCTATATTTGAAATCCGTGCTTCGGGTGCCCATCCGAATGCGGCCCACTCAAGTTATTGT
>CETX01317256.1_pt1 | contig 28699 bp, 27 predicted proteins | sample 356501 | NCBI WGS metagenome assembly CETX01 (sample SAMEA2623390, study PRJEB7988) | marine metagenome | biome: marine biome (ENVO:00000447); feature: mesopelagic zone (ENVO:00000213); material: "saline water (ENVO:00002010), including plankton (ENVO:xxxxxxxx)" | depth 450 m | reverse complement strand
GAAAAACAAGTGCTACAGTTGGATGCAGCGTGACCGCACGATGTGTAGCACTACGATGTAGATAGATCGTCGTGCTGAACACAGCGATCTGCACAACGGCAGCAGCAGCGATCAACGCCAACACTAAGGAAGAGATCTCTCTACCTCCGAGGCCATCAGGCCGACAACCTGAGTATCGGCTACAGAAACCTCAACAGTAACGAAGACCGTCCACACTACCATAATCACCTTCAGTGCGCAAAAACCGGCCCAATATTGCAACTATCCGACTGCTCAACCGTTGCGGCGCTCGAACTCCCGCATGAATTCTGTGAGCGCCATTACGCCCGCTTCCGGCATTGCATTGTAGATAGATGCCCGTAATCCTCCCACCGTACGATGTCCCCTAAGGCCATCTAAGCCAACCGCTGCTGCCTCTTGAATGAATCTTGGCTCAAGGTCCTGTTTAGCCAACCGGAACGTGACGTTCATCATCGAGCGACACGTTGGGTTAGCCACAATCCGGTAGAAGTCGCTACGGTCAAGCTCCTCGTAAAGGATCGACGCCTTCCTAGCGTTGCAAGCCGCCACCGCTCCAAGACCACCTTGTGTCCGCAGCCACTCAAACACCAGGCGAAGCATGTAGATACCAAAGACAGGCGGCGTGTTCTGGCGCGAACCGTTGTTGGCCAATAGTCGGTAACTCAACATTGACGGCAAAGTTGCTGGCGAACGTGCCAGTAAATCTTCGCGAATGATGACAAGTGTTACCCCCGCCGGGCCTAGATTCTTTTGAGCACTAGCGTAAATGACGCCGAATCGAGCGACTGGAATCGGTCGACTGACGATGTCCGACGACATGTCGCTGACAAGCGGCACCGTGCCTGTTTCCGGTAGGTCGGTCCATTGTGTTCCGTAGATCGTGTTATTCGATGTCATGTGTACGTAAGCAGCTTCCGGAGAGAGAACAATCTCGTCAAGTCGTGGCACGCGAGCGAACTCTTCAGCCTCCGTCGACGCAGCTATATGTACCCTGCCGATCTTCTTGGCCTCCTTAACGGCCTTCTGTGACCACACCCCTGTCACTAAATAATCGGCAATGTCATTTTCCGCGAGTAGGTTCATCGGCACCATCCCAAATTGCAAACTGGCGCCACCCTGCAAAAACAGTACGCGGTAATCCGCCGGTACACTAGCTATCTCTCGAAACGTACGCTCCGCGTCCCGTAAAATCGCATCAAAATGGGTCGACCGATGACTGATCTCGAGCACCGACATACCGACGTCGGGCAACGCTAGCAAGTCACGTTGGGCTGCCTTAATTGCCGCCTCAGGCAAAACAGCCGGTCCAGCGCTGAAATTGAAGATGCGGTGTGTTGTCATGTAGGCAACCTGCTTGGCCGGTGTTCATACAACCAAATGAATCAATAGCCCATCACGTAGCTTCGGTTCAAACCACGTGGACTTTGGGGGCATGATGCTGCCCTCATCAGCGATCGTCATCAGGTCATCGACGGTGACCGGAAACATGGAGAACGCCACTGCCGCCTCACCTTGATCCACGCGCTTCTGCAGTACTGCTGCCCCCAGGCTACCGCCAACAAAGTCGATACGCGAGTCCCTGCGAATGTCCCCGATACCAAGAAATGGAGCCAAGATGTCCCGATGAAGTCGCGCCACATCTAGGGAATCCGCACGATCCACCGAGTGACCACCCTCCGTTAACTTTACGTTGTACCAGGTGCCGTCGAGATACATCGCTACCTCGCCAGCCCTAGCCGGCATGGGTTGCCCAAGTCGTAGAGATAATTTTGCCTTAAGCTGATCAAGGAACTCCTGAGGCGACTGCCCTTGTAGATCCTGAACAATACGGTTGTAAGGCAAGATGCGGACTTGATTGTGCGGAAAGGCTGTAGCTATAACCGTATCGGCCTCTACTGGCACCGTCGGCCGACCCTGACGCACAAACTCATCACGTGCGAGGCTAGCACTCGCCATTCGATGGTGACCATCCGCAACGTAGAGAGCTGATACGGCCTCAAACGCTTTCACCAGTGGATCGACATCCGCCGGCGGAACTCGCCAAACTGTGTGTCGCACATTATCCGACGCCTTGAAGTCGAAGAGCGGGATACCCGCACAAACTGATTCCGTGAGTAAATCGATCTCCGCGGTCGCTCGATAGGTGAGCAAAACTAGTCCGGTTTGCGCTCCCAATTCAGTTAGGTGTCGGGTGCGGTCAGCCCTCTTGTCCAAACGTGTGTGTTCATGCCGCTTAATCAATCCTCGGTCGTACTCGTCCAGCGAATAGCACGCTGTTAACCCCGTTTGCTCGTGGCTGGCAGTTTGTAAGCGATAGCAGTACAGGGATGGCTCCGCTTCAGTTACCAGTGGTGCCGAAACGCGAATCTCTAGAAACTTTTCGGCTGCTCGCACGTAAACCGCGTCAGCATACGGATCAGTCTCAGACGGCAGTTCAAGCTCAGCACGTGACACGCGCAGGAAACTTAGTGGCTCGCCACGTGCCAACTCGCGAGCTTCGTCGACATTCATGACGTCGTAAGGTGGCGACGCAACCCGCGACGCGGTATCTGGCACAGCCCGGAGAGCCCGAAACGAACGGATCGAGGCCATCTCGGTATTTTAGCGCACAGCCAAGGTTCTACTCCGCGCAACCAAAGAAGGACGGCACAGACGACCAGAGGAAATAGGCCAACTTTTGAGTGTTAGGGCGCACCTGCTGCCACTTTGAGCACAGCCGGGATTGGTGGACCATCGACAAGCAATCCAAATATTCGTTCTCGCTCCGTTCGGAACAAGCTGAGATGTTCGGCGGGTACTGGCTCCCCCGGTGGCATTTTTCGATGCTCAACAAGCGGATTTAAGAAAACGCCATTCTTCTTTAGCCGGTAGTCAAGATGTGGACCCGTAGCGAGCCCCGTCGACCCAACCCGGCCAATGAACTGGCCCTGGGCAACCCGCACGCCCGGCCTCATCCCGCTGGCGAATGCCGAAAGGTGCAAGTAATAGGTTTCGTAGCCGCCAGTGTGGCGCAAGCGTACCATCCGGCCAGACCCACCGCTCCACCCAACTGACACCACGGTTCCGTTAGCCACCGCGATCACTGGTGTGCCGGTAGCCGCACCGTAATCCACACCAAGGTGTGCTCGACGTTCACCGAGAATCGGATGCATCCGATTGCGAGAGAAACGCGATGTGATCCGAGGTTCAAACCGCAAGGGCGACCTTAGAAACATACGCTTGAGCGATCGTCCCTCGTCGTCGTAGTAACCAGGGTCACCGCCCGGCGGCGTAAATCGAGTGGCCGTGATACGCCGTCCATCATTATTAAACTCTGTAGCTAGCACGTTACCGTAATCGTCGTATTCATCTTCACGGAGAAATCGTTCGAAAAGCACGCGAAATGAATCGCCGATCCGTAAGTCGTTATTGAAATCAATTTCACCGCCAAGAACATCGGCCATCGTAATCGCGAGTTGGACCTCCTCGCCCGCGCTATTGATCGCCGCAACCAACGAAGAACGGGCGGAATCAATTTCACCACTCATCGCGATGACAGCCCGCTCCTTGACGTAAGGGATGATTGTCGCCTGAAATCGACTCTCTCCAACCCGCTGAATCCGCAGGAAGCTATCCGAGTCGATATGGTACTTAAGTCTCACTAAGTTTCCATCGGTCGACATGACAACCTCATAGTCATTGGCTGCCCTCAAACGCCTCGGATCGAAGACACTACGCGTTTGATTGACGACCGCGGCAACAACATTGTTAGACAGGCCGAAGGATTCCAAGAGGCTAGCAAAAGTCGCGTTGCGGGGAACCGTGCCAGCCTTGACCGTCGACTCCGACGGTAGGTCAATATCGACAACATGGGCTAGCGCTGCCGCAGGCTCAAGGTCTGGATCCGCACAGCCAGTAGAACCGACCAAAACTGCTGTTGGGATCACAACTAAATAGCTGACCAGCCGCATGTTCCGCCCATTCTAGCATGGCCCTGAAAGGCCTCGTTACGGTAGTAAGGCGGTGCTTACCGAAGGCGTGTTATTTCGTTCCAGGCGCTCGACCTAGTCCATCGACAAGCCGTGCCACGCCAGCAGCGAATACCTCGGGTTCGGGTATCAAGCTACACACGATGAACGCTTCTTCGGGGAACTCAAAGAAATATCCTGGGTGCACAAGCACTCGGTGCTTTTCGAGAAGATTGAGAACACGCTGCTCTTCACTAACGACAGCCGGTACACGTACGACGGCAGACCAACCACCTCCGACCGGGAGCACTCGGCACGGGGGAACCTCAGCAGTAACTCGTTGCAGGACGTCAAAGTTGTGGCGGATCCGCGTTGCGATCTGCTCGTGCACACCACAACCACTCTCAAGGAGCGAGCCTAGCGCTCTTTGCACTGTGGTGGTCACCGATAAATAGGTGTCATAGGCTATCTCTAAACGAGCTAATGTTTCGGTAACCACTGAATCAAAACCACTCACCGCGATCCAAGCCAGTTTCAACTGTGGTAGTCCTAGCAACTTCGAGATACCACCTAGACTGAACGCTAAGGGTGCACCGCTACTGATGACACTTGGCTGTGGTGGAAACGGCGTTGCTACCGGATATGGCCGGAAGACTTCATCACCAATCAGCGCTAGTTCATACCTTTTGGCAAGTTCGGCCAATTCTTCGAGCTCCGTGTTTGTTGCATATGACCCAGTTGGGTTGTTAGGGCTCACGATAAGAATCGCGCGGGTACGAGATGAAATGGCGCTTGCCACGCTATCCAAATCGATCGACCACAACCCCGAATACTCGAGACGATAAGGTACGCTGACAACTCCGTCCAGCCGAGTGAGATGCTCAAACAGTGGATAGCTCGGCTGTGGCACGAGAACCTCATCACCAGGGTTGCACAAGATTTTAAAAAGGAGGGAGTAGGCCTCACTCGTGCTGGCTGTCAGGGCAATTTGTTGCGGCGCGACTATTACCGCTCCGCCTCTGAGGTGTGTCGCGATTGCGGCCCGAGCTGTAGGTAAACCGAGTGGATGGACTTCATAGTCCAAACTCGTCTCATTAAGCAAGTTGAACAGTCCCTTGGAATAACAGAGGCCGACCCGCGTCGGATTCGACACCGTGAGATCAATGAACGAGCTCCCACTTGCTTGCAAGCATCGCAGGGCACGTGTCAACGGGTTCGAGTGGAGAACTTCTGGTAATCTGGCCGAAAACATCGACGGAGAAGCCTACTCCACAATCTTGGAACGCTGAAGTCAAGCCCAGAAACCACCTATACCAATGGGCAGGCCTCAGAAACTAGGTAAGTTGCAATAGAATCAAGGATAATCGCTCGTTGTCGGATGCATTGGCTCCGATGAAACCGGTAAGGAACTGAGAATGCTTCGTGCATTATTAGTTGCAGCTTATTTCGCACTTACGGCATTGCCGTTAGTCGCTCAGCCTGGATCAATTGAATGGCGCACCGAAGGCATGCGGCGCATCGAGGGATACCTACCACTCTATTGGGACAATGATAGAGGTCGCCTGTTCCTAGAACTTACTCGATTCGAAACCGAACTGCTGTATCAAGTCTCGTTGGCAACTGGTGTCGGCTCAAATCCCCTCGGACTCGACCGCGGGAGGTTGGGCGCCACCCGTGTGGTGCATTTTCAGCGGGTTGGCCCGCGGGTGCTGATGATTGAACCAAATTATCGATACCGGGCGATTACGACAGATGCGGACGAGCGGCGATCTGTCGCCGACTCGTTTGCGCAATCGGTTACGTGGGGCTTTGAGGTCGAGGCCACCAGCGGCCCTCGGGTTCTCGTCGACGCCACAGAGTTCTTCTTGCGCGATGCTAACAATGTTGCTGATCGGCTCAGGCACCTCAACCAAGGGCGTTTCAGTCTCATGCCGACACGTAGCGCGATCAATTTGGCACGAACGCGGGGGTTCCCCGAAAACATAGAGGTTGACGCAAGGATTACATTCGTCGCCGAAGACGGATCCGACCCGGGGAGTCTACTGCAACAAACAACGCCCTCCCCCCGCTCGGTTACTCTTCGGCAACACCATTCGTTCGTCGAACTACCAGACCCAACTGAGAATGGCTACCGGCCGAGGTCCGTCGACCCACGCGTCAACACGTTAGGCATTTCATTCCATGACTATGCGATGCCAATCACCGAGTCGGTTGAGCGTGGCTGGGTCATCCGCCACAACCTCCAAAAACGGGACCCGACCGCACGCGTTTCCGAGCCTGTTGAGCCAATCGTCTATTACCTCGATCCTGGTGTACCCGAGCCAATCCGCAGTGCGTTACTTGATGGCGCTTCATGGTGGAACGATGCATTCGAGGAAGCGGGCTTCCAGAATGCGTTTCAGGTGAGACTCCTGCCGGATGGTGCTGATCCGATGGATGTCCGCTACAACATGATTCACTGGGTCCATCGTTCCACCCGGGGATGGTCCTATGGCAATCAAGTTATAGATCCCCGCACAGGCGAGATTCTAAAAGGTAACGTTCGCCTCGGTTCGCTTCGAGCAAGGCAGGACTACCTAATTGGCGCTGGCTTGGCACCACCCTACGGAACTTTCAACGATGCCGACAGTGCCTGGTGCATGGTGGCGGCTACGCCTGGACTCGAGTACTTGCAACCACTCGACCCAACTGCCGATCCAGAAGCTATGGTGTTGGACAGACTTCGTCAACTTGCGGCGCACGAGGTGGGTCATGCAATAGGTTTTGCCCATAACTTTGCGGCAAGTACCTATGGCCGGGCTTCGGTAATGGACTATCCGGCACCACTTGTCCAGATTCGAGATGGCCAAATCGACCTGTCGGACGCATATACGGAAGGGATAGGAAACTTTGACCGCTTCGCAGTGACCTACGCTTACTCGCAATTCGCACCCGACATTGACGAAGCAACCGCACTGGAACAAATCGTCAGCCAAGGTGTTGCAAACGGCATGTTGTTCCTAACCGATGCCGATACTCGTCCGGCTGGCGCTGCGCACCCGCTCGCGAATCTGTGGGACAACGGGTCGGATCCAGTGGCCATGCTCCGTCACGAAATGGACGTGCGGGGGATCGGACTTCGTCAATTCGGCCTTCGCAACATTTCAATTGGTGCGCCACTTTCCACACTCGAAATAGAGCTATTACCACTCTACCTGCACCATCGTTACCAACTTGCGGCTGCAGTCAAAGCATTGGGTGGGGTCCACTACACATACGCGATTCGAACCGTTAACGGACCAAGCCCACCTTCACCGTCCCAGATCGTACCAGTCAACCAACAGCGTGCCTCACTCGAAGCCGTTCTCGACACAATCAGCCCCGAAGCACTACTACTGCCTCCTGCGCTACTTGACCTGATGCCACCGCGCGCATTCCATTCTGGCGGCGTGACAACCGAACCGTTCGAACGACGAACCGCTATGACCTTTGATCCGATTACGGCGGCAATGACCGCGGCTGATTTAGCGATCTCAGCTCTCCTCCAACCCGAGCGAGCGGCAAGACTCGTGGATTTTCATTCTCGTGATAGTGAGTATCCTAGCTTCGAAGAAGTCACCGAGGCGCTCATGTCGAGAACCTGGGGCGCTCCGCCGCCCGGTGAACCACGGGCCGAGTTGATTCAACAGGCGGTCGAACGATTAACCGTGGATAGGTTAGTGCAATTGGCCGCCGACTCTACCGCCTTGTCTCAGGTGCGGGCGATAGCTAGCAATGTACTTTTCGAACTCGCTGAAAACTTAGATGGCGCAGTGTCAGCTCACGACCGGACTACACGCGACGACATCTGGCGATTTCTACAGCGTCCTGACGCAACATATTCGCCAACACCCGTCCCTCTCACACCACCTGGTGATCCAATTGGAACCCCTTCATTACCTCGACGGTAAGTGAATCCTTTGAATTCTCCAATCACCAGGTCCTTATTCAGTCAAAAGGCGCATCTGACATTGATTCGTCAGAATTGATCCATCGATACGGTCGCCCGTAGTAACACCGACGAACACTAATCGGCGCACCGCACCGGTCGTATCAGCGTCCCCACTCTCGTTCAAGGCGTGCGTATTGTGTGCGCGCTTCGGCCCACGCCTCCAGTTCGGTAGGCTCGTAGACGTCGTCTTCCATGTGACGGGCCACAGCCTCCCGAGCCTCACCAACATTCCCGAAACAACCGTCAGAGATTGCCTGAACGATCACATTGCCAAGTGCAGTCGCCTCAATGGGACCAGCTCTAACCTCACGACCAGTGGCATCGGCGGTCGCCTGGTTAAGGAAACGGTTTTGCGATCCACCGCCAATGATTCTGATGCCGACGATCGCACGGCCCGTCGCGTGCTCGATTGCCTCGACCACTGATGCGTAGCGTAAGGCAAGCGACTCAAGAACAACCCGTGCATATCCACCGTAATCGCCTGGCACGGGCTGACCTGATTCCCGTAGAAAGGCCTCGATCGCCCTGGGCATATCTGGCGGGTTGAAGAATCTAGGATCGTCAGGTAGAACGAATGCTTGACGAGCCCGGACCAAAGCGATTGCCCGGCTAAGGTCAATAAAATCTATAGCCTCTCCTTGTGTCGCCCATATTTTCCGGCAGGACTCAAGGATCCACATGCCAGCAATATTCTTAAGTAAACGATTCTTACCTTCTACGCCACCTTCATTCGTTAGGCCTACTTCCCGCGCCGTGTCGGTCAGTAAGGGAACCTCAGTCTCGATACCTAGGAGCGACCAAGTACCTGAACTCAGATAGGCCCACCCTTCGCCGATCGGCGCACCAACCACGGCGCTTGCCGTATCGTGCGTGGCAGGCGCTACAACCGTCATGTCCGGAAGCGCCAGTGCCCCGCGCACGTGGGAATGAACCCTGCCCAGTTGCACCCCAGGCTGCACTAGGTCCGGCATCACAGCGATCGGAAGGTCTAGTCGGTCAAAGAGTTCACACTCCCAGCGCCGTGTCGTCGCTCCTGCTAGTTGTGTGGTGCTCGCCATTGTTGCCTCACCAGTCAAACTCCCACAGAGATCGTGGTGAACAAGATCGGGCATCATAAGTAACCGTGAGGCATTCGCCGGCCACTCCCCTGCATCACGCTGTGCCACGAGCTGATAGACGGTGTTCAGTGCAAGAACCTGCACGCCGGTCAGGTGAAATAGTTCAATCGCCGGCACGGTCTTGAGTACACGTTCGACGACGCCTTCAGTACGCCGATCCCGGTAGCACACCGGATCCTCAAGTAAACGGCCATCAGCATCAATCAGACCATAGTCAACTCCCCAAGTATCCACGCCGAGACTAATTAGTTCTCCCTCGGCTCCTGCAGCCTTAGTGAGCCCGGCTCTGACCTCTTCAAATAGTTCCGAAATAGTCCAGCGCTGATGGCCCGACAAAACACGTGAGGTCACCGTAAAGCGGTGTACAACCTTTAATGAAACATTGCCGTCGTCAACGTGACCAACGACGACCCGGCCACTACTAGCTCCGAGATCGACGGCGACATAACACTTTCCTGACACGTGGTGAAGTTGTCCTTAGGGCCGGATGAGCGGTAGTCCCACGGGTCGACCGCCCCGCATAGCCGATCGGTCTGCCGCTAAGCAGACTTCCATCGTCTTCTGTGCATCGAAGACATTTAGGTGTGACTCACGCCCCGTGCGGACACAGTGCACTAGTTCGTCTATTTCTCCTTGAAATGGATGCTGCCGGACGTCAGCCGACGCTGGCATGTCGCACTCAACGCGGATGGCCGGGTTACCGTCGGCCGCACGCGTCTCCCGGAGGACCACGTCAGGGAACGGATTCGCCCGACGAAGCTCTGTGAGTGAAACTGCTTTGTCGTTCCAAAGAATGAGACCATCGACAAGCGTGGCGAGGTCTCCCATTAATTCGACTCCGAACGTGTAAGGCATCATGAAATCGGTCGAGCTTACCACCTGTCCGATCGCCCTTCGGCCAAGCTTTGCGTTGACCACAATCGAAGTCGGCCACTGGTAACCTTTAGTAAATCTCGTGTGGTACGCGCTCACCTCGGTGGGTTCCAACCCAGTGCACCATCGCATTGCGTCGACCGCATGGCAACCAGCCGCTAGAAGGTGACTACGTCCACTGTCGGCACGTCTCACCCACGACCAACCGGGATACCCACTTAGGATGCGGGACAGGTACTGAAAGCGTGCGTAACGGATCGTACCTAGCCAGCCTTCCTTGCGCATCCAGTGCGCGAAGCGGATGAACGGGTTGTAGTGCAGCACAAACGAAACGATTGTCCGAACCTTAGCTCGGTGCACCGCATCGCGAATCCGGACCAACTCACGAATGTCGAGCCCGGTAGGTTTCTCAAGCAGAATGTGTTTGTTCGCGTTAGCTGCAGCTACGGCTTGGTCGGCGTGTAAGTGATTTGGTGTAGCAATGACGACAATGTCGATATCAGACGCGTCGAGCAAATCCTGATACCGCCTGGTAAAACCAACGTCAGACACGTCCGCGTCAAAGCTCGCCAGTTTCTCCCGAGCGCGCACCTCCTGTCGACCACACATCCGAACGAGCCGAACGTGGGGATTCGCTTGGATCGCGCGCACGTGGGACGCCGCTACCCAGCCCGTACCGACAAGACCGACGCCGAGAGTTCTATTGGACAAGGTCATTCTTGCTCATCCGGTCTCTAGTCTCATCTGAAACGATAGCCGCTTGAGCAGCCTCGGACTCTTCGATTGGGTTGCAGTCGTGGTCGACGAGCAGAATATGCACTTCCTTCGGTCCATGCACTCCAATAGTAAGAGTTTGCTCAATGTCGGCTGTCCGACTCGGACCGGTTACGAACGCGACGTGACTACTGCACCTAACCAATTCATCGCACTCACCCATGAACACTGAGAGCGTCGGGTGAACGAGCGATGAGTGGAGGACCACCACATGTAGCGGCGGTAACAACCAAGCCAAACGCGATCGACCCGGTCCGCTACGAAGAACGACCGTCCCTGTATCCGCGAGTCCACCAACAGCACCAGTGAGCCCGGCGTCTGCGGTCGCCATCGCCGCCCACTCACGACTGAGCGTTTCTGCGTTAGCAGGCGTCGGCGGGTCCACGAGTTGGACGCCGTCATCGACCGCAGCTTTCATTAACTCCGAAATCGGTAAGTCATTGGGTTCCCAACTGATAAGCCGCTTGACGCCCGCATCACCTAATACACGCAGCACTATTTCGACAGAAAGGTCGCAACGGTCAGAGCGATGCACGATAGCGCCCACGGCTTCGGCTTCCTGCACGAAACGGTCGAGGAGCCTCGACGAATCCTTCGTAGGAATAGGCATCGGAGGGGCCGGTCGAGACTCCACCGGCACTCCCAACCGACCCGACCTGATTCGTTCTAAGATCGCACCCCGGCTTTCATTCATCTCCACTGCCCTCTTCACGATCACGCATCTCTTCGCTAAAAGTACGACTGGCGATCACCGGAAACTCCCGGGACTGCGTCCAGTTTGACAGTGGCGCCGGCAATCGGAACAGCCAGCCGTTAACGAAGAACATCCTCGTCAACTGGCGTACCACCGACACGCCGCACCTGAATAACCAAGGTTTCGTGGCCGCAATTCGATATAACCAGAAACCAACCCGAACCCACCGATTGCCCTTACCGGAATGAACAGTCTCGGCACGAAGCACTAGTAGCATCCGCGGGATGTCTATCCGGACCGGGCACACCTCGCGGCAAGCACCGCACAACGAACTGGCTTCAGGAAGTACGTGCCATGGCCCTTCCCGGTCAAGACTTGGCGTGAGCACAGCACCGATCGGTCCTGAATATACGCTGCCGTAGGCGTGTCCGCCAATCTGCTGATAGACCGGACATGCATTCAAACAGGCGCCACATCGGATGCACGCTAGGACCTCACCAACCTCGGTCCCGATGAGCCGGCTACGTCCGTTGTCCAGCAGTACAACATGTAACTCCTCCGGACCATCGGGGTCACCGCGGCGCGGCCCAGTGAGCAGATCCGTGTAAACCGTCAACTTCTGTCCAGTCGCAGAACGCGCAAGAACTAGTAGCATCACCGCGAGGTCATCGAGCGCTGGGACGACACGCTCAATACCCATCATCGCCACATGAATACGGGGAGCAGTGACGGTCAATGATGCATTACCTTCATTTGTCACAATTGCCAGTGAGCCCGTCGAGGCTACGCCAAAATTAACGCCGCTTATTCCCATTTCAGATTGCAAGAACACGTCGCGCAGCGCGGACCTAGCGGTCGCCGTCATTTCAACCGGATCGTCGGTCATCGGCACGCCTAACTTGTCCGCCAGTAACTGGCCGATCTGCTCGCGCGTCTTGTGCACGGCCGGCGCGATGATATGAGATGGCGTTTCGCCTGCAAGTTGGATGATGTATTCACCGAGGTCCGACTCGACAACGTCAAGACCGCCACTGATCAACGCCTGGTTGAGCTCAATCTCCTCGCTCACCATCGACTTTGATTTGACGACGCGCTTAACCGAGCGCGACCTAGCAAGGTCGAGGACAATCTCGTTCGCCTCCTGCGCATCGGAGGCCCAATGCACCTGTCCTCCTACCGACGTGACATTTGCTTCGAACTGTTCCAAATACTCGTCGAGCCTAGACAGGGTGTGTAGACGGATGCTCCGAGCACAGTCACGGACTGCATCAGCATCAGGAAGCGATGCTAATCCTGCAACACGTTTTGATGTGAAGCGTTCAGTCGTTCGATCAAGTGCGATGCGGAGCTGACCATCTGCTAACGCATGCGACACCCGTTGTTGAAACGACATCGACGGTGAGTTCATTCGGATTCCACCAAGACCTCGGCGAGATGTCGAACCGCAACATTCGAGCCACGACGCTTCAGTCCACCCTCAATGTGCATCAAGCACCCAGCATCACAAGCAACGACGGTGTCAGCCCCAGACTCCACGATCGCGTCGAGCTTCCGGTCGAGCATTGCGCTCGACAGTTCTCCCATCTTCACAGCGAATGTGCCACCAAAGCCACAACAGTCTTCGGCGCCAGGGAGGCTCACACACCGCGCATCGGCAATGCTGTCGAGTAGCTGGAGTGGCGCCGAACGAACGCCAAGACCGCGCAATAGATGACACGAGGGGTGGTAAGCAATCGTCCGTCGGCAACGCGCACCAACGTCGTGAACCTTCAGCACATCGCTGAGATACTGACTAAGCTCGTATGTACGGGCGGCTACACGCTCAACCTTCGAAGCATACGCCAGCTCATCAGCAAGTAGTGCACGATATCGGTGCACGATCATGTCACCGCACGACCCAGAAGGCACAACAATCGGCGCCGGTGATTTCTCCAATAGGTCGACCGTGTAACGTGCCATCGCCCGCGCATCAGCGAGACACCCCGAGTTGAACGCCGGTTGACCGCAACAAGTCTGGCCACTGGGCACGATAACCTTTACGCCGAGCCGTTCGAGTAAGCGCAGTGTCGCTAAGCCAGCAGCTGGTCGAATCGCGTCCACTAGACAGGTGGCAAACAACTGCGCTGAAAAAATGGTTTCTGACATGTCCTCTCAGTCAATTGGATTAAGAGTAATCGCACGTTGGCTATACCGAGATAACAGCTTCGGTAGAAATAATTCTATTAAGTGCATCCAGGAGTCTCATCGATATTGAATGAGCGCGACGCCAGTCATGACCAGCATTACGCCTATAACGCGCTCGATGCTTAACGAGTGCTGCGGGTAACCGACGACACCATAGTGATCAAGGAGGAGTGAGCCCACCATCTGACCGGCCACAACCGCCGCGACCAAGGTGGCCGCACCCAATCGGGGCGCCAACACGACCGCCGATGTGACGAAAGTCGCACCGAGCAGGCCGCCTGTCCAATGCCAGAAGGGCACACGACCGATCCATCCGGCCACCGGCAATCCGACACGACTCACAGCCAACATTAAAGCCAGTACGCAGGTGCCGACGCTAAAGGAAGCGAACGCGGCCCACAGCGGGTGACCTATGTGAGTGCGAAGCTGCGAGTTGATGCCCGCCTGCAAAGGCAGTGCGAGGCCAACGAGCACAGCAAAAAGTAGATAACTAGTCATTGGAGTTTACCCTCGAGCCTCAGCGGGATTACCACATAGTGAACACTACTTAACCACTCGCCTTCATCGTCCGCGCAATCTTCGCCCACACATCGCGGAGTGACACGGTGCGATTGAACACAAGTTGGCCGTCCGAAGAATCTGGATCGACACAGAAATACCCAAGACGTTCGAACTGGCATCGGTCTCCCGGTGCCATAGACGCCACGCTCGGCTCAACGCGGCACGTGTTGATTACTTCTAAGGAACCAGGATTGATCGCCTCAAGGAAATCGCGGTTTTCCCCAGGATGTTCATCGACGAATAGACGGTCGTACAGCCGCACCTGAGCCGTTAGGGCTTGCTCGACTGAAACCCAATGTAACGTCGCCTTCACCCTGCGGCCGTCTGGAGACGCCCCACCACGGGTGGTTGGGTCGTAGGTGCACCGTAGTTCAACAATTTCACCCTGACCATTCTTCACAACGTCGACACAAGTGATGAAGTAAGCGCCTCGGAGACGGACTTCACGACCAGGTGCCAACCGAAAAAATTTTTTCGGCGGATCCTCAGAAAAATCATCACGTTCCAAATACAAAACCCGAGAAAACGGGACCTTGCGGGTGCCTGCATCAGGGTTTTCAGGGTTGTTAAGAAGGTCCACCTCTTCTATCTTTTCTTCCGGGTAGTTCTGGATCACAACCTTGAGTGGCCGCAGGACCGCCATCACGCGAGGCGATGTCTGGTTTAGTTCTTCCCGTACAGCATGCTCAAGTACTGCAACATCAACTACATTCTTCCGCTTAGCCATCCCGATCCGGTCACAGAACGTGCGGATGGCTTTCGGCGGAAGCCCTCGGCGACGCATCCCCACCAAGGTCGGCAGGCGCGGATCGTCCCATCCAAAAACCAGCCCCTTCTCAATAAGCACTAGGAGCTGGCGTTTACTGAGTACCGTATAGGACAGATTCAATCTGGCAAATTCGATCTGCTGAGGGTGACATGTCACCTCGGTCTCAGTAAGCACCCAATCGTAGAGTGGTCGGTGATCCTCAAACTCGAGCGTGCACAGCGAATGCGTGATCTGTTCAATCGAATCTGACAATGCGTGCGTGAAGTCGTACATCGGGTACACGTACCACTGATTACCCGTCCGATGGTGTGTTGCACGTCGAATTCGATACAAGGTCGGATCACGCATGTTCATGTTGCCGGATGCCATGTCAATCTTGGCGCGCAGCACTTTCGACCCATCCGGAAACTCGCCGGCACGCATTCGGGCAAACAAGTCCAAGTTCTCTTCAACCGTTCGATCGCGATATGGGCTCTCCCGACCCGGCGCGATCAGCGTGCCACGGTATTCACGGATCTGCTCAGCACTAAGATCGTCGACGTAAGCTTTACCCCTTTCGATGAGGCGCACAGCATAACCATACAGCCGCTCAAAATAGTCCGAAGCATAGTAAAGGTGCTTACCCCAATCAAAACCAAGCCAACGGATATCGTCTTGAATAGCATTAACGTATTCAACGTCCTCTTTCGTGGGGTTCGTGTCATCAAACCTCACGTTACAGGTGCCTCGGTAGTCCGCTGCGACCCCAAAATTTAAGCAGATTGACTTGGCGTGACCGATATGGAGGTAACCGTTGGGTTCAGGCGGAAACCGAGTCGCTATAGGACCGTCATGCTTCTGATTGACGAGATCGGCAGCAACGATCGTACGAATGAAATCGAGCGGTGGGGTTGAGCCCGTGTCCTTATCGGGGGTGCCTGGCGCACCAGTGGGCCCCTTAGTTGGTGGGGTCATGACATCATTCTATAGCTATAGTGTGATGACCTGACCGTCGATCGCTGAATCTATTTCGAGTTCTTCGAGTCAACTGAGTACGTCAGGGCCCATGTGAGTCAGAAGTAGCCGTCGGCATTCTATCAAGGCTCCGAACACCTGGAGCGCTCGTCCACACAAGGGGTCTTGGAACGGAACAACCAAGACAGTAGATAATTCGGGTCACCCAAGCAGTCGCTTGATTTCATGCCCTCATTTGGCATTTGATTAGCCTAGTCGGCAGCTATTCTTTTCCATCAACCAAGGAGCTTTTTTCAAGATGACCTCGTCCATTCGGTTATTCATTATCGTTATCGTCGTGCTTTCGTTTGCGCTCGGTTCGTTCACGGCTCGCGCTCAACGTTCCGGTCCGGAGGTCGAATACGCTGCCGTCCAGGGGGGGCTACCGTTCTCACCTTACGTCAGGGTAGATAACATGCTTTACCTCTCAGGCCAGCTCGGTACCATGCCAGGCGGTGGCCTTGCAGAAGGAGGAGTTCAAGCAGAAACACAGCAGACACTCGAAAACATCCGTAACGTCCTCGAGAGGGCCGGCTCGTCTATGAACAATGTGGTCAAGTGCAGCGTCTTCATGGAAGACATGAACCAATGGCCAACAATGAATGAGGTCTACGTCACCTTCTTTCCTGAGCATCTCCCGGCGCGTAGTGCCTTCGGCTCCACTGGACTCGCACTCGGAGCAGCGCTTGAAATCGAGTGTTTGGCAACCGTGGGTAATTAGGCACCAACCACGGGCACAGCTGAGGGCGCTGACCTCTCGTCCCCGGGATGGAGGCGGTAACTTACACGTCTATGCACAAAACCGTCGGATGATTTCCTCGTAGATTTCGGCGCACGTACCAAGGGAGGTGACATCAATCGACTCGACTTCGGCGTGTAGTCCTTCTCCGCTTGGCCCGCAGATAACGGTGGGAATGCCGACGTCACCCAAAAGTGCAGAGTCGAGCCAGCCTGTTTGCGTCATCGTTGTGGACGGCACACCCGTGACCGCTTCGATGGCGGCAGCCGTCGTCTTTACGATTTGGGATCGCGGGTCGGCTTGCCATGGATTGCGCACGAACATAACCCTAGAACTGGCGTGGAAGGCTGGGTCTTCGGTAGAGAGACGAGAAATAATCTTTTCAAGCTCCTCGGCAACACTGTCGGCTGTTTCCGGTGGGACGGTACGGCGCTCAAGCTTCAACGTGCAGCGGCCGGGATAGGACGACATCTCACGACCACCATTGATGAGTGAAGCGTGCACTGAACCAGCACCGAGTAACGGATGTCGGGCACCGGCCGCCAATTGTCCCTGTAGTCGGTCAACCTCCACAAGCAGCTTTCCCATTTGCGCGATTGCGTCGACACCAAGATCTGGCCTAGAGCCGTGCGCAGCCTTACCTTCCGTTACAACCTCAAGCCATGTAAACCCTTTGTGACCGACACCGACCCGTAATCCAGTCGCCTCAGTGTTCACTGCCCCATCTGGACGTCGTAACCGGCCCTGACGGATATCATCAGCTATCGCGCTTGTGCCGATGCTCGCATATTCCTCATCGGCCACGTATGTAAAGATGACGCTCCCGCGCAGTGTCATCCCGCTATCGATGAGACCTTTGGTAGCCGCCATCGTCGCAGCGAGCGACCCCTTCATATCAATGGCACCGCGACCGTAAAGCCTCCCATCGCGCACCTCACCGGAATACGGTTCCGCCATCCCCTCTACACCGACGGTATCCATGTGACCGTTGAAAAGAAGCGTCTGGCCACCACCGGCACCTTTCAGCGTCGCGATGACGTTAGGCCTTCCCTCAGCAATCTCTCGCACCTGGACCTCCAGTCCCCATCCGTCCAGTGTGTCGGCGATGTAGTTAGCGATCTTGGCTTCACCGTCAGCGCCAGTCACAAGATCGGGATTGACAGAAGGAATCCGAACAAGATCCTGGAGTACAGTCGTAGCAAGCTGGTAGTCAACAGTCGGCATCGTTTACTTTCAACCCGTTTCGTCGTGGATAGCTACCGCCACCTGCCCAGTTATTGAAGCTGTAGCCCCGCCGTAACTTCTTACCTTCTAATCGTTAGTGAACGGAACAAGCGATAGCTAATCGTCCGGCCACTCGTGTTTCCCGCGGTTGGGCCGCGCTATGCCACGTTCTGACTTACGGACGAACACCGCCAACTCAGCACCACGTGAATTTCCTTCACTACTGAGCGTGTCAAGTGTGGCCAGCGCGTCCTGCAATTTCACCCCAGACGCGAAAAGCACGCGATAGGCCTCTTTGATTTGACCTATTTCCTCGACACCAAGGCCTGCTCGGCGGAGACCGGTAACGTTCACTCCGAAGAGACGCGCCGGATGCCCATCAGCAACGCAATACGGCGGTAGGTCCTTAATTACTTTCGATCCACCGCCGATCATCACGAGTGTGCCGACCCGGATGAACTGATGTACTTGTGCATGTCCTGACACGAAAACGGCGTCACCGATTGTCACGTGACCGGCCAAGTTGACTCCGTTGGCGAGAACCACCCTATCTCCGAGTGTGCAATCGTGAGCCACGTGACTTGTCGCCATCAACATGCACTCGGCACCTACGCGGGTCATCGCGCCAGGCGTCGAGCAGCGATGGACCGTGACATATTCGCGGATTGCTGTCCGCGGACCGATCTCCACGCCACTAGCACCACCCTTGAACTTTAGGTCCTGCGGTATCCCCCCGATCACAGCTCCCACCGCAACGTAGACCTCCGCACTTAACGTTGTGCCACGATGTATCACGGCATGCGGGCCGATTTGGCAACCTCGCCCAATCCTTACTCCCTCCTCAATGACGGCCCCTGGACCAACAATGACGTCGTCGGCTAATTCGGCCTCTGAATCGACATGTGCGGCGGGGTGAATCCTCGGCATCTGTAATCCTGCACCACTTGCTTTAGACGAACCGTTTGTGACCAAACATCACTCTATTCACAAGCCCCGCAACTTTCCGGCTTTCCGTAATCAATATCACGCTATAGAAGAAATAGCTCAAAACGCTATCTCATACGTCACACAGCGCTACGGCCTCACGCAGCGAAGTCAAAGGGTCGCGTGTCGGTTTAAACTCATGTGCAACATACCCGTCGAAGCCTGTCTCAACGATCGCACGACAAATCGCTGGCCACTGTAACTCCTGGTTCTCATCCAACTCGTTTCGCCCCGGCACACCGCCTGTGTGGTAATGCGCAATACTCTCAGCGTTATCTCGAATTGTCCGGATGACATCACCTTCCATGATCTGCATGTGGTAAATGTCGTTCAGTAACTTGACACGCGGTGAACCCACCCGACGAATGATCTCGGCACCGAACGGCGTCCGGTCACCCTGGTAGTCTGGGTGATCAACCTTACTATTGAGCAACTCAACGCATATCGTAATACCGTGCTCCTCTGCCGAAGGTGCCAGCCGACGCAAACCGTCTACACAGTTACGAATAGCCTCGGGATCACTCATGCCGCGCCTGTTGCCGAAGAATGTAATAAGGTTCGGCACTTTTCGTTCAACCGCGCGGGGCATCGCCTGTTGAAGGTTGGTGACGATTTCGTTGTGGTTTGCTCGCACGTTTAGGCCATCTTCGATTGTGCCGCCGCCGCCATACCCCATCGAGCAAATCAGACCGTACTCGGCGGCAATATCCCATTCGTTTTCCTCCAATAGATCGATCGCCGGTAGTCCCATCTCGGCCACGGCTTCGCAGAACGTGGGAAATGGAATGTCGATGTAAGGCCAACGGGAGACCGATTGCTTCAACCGACCATTTCGTACGACGCGACCCTGAGCCGAGACGATCGCCGGAGCGATCGCCGAAGCTCCTAACGCCGCACTAACTTCGCCGATCGCGGTACGCCTAGAGATTTTCCTCATTCTTTGCTGCCCCATGCTCGTACACCCCACAGCCTTGTGGATTTGAATCCTAGATTAAACACCACCACAACGTCATGCGGCCCGATAAGTGTCTACGACGAATTTACGTTCGGCCGAAGCCAAAATATACGGAAACGCTGGGATTATATCGTGGCAGAAGATCAAGTATTCTGGAATGTAAGATGGTCAGGATCTGCTTTGTCTGCCTAGGGAACATCTGCCGCTCGCCGACCGCGGAGTCCATCATGAAATCGCTGATTCACGGCGCTCACTTGGACGACCAAATTGAAGTCGATAGTGCTGGCACAGGCGCTTATCACGTGAGTTCCCCTCCAGACTTGCGGGCCAAGAAAACTTCCGAAGCTCGAGGAATCCAACTCAATAGCCTCGCACGCCAATTCACCGCTGAAGATTTTTCAACATTCGACTATGTGATCGCAATGGATTCCAATAATCGTCAGGACTTACTTTGCCTTGCGCCCAATAGTGCAACAGAAGCCACTGTCCATCTCTTGCGCGAGTTCGATCCCACCGCTCCGGCCAACGCAGAGGTGCCTGACCCTTATTACGGTGGACCCAGAGGGTTTGATGACGTGTTCGACATGTGTGAGAGGGCCTGCAAGGGTTTACTCACAACAATCCGTGCACGGTATCAGCTCGTCTGATTACCATGCAGGTCGATACTCAAAGAGCAGTGGCGCAGGCACTCGGGTCCAGCATAGCCTCAACACATCAACTAACCGGTGGCAGCATTAATAATGCCTTCGCTGTAAGACTCGACGATCAACGTGAAGTCTTTGTTAAGACAAATCCTGGATCCGACCCGCGGATGTTTCCGACGGAAGCACTCGGTTTAGCTTGGCTGAACACCGCTGAGGCGATTCGGGTGCCAAAGGTACTGGCCGTGAGCGACAGTTCAAACTCGTCGCCGGCGTTCCTAGTGCTCGAGTTCATCACTTCGGCTTCGCCAGCCTCTGATTTCGCTGAGCAACTCGGACACGGACTCGCCAAGCTCCACGCGAGTGGTGCAGACGGCTACGGTCTGGACCATGACAACTTCATCGGTACGCTGGCTCAGGATAACGCTATGTGCGCAACCTGGGCAGAATTCTATGGCGTCCGGAGAATCGAACCCCAGGTCCGTCTTGCTGTAGACCGTGGGGTCGCCCCGACTACCTGGACACAGACTTTCGGGTCACTCTTGACTCGCCTGCCTGACCTTGTTGGTTCGGAAGAGCCTCCCGCTCGACTGCACGGAGACCTTTGGACTGGGAATCTGCACACGGACGACAACGGAAGTCCCTGCCTCATTGATCCCGCAGCCTACGGGGGCCATCGAGAAGTCGACCTGGCTATGTTGAAGTTATTCGGCACTCCGAGTGAGCGCTTCGACCGCGCATACAATGAGATGCTCCCATTAGCAGCCGGAGCGTCCGACCGAGTACCGCTTTATCAAGTTTATCCGCTACTGGTACACGCGAACCTCTTCGGCGGCCACTATGTAAGTGCGGCGGAGCAAGCGCTTGCTCACTACACCTGACGAATCTGTGACCTGTTAATAATGCATGTCCTACTCGTTTTTGACTACGAATCCCAGAGTCAGTGCGGCCTGCAACCGTGTTGCAGCACTAGTTCGTAATGATCGCCCGCTCGACGTGGCGTGCGATGAAATTGAGCAACTTTGGAATCGGCAACAGCGTCCTAGTGGTAGTCAGGAGCCAAGCTCCGAAGACTATAACTTAGAAAACGAAGCGTGATGCGCTTGAAGGATGTTCCAGACGCCGAGTGTGAGGACCGGAATGACGAAGACAATGATAAAACCCCACGTGATCGTGCCGTAACCGCTTGCGATCAGTTCCATTAGCCCGACCTGGGCTGATAGAGCCCCTATGGAAAGCATCCCGATAGCGATTGCCGGACGCAGGCGGACAGGCATTTCGAGACCACGCTCTGCATAAGTCGCAGCCAACCGCTCATTGACCGCGTGCACTAGGCCGGCTCCTGTTTCGATCAAAGTGCCAAAGAGAACAACTTGAAACACGATCTGAAATGCACGGGAGCCGACTAGCTCAAGGAGTACATTCGCTGGCACAGCCTCGCTTAGAATCGCTGGATACTGGCCTACCATGGATATGTAGAACAGTAATCCAGGTAACATCGCGATCGGACCCGTCAGGGCGCCCGCGCCAAGAGCTTGCCTGCGCGTCTCCGAATGCCGCATGCAGAAGAGAATCGCGGGGATCATCTGCAGGTTGTAGCCCGCGTAGGTCACGCCTCCTAACAACCAACCTTGGCCAATTGCCGATCCGCCCAAACCAGCCGCTATTGCATCGCCAAACCGTGACCAGCACAAAACAAAAAAGACGCCGTAAGCCGCGTACAGAACGAACGACCAACTAGCCAAAAAGCGTTCAATCGCTGGTGTGCCACGCAGTGCGAGGAAGCCAATCGCGGCCATCATACCGATCACGCCAACGAGTAACGGCGCACCAAAAGTCTCGTGCAAAATAGCGCCCGCCGCCGCCGCAACTACCGCCAGCACCAGAAAGCCTTGAAGGAAATAAAGAATTTCGTATAAAAACCACCCACGCCCAAGCAAGTGGGTGAAGAACGTTCGGTAGTCGTAGCTCTGGGTGAGCCGGGCAAGCTCAAAGCTTGAGGCCGCGACCGCGCTCCATATGAGTGTTGCCACCCCCATCGCGAGTAACCCGGTAAGGGGGCCAAGCCTGAGAAAGAATTCCACGAGCTCACGGCCCGTACCGTAACCACCCGCAATGACAAGCGACTGAAAGACGAAGCCTGGTAGTAGGTACTTCTGAAAGAACCGAGACTTCACGACCAACCTCCCGGCTGTGGTTTTCTAGCGCAACGCATAGCAACGGCTTCGAACCCAACCCTTCTCACCACCCGCGGGCTACTTGGCCGCAAGTCGCCTTTGCACAAGGCCTTGGAGCATTTCGAAGTACTGCTTCCCCGTGTCGGTTTGGGTTGCCGCCCATTCGAGATGCTGGAATGACCGCGGAGAACCTTCGGCTCGGATTTCGTCTAAATACGGTGCGACTTTCGCAAACAAGAACAGCCCCTCACCGTTGTTTTCGATCCAGAAGTCAGTAGCGACAATGCCGTGATGGGCCATGCCGAAGATCATCTCCCAATAGGAAGTGACCTGACGCCAAGCCGCGTTAACCGGGTGACCGGGGGCACTGTACGCCTTCACATCGTCATAACTTCTCGGCCAAAAACCATTGATTGCATCTCGGGAAGTACGCATGAGGGTCTCCCGTCTGAGCTCGTATACTCGCAACAGCAGGTCAGCATCTTGATACGTCGGCTTTTGACTGGACATTCAGTTACCCCCAACATGAAAGATATGGTTCGGCTCTATGGCGGATTATATTTTCGTTGATGGCAATTCGCCGACCCTCGCTTCCAGTTCGGCGATTCGCGTTTGGACCACTTCCAATTCGGCCTTCCATTTTGGCAGCCGACTGGCCGTCGCATGCTGAGTCTTCCACTTATTCAGCGGTCGAGCCGGTGTCCCACTGACGACCTGCTCAGGGCGGACTTTTTTCCCGGAGAAGACACCAGCCTGCGCGCCTACCCGAGCGCCTCGTCCAATCGTGACGTGATCTGCAACGCCAACCTGACCAGCCAGCATGACATCACGTTCAATAATGGCGCTTCCAGCCACTCCGACCTGCGCCGACAGAATAGTGTGTTCCCCAATACTCACGTTATGACCAATCTGCACAAGATTGTCGAGTTTCACACCCTGCCGTATCACTGTAGCATCCAATGCACCACGGTCGACCGTCGTGTTCGCGCCAATCTCGACATCATCCCCAACCTCTAACCGTCCAATTTGTGGAAATTTATGGTAGACACCATCGTCAACGACATAACCAAAACCGTCACTTCCTAACACTGCGCCCGCATGCACGGTAACCCGGTCACCAATCGTGACGCCTGAATAAAGCACGACGTTCGGATGCAGTACGCATCCAGTGCCAATAATGCTCTGCTCCCCGACATAGACACCTGGACCAACGTCAGTGCCGGCACCAATACAAACCTCGTCTTCAATGACCGCACAAGGTCCAATCCTGACACCCTCATCGAGGCTCACCCCGACACCAATAACCGCTGATGGATGCACTCCTGCAATGAACGGTTTCTTGTCCTGGAAGAGTTCGACCGTCCGAGCGAAGGCAAGCTTGGGGTTCTTGACTTGAATGAGTGTTTTAGAATCCGATGTCACACCGATAGGGACAATTAAACATCCAGCTGCTGATGCAATTGCCGCCTTAGCTCGCTCAGGCACATCGATGAACGAAATGTAGTCAGCCTGCGCCTGCGCCAGCGATGCTACACCTCTGATGAGTTGAGATGCGTCGCCCACCACTTCTGCACCGAGGCTATTCGCAATTTCCGCAACCGTCTTGGCCATGTCCTCCTACCCCTTCCATGACAGGGCGCGGGAACAACCCGCGCGTAAGACACAAGATCTTCAGAACTGTCACATGCGCCGGCGCACTAAGCCCTTGCAACATCGCTTGTTGCACTACGATAGAGCACCACCCTTTTTACGGTGATCTCGGTAGGCGTCCGTGAGGTTTGGCACGACCGGACCAATTCAGCCAACCTCAGTCGATGCAACAGTGGTCCTGGCAGCTCAGTCACTGACGAGCGGAAGCCGGACCCTGGTTAGTGGTTTCCGAACCGATCGACGCGATGATCCGTCTATAGAACTCGTTACTCGCCCGTCCTTGGTGCCACCGCCACACAACTACCAGGTCATGCTCTGGATCAACCCAGACCGTGTTTGAACCATGGCCGCTTGCACGGTAAGCGGTACGTGGCGCGTCTGGCCAAGCACGACCTTCTGTGTTCAACCACCACAGGTAGCCGTAATCGGGCCCGACCTCACCGCGAGTCAACGCCATTTGGATCCATTTCTCTGAGACCAGCTGTTCGTTCTTCCACTTGCCATTGCGCAAGAACAGTAGGCCGAACCTCGCATGATCGAAAGAATTGATCCAGATACCCCCTCCCCAGCGGGTACCACCAGTAACCGACCTCATCGTCTGGCTGTTAATCACAACGTCGGAGTTCGAGTAACCGTGGTATGACCAAGAACTGGATGCTCCGATCGGGTCCATGATTTCGTCCCGGAGTACGATCGGCAACGGCTTCTCAAACAGACGCAGTAGCGACAATGCGAGCCGATTAATCCGTACGTCGTTGTACTCGTAGTAAGCGCCTGGTGCTTGGAGGTCGCGTGGTTCTCGCTCGGCACTGCCGAATTCCACGCTGCCGATAAAGTCACTACGGCGATCCCAGAGCACACCCTCCCACTCGGTAGTCTGCTGCAAGTGGTGATGCCACGTTACATCGGCGTTCTGTGATGAATCATAGCCACCGTCCTTCACATACTGCCCGACTGGATGATGCACATCGGTAAACAGGTCGCGGTCGTATGCCAGTCCAGCAATCGTCGAGAGATAGCTTTTGGCAGCACTGTAGGTCGGGTCGACCCTGTCAGTCTCACCGAACTCCGCCACGATATAACCGTGTCGGATCACGAGCCCATTAGTGTGAGCCCTGCGCTTAGGTAGTGGGCCAAGCGGCTGACCGAAGATCTGTTCCTGATCCGAGAAATCCATCGGCTTACTCGTCTCGTTAGCCTCAGCAAAGACAATCGCTTCAGCCAAAAGGGTTGAATCCATGCCTACTTCTTCAGGCGCCTTTCGCTCCCACTCTCCAGGCGGCGGATAATACTGCGCCTGCGCCAACACTGAGGAGGAAACGGTGAGGACAAGAACTGATGCGAGCAACGTACGGAAAAGCTTCATGACAACCTTCCCTTCAGCAGCAAGGTGGACTGACGACCGACCCATACTTTAACGCGGAACCACCTGAAAAAGCAGGCGGTGCTCTTTTGGCTGTGAACTCGAGCCGCTCGTGTGTGGGAGCGCCAGAAAAGTGATGGAACGTTCGATGAGTGATTTAACCGATCGGGTCGGCTAATTTCAATTTGTCAAAACCACAAAGAATTAACCGCGCGTAAGGAGCATAAGCCCGAAGAATGCCTGGAAGTGCCCGAACCTACGCCGTACGGTTCGTGATTTCGATCAAGTGATATCCAAATTGAGTCTTGATTGGACCATGCACCTTGCCGACTTCTTCGCTAAACACCACTTTGTCGAATTCGGGTACCATCCGTCCGGGATTAAACTTTCCCAAATCGCCGCCCTGCTGCCCCGATGGACACTGGGAATGCTCCCTGGCGAGCGCAACAAAATCGGCCCCATCGTCAACAATCTTCTTCTTCAGGTCCGAGCAGACATCTTCACTTTCCACCAAGATGTGTCGAGCTCGTGCGGTTGGCATCGAATTGTCTCCAGACGCGAATATGACCAGGATCAAAAACCACGTTTACGAGCACGAAGGCCACGGCGGCTGCCTTTCGGCTTTCCAGCACCGCCACGGCCCGCTCTGTCATCACCCCACGGCGACGGCTCGAACGGCGCATCAGGGCTTCGTGCCGCACGGGCACGAGCCTCACTCACCCGAATGGTACGCCCCTGCAGTTCCGCGCCGTCTAATTTCTCAATTGCCAGTAAAACCGTAGCGGCATCGGTAAATTCGACGAATGCAAAACCGCGTGGACGGCCCGTTGCTCGATCAGTAGGTAGGAAGACCTCCGAGATGGCACCGACTTCAGCGAACAGAGTCTCGAGATCTTGTTGAGTTGTTTCGTAGTTAAGATTGCCGACAAACACTCTTGAAGAAATAACGTGCCTCCCTAGTAATTCAATATCGCCTCGGCGGCCAACAAAACGTGTACAGCCTTCAAACCGGTGTCAACGTAGTCCGCTGATCGTGCCCGAAATGATCAAACTGGAACGCTGAAGTCTTAGGCGAGTCACCAATACAATACCCTGTCAAAGCCTTCCAGTGCAACGTGAGACTTCCCACTGCTGACATGGAACTCAGCTGATCTTCGACTGGTCAACAGTGCGGTGGGAAACGAGTAGCCAACGACCCTCACGCTGCTTGTAGACACGCACATACCGTGCCCGAAACTGCCCTTCGACCCCATTTATCTTGGCGTGCACGAGAAGTACGCCATAAACAATACCGAGATCACCATGTAGTTCTATCTCTATCATCTCGTGTTCGCGTGAGAGGTAGTCACGCCCACTACTCAGCGCGTCGAACCACCGAGTCTTATCGTGCACCTCCCCGGTACCGTGGGTGAAGATAAAGTCGTCCGCGTAGATCTCCTCCAATACATCAAAATCCATCTCCACGACCGCATTGGCCTGCGCCCGTTCAAGGGACCGGAGGACCGACTCATCGGGGTTCTGCGCGATGGTGACTCCGACCGGCCACCCTACTAGTACAAACATCACCAAGAAGGTTCGCATCACTCACCTAGCCTTTAAAAAACACCGTCAACTGCAATTGATCAAGGCCCCTAGTCAACCATTGCATCATACTCACGCTCAGGACGAACGACTGTCCAGCGATGAAAAAATTCTGGCTAGAAAGAAGGCCCCTTTTTATTTCGACCCTGAAATTACCAACAGGATATAGGATTCAATAAGCAAAGAGGTAACTAGACGATGCGTCCCAACCTACCAATCGTCAACTTGTGGATAGGTCTCTTGGTTTTTCTAGCCTTGGCCAGCGATGCCCAAGCAAGACTAGTGCGTCTCGCGGTCGAGCGGCGCGAAATAGTCCTTGACGGTCGTGCGTTTGGCCTCGCTGGACCCTACGAGAAGCTTGTAGGCGCCGCTCACTTCGCGGTCGACCCCGATCTACCCCAAAACCAGATCATCGTCGACCTGAAGCTAGCACCGCGCAATGTGAACGGTGAGGTCGAGTTCAGCTCAGACTTCTATCTCCTAAAGCCGGTAGACCCGAGTCGCAGTAACGGCCGACTTTTTTATGAAGCGGGAAACCGTGGCAGCAAGAGGATCCTGCAAATATTTCAGAAGGCTAGTAGATCAGCAGATCCGACCACCGTCGAAGAGTTTGGCGATGGGGCACTAATGAACCGCGGCTTCTCGTTTCTCTGGATGGGCTGGCAATGGGATGTGCCAGAAGGTCGAATGCGAATGTCGATGCCGGTTGCGATGAATGACGGCCAGCCGATCACCGGCCTAGTCCGTGGAAACTTTGTTGGCCCTGTCGGCTCTACGGCGCTAGTTGCCGACCGAGGACATCGAGCCTATTCAGTCGTTAATCCTGCGAGCGATGAGCACGTTATGACGGTAAAGTCGCTCCCGACCGATCCACCAACCATCATCCCACGTGACCGCTGGCGTTTCACTGAACCGGGTACCGTCGAGCTCGACGGCGGCTTCGTTCCAGGTGAAATTTACGACGTCGTCTATCTCAGTGAAGATCCACGAGTCATCGGCACTGGTCTCGCTGGCACACGTGACATCGTCAGCTTCTTCAAGTACGAGAAGGGTGACATCAATCCGCTTCCCGACATTGACTACGCGCTCGGGTGGGGAGTGTCACAGACAGGTCGGCTCCTTCGTCACTTTCTTTACCAAGGCTTCAACGAAGATGAGTCGGGTCGTCAGGTTTTCGACGGTGTGTTTGATCAAGTCGGTGGTGCCGGTCGAGGATCGTTCAATCACCGTTTCGGCCAAGCTTCACGAGACGCACTGCAGCATTTCAATTTCCTTTTTCCTGTGGATATGTTTCCGTTTGCTGACACTACATTGACCGATCCGTTGACCGGAGTGACCGACGGACTGCTTCAGCGAGCCAGCGACAGTGGCACCGTCCCTAAGGTATTCCACTTGTTGACCAACTCAGAGTACTTCAATCGGGCAGGTTCACTGATCCATACCGACCCAACTGGAGTACGGGACGTCGCACCGCCAGACAC
>CETX01035031.1_pt1 | contig 30135 bp, 30 predicted proteins | sample 356501 | NCBI WGS metagenome assembly CETX01 (sample SAMEA2623390, study PRJEB7988) | marine metagenome | biome: marine biome (ENVO:00000447); feature: mesopelagic zone (ENVO:00000213); material: "saline water (ENVO:00002010), including plankton (ENVO:xxxxxxxx)" | depth 450 m | reverse complement strand
CCAACTACGATCGTCTTGATCTGAAGCCCGGATGCTGTGGTGATTGTTTCTTCTGCCATTTCTACCCCTGAATTAGAATCGGTGTTGGAATCAGAATCAGAGGACGATCCGCATGCAATTCCCAAGATTGCCACAAACGACAAAACAAAGAGCCACCGCATGTTTCTTGACCTCCAACTTTATGTGAATCGCGCCTGTTCGCGTCCAAAGATGGTAGCACACCAAATGCTTGGATGAGGCACTGGCTGTTTCCGGTGCGCGGCATTTAGCATGGATGGATAAAGCGCTATCAGTTTCAGGTGCAACGCATTTAGTCTATGATGTCACCTACTTTGGTATAGGAGATAACATCGATGACCGATGAATTTAGGCAACGGGTAGAGGCCGCTAAGGCCAAGACCAAGGCCGTTAGCGTTACAGACTCGAAAAGGCAGCTAGACGAAAAACCCGAGATCCTTCTGATAGAGACTCGGCTGAAAGAGAACGTCCCCCTCAGCGAGCAGGCTGACAACGTAGTGTTCATGTCCGTGGAAGACCTGGACGCTGCGGCCGAAGACTCTTCCAAAATGGACCCGCGCTTGTCGGACCCCAACGTACAGATCATCACCACTTGAAAACTTGGACTTAGGGCCGCCGTGGGCGCCCAGATACTCCAGGAAATGGGATTCAACAACGTGACTTACATGGAAGGCGGTATGGTGGCCTGGAACGAAGCCGGTTTCCCAACCAAAGAATAGACCCTAGTAACTGAACAAATAAGCGGTGAAATCATGGCTGATCGAGTCTGGGACAAGTTTCTTACTGACCAGGACAGGGACCATGTGGCGATGGGCGAGAATAAGCATGTGGGTTTCGGTGCAAAGCCGGCTTTGCTGCTGATCGACCTCTACCGGTGGGTGTTCGGCGACCGGCCTCAGCCCATCTTGGAGGCGACCAAGGAGTGGCCCGCCAGTTGCGGACTGGCCGCCTGGGACGCCATCCCGCCTATCCAGACGCTGTTGAAGGCCGCCCGGGACGCCGGAATACCGGTGATCCACGCCACGGGCCGCGACGACGACGGCCTGGCCGGGTGGAGCACGGGACGCCAGATCTACGGGAATGCGGACCGCAGCCCTGAGGCCCTGGAACGCCGCAACCGCCGTAATGACATCATCGACGAAGTGGCGCCCATCGACGGCGAACCGGTCATGCACAAAGACTCGCCCAGCGCATTCTGGGGAACCCCGCTGATCGGCCACCTAACGGCCCACAACGTGGACACCATCATCGCAGTGGGCGAGACCACCAGCGGCTGCGTCCGGGCCAGCGTGTTGGACGGCTGCACCAACCGATTCCGCATGATCGTGGTTGAGGAGGGTGTGTTCGACCGCCATGAAGCCGCCCACGCCATCAACCTGTTCGACATGAACCAGAAGTACGCCGACGTGCTGCCCCTGGCGGACGTGCTGGAGTACCTGGGAGAGATCGGAGCCAAACAAGGCACGGCAGCCTGATCTCAATCCTGCCGGCGAGATTCAAACCCCCGTGGTCAAAGCGACGCGGCGGGTTCTTTTTCTCACCGGGATATCCTCTTCTGCGGGGTGTCCGGTTCTCAACGGGGTGTCATGTTCTGAATAGAGGCCGTTGTCCTATTACTCTGTTGCAACTACCAAGCCCGACACCGGCAGGTCAATGGTGAAAGTGGTGCCCGGCATCTGGCCTGCGGATTCTTCGACGGTCAGGGTCTCGAAGTTCAGCCTGCCACCGTGTCCTTTGACGATTTCCTTGGCCACGTCTAAACCCAGGCCTGTCCCGTGTGATTTGTCCTGGGTGACGAATGGCTCAAAGACCCGTGGGCGAAGTTCAACAGGAATCCCAAATCCGGTGTCTCCGGCCCCGAGGCGCTAACGGTCGTCCGCATGGCCCAAGCCAACCGTCAACACCCCGCCGTCCGGCATGGCATCAACCGCGTTGGCCACCAGGTTTTGCATCGAACTAACAAGCCAGTTCGCCTCGAAGATGGTCTCGATCTGTTATTCGAACATGTCTTGGTCGTCCTCAGCGCCGTAGCCGTTCACCATCTGTTCTCATCTTCTGGTGCTTGTGCCTCGGGGTCTTCCCAGATGGTTGATTGGGTAACACGCCTGTGTTAAATTGGCTTCAATTAGCAGACTCACATGGTTCGCAAGACTTGGAGACTCAAATGGCATATGTGACTCCCCGCGAGGGCGAGAACCCGGAGAGCCTGGTCAACCGGTTCCGGGCGTCGGTACAGCATTCCGGGATCCTGCGTGAGCTCAAGGACCGCCGGTTCTTCCGCTCCAAGGCCCAGAAAGAGCGGTTGGCCGCCCAGAGAGCAGCCCGCCGTCGTCGCCGCCAGAACCGCCGTTAGGCTTTCATGCGCTCCTCAGTCCCAGGGCCTTGTCCTGTGTACGTCTGGTGGCTGAGAGACTATTTATCAAAAAATGCTATCACTTGGCGGCCTTGAAAACCGCCCGCTTGCCAAAAAGGCCGGTCAGTGGCCTTTTTTCTTTGCTAGGGCCACTTGATGTAGCTCGTGCAGGCGCGTTGACAGCTATTAAGTGCCGCTGGTAAATTGGATTAGTTGCCCTTAGCACTTCACCCCAACAACTGCTAACGGGTAAGCCCCATTCAGGAGAGAATCCGTGCCCAGATACGATTACCGCTGCGAAAACTGCCGAGAAGAATTTGAACTGGTGCAGACCTTCGCAGAAGCTGGAAAAGGCTCTTGCCCCGCATGTTCCGGAGCGGGCCAACGCGTCTACCATGCCGTACCTGTCATCTATAAAGGCAGCGGTTTCTACACCACCGACTACGGCCGGCCCAAGCCTCCCACGGAGAGCAAGAACGGCTCCAGCAGCGACAGCTCTTCCTCATCCGACTCCAAACCTTCCGATTCAAGTTCTTCGGGCGACTCAAAGTCGTCCTCGGATTCGAAGTCGGACACTACTGCCATGTCTTCCAGCGATAGCTCGGCAAAGTCTTCCTCCGAGTCCGGCAGCAGCGCTTCCTCCACTCCCGCCAGTTCCAGCTAGTCGGAAGTGGCCCAACAGGCGTACCGCCCACTATAACCGCGCGTGATGTTCCAGTAGGCTGATAGGCATGCGAGCACTGGTCCAGAGAGTGACAAAAGCATCTGTCTCTATCGAAGACAATACCGCTGGAGAGATCGGCGGAGGCTTGGTCGTCTTTTTAGGGGTCGCCAAAGAAGATGACGAAGCCGATGCGCAATATCTGGTGGAGAAGATCGCCAACCTCAGGATATTCGCCGACGATGAAAACCGGTTCTACTTCTCGGCCGTAGACATGGGCGCCGAACTTCTAGTGGTGAGCCAGTTCACCCTTTACGCCGACACCCGCAAGGGCCGGCGTCCCGACTTCAACCAGGCAGCGAGCGCCGAGGATGCCAAACGCCTCTATGAGCACGCGGTGGGGCTATTTCGGGAAGCGGGACTGACTGTGGCCACGGGCGTGTTCCAAGAGCACATGCTCGTCTCGCTGGAAAACGACGGCCCGGTGACCCTAATGCTGGACAGCGCCGACCGTCAGCGGCCGAGGCGTCCTTTGACAGGCTCAGGATGAGCGGATAGGGAACTTTTGCCTAAAGAGGACTCATCTGTCGGGACACCGGAATTCCCCCTAAGTCCCCCTTGCAAAGGGGGACTTGAACTTCCCCTCCCGATTTGAATCGGGATAACGGCGGACTGAAGGGGATTTTGTCCTCGCTTTCGCTGAATCAATCCCTAACCGAACCAGCCCATGCAGAGGAAGAATCCCCACAGGTAGGCTATCTGTCCGCCGTGGGCCAAGGTGTCCCAGACCATCTGGCCCATGCACACCTCCACTGGCCGGGGCTCGGTCACCGGTCCCATGACTATCTCCCGCTCGAGTTCCTCGGCGGTGATGTCGGCCCAGAATTCCCTGGCGTGGTTCTTGACCGCCTCGTAATGGGTTACCTGCACTTACCTGGAAGGCGGGTTCCATGCTGCGACTTGGGCGGAGTTCCAGCCCACACCCCGGTCTTCTGGGTCGGCGGGCATGCCAAATCGTGCCACTCCTCGGAGATCGACACCTGGGTCAGGTCCCGGAGCCGCGGGTGGATGAATATGTCGGTCACCCGGGTCAGGTGCCACAGAATCCAGGCCACCGAATTGCACTGGTCGGTGCGTTGGCGGGCCATCGCGCCCTCGTCCAGACCCTCAAGGTCCCCGTTGATCGTCTCCCAATTACGTTCCATCGCCAGAATCACCGGGTCAACTGGGCCCACCATGGGCTCCTCCAATAAGTTGCCGGAATGACTAATCGAATTCCAGGTCTAGGCTGATATCGAGAGCGTCCACCGAATGGGTCAGCCCACCAATAGAGATGAGATCCACGCCTGTCTCCGCCACCGCCCGCACGGTGTCGTAGATGATGCCGCCCGAAGCCTCAACAATCGCCTGGTCGCCGATGACTTTCATGGCGTCGGCCATCTCAGGCACCGACATGTTGTCCAGCATGATGATGTGGGCCCCAGCTTCCAGGGCTACTTTCACCTGCTCCATGTTCTCAACCTCGACCTCAACCTTGATGGTGTGCGAGGCGCGAGCCAAGGCCAGTTGAATCACATCTTTCAGGCCCATCTCCCGGAAGGCATTGGCCTGGATGTGGTTGTCTTTGATCAGGATGCCGTCGGCCAGGTTTAGCCGATGGTTGTAGCCGCCGCCCATGCGCACCGAGTACTTGTCCAAGTAGCGGTGGCCGGGAGCGGTCTTGCGGGTGTCGACTATCCGGGTGTTCAGCCCCTTGACAGCCTCAACATAGCGGTTGGTGTCGCTGGCGATGCCGCTCATCCGCTGCATGAAATTCAGGGCGATGCGCTCGGCCCTGAGTATGCCGGCGGCCGAACCTCGGACCACGGCGATGTCGGATCCGGGAGCCAGCGGGGCGCCGTCCTGCAAGATGGCTTTGACGTCTAGAGTGGGGTCCACGCGCAGAAAGACGGCCATGGCCACATCAACCCCTGCCAGCACTCCATGCCCCTTGGCGCGCAACATACCGGTGCCTTGGATCTCCGGCGGGACCACCGCCTGGGTCGTAGGGTCGTTGAAGGTCTGGTCCTCAGCGACCGCTGCATCAATCAACGCGTAAACATCTGGGGGAAACTGAGTCATGGCACGCCTTCCTTATTCTCTAGAAGAGCTTCTAAAACGGCAGGCACAATTGTACTCCAATTGCCGAAGCTGGGCCATATGGATCGGGTATGGGGAAACCGAGCGGGCACAGGTGGGCCGGCTAGCTGAGCGAGAGCATCCGTTCCAGGGCGATCTTGGAGCCCTTTTTTATGTCTTCCGGCACGGTGATCTCGTTGTTGACCTTGCCTCCGAGCAGTCCGTCCAGCATCCAGAGCACGTAGGCGGGATGGATGCGGTACATCGTGGAACACGGGCAGGTCACCGGGTCCAAGCAGAAGATTGTCTTGTCGGGGTTATTGATGGCCAAGCGGTTGACCAAGCTGACCTCCGTGCCGATGCCCCACTTGCTGCCGGCCGGGGCGGCGTTGACCTGGTCCCGGATGAACTCGGTGGAACCAACCATGTCCGCTGCCTGGACGGTCTCCATGGGACATTCTGGGTGGACCACGATGTTGATGCCGGGATGCAGGGTCCTCGCGGCTTCTATCTGACTGACCGTGAACCGGGTGTGGACCGAGCAATGCCCTTGCCACAGAACCATCTTGGCCCTGCGGAGCTGCTCCGGCGTGTTGCCGCCCAAAGGGCGGAACGGGTTCCAGACCACCATCTCGTCCAGGGGCACGGCTAGATCAAGGGCCGTGTTGCGGCCCAGGTGCTGGTCGGGCAGGAAGAAGACTCGCTCGCCCTGTTCAAAGGCCCATTTCAGGACTGCCTTGGCGTTGGATGAGGTACAGACGGTGCCGCCATTCCGGCCGCAAAGGGCCTTGATCCCGGCGATGGAGTTCATATAAGTAACGGGCACGATACTGTTGGGGCCTAGGACTTCTGCCAGGTCAGCCCAGGCGTCTTCAACGTCATCCATGGGCGCCATGTCAGCCATGGAACAGCCGGCGGTGATATTGGGCAGGATGACTTTCTGGTGGGGCGCAGCCAGGATGCCGGCGGTCTCGGCCATGAAATGGACGCCACAGAAGATGATGTAGTCGGCGTCCGGGCGGGTCGCGGCTTCACGGGAGAGCAGGTAGGAGTCACCTTGGAAGTCGGCGTACTTAATCACCTCTTCCCGTTGGTAATGGTGGCCCAAGATGGTGACTTTGCTGCCCAGCTTCTCGCGGGCTTCCCCTATGCGGAAGTCGAGCTTATCGACGGTGTAGTGGAGGTATTCTGGGGGTATTTGCTGCCACCGCACGTTGACGGCCATCTCTTCGGCCAGGGGTTTGGAGGGAAGTTCGTCTTCAGTTCTGCAGAATGCCGAGTGTTCAAGTTCGGTGATCGGCACTGTGGGCCGCCGGCTAGCTAAAGCCATTAAACGTCGCCTCGAAGAACCTGTATTTTCGCTTCTACAGCCAACGATCCTTGTAGGGACCACGGGCTGGAGCGTTCAATCTTCACTATGACCAATTCACCCTGATGATACGCCTCATCCTCGAAGAACACCAGCTTGTGGGAGCGTGTCCGTCCTTGCCACTTTCCCCTCTGGCGGCCCTCCACCAAAATCTCCAAGTACTGGCCCACCAACCGGGCGTTGATCTCAGTCTGGACCTCCTCTTGCAGGCGGTCCACTCTTTGACGGCGGCTGGTCTTCTCTTCTTCGGGAACAGCGTCGTCCATGGTTCGTGAGGCGATGGTCCCCGGCCGCGTCGAGTAAGCGGCGCAATGGACCTTGTCCAGCTTGAGTTCCGCCACCAGGTCCAGGGTCTGCTGGAACTGTTCCTCGGTCTCCCCTGGGAATCCCACGATGATATCGGTGTTCAGCGCGACCTCGGGGATGGCTTCCCTGATCCGGCCCACCAGGTCCACGTAATCGGCGCGGCTGTACCGGCGGTGCATCTCATCCAAGATGCCGTCGTCGCCCGCCTGCACCGGCATGTTAATGTGCTCGCAAACCTTGGGCACGTCGGCCACGGCCTGGATTATCTCTTGGGTCATGAACTTGGGGTGGGAGGTCAGGAAGCGTATGCGCTCGATGCCGTTGATCTCGTTGAGCCTGGCAAAGAGGTGGGCCAGATTGGGTTGGTCCAGCAGGTCATGGCCGTAGGCATCTACGGTCTGACCCAGCAGGGTGACCTCTTTCACGCCTCTTGAGGCCAGAGTCTCCACTTCCAGGGCCACTTCGGGAATGGGACGGCTCACCTGGCGGCCACGGCGGTAGGGGATGATGCAGAAGGTGCACATAAGGTCGCAACCGTGGATGATGGGGACGTTGCAGGTGACGTCGGGACGGTTGGGTGTCAGCGGGCCAACACAGCCTTCCCAGTCAACGCCAAGCCGCTCGCCGACCATCTCAAGTAGCGGTTCAAACTGCTGGGGACGCATGAATACGTCAACGTAGGGGAAGCGGCGGGCCAGCTCGTCTGACTTGGGCCCAACCATGCATCCCATGAGGGCCACGATGCGTTGGGGTTGGTCTTTCTTCAGGGGCGCCATCCAGGCCAGGTTGCTGACAACTTTGTCTTCGGCGCCTTGGCGGACGACACAGGAATTGAGCACGATGACGTCGGCGTCGGCGGGTTTGTCCACCGGTTGCACTCCCATCTGCTCCAAAGCGGCGCCCAGCCGGTCGGAGTCCGCGGAGTTCATCTGGCAGCCGATGGTCCAGAGATAGTAACTGTTCATGAGCGAAGGGCCGAGGTTAGTGGCTAGATTCTTAGCGGTTAGACACGTAATCCGTATAATATGAAGGAATATTACTTAAGAAACCGGAAAATAGTGGCGGAAAGAGAGGGATTCGAACCCTCGGAACCTTTGCAGGCTCACGCGATTAGCAGTCGCGCACAATCGTCCACTCTGTCATCTTTCCCTACACTGAGTAAATGTTACCAAATGTGCCTACGCCCATCAATACCCGCCTGCTAGCAACTGGTCGTGAGACCGCGAAAGAATTCATGGGCGTATTGTCTCTGCGCGTTTCACACATAATGCACACCTCCGGCTCAACTTTGGTCGAGATTCGATTATTTGCGTCAGTATTTGATAAGATTTCGGTGTTGACACCCCTTAAACCCGGCCATATGATTGTGCGGGACTTTTCTAATATCGCCGACGGGAAAGAGCCAACCGGGCAGATCCGGCGCAACGAATCCGGCGGGTATAGTCAAACCAACAGGCACTTAAACCACGGAGAGTGACACCCATGGACGAACTAGACCGAAAGATCATCGCCCTGCTGCAGTTAGACGGGCGGGCCTCCAACGCCAAGATTGCCCGAGAAGTTGGCGTTAGTGAAGGGACAGTCCGGCGCCGTTTGCGCCGCCTGGTCACCGACGATGTAGTAAAGATCATCGCCGTCCCCAACCTGGAAAAACTTGGTTATGCCACCACCGCACTCATCGGCTTACAGACCGGTCCCGGCAAATCAGACTCAGTAGCCGAACAGATCGCCAAACTAGATGAAGCCCATTACGTAGCCATCACCACCGGCGCCTATGACGTGTTCATCTGGGCCGGGCTGGAATCGGCCGAAGGGCTGGGAGCCTTCCTGAGGACCAAGGTAGGCGTCATCGACGGCGTCCAGCGCACCGAGACCTTCGTGAACCTCTCCATCAAAAAGCGCACTTACGGCCTAATACTTTAACCGACTAACGGGCAAAAAGCGCACTTACGGCCTAGTCCTCTTGACACACAGTGCCGCCACCGATATTCAAGTAATAACCGTCGCCTTACCAGCGGTGGTTATTTTTTGGCCCATCTGCCTTGCATTGGCATTTCGCTATGCTATAATCTTCGTGCCATTCTTGCCGGATGCACCCAGGCGTGAACGCGCCGATGCGGGCTGACGCCGATATTGAACAAGAGGAGCCTCCCACAATGACCTACATCATCGCCGAACCTTGCGTCGGACTTAAGGATTCGGCTTGCGTCGATGTTTGCCCCGTAGATTGTATCTACACCCGCGACCAGGACGACATGTACTACATCAGCCCCGACGAGTGCATCGACTGCGCGGCCTGCGAACCGGTCTGCCCGGTGACGGCCATCTTCGCCGAGGACGCGGTTCCCGTCCAATGGCAGGAGTACATCGCGAAGAACTACGATTACTTCAAGAATGTTGACCCCTCTGAGATGAAGCGCAAGTAAAACCGGTCTCGCCGATCTCGATTTAATCTCCGGAGGTCTCTGGCGGATATTAGCACTCCCGGGGCCAACTCGCTGGGATCGATTTCATAAAACCTTTAAAGGGTCGCCCTTTAAAGGTTTTATATCGTCAACCCCGCCCGTTAAATCAGACGGTCAATCGGGAAGTGATTTCTTGGCTTCAACCCGGTATACCCGAGAATCTCGGGTTGGGAGGCGCGCTGTAGGCCGCCTGTATTGCCACAGATAGAACCAGATATTACGGCTAGGAGCCACCATATGAACGTCGACTCAACCCCCCAATTCGTTGAAGAAGCCTACAAGAAGATGGAGCGCAACTTGGAGGTTGTCCGGGCGCGCTACAACCGGCCGTTGACCCTGGCCGAGAAATTGCTTCTAGGTCACCTGGACGACGCCCAAGGCGCCGAACTGGACCCCGGCGAAAGCTACATCATGCTGAACCCGGACCGGGTTGCCCACCAAGACGTGACCGGTCAGATGGCCATCCTCCAGTTCATGCAGTCCGGCCGCACCGAAGTCGCCGTGCCCACCACCGTCCACTGCGACCACCTGGTGCAAGCCCGGGTCGGCGCATCATCCGACCTCCAAGACGCCCTCAACGAAAGTAGCGAAGTCTACCAGTTCCTCGAGTCCTCCTGCCGCAAGTACGGCATGGGCTTCTGGAAGCCTGGTTCCGGCATCATCCACCAGGTCAACCTGGAGAACTACGCCTTCCCCGGATGCCTGGTCATCGGCACCGACTCCCACACTCCCAACGCCGGCGGCCTGGGCTGCCTGGCCATCGGAGTGGGCGGGGCCGACGCCGCCGATGTGATGGCCGGCTTACCCTGGGAGGTCAAGTACCCCACCCTGGTAGGCGTACACCTCACCGGCGAACTCAGCGGCTGGACCGCTCCCAAAGATGTGATTATCTATCTGGCCGGTGTCTTGACCGTTGCGGGCGGCACCAATGCCATCATCGAGTACTTCGGCCCCGGCGTGAACTCCATCAGTTGCACCGGCAAGGCCACCATCACCAACATGGGCGCTGAGCTTGGCGCAACAGGCGACGTTTTCCCCTTCGACGAGCGCATGGCCACCTACCTGAGGGCCACCCGCCGTCCGGAACTGGCCGAGCTGGCTGAGAAGTACAAGCACCTGCTCACCGCCGACCCGGAAGTCGAAAAAGACCCGGCCCAGTATTACGACCGCATCGTGGAGATTGACCTCTCCAAGCTGGAGCCCCACATCACCGGGCCCCACTCCCCCGACCGCGCTCGCCCCATCTCCGCCATGGCCAAAGAGGTCGACGAACAGGGCTTCCCCGACAAGGTCTCCGCGGCATTGGTCGGCAGTTGCACCAACTCATCCTACGAAGACATGAGCCGCTGCGCCGACGTGGCCCAACAGGCTACTGCCCACGGCCTCAAGTCGGTTTCCAATTTCATGATCACCCCCGGTTCGGAACAGGTGCGGGCGACCATCGCCCGGGACGGCCAACAGGCTGCCTTGGAAAAGCTTGGCGGCGTGGTGCTGGCCAACGCCTGCGGCCCCTGCATCGGCCAGTGGCGGCGCGACGAGATGCCCGAGGGTGAGCCCAACTCCATCGTCACGTCCTACAACCGTAACTTCCCCAAGAGGAACGACGCCAACTCAGGCACGATGAACTTCATCTCCAGTCCTGAATTGGCCGTGGCGTTAAGCCTGGGCGGCAGCCTGAGCTTCAACCCGATGACCGACACTCTGACCGGCGCCGATGGCAAAGAATTCATGCTGGAAGCCCCCAAACCCGCCCCGGAGGTCCCCGCCAGCGGGTTCGACTCCGGTGAAGAAACTTACATTGCCCCTCCCGCGGACGGCAGCGGCGTCAACGTCAATGTCGCCTCAGGCAGTACCCGGCTGCAGATCTTGGAGCCGTGGCCTGCTTGGGACGGTGAGGATTTCAAAGACATGCCGGTGCTGGTCAAGGCAGCCGGTAAATGCACCACCGACCACATCTCTCCGGCCGGGGCCTGGCTCCGCTTCCGGGGACACCTGGACAACCTCAGCGACAACATGTTCTTGGGCGCGGTTAACGCCTTCACCGACGACCCCGGCACCGGAAGGAACCAACTCTCTGGTGAGCAGATCCAGCCGATCCCCGAGATCGCCCGGGAGTACAAGGCCCAGGGTATGCAGTGGATCGCCATCGGCGACAACAACTACGGAGAGGGCAGCAGCCGTGAACACGCCGCCATGTCTCCCCGGATGTTGGGCGCCGCGGCGGTCATCACCCGCAGCTTCGCCAGGATCCACGAGGCCAACCTCAAGAAGCAGGGCGTGTTGCCCCTGACCTTTGAGGACCCCGGCGACTACGAGCGCATTCGGGCCGACGACCGACTCAGCATCATCGGCCTGACCAATATAACTCCAGGGCAGCCCCTAGTCTGCGTAGTGTCTCACGAGGACGGGGAAGAGGAGCGCATCAACCTGCGCCACACCATGAACCCCGGCCAGATCGATTGGTTCAAAGCCGGCTCAGCCATGAACCACATGAAGAACATGGCTGGGTAGGGTCAGCACAAAATCCCCTCTCCCGTCCTTCCGCCGAAGGAGGACAGGGTGAGGGCGATGGCTTTCGAGAGACCAATCTTGCCTCGGAAAGGTGGTTCGACGGGTCCGATTTCATCGAGACTCTCGACCTTCGGTCGGAGCTCACCATGGGCGGCAGAGTTGACCGCTCATCCTGAGTTGAGCAATTGCCACCTACATCAGTTTTGACCTCGGGGATTGGCGTTCTGGGGGTGGGCGATTGGCTTAATCGGATTTCAACCGTGGCTTGATTCGATTTATTGTGGGGACGAACTAGATTTTGCGGTTCATTGCATCCAAGTGCGGGAATCGCCAAACAAGTGTCTACGGTGTCATATCACGATAGGAGCGCTGGCGACTTCCTTAAGACTTCTCGGTGGGGCAGCAGGATTTTAGGACTTAGACCTCATTCAAACCCAAGAAAGTCGTGAAAACCCTGGGAAGGTCAAACACGCGGAATAACATTGATACAATGAAGGCTTAGAACCAGAGGTAGCAGCCACCTCCATTCCTACGCTGATCCCAGATAAGAAAAAGTGGCTTCCCGATACTCGGGAGGCCACTTTTTGCAGAAATCCTTAAGGAACCCCTTACCCTAAATCATCCAAACAGGCCTCGACCGGCTTGCTAAGGCAGGAGAAGATTGGGGTGTCGACCAGAGTGAAGGGCCGGGCTTTGGATTCCCTGAGGTCCATCACCAGATCCAGGAAATGGGATGGGTCGTCGGTCTCGAACCCCAGCACGAACTCTTGGTCGTCAAGGCCGAACGAGTACGCGGTGCTGATCTTCACGTCGGGGTATTTATGCCCGATAACGAAGTGCTCGTTCATCAGTTCCTGGCGCTCTTCCTTGGGCAATTGGTACCACTCGTGGGTCTTGATGAACGGGTAGATGAACAGGTACTTTCGGCCGATGATGCGCATGGTTGCCGTGCCCGTTCCTTCTTGGCCTTCGTGCTTGTGGTCGTCGATATACGGCGACCGGCGGGTCATGGCAAGGTAGGAATGGGGCATGGTCAGGTACCGGGCCAACTCCGTGTGGTTAACCCGGGCCATCAGCTCGTTGATGGCCTCAATCTCCTCGCTGACCTTCCAGAGCATGAAATCAGCGTCGCCGCGAGTGCCCACCAGACTGTAGCTGTTCATGGACACACGGTCGGAAAACTCGTTTAGGACCTCGGCAAACTGGGCCTTGCTGTCCTGGCGTTCTTTCTCTGGGAGGCGGCGCCAGTCGGGGTCAACCTTGAAGAATGAGTACTTTACGAAATCTCGCCTGGCTTGTTCTGTCATCTAACCCTACTTCGCGGTGTTTTGGGGTAACCCGCAGACTCCTGTGGATTGGGGGTATCTGGATAATCATAGCAACGGCTAACTGCTTGTGGCAATGTAAAGCTCGCAGAATACCAATTCTCTGATAATTAGACCGTATCTCCTAAAATTATTAACTTATTCAAAAGTTGCGTGTCTTTGTTGAATAACCCGGAATAACCCGCGGGGCCGTTGCTTTCCCAAGCAGCGGTGCTACAATCTCCGGGTGCCCCTTTCGGGGGCTAAAATCACCCGAACAATGGCATTATCGAGGTTGTAGCAATGGTTACTCTAGGCTCAGGTTCCTTCACTTATGAGGTAGAAGAGGGTTGGGGTGAGCTCCCCGACGGTTGGTCCTTCAAAGAGTGTGCCGCAGTGGGCGTGGACTCTTCGGACAACGTGTACGTATTCAACCGGGGTGAACACCCCATGATCGTCTTCGATAAAGACGGCAAATTCCTCAGCTCTTGGGGCGAGGGTTTGTATCCCCGGGCCCACGGCATCACCATGGGGCCGGACGACAGCATCTACCTGACGGACGACGGCGACCACACCGTGCGCAAGTGCAAGCTGGACGGCACAGTGATCTTCACCCTGGGCATCGCGGGGACGCCGGCCCTGTTCATGAGCGGCGACCCCTTCAACCGCTGCACCCACGTCGCACTGGACCCCCAGACAGCCGAATTCTACGTGTCGGACGGCTACGGCAACGCCAGAGTCCATAAATACTCACCGGACGGCAAGCTGCTCTTCTCCTGGGGCGAGTCGGGCACCGGACCGGGACAGTTCAACATCGCACACAATGTGTGCACCGACAAGGACGGCTGGGTCTACGTGGCCGACCGGGAAAACCAGCGGGTGCAAGTCTTCGACAAGAACGGCAAGTTCGAGACCCAGTGGAAGGACATGGCCCGTCCCTGCGGCCTGTTCATCGACACCAGCGGCGACCAAAGGGTCTACGTGGGTGAGTTGGGCTGCTACATCGGCCCCAACAGCCAGGCCTCCGGACTTGGCCCTCGAATCGGCATCATGGACCTCAAGGGCAATTATCTGGCCAAGCTGGGCGATATCCCGGAGAGTGACCAGCCAGGCAGCTTCATGGCCCCACACGGCGTGACCATCAACTCCAGGGGCGACATCTTCGTGGGCGAGGTCGCTTGGACCCACACCCGAAGCTACCCCAACCCGCCCAGCGAGATACGGTCTTTGCAGAAGTTGACTAAGAAGTAGCGCTTGGTTGGCGGCCTACCGAAAACGCCCTATTCGAAGAACAAGTTTCCTCTCTCTCTCAAAGGAAAGGGTTAGGGCACCTGCATCTAGACAAACCAAATCACGGCCCTCGCGAGTGTTGACCAGGAGGGGTGACGTTTGGCTGACGATCAGCCACGGAACGCCCTCATCCTAACCTTCTCCCGTGCACGGGAGAAGGGACTAAATCCACGGAGCAGACAACCACATGGAAATAAGACTCGGAAGCTTGTCGCGTGACGCCCAGGAAGCTCAGGGTACGGCGATCATCATTGACGTATTTCGGGCGTTTACCACGGCGGCCATCGCCTTCGGCCATGGGGCCAAAGAAATCATTCTATTTGCCGAACCGGATGACGCCTTGGCCCTGCACAAGAAGGGCGTTGGCGACTTTCTCATGGGGGAGGTTGGCGGGAAGAAGCCTGATGGCTTCGACTTCGGAAATTCACCTTACGAGATTTCCCAGGTAGACCTGACTGGCAAAACCCTGATTCAGTCCACTAGGGCCGGCACGGTGGGTGTTGAAGCAGCCTCGAACGCGTCAGAGATATTCCTGGGATCGTTCGTGGTCGCCCAGGCCACGGTGTACGCCATCAAACGGGAAGGACCGGAGTTGGTGTCGATAATCGCGATGGGAGACCAAGGGGTAAACCGCGCCGACGAAGACGAGCACTGCGGAATCTATCTGCGCAACATCATGGAAGACCGGAAGCCCGACTTCGAAGCGGTGAAGTCGCTGATCATGGCCGGCGGGGCAACCCAGAAATTCTTCGACCCAGAACAGCCCCAGTTCCATCCCGAAGATGTGACTCTGGCGCTGGAGGCTGACCTCTACGACTTCGCCATGAAGATCAGCCGGGAGGACGGCTTACTGGTGGCCCGGAAGCAGCAGGTTAGACCTTAGCCGGGAACCGGTCCAACTTGAGATGCTCGGCGCCGGGCACATCGGGTTTTCCATCGGCGATCAAGTCGGATAACACCTGGGCCATGCCGGTGCTCCAGAGGATGCCCTTGCGGCCCGCCCCGGTGGCGACATACAGGTTGTCCCAGCCGTTGATCTTGTCCACTATGGGCATACCGTCGCCTGACAGGGGCCGGAGACAGGCGGTCTGCTGTAGTAGTTCGGCGTCGGTCATGCCTGGGATCATCTTCAAGAAGTCGGCCATGATGCTGTCTCGGGCTGCCGGATTGGGACTGTTATCGAAGCCCGACTCTTCCTCGGTTGTGCCAGCCCAGATGAGCCCGTCTGGCTTGGTGGCCACGTAGCTGTGGGAGTAATTCACGGCCAGCTTGAGGGGGTCGTGGGATGTTCGGAGCCGTAGTATCTGACCCTTCAGGGGCGTCACGGGGATATCCACGCCGCACCACTCCGAGGCCAGCCCAGTCCAAGGACCCATTGCCAGCACAACGATTCCGGCGTTGATGATACCATTTTCCAACTGAACGCCTGTGACCCGTTCGCCGTCGGTGATCAGGCCCGTGGCACGGCGCTGAAGCATCTCCGCCTTGTACCGCTCTCCAGCCCGCATGGCTGCAAGGATGAACCGGTAGGGCTCAACGGCACCTGGGCTTTGTTCAAAGAGCGCCCCGGCGATCTCATGGCTTACCTGAGGCTCTTGTTCCCTGGCTTGGAAGTTATCCAACCATTCGACGTGAAACCCACCGACGTCTTTCATCCACTCGATATCAGCTTTGGCCGAGCGGACCTCATCGTCGGTAAACGCCAGGTGCAGCCGGTCCCGCACCTCAAAGCCCACGTCGATGCCAGAGGCGTCGTGGAGTTCTCTGGCCAGACTCCGGTGGCGGCTGTAGCACCACAAACTGAACTCAAGCAACGGCTCCGGCATGCCGACTCCGGTCAGTGGGTCCAGTCCGCCGAACGCGAACCCTGAAGCATGTGAGCCCAGGGAGTCTACTTCCAAGATCGTTACTTTATAGCCCCGTCGGCTCAGGAGATACCCGCTGAGGCAGGCGACGATCCCTCCGCCAACGAAGACCACGTCACTTGATCCAGTGGTCAATTTATTTCTCTCTCTTTTCCCGCGCGAATGTCCAATCAAACAGACGACTCGGGCTGGATGCTATGTCTGGTACCGAGCTTACCACAGGCGCGGCACGAGTGTAATCAGTCCTGTTCACAACCCCTTGAACCAGACTTCAAATTGGTCCAGGTGGGCAGTGTCGCCTAAAACCTTCAGCTTACCGGATGCGATGCCCTCGGCGCCGGTCAACCGGCCGTAGGTGAATAGAAGATACTGCTCGCCAGTTGCTGACAGAGCAAGATCTGCCCGGGGCGTCTCGCCGAGGTCAATCTGGAAGTCTTCACCGGTGACGGTCATCTTGTAGATGCCGGCACCCATGTCGAAGCGGTAGACCACCGGTTTGGGCAGCCGGGCCGATGGCCGGAAGCACATGCCGAGCCATCGGGGAGACATGTCTATGAGCACCGGCACACACTCGGGGTCGAGCCCGGCGTTGGGCTGAAACGCGGAGCGAATATCATAGTCGTGGATGGCCAGTTCCTGGATCCGAAGTTCGACGTAGGCCGCTCCGGTCATGGCCCCCCGGCGGACGTGCCAAGCCAGCATGTCCCATGAGCCTTTGCCAAACTCGTCGAACTCGTGGTGGAGTTCCTCGTAGCTGGCGTCAAAGGACTCCAAGAAGTGGCCGGCCATCTCGTCTCGGCGGTCGATGTCCCGCTGGGCGTTGGTGGCCGATAGCGCTTCCGGTTCCGGGGGCACGAACCCGGCCGGAGGGTTGGAGTCGCCCCCCCGGCCCCGCTCCATGCTCTCGGCCTGCCTTTCCGCGCCGCCGATCAGGTGGCTCACCACGTCCTGAACCTGCCACTCGGCGCAGGCGCTGGGCAACTCCCACTGCTCTGGGGTCAGCTCACCCAGGTATTTTCTGATGTTTGTGGCCAGCCGCTTGGCCACCTCTACGCGATGTTCAATCTCAGCTATTTCGCCAGCCATTTCTTCCGCTCCTGTGTTGTCGTTCTGGGTCGGTGGCATCGGCATCGGCGTTCTTGTACAATCTCAGGCATCCGCGCCCAGACAATCAGTGCCCCCGGCTTTCAGCTTCAAACCTTTGAGCCTTAAAAAGGAATCCCAACCATGAAATTGTGTTACTTCCACCTGATGCCTTACCAGGACCTTCCCGATAGCTTTGAGAAAGATTATCACAGCGTATGGGTGGACGCACCAAACTCCCTTTTCGACCCGAACAAAGCCGAGCATATGTACAACGACTTTCTCGACGAGTTGGAGTATGCCGAGACCATGGGCTTCGATGCGATCTGCGTTAATGAACACCACAATAATGCCTACGGGATGATGCCCTCACCGAACCTGATGGCGTCGGCCATGGTCCGGGCCACCTCCAAGGCTGCCGTGGTGGTCTTGGGCAACAGTCTGGCCCTCTACAACCCGCCCATCCGTGTGGCCGAAGAGATGGCCATGCTGGACGTTATGAGCGGCGGACGGCTGATAGCCGGGTTCCCCCTGGGCACGGCCATGGATACCATCTTCGGTTACGGCCAGGTCCCAGCCACCCTGCGGGAGAAGTACACCGAGGCCCACGATCTGGTGATGAAGGCCTGGAAGAAGCGCGAGCCCTTCGCCTTCAACGGAAAATACACTCAACTTCGCTACGTGAACATCTGGCCCCGGCCCTACCAGCAACCGCACCCGCCCATCTGGGTGCCAGGCAGTGGCAGCCTGGAGACCTGGGACTGGACCATCGATAACGATTACGTCTATTGCTACCTCAGCTATTCGGGGTACAAGGTCGGCAAGACCATCCTGGACGGGTTCTGGGACGAGATGGAGCGGAAGGGCAAAGAGTTCAATCCTTACCACGCCGGGTTCCTGCAGATTGTCGCGGTGTCCGAGACCGACGAACAGGCCCAGGAATACAAGGACTCCATCGAGTATTTCTTCAAGAAAAGCCTGCATATCCCCGCCGGGTTCGGCAACCCGCCCGGCTACCGGACGGCCAAGACCAACGCCTCGCAGGCAGGTTCCGCCACCACGGACTCACGCACGAAACAGCTCAGCGATTTTACCTGGACCGACTATCTGGAGGCCGGCAACGTCATCGTCGGCAGTCCGAAGACAGTCGTTGAAGAACTGACCCACGCCGTCAAGGAACTACGGGTGGGAAACCTGATGCTGCTGCTCCAGTTCGGCGATATGCCCAAAGAATTGGCCATGAAGAACACGACGCTGTTCGCCAACGAGGTTATGCCCCACATGAAAGACATCTGGTCTGAGTATGAGACCCGCTGGTGGCCGGAGAAACTGACCGACGCCGCCACCGGCGCAGGCCGGTAAGGGGAGATGCCAGCTTTGAGCCAAGAATCGATCTCGGTAAACGACTCCCACCCGCGCAAGCGCATCACCGCTGGTGGAGTTGATATCTCGTACGTGGATACCGGCAGTGGAAACCCCATCGTCTTCCTGCACGGGAATCCCACGTCGTCCTATCTGTGGCGGAACATCATTCCCCACCTGGAGTTCTCGGGCAGGTGTCTGGCCCCAGACCTGATGGGCATGGGCGAGTCGGGAAGTTCGCCCAACGGCTCCTACCGGTTCGCCGACCACAGCGCTCTTCTGGACCAATGGTTCGAGGACATGGGACTAACCAGCAACGTGACCTTGGTGATCCACGACTGGGGCTCTGCACTGGGGTTCCACTGGGCTAAACGGCATTCGGAGCGGGTCAAAGGCCTGGTCTACATGGAGGCCATCGTCCGGCCTGTTACCTGGGAGGAGTGGCCGGACGCCGCCCGTCAGGTCTTCCAGGGTTTCCGCTCTCCCGCAGGCGAAGACATGGTTCTGGAAAAGAACATCTTCGTGGAGCGGGTGCTGCCAGGCAGCGTGCTCCGGGGACTGACTGAAGAAGAGATGGAGGTCTACCGCCGACCCTACTTGGAAGTCGGGGAGTCGCGGCGGCCCACGCTGACTTGGCCTCGGGAGATTCCCGTGGGCGGCGAGCCTGCCGATGTGGTGCAGATAGTATCCGAGTACGCCGAGTGGCTGGCCGGAAGCGACGTGCCCAAGTTGTTCATCAACGCCGAGCCGGGCGCCATCCTCACCGGGCCGCAGCGGGAGTTCTGCCGCACCTGGCCCAACCAGCAAGAAGTGACGGTCAAGGGAGTCCACTTTATCCAAGAAGATTCGCCGGCTGAGATTGGGCAGTCCATCGCCGGGTGGTACGGCGGGTTGTAAGTCGACAATCAGACTTTTACCAGCTCATGGTAAGGTCGTAGAGTCATCATTTTCGCGTAGATGTCCTTCGACAGGCTCAGGATGAGCGGTTTGACGCCGACAGATTCGTGATTACATTGGACCCTGAATCAACAGATCATTAAGTGACGGAGTACACATGCCGGAGACCATGAACATACCCTTGAGGGGCGGCGATTTCGAAGCCGAGGTGCTTAAGGACGGCAGCGGACCTCCTCTGCTTTACCTGCACGGGGCTGTCGGGCAGAAGGGCTGGGCCCCGTTTCTGACCGCCCTAGCCCAAAAGTTCACGGTCTACGCCCCCTACATGCCCGGCTATTCCAAGTCCGACGGCCTGGAGAAGCTGGACGACGTCACCGACCTAACCCTCTATCAGTTTGAACTCTTGGACGCCCTCGGGGTATCCAAAGTTCACGTAGTGGGCCATTTTCTAGGCGGGATGATCGCCGCCGAGATGGCCGCGCTATCGCCCAGCTACGTCGACCGGCTGGTACTGGCTGCGCCTGCGGGAACCTGGCGCGACGCCAACCCGGTGGCCGACCTGTTGGCCATGACCGCCAACGAGCTGCAGCACAACCTCTGCTCGTCGGCCACCAGTTCCATGAGTCTCTCTCCCGCCGATTTCGAGGCCAACGCCCGCCTGAAAGCCGATCTGGCCGCCGACCGGATGCAGGACCTGACCGCTGCCGGGAAGTTCCTCTGGCCCATACCCGACCGGGGCCTGAAGCGCCGGGCCTACCGCATCAAGGCGCCGACGCTGGTTCTGTGGGGCGAGAACGACCGCATCATTCCGCCGGTCTACGCAGAAGACTTCACCCGGCTCATATCCGGCGCCCAGGTATCGGTCATGCCCAACGCAGGGCATCTGTTAATGATCGAACGGGCCGAGGTTTTCGCCGCCGCCGTGTCTGATTTCCTGAGCTAACTGCCCGTGGTGGACGCCTTGCCCTGATGGCATATATCATTGTCATGCCAAATGCGTAGTCCATATGGCGCGGCACCCGGAGGTAACCATGGCGTCACCAACCAACCCGCGATTATCGGCCTTAGAGGCTATCCTTCGGGATATGGGCTCGGTGGTTGTCGCTTTCTCGGGGGGCGTTGATAGCACGCTGGTCGCGGTTGCGGCCCACCGGGTGCTCGGTCCAAAGGCCCAGGCCGTGACTGCGGTTTCCCCCGCGCTGGCCAAAAGAGAACTGGAAGAAACAGTCAGTCTGGCTGAGAGAATGGGGTTCGCCCACCGCGTCATCCACACCAACGAGATGGACCGGGAAGGCTACGTTGCCAACTCCCCCCAGCGGTGCTACTTCTGCAAGACCGAGCTTTACACCCAACTCACCGAGTTGGCCGACGCGGAGGCCATCCAATGGGTGGTCAACGGCGCCAACACCGACGACCAGGGAGACTACCGTCCCGGCATGGTAGCAGCGTCCGAGCACCGGGTCCGCAGCCCGATGGTGGAGGCTGGACTGACGAAAGCGGACGTGCGGGCCATCGCCAAGTCCCTGGATATCCCCATCTGGGACAAGCCGGCCCAACCCTGCCTGTCGTCCCGCATCCCCTACGGAACGCCGGTGACTGCCGAGAACCTGGCGAAGATTGAGCAGGCCGAAGAATTTCTCAGGGGCCTTGGACTCAAAGAGATTAGAGCCAGGCACCACGACAAACTGTGCCGCATCGAGGTTGGCGAGGATGAGATCGACTTCGCCTTCGGACACCGCAAGGAGATTGTCGCGGCCGTCAAGAAGATCGGCTACCTGTGGGTGTCTATGGACATGTTGGGGCTTCGCTCCGGCAGCCTGAACGACGGATTGAATCTCCAGGAAAGTAATATCGGCGCCGTGCTGAAGGCCTGAGCATGAGGATCGCTTTCATCCAGCCCATCGGAGGCGCCAGCGGCGATATGATGCTGGGCGCGTTGACTGACCTGGGGATGCCCATCGAACACCTGGAAGACCAACTGGGCAAGTTGAACGTCGGCGGCTACCGGCTTGAGGCTCGCCAAGAGACCCGCTGCGAGATGCGGGGCACCTACTTGAAGGTCGACCTGGAAGACCAGACTCGCTACTCCCCCAGGCAACTCTTGGAGACTGTCGAGGGCAGTAGCCTGTCCGACGCTGTAAAGTCCCAGTCCAGCCAGGTCTTGAAGGCGTTATGGGAGGCAGAGTGCCGGGTCCACGGCGAGACACAAGATATCCTGGAGCTTGAGGAACTGGGCAGTGTCGACACATTGGTCGACGTTGTCGGTTCCGCCATCGGGTTCGGATACCTAGAAGTCGCGGGTATCCACGCCGCACCGTTAGTGATTGGGAACGCCATGCCACCGCGCTGGGTGGGAGGCTATTCCAACCCGGCCCCGGCCACTCTGGAGTTGATAGCGTCCGCGGGAGCCCCGGTCATCGGCGACAAGCCGATGTACGAAGAGGCCGGCGAACTGACCACGCCCACCGGAGCAGCCCTGATCACGACTCTAGCCGCCTTTGGCCGGCCCGCCTTCGCGGTGGACCGCGTCGGTCTGGGATTGGGCACCAAAGACCCGGCCGGATTCCCCAACGCCCTCCGGGTGTGGCTGGGCGAGACCGACCTAACCGAGGCTGATTCATCTGCTCAGCAGGGCCAGGTGGTGCTGTTGGAGACCAACTTGGACGATGTCTCCGGTCTGGTCTTGGGATACGCCCAGGAACGGCTGTTTGCCATCGGCGCCCTGGATGTCTGGAACACGCCCATCCAGATGAAGAAGAACCGCCCCGGCACTGTGCTGTCAGCCCTGGTGCCCATCGATAAAGAACGGGAAGCGTCGGAGTTGATACTGCATGAGACGCCCACCTTGGGTATCCGCACCCGCCAGGTCGACCGGTATGTGGCGGGCCGGCAGATAGCCAAGGTGGAAACCGGATTTGGTCCGATCAGCGTAAAGATTAAGATTCTAGACGGCAAAGCGGTCAGCGCAGCCCCGGAGCCCGATGAGGTGCGTCAGATCGCCTTGGAAACCGGCAGGCCGTTCCAAGAGGTCTACCAGATGGCCACCGAAGAAGCCAGTCGCCAATTGCTCTAGCGTCTAGTCCCATTAAACTCAGGAGAAACACCATCCAGGAAGAACGGCTAAGGGACCTGCTGGCCCGGTTCAAAAAGAACGGTATGACCGTGGATACCGCCTTGGAACACTTGCGCGACCTGCCGTACCAGGATCTGGATTTCGCTAAGCTGGACCACCACCGGCCCCTGCGGACCGGCTGGCCCGAGGTTGTCTTCGGGAAGGGCAAGACCCCAGAGCAAGTGGCCCAGATCGTGAGCGCCATGAAAGGACGGGGCCATCCGGTATTGGTGACCAAGTCTGACCAAGAAGCCTACCAAGCGGTGCTCCAAGACACCCCTGACGCCGAGTACCACGAACTGTCCAAGGCCATCGTCGTCCGCGTGCCCCAGACCGCACTGCTCAAAGACGGCATAACTGTGGTCACCGCCGGGACCGCCGACCTGCCCGCGGCCGAAGAAGCGGTGCTAACCGCAACCCTGATGGGCAACGATGTCACTCTGGTGAGCGACGTCGGGGTAGCCGGCCTACACCGGCTTTTGGACCAACTCCCGGCGCTCCAGAAAGCGCATGTTCTAGTGGTCGTGGCGGGCATGGATGCTGCCCTGGTGGGAGTGGTATCCGGGTTGGTGTCTGTCCCAGTGATCGCAGTGCCCACCAGCACCGGCTACGGCGCCAGCTTCGACGGTCTGGCCCCTCTACTGAGCATGCTGAATAGCTGCGCCCCGGGCGTGTCGGTGGTCAACATAGACAACGGCTTCGGCGCCGGCCACCAAGCCGCCCTAACGAATGCAATTCGATTTGATACCTCCGGCGGCGAAGACAGCCTCGGCAGATGAGCGTAGCCCTACCTGAACATAGCTGTTAGACTGCTCCTTTGAACGCTCGATGGGGCTGCATGCTTCTGGCTTTTTTCCTGACTGCGGTCATGCTGTTGATCCTGGTTTCGGTGCGTGTTTCCGGAGGGCCTTTTTAGAGGTGTTACTCCTACTCCCTCTCACTCCCACACCGCGTTCTCCAAGTGGCTCACCTCAAGCAGTTTTCCTTACTCGTCCAGGTGGACGCTGACCACGTCAATGCGCCGTGACGCCTGCTCAAGGTTGTTTTTTGAAGGTAGTCTTGGGCGGTGGCGATGAGGCGTTGTGACTTCGTGGCGGTGATTGATTCCCCAGGGGTGCCGAACGCGGAGCCACGGCAGGTCTTGACCTCGACGAAGATGTATTCATCGCCCAACCGGGCCACTATGTCGACTTCGCCCCAGCGGCTACGGTAGTTGGTGGCCGTAATCGAGTAGCCTTTGCCCTCCAGGTGGCGGCGGGCATGGTCTTCTCTCCATCGGCCCAATCGGCCCTGAGGCGTGGCCACGTTCAGTCGTCGCCGCTGAACTGCATGAGGGCCTGGGCCACCGGTGCGAATGACCGGCGGTGGATGGGGCAGGGGCCTAGCTCGTTCAGCCGCTCGAAGTGGGCTTTGGTAGGATAGCCTTTGTGCCTAGCGAAGTGGTAGCCGGGGTAGGTCACTTCCGCATCCACCATCAGCCGGTCGCGGGTGACCTTGGCCACATTGGAGGCGGCGGCGATTGAGTAGCTGCGACTGTCCCCCTTTACGATGGTGTCGTAGGTGTAGGGGCACTCGCGGACGTGGATGAAGTCCAAGAGGAGGTGTCCCGGTTCTAGAGGAAGCTGGCCCACAGCCCGGAGCATGGCCGCCAAAGCCGCGTGTCCTATGCCCATCCGGTCGATGTCTTCAGGGCTGACCATCCCCACGCCAACGGCCAAAGCGTGTTTGTGAACGATATCCACCGCGTGTTCCCGCCGGTTGTGGGACATCTTCTTGGAATCGTCCAGATATTTGAGCCAGAGTTCGGAGCCGGTGAGGCCCGGGGGGAGTATCACGGCGGCGGCAACCACCGGCCCAGCTAAAGGCCCGCGTCCCGCCTCGTCGACACCGGCAACCAACTGGATACCACGCTTATGCACTGAAGATTCCAGGGATAGGTCCGGCATTGGCCACCTCGCTAGATGCTAGACAGTGGCCGTGGGCTGGTTCTCTGGCGTCCCGGCTTCTATACCGGGCTCTATCGTCCCACCGCCCAACAGCACATCACCTTGATAGAATACCGCAGCTTGTCCGGGAGTTACCGACCTCTCGGCCTTGGAAAACCGGACTATTGCGCCGTCGCCCGTAGGGTGCAACACGGCTACGGCCTCGCTGGACTTGTACCGGATCTTGACGTTGACGTCCACCGGCCCACGGGGCAAGAACCCCAGCGGATAATTGATGGCCGAAACCACCATCTCGTCCCGCATCAGCGCTTCTTCCGGGCCGACCACCAAACGATGGGACTCGGGCTCGATACGCACCACGTAGCGGGGCTCTACTTCGGCGATGCCCAGGCCGCGGCGCTGCCCGATGGTGAAGTACTCTATGCCCTCATGGCGGCCCAGCACCGTCCCATCAAGCTCGACGATGTCGCCGGGCGTGGTCTCTAGACGCTTCTTGAGAAACGACTTGTAGTCTCCCATGGGGATGAAGCAGATATCCTGGCTATCGGGCTTGGCCGCGTTCAGCAGTTTGGCATCCTCGGCCATCTGACGTATCTCGCTCTTGAGGTAGGCGCCCACAGGCATCAGCGTGCGCACTAGTTGTTCTTGCCCCATGCCAAACAACACGTAGGACTGGTCCTTGGAGGCGTCGACGGCCTTCTTCAGCACCACGCCGTCGGGGCCGCGCTCGATCTGTGCGTAGTGACCGGTGGCGACGTAATCGGCCTCCAGCATGGCGGCGCGTTCCATCAGGTGGCTGAATTTGATCTTGTCGTTGCAAGCGATACAGGGGTGGGGCGTCCGGCCTCGTTGGTACTCGGACGTGAAATAGTCGACCACCTGCGACTGAAACTCCCGCTGGGTGTTCAAAACATAGTGGGGGATGCCTAACCTGCGGCAAACCGAGCGTGCGTCTTCAACGTCGTCCAACGTACAGCAGCCCTGATAATTGGGCGGGAGGTCCTCACCGTCCAGGTTGTAGAGCTTCATGGTGACGCCCACAACGTCGTAGCCCCGCTGTTGCAACAGCAGCGCGGCCACGGAGGAATCGACCCCTCCGCTCATGGCAACGACCACCTTTTTGGGCATGTTTTCAAGCTCTCCAAAAACCCTCTGAGATCTCAGACTAGCACAGGCGATACAAGGGGTACAACCGCGCCCTGATACATCCGAAATGCGGGATCCGTAGTAGTCTATAAACAGGGCGATGGGTCGTGTAACATCCAGAGCCTCGGAGACATCTTTAACTGGGAAGGCAGATGGCGGAGATAGACCCCAACGAAAATTTCGGAACCCGGTTCTGCGGCAACTGCGGCTCGGCGGTTGTGCCCGGCGCCACGACGTGCGCTCATTGCGGCACATTAACACCGCTAGAAACCACAACCATCGAATTAGACGTCGATTATATTCCCTACTGCCGGGCCTGCGGGGTGCCGGTGGCCAGGGAAGAAGCCCTGCATTGCACCAAATGCGGCGTCACCCCCCTCTGCCGAGAACATTTCTACCCTTCCACCCGCTCCTGCTCGCTATGCCCGCCCGTTGAATCGGCCGGGCCGGAGCCCACAGCCTTTTTGGCCCGGCCCAACGGTCCGTGGGCCCAGCCCGCCGTCAGCATCCCTTGCCCTCAGTGTGGCGCCCGCATCCACCAGGGCGTGGATTATTGTCCCAATTGCGGCGTGGAGCAAGAGGGCGCCGGGCAGTCTCAGTACGCCGGTTTCTTGATCAGGCTGTTCGCCTTCGTCATTGACCAATTGATAACCGGTTTCTTGATCAGGCTGTTCGCCTTCGTCATCGACAACTTGATAACCGGGGTCTCAGTGACTCAGATCACCATTTTCAATGACATCTCAGCCCTCGGCATCGTCGTCTCCTTCGCCTACTACGTGTTGTTCACCTACTACAGAGGGCAGACCCCCGGCAAGATGCTATTGGGCCTCTACGTAGAGGACGAAGACGGCAAAACGCCCAGCCTGAAACAGGTGCTGCTGCGCGAGGTGATCGGCAAGGCTATATCCGCGTTGGTGCTCTTGATCGGATACCTCTGGATATTCTGGGATCCCAAGAAGCGGGGCTGGCACGACCATATCGGCGGTACCTACGTGGTAAAGCGGAACCGCAACTAGCCGAGGCTCGTGTCTGCTACACTGCCTCCAAACTTAACCCAAACAATATTTGGAGGACCTTGATGGCAGTCACCTTTGGCACCAATTTACCCAGCCGTGGCGAGATGGCCGGCCCGGAACAGCTCCGCAGCGTGGCTCAACGGGCCGAGGACCTGGGCTACGACCACGTTTGGGTCAGTGACCATATAATCTTGCCCAAAAAGGTAGACTCCTTCTACCCCTACGCCACCGACGGTGTGCCGACGTTCCGTCCGGATGAGCCGTACTACGAACCGCTGGCGGCCCTGAATTTCATCGCCGGTTGCACCCAGCGGATACGCCTCGGCACCCACGTATTGATCATTCCCTACCGCAACCCGGTGCTAACCGCCAAGATTCTCTCCACTCTTGATGTATTGTCCGGCGGCCGGGTGATCCTGGGCGCGGGCGTTGGATGGATGGAAGAGGAATTCCAGGCGATGGGCTTGGACACCTATAAGGAGCGCGGAGCGGTCACCGACGAATACCTACAGCTCTACAGGGAATTCTGGACCAAAGAGAGCCCATCTTTCCAGGGCAAGTACTACCAGATATCCGACAGCGGGTTCGAGCCCAAACCGCTGCAGAAACCCCTGCCCATCTGGATCGGCGGACACACCGGCGCTGCCATCCGCCGCGCCGCCAAGTACGGCGACGGCTGGATGCCAATCGGCCTGCGTCCCCCTGCCATCCTAGACCCCGAGGAGCTGAGCGGAAAGATTGCCCGTCTGCGGAAGCTGACTGTGGAAGCAGGCCGGCCTGAGGACGCGGTGTCACTGACCTTCAGCACCGGTATCGTCTTCAACGACTCCGCCGGAAGCTCCCGGGAGATGATGCAGGGCCGACCGGAGCAGATCGCCGCCGACCTGCGTCAGTACCAGGACCTAGGCGTGTCCAACTTCATCGTCGGATTCCAGGGGGGCACGGTTCCGGAGCTCCAGGAGAACATGGAGCGGTTCTCCAGAGAGGTCATGACCCTGGTTCCGGATTAGGCAGTTCCGTCATTCCGGCTGCCGCGGAATGGGAGTCCGGCTAGAGACCGTCTGATGCTAAGCTAGGCGGGTTGAAAACCCGCGCCTACGGTGAGTGGCTTTGGACGGCGATTCTTTGCGCCACCTCTGTCATTCCGGCCTTCGCCGGAATCCATGTAGCCCGGGGAAAACAAGTTGCACTTCTTGAGAGCGGACACCCTCACCCTAGCCCTCTCCCAGGCACGGGAGAGGGGATAATCCCCTTGTCATTCCTGGAAGAACTGCCTATTGTCCGGGCGCGCGGTACGTGATCTCTTTGGCTTTTTGGGCTGCTGCGACCGCGTCGGCAGTCGGGATCGACGCTGTTGTCCTCAGATTGGTCACTGCGCCTGATGCTCCTACGGCCATCGACAAACTCGCCATAGCGATATCGTCAGGCGCTTCCAGGATGAGCTCAACGTCGAATTCGCCGAAGCAGTAATCTACGGAATGAACTTTGCCGCCTACGGCTTCCACCAAAGATACGAGCCCGCCCGTTCGATATTCGGGACTGGAGACCAACCCGGCTACACCCTATTGTGTATAATTTGCCTGAATTAGATAACGGGCCATGTTGCCCCCTAACACTCGTAGCATTGGAGTCCCGGGCATCCAAGCACACCATTTCGGTCTAGGCCACCGGCGCTTGGGTCTAAGCCACCGGAGCTTCTGTCACTCCATACTTCTGCTCAAGCTCGTAGACGGCGTCCAGGCCCATCAGTCCGGCCACGTCCCAGCGGGTGCCGTAGCGCTCTGGGTTCACGGCCCCTTCTTCCATCAACTCGGTGAACGAGTCCTTGAGCTGCTTGTAGATCAGCCAAATGGTGCTGCCGCAAATCATGACCTTGTAGCCGAGGGCGTCCATCTCCTTGGTGTTGGCCAGGTCACCGTTGTACATCCGCGGCAGAGTGTCCATGTCTCTGGCGTAGTTCTTGATGTCTTCCCGGCTCTTGATGCCGTCCACGAACACCAAGTCCGCTCCAGCGTCGATGTAGGCGTGGGAGCGCTTGATGGTGTCCTCCCATCCGGTGACTGCGTAGGCGTCACAGCGGGCGATGACCACGAAATCGGGGTCGGTGCGGGCGTCCAGCGCGGCCTTGATCTTCTGCACCGCTTCTTCTTGGGGGATGACCTGTTTCCCAGCGAAGAAGCCGCATTTCTTGGGGAACAACTGGTCTTCGATGTGCACCCCGGCCACTCCGGCGGCCTCGTATTCGCGGATAGTGCGCTGCACATTGAGGGGGTTGCCGTAGCCGGTGTCGGCATCGCAGATCACGGGGATGTCCACCGCTCCAGCGATGTACTTGGCGTTGGACACCATCTCAGTCATGGTCAGCAGGCCAACATCGGGGAAACCGCGCTCGGCGGAAGTCCCGGCCCCAGTCATGTAGACGGCCTGGAATCCCACCGACTCGGCGATTTTGGCGTGGAAGGCGTTGAGCACGAACGGCGCGACGGTCAGGCTATCCGAATTAATCATCTGGCTTAACTTGGTGGTGGTTTTCATTACCTGGTCTCCTCTCGCAAAACGGGGCCATATATGCTGGCGCCCATGAATTGAGAGCATGATAACCCAGGCGTTGGTTGGGTGCCAGAGGGGGGATTTTACGAACCTAAAGTACCATGATCCAGCGGCGCGGGGAACCCCCATCCTAACCTTCCCCCATTGCGACGAGGGAAGGTACAAGTCCTCTTTTGCAAAGGGGGATTTAGGGGGATTTTCGGTTCACGGCCTATAGAACGTAACTCGAAAGGTGCTCCCAGCGGATATCGGAGGCCCAACTGCCGTGGCTCCAATCGTCGCCGGCAGCCTCTGAGTGGTATCGCAGCAACACCAACCGCCAGGCACGGGCCACGGAAGGGACTCCCACGTCGATGGCCACGCCCTTGGCGAATTCGGCGGCGTCCGCCATGACCGGCGCCGGGAGGTCGGCGTACTCCATGAGGTTGATCTTCGGGTGGAAATCTTCTTGCTGCGGAGGCAAGACCGCTCCGGGCAGTTCGTCCAACATCTTCAGCGCGTTGCAGCGCAGCAAGGTCAGAGCATGATTGGGGTCTGACTGCTTGAAGTCCAGGTAGATGCTGTTGCGCTCGCCGTTCCAGCCGCTGGCGCTACGGCCGTCGTCCACGCCGCGGCAATTGATGGAAAACCGAGGGCTGCGTTGCCTGCTCTTTTCGGCCAACCTCCCGGCGCCGTGGAACAGGTGGTCCAGCACCGAGTCTGAACACTCGAAATATCCGACAACGCTCAAACGCAACATGTGCATCTCAGCCGCCCATGAAGC
>CETX01027396.1_pt1 | contig 30658 bp, 30 predicted proteins | sample 356501 | NCBI WGS metagenome assembly CETX01 (sample SAMEA2623390, study PRJEB7988) | marine metagenome | biome: marine biome (ENVO:00000447); feature: mesopelagic zone (ENVO:00000213); material: "saline water (ENVO:00002010), including plankton (ENVO:xxxxxxxx)" | depth 450 m | reverse complement strand
TGAGCGAACCGCACCGACCACTCCGTACCGGAATCGTCCCGGAGATCCTCGTCGACTGCGATGCGGCGCCGGCCTTCCACACAGCGGCATCCGGTGCCGAGGAGCTGATGCACCAGTTTTTCGGCACAAACCCGTGGACCGGTGGACCGGTCGGCGGGGCGACTGTCTGAACAGCCGGTCAACCACCGACCAGGGAGGGCCGATGTCGCGATCCGACGAGCAACGCATGATGGACGGACTGTTCTGGCACGGCATCCCCACCCTGTTCCGCTGCCCCCACGACCCTGACCCGGCCAACGCCGACATCGGCCTGGTCGGCGTGCCGCACAGCACCGGCAACGGCACGACGCAGCGCGACCAGCACCTCGGCCCCCGGGCCGTGCGCGACATCTCGGCCCTCGGGCGACGGGTCCACAACGACTTCGGGATCGACCCGTGGGAGTCGTGCCGGATCCACGACCTCGGCGACGTGCCACTGCCCCGGGCCAACGACAACGAGGCCTGCATCGAGGCCATCACCGACTTCTACCGTGAGGTCGGAGAGGCGGGTTGCCGACCGGTGTCGATCGGCGGCGACCATTCGATCACCGGCGGCATCCTCCAGGGGGTCGCCGGCGAGGGTGCCCGCCTGACCGGCGGCGAGAAGGCCTGCCTGCTGCACTTCGACGCCCACACGGACGCCTACCACAACATCCCCCACTTCCTCGGGGCTGTGAAGTCCGCAGCCCACTGGGCCGGCTACCTCGTCGAAGGCGGGCACGTCGACCCGGAGCACTCCGTTCAGGTCGGCATCCGTGGCAACGTCCGGTCGCTCGACTGGCTCGAACCGTCGTATGCCCTCGGGTATGAGGTCATACGCAAGCAGGACTACGACGAGATGGGTCCCGAACGGGTCATGGAGGTCATCGACGAGCGCATCGGCGACCGACCGCTGTACATCACGTTCGACCTCGACTGCCTCGACCCGACGGTCGCCCCCGGCGTCGCGAACATCGAGGCGGGCATCGAGGGTTTCGGCATGGATCAGGTGGTACGGCTCATCCGGTCGGTCCGCGGCAGGAACGTCATCGGCGGCGACGTCGTCTGCCTCATGCCGACGGTCGACTCGCCGAACCACATCACGAGCTACCGGTCGATGGCCGTGATGTTCGAGATCATCTCGCTCATCGCCGACGCGTCGTCGTGACACCGGCAGCGGCACCTCGTCGCCCGGCATAGCATCGGCGGGTCATGATCCTCTCCGACCGTTCCCTCCGCGAGGCCATCGCCACCGGACGCATCGTCATCGATCCGTTCGACGATGCATGCGTGCAGCCCTCGTCGATCGACCTGCGCCTCGACCACCGGTTCCTCGTGTTCCGCAACCACACCCGGGGCATCATCGACGTCAAGGAGGACCTCACCGACCTGACCGAACAACTGGAGGCCTCCGACGACGACCCCTTCATCCTCCACCCGGGCGAGTTCGTGCTGGGTTCCACCGCGGAACGCGTGGTCGTGCCCGACGACCTGGTGGCCCGCCTCGAGGGCAAGTCCAGCCTCGGTCGCCTCGGGCTGCTCATCCACTCGACCGCCGGCTACGTCGATGCCGGCTGGGACGGCCAACTCACCCTCGAGTTGTCGAACGTGGCGAACCTGCCGATCACGCTCTACCCGGGCATGAAGGTCGGCCAGATCTCGTTCGTGCAGATGACCTCGGCTGCCGACAACCCGTACGGGTCCGACGTGCTCGGTTCGAAGTACCGGGGCCAGGAGGGCCCCCGCCCCAGCCGCTACTGGGAGAACTTCGACCGGTGACCGGTCCGCTCCCGGCCACCCGAGGGTCCTTCCCGCACGCCCGCGTCGCCGGCGACCTGGTCCACGTGTCGGGCACCAGCGCCCGTAGGGCCGACGACACGATCGAGGGCGCCACGGTCACCGACGACGGCACGGTCCGACTGGACGCCGGCGTCCAGTCCGAGGCCGTGCTCGACAACGTCGAACGGGTGCTGGCCGAGGTCGGGCTCGACCGGACCGACCTGGTCGACGTCACGGCGTTCCTCGTCGACATCGAGGACTTCGACGCCTGGAACGCTGCATGGACCGGGTTCTTCGACGGGAACGAGGCCCCTGCCCGGACCACGGTCGGCGTGCGTGCGCTGCCGCATCCCCACCTCCTGGTAGAGGTCAAGGCCACCGCCCGACTCCGGAACAGGGGCTGAGCCGTGCGCCCCCCCTTCGACCTGTCGGCCTGGATCGACGAGCACCGCCACGAGTTGAAGCCGCCGGTCGCCAACAAGCAGGTCTGGCTCGACTCCGACATGATCGTGATGATCGTCGGTGGCGGCAACGAGCGCACCGACTACCACGACGACCCCCTCCCCGAGTTCTTCCACCAGATCGAGGGCTCGATGGTGCTGCGGATCATGGAGGCCGAGGGTCAGCCACCGGTTGACGTCCGGATCGGTGAAGGAGAGGTGTTCCTGTTGCCGCCAGGCGTTCGGCACTCGCCGCAGCGTAGGGACCCCGAAGGCATCGGCCTGGTCGTCGAGTACGCCCGTCCAGAGGGCGAGGTCGACGGGTTCGAGTGGTACTGCGACGGCTGCCACCACCTGATCCACCGGGTCGAGGTCCAGTTGGAATCGATCGTCGACGACCTGCCACCCCTGTTCGAGGCCTTCTACGCCGACCACGAGGCGAGGACCTGTCCGAACTGTGGGGCACTCCATCCCGGCAGTGGTTGACCGGCAAGGCCTACCGGGCATGAAGGTCGACGTCCACGCCCACTTCTTCCCGCGGATCACCCGGGAACAGGGGGCGATGCTCGGCGCCGACGGTCCCTGGTTGCGTGACGACGTCGACGGGACCGGCCAGCTCATGGTCGGCACCCGGGAGTACCGGCCGGTCGAGGCCTCGCTCTGGGACCCGGATGTCCGCGTGGCCCGCATGGACGAACACGGCGTCGCCATCCAGGTCGTGTCCGTCACGCCCCTGTTGTTCGGTTACGACGCCGACCCGGGCACCGCCGGGCGCTGGTGCCGCCTGGTCAACGGCCTGGCTGTCGAGATGTGCGCCGCCCACCCCGATCGGCTTCGGCCGTTGTGCCAGGTTCCTCTCCAGGATGTGGACCGGGCCTGTGTCGAGGCGTCGAGGGCCGTGGCGGACGGTCATGTCGGCGTGCACATCGGCAACCACCTCGGTGGGCGGAACCTCGACGATCCGGACATGGTGCGGTTCCTGCACCACTGTGCCGATGAGGACATCCCGGTCCTCGTGCACCCGTGGGACATGATGGCCGCCGACCGGATGTCGGGCCACATGCTGGAGTGGCTGGTAGGCATGCCCGCCGAGACCCATCTGGGGATCCTGTCGCTGATCCTGTCCGGGACGTTCGAGCGCCTGCCCCGGGGGCTGCGGCTGTGCTTCGCACACGGCGGCGGCAACTTTGCTGCCCAGTTGGGCCGGGTCGACAACGCCTGGCACAGGCGGGACCTGGTCCGGGCCGACTGCCCGAACCCGCCGTCGACCTACGTGGACCGGTTCAGCGTCGACTCGGCGGTGTTCTCCGACGATGCCCTACGCCTGCTGGTCGCCGTGATGGGCGTCGAGCGGATCATGCTCGGCTCCGACGCCCCGTTTCCCCTCGGTGAGGAACACCCCGGCCGGCTCGTTGAGACCTCCGCCCACCTTTCGGACGACGATCGGACAGCGGTCCTGGGCGACAACGCCGTCCGGTTCTTCGGTTTGTCCAACTAGCCGGACTGGGCCGCCTCGCCGTTCTGGAGTGCGTCGAGCACGTGGAGGGCGATGTCGCCCACCTTCACCTCTGATTCCTCGATGCCCTCGCCCTTCACGCCGTCGTCGATCATCACGTAGCAGAACGGGCAGGCCGTGGCGATCCGGGTGGCACCGGTGGCCAGCAGTTCCTGGGAGCGCTCGACGTTGATGTTCTTGCCGATGTCCTCCTCCATCCACATGCGGCCACCGCCGGCACCGCAGCACATGCCCTTGGTGCCGCTGCGCTCGGCCTCGACCAGTTTGATGCCGCCGATGCTGCCGACCACCCGGCGGGGTGCCAGGTAGACGTCGTTGTGGCGACCCAGGTAGCAGGAGTCGTGGTAGACGAGCCGCTCGTCGAGGCGGGCCTCGGACAGGTCGAGCCTCCCCTGCTCGACGAGCCATTCGAGCAGTTGGCTGTGGTGGACGACCTCGTAGTGGCCGCCCATCTGCGGGTACTCGTTGGCGAGGGTGTTGAAGCAGTGGGGGCACTGGGTGACGATCTTCTTGACGCCCATGCCGTTGAGGGTCTCGACATTCTGCATGGCCAGCATCTGGAAGATGTACTCGTTGCCGGAGCGGCGGGCCGGGTCGCCGGTGCACATCTCGGACGGGCCGAGGATCGAGAACGACACGCCGGCACGTTGCATGAGTTGGGCCATGGCCCGCGACACCTTCTTGTTCTTGTCGTCGAACGATCCGGCGCAGCCCACCCAGTAGAGGTACTCGGCCTCGAACGGGTCGCCGCCGTCGATGACCTCGATGCCCTCGAGGTCGCCGACCCATTCGGTGCGGTCGCTCTGCGAGAGGCCCCACGGGTTGCCCGAATTCTCCATCGACCGGTAGGCGGCGCCCAGTTCCGTCGGGAAGTCGGACTCCATGAGCGACAGGTAGCGCCGCATGTCGAGGATCTTGTCGAGGATCTCGATGTTGACCGGACAGTTCTCGTCGCAGGCCCGACAACTGGTGCAGGCCCACAGCTCCTCGGAGGTGATGCGGTCGAACATCCAGTTGGCGGGCACGGTCAGCTCGGCGTCGGTGCCGATCGGGGGCGACACGACCGGGGTGCCGGTGGCGGCCATGACCTCGCCGGTCTTGAGCACGATCTCGCGGGGGTCGAGCGGCTTGCCGGTGGCGTGTGCCGGGCAGACGGCGGTGCAGCGGCCGCACATGGTGCACGAATCCGTGTCGAGCAGCTGCTTCCAGGTGAACTCCTCGATGGTGGAGACCCCGAAGCTCTCGAGCTCGGTCTCCATGAGGTTGGGCAGCGGCTTCATGGCGCCCTTGGGCCGGTCGCGGTCGCGCAGGTACATGTTCAGCGGCGACGTGAACATGTGGCGCAGCATCGTGATCGGCAGCAGCGCCAGGAAGGCCATGAATGCCAGCACGTGGACGATCCACCAGACCTGGTGCCAGCCGTGGACCGAGCCGGCGAAGAAGTCGATCGAGTCGACGGCCTGCGCCAGCGGGTAGCCGATGATCGACCAGGTCTCGGCCGACGGGAACTCGCCACCGTGGTCCGCGGCGGTGGCGGCGATGCGGAACGCCTCGGCGCCGAAGCCGGTGATGCCGATGGTGGCGAACACGACGAGGCCGGCGGCGTGCTCGGGCCTGGTCTTGATGCGGATGCGGTAGGGCCGGAACCGGCGCGGGCCGAAGCGGCGCAGCAGCGCCCAGGCCACGCCGACCAGGAACAACACGCCGGCGATGTCGCCGACCAGCGTGTAGGCCCGGTAGACGTCGCCGTGCAGGAACTTGAGGGCCTCGGGGACCTGGTGGTTGACCTCGAGGACGGTGGTGACCGCCAGCAGGATCAGGAACGGGAAGTAGATGAGGGAGTGCATGAGGCCGGCGGCCGGTTCGCGCAGCAGTGTCTGCATGTAGACGCCGGCCCGGAAGTCGCTGAAGCGGCGCTTGGCGTTGCCGGCGTTGGTGGACCGGTTGTCGGGGGCGCCGCGCTCCCAGTTCTTCATGCGGTTGGCGAACAGGACGGCGCCGTAGACGATCAGCACGGGGATGACCGTGTAGAAGGTCACCTTCAGGGCGTCGGGGATGTTCCCGAAGACCTCGCGGGTGATCTCGGAGTCGTCGTGCCAGCCGTTGACTGTGGCGGCGATGCCTGAGGCGGCGGTGAAGAGGGCGACGAGGATGCCGAGCCCGATGGCGGCGTGGTGGGGCTCGAACTTGCGCTGGTCCATGGTGGCCGGAGGATAGCCCCGGCGTCTGCGGCGGTGGGCTTTCGGGAGGGCGCTCAGGCGGCGGGTCGGGCGTCGAGCATGCAGCCCCGGGAGCGCACGGTTCGCAACACCAGGCCGGATCCGTCGATGCGTCGGCGAAGGCGGCCGAGCTGTACGTCGAGGCTGTTTCGGCTGGGGAGCCCGGCGGGCCATCCGACCCTCGCCAGGTCGGCTCGGGGAACGACGTGGCCGAAGCGGTCGGACAACAGACCGGCCAGGCGGGCCTCGACGGGGGTGAGCGTCGTCCACCAGCGTCCGAACCGCAGGACCCGGTCGTCGGCCAGTTCAGGTTCGTGGGCCACGCCGTTGTCGCAGCGTTCGATGAGGCAGCGGGCTCGGGCCCGGACGTCGCCCTCGTCGGCAGGCATCCGTACCCAGTCTTCGAGCGCATCGGTCACGGTGAACGGCGGGGCATGGGGCGCCACCAGCACCAGGCGGGGGGTTCCGGCGGCCCGCAGGCGGTCGAGACGATCGACCTCGGCCGGCCACCGGACCATGGCGATGTCCCCATTGTCTCCCGGATGCATGTGTGCAACGTACGGATGCCCTGTTTCGGGTGCGTTTCGCCCCCGTGAACCACCCGTCAACGGTCGGGTGGCCTGGTCGTGACCCGCTGTCGACCGTCAGGTTCCCGTCAGGAAGCCGACCACAAGGCGTCACGCTGACCGAACGGTGGCGTAACCGGGCCTCCGTACGTTCGCCGGTGGAGATCCACCAGCAAGCCGAAGGAGGTCATCGTGACCTGTACCCGTACCGAAGCCCGTTCCCTGTCCAGGGGCCTGTCCCGAAGTTGGGAGGCACGCCGGACGAGGAGTAGGGGCCGCAAGTTCGGCTTCGGCCTGTTCGGCGTCGTTGGCGCCATCCTGATCACTGCTGCGCCGGCGGCGGCCCAGGAACTGACCCCGGCGGAGATGAACACCGCCCTGCTGGCCAGCCTGTGGCTCATCGTCGCCGGCTGCCTCGTGTTCCTGATGCAGGCCGGGTTCGCTCTCGTCGAGGCGGGCATGACCCGGGCCAAGAACATCGGCAACATCATGGCCAAGAACCTGGCCGACATGGCGATCGGTGCCCTGGCCTTCTGGGCCGTGGGCTTCGGGTTCGCCTTCGGTTCGAGCAGCGGCAGCCTCATCGGCAGCGACGGGTTCTTCCTGTCGGGCATGTCCGAGTCGTTCGCCGGCGATGGCGACGTGCTGGCCACCCCGTCGTTCTTCTTCTTCCAGGTCGTGTTCGCCGCCACCGCGGTGACCATCGCCTCGGGGGCCATGGCCGAGCGCACCAGGTTCTCCGCCTACCTCATCTTCTCGGCCGTCATGACCGGCTTCATCTACCCGGTGGTCGTCCACATGTTCTGGAACGGCGACGGCATACTCTCCGACCTTCAGATCGGCGATGCCCGGTTCAGTGACTTCGCCGGATCCAGCATCGTGCACAGTGCCGGCGGGTGGGCGGCCCTGATGGGCGCTGTGTTCCTTGGACCCCGCCTCGGCAAGTTCGGCCCCGACGGCACCCCCCGGGCCCTGCCCGGCCACAACATCGGCTTTGTCGTCGTCGGCGTGTTCATCCTGTGGTTCGGCTGGTTCGGCTTCAACGCCGGGTCGGAGTTGGCCATGGACGAGTGGGTGGCCCACTGCATCATGACCACCCTGCTGGCCGCCTCGGCCGGGGTCATCGGAGCCGGTGCCCTCATCTGGAAGAAGACCGGCGCCGTCGACGTAGGCATGGCCGGCAACGGTGCCCTGGCCGGCTTGGTCTCGATCACCGCAGGGACCGGTGCCCTCAACTTCACCGGGTCGGTGATCACCGGGTTCATCGGTGGCGTGATCGTGGTCTACTCGGTGCTGTTCATCGAGAAGAAGGGCGTCGACGATCCGGTGGGCGCTGTGTCGGTGCACGGGGTATGCGGTGTGTGGGGCACGTTGGCCGTGGGCCTGTTCGCCCGCCACGACGACGCCTTCCTCGGCCGGGTCGAGGCCGGGCTGTTCTACGGCGGTGGCTTCGACCAGCTCATCGCCCAGGCCATCGGCGTGGTCGTGATCGCCGCGTGGGTGCTGGGAACCTCGGCCATCCTGTTCAAGGTCATCAAGTCGACCGTCGGGCTGCGGGTCTCCGAGGAGGAGGAGCGGGCCGGCCTCGACGTGGCTGAGCACGGCTCGCCCGGCTACGGCGCCGAGACGGTGCCTGTCGGCTAGGTAAGAACCCCCCCTTCGCTGGGAGCCCCCGCCGGGGTGGTCAGCCCGCCTGTCGGGCGACCGCCTCGGCGGCGGCGCGTGCAGCCTCGGGGTCGAGCGAGCGCTCGAGGACCGGCTTGGCCTCGACCGGGTGCAGGTCGTCACCGAGTTCGTACACGAGGGGCATGCCGGTCGGGAGGTTGAGGCCGGCGATGTCGTCGTCGCTGATGTCGTCGAGGAGCTTGCAGAGCGCCCGGAGGCTGTTGCCGTGGGCGGCGACCAGCACGGTGCGGCCGGCGTTCAGGTCGGGGACCGCTGATTCGGTCCACCATGGACCCAGGCGTTCGACCACGTCGGCGAGGCATTCGGTGAGGGGCACCCCGTCGAGGTCGGCGTAGCGGGGGTCGTCGTTGGGGTTGTGGGGGTTGTCGCCGGTGATCGGTGGGGGAGGGGTGTCGTAGCCGCGGCGCCAGGCGTGGAGCTGCTCGTCGCCGTACCTTTCGCGGGTGGCGGCCTTGTCGAGTCCGGTGAGGTCGCCGTAGTGCCTTTCGTTGAGGCGCCAGGACCGGTGCACATGGATCCACGATCGGCCCATTCGTCGCAGGGCCAGTTCGGCGGTGTGGATGGCCCGGTCCAGGACCGAGGTGTGGAGCACGTCGGGGAGGATCCCGGCGTCGGCCAGCAGGGTCCCGCCGGCCTCTGCTTCTGCGATGCCCTGGTCGGTGAGGCCACAGTCGACCCAACCCGTGAACCGGTTGCTGGCGTTCCACTCGGACTGGCCGTGGCGGAGGAGGATGAGTGTGGGCATACCTGCAGTTCACCAGAGATTTCCGGGAAAAGCACCCCTTAGAAGTTGCTATGACTCCACTCAAGATAGTAGAGTGTATACAGCCCACAACAGGTGGGAACACGGGGTTCAGCCCCTAGGGTGCTCGCCGGTCCGCAGTCGCCCCCCTGCTGCGGGACCGGGCGGGCATCCGAACCCCGAAAGCACGCACGAAAGATCCTCTCGACGAAAAGGAGCACATTCATGGGCAAGGCCGTGGGAATCGACCTGGGAACCACCAACTCGGTGGTCGCCGTCCTCGAAGGCGGCGATCCCGTCGTGATCGCCAACGCCGAGGGCTCACGCACCACCCCTTCGGTGGTCGCATTCGGCAAGGACGGCGAGGTCATGGTCGGTGAGGTGGCCAAGCGACAGGCCATCACCAACCCCGGCCGCACGATCCGTTCCGTCAAGCGCCACATGGGCACCAACTGGAAGCAGACCATCGACGGCAAGGACTACACGGCACAGGAGATCTCGGCCCGCACCCTCCAAAAGCTCAAGCGCGACGCCGAGGCCTACCTGGGTACCGGCGTCGACCAGGCGGTCATCACCGTCCCCGCCTACTTCGACGATGCCCAACGCACCGCCACCAAGGAGGCAGGTGAGATCGCCGGACTCGAGGTGCTCCGGATCATCAACGAACCCACCGCCGCCTCGCTGGCCTACGGCCTCGACAAGGACGACTCCGAGCACACCATCCTCGTGTTCGACCTCGGCGGCGGCACCTTCGACGTGTCCGTCCTCGAGATCGGCGACGGCGTCTTCGAGGTCAAGTCCACCCACGGTGACACCAAGTTGGGCGGCGACGACTGGGACGAGGTCGTCATCGAGTGGCTGGCCACCTCGTTCAAGAACGACCACGGCGTCGACCTGGCCGCCGACCCCATGGCCGTCCAACGACTCAAGGAGGCCGCTGAGAAGGCCAAGATCGAACTCTCCCAGGTCCAGCAGACCCAGATCAACCTGCCGTTCGTCACCGCCACCGACGCCGGTCCGCTGCACCTCGACTACACCCTGTCCCGGGCCAACTTCCTGGAACTCACCGCCGACCTCCTGGCCCGCTGCCGCGCCCCGTTCGAACAGGCCATCAAGGACGCCGGCCTCGCCAAGGGCGACATCGACAACGTCATCCTCGTCGGAGGCTCGACCCGGATGCCCGCAGTCACCGACCTGGTCCAGGAGTTGACCGGCCGTGAGCCCTCCAGGGCCGTCAACCCCGACGAGGTGGTCGCCGTCGGCGCTGCCGTCCAGGCCGGCGTGCTCGTGGGCGAGGTCAAGGACGTGCTGCTCCTCGACGTCACTCCTCTTTCGCTCGGCATCGAGACCAAGGGCGGTGTCATGACCAGGCTCATCGATCGCAACACCACCATCCCGACGCAGCGCTCCGAGGTGTTCACCACCGCCGAGGACAGCCAGCCTTCGGTCGAGATCCACGTCCTCCAGGGCGAGCGCGAGATGTCGCAGTTCAACAAGACCCTGGGCAAGTTCCAGTTGGTCGACCTGCCACCGGCGCCACGGGGCGTCCCCCAGATCGAGGTCACCTTCGACATCGACGCCAACGGCATCGTCCATGTGGCTGCCAAGGACCGCGCTACCAACAACGAGCAGTCGATGACCATCACCGGCCAGTCGTCGCTCGACCGCGACGTCATCGACGAGATGGTCCGCGACGCCGAGGCCCATGCAGACGAGGATCGTCGCCGTCGCGAGGAAGCCGAGGTTCGCAACAATGGCGACAACCTCGTCTACCAGACCGAGAAGTTGATCGCCGATCAGGGCGACCAGCTCACCGACGACGAGACCTCCGACGTCACCGAGAAGCTCGAGGCCCTCAAGAAGGCGCTCGACGGCGAGGACACCGACGAGATCCGCAGCGCCACCGAGGCCCTGGTGAGCGCCAGCCAGGAGTTCGGACAGCGCCTCTACGATGCCGCCCAGCAGGCCGGTGATGCGGGAATGGGCGACGCCGACTTCGGTGGTGACGACGACGTGGTCGACGCCGAGATCGTCGACGAGCAGTGAGCGACGCCGCCGCAGGGGAGGCTGACGAGGCCGTCGAACCGGACGACCCGCCGGTCGACGACAGCGCCGACGAGATCCGTGACGAGGAACTCCCGGAGCCGACCCCGCTCGAGATCGCCGAGGCCGCACGCGAGATCTACCTCACCGACCTGCAGCGTGTGAGCGCCGAGTTCGCCAACTTCCGCAAGCAGGCCGACAAGCGCAACCAGGAGGTCGCCGCTCGTGCCCGTGGCGATGTCGCGGAACGGCTGCTCCCGGTGCTCGACGCCTGCGACCTGGCGATCAGCCATGGTGATGTCGGCGCCGAGGCGATCCGGTCTGCGCTGGTCACCGCCCTCGAACCGGTCGGCCTCGAGGTCATCGACCCGCTCCACGCCCCCTTCGACCCGAACCGTCACGAGGCCGTCGTTCACGAACCGACCGGAGAAGGCACACCCGGTAGCCAGGTCGTGACCGAGGTGCTGCGCCGCGGCTACGGCTGGCATGGGCGCATCCTGCGGCCGGCAATGGTCAAGGTCCGGGGCTGACCGGGTACCGGAGCCGACGGGAGACTGACACGCCATGGCACCACAGCGCGAGTGGTTCGAAAAGGACTACTACGCAGCGCTCGGCGTCTCCAAGGAAGCCTCCGCCAAGGAGATCACCAAGGCCTACCGGAAGCTCGCCCGCAAGCTGCACCCCGACGCCAATCCGGATGACGCAGCCGCCGAGGCCCGCTTCAAGGAGGTCTCGGCCGCCTACGGCGTGGTCGGCGACGACGACAAGCGCCGCGAGTACGACGAGGTTCGGGCAATGGGCCCGATGGGCGGCTTCGGGGGGCCCGGTGGGTTCAGCCCGGGCGGCATGGGCGGCCAGTTCGACCTGGGAGACCTGTTCGGAGGGCTTTTCGGCCAGGGAGGAGGCATGGGTGGACGTGGGGGCCATGCCGCCCGTCGTGGTGCCGACCTCGAGACCCGCCTGGCGCTTTCGTTCGAGGATGCGGCACACGGCATCACCACCTCTATCAACCTCGTCAGCGACGTCCCCTGCATGACCTGCTCCGGAAGCGGCGCCCGACCAGGCACCCGACCGCGCACCTGCGAAGCCTGCGGTGGGCAGGGCGTCCAGGCGGAGAACCAGGGGCCGTTCTCGTTCAGCCGACCCTGTGGCCAGTGCGGCGGGCGTGGCCGGATGGTCGACGACCCGTGTGGTTCCTGCCGGGGGGCAGGGGTCGTGCGCCGACCCCGCAGCGTCAAGGTCCGGATCCCGGCCGGCGTGGAGGACGACCAGCGAATTCGACTCAAGGGCCGTGGCGAACCCGGCCAGGGTGGTCCTGCGGGCGACCTCTACGTCGTGGTGGCCGTCGCCCAGCACGACCTCTTCGAGCGGCGGGGGGTCAACCTCACGCTCACCGTCCCGATCACCTACCCCGAGGCCGTGCTCGGCGCCGAGGTCTCGGTGCCGACGCTCGACGACGAACCGGTGACACTCAAGGTCCCCGCAGGCACGCGCAGCGGACGGACCTTCCGGGTCCGGGGGCGGGGTGTGCGGACCAAGCGACTGAAGGGCGACCTGCTCGTGACCGTCGAGGTGTTCGTTCCCGAGTCGACCACTCAGGGTGAGCGATCGGCAGTCGAGGCACTCGCCGACGCGATGGGTGCCGCTGGTGGCGAGCTTCGGAGCGACCTGACAGGATGATGGACAGGATGACGCCGATGACCAACCGCCCCCGACCGGATCAGGCCGTCTACGTGATCTCCGTGGCAGCCGAGTTGGCGGGGATGCATCCCCAGACCCTGCGGATCTACGAACGTCGGGGGCTGGTGGATCCGGCCCGTACCTCGGGCGGCAACCGTCGGTACAGCGACGCCGACATAGCCCTGCTCCAGCGCATCGCCGACCTCACCGCCGTGGGCCTCAACCTCGAGGGCGTAAAGCGGGTGCTCGCACTCGAGGCCGAGGTGGCACGACTCCAGGCTGAGATCGAATCAGCCCGCAGCGAGGGCTCCCAGGCCGTGGCCGAGGTCCACCGTCAGTACCGGCGCGACCTGGTCCCGATCCAGCAGAGCGTCACGCTGTATCGACGCCAGCGGCGTACCTGAGGCGCTTCGGGCCTGCCCGGCCGCGCCTTTTCGGGCTCCGGCGGCCCTGTGGAAAATCAGTGTGACCTGCGGTTTCTCGATCGGTTCGGCGATGATCGGCGTATTACGGGCGTGTTGCAATCCCCAGCGGACCGCCAGTCATCGTAGGGGTTTCCGGGGTTTTCCACAGGGGGTGTGGAAACGGCAGATGCTGCGCGCAGGCCGCGCAACATCTGGTGACCCTGCGTGGTCGTCTCGGTGACGGCCGTGTCCCGAATCGACGGCCATCGCGCGGGTCGGGCTCCGATAGGCTCTGTCCGTAAGCACCAGCAATCACGAGGAGAGGTGCCGTGCCCGCGACTGTCGTGGTCGGGACACAGTGGGGCGACGAGGGCAAGGGTAAGTTCACCGACCTCGTTGCCGGTGAGACCTCCATGGTCGTCCGCTACCAGGGCGGCCACAACGCCGGCCACACCCTCGTCGTCGACGGTGAGTCCTTCGCCCTCCAACTCGTCCCCAGTGGCATCCTCTACGAACACGTCATACCGGTCATCGGCAACGGCGTCGTCGTCGATCCCCGGGTCCTCCTCGCCGAGATGGACATGCTCGAGTCCCGTGGCGTCTCCACCGGGCGGCTGCGGGTCAGCGGCAATGCCCACCTGATCCTCCCGTACCATCAGGAACTCGACGCCCTCCACGAACGGCATCTGGGCAAGAACAGGATCGGTACCACGAAGCGTGGCATCGGCCCGGCCTACGCCGACCGTTCAATGCGCGTCGGGCTGCGGATCCAGGACCTGCTCGACGAGAAGATCTTCCGCACCAAGCTCGACGCTGCCCTCGGGCATCACAATCGGGTACTCACGCGGGTCTTCAACCGCCTGCCGGTGGACGGTGACGAAATCGCCGACGAGTACCTCGGCACCTGCGCCCCCCGATTGGCGCCGCTCATCGCGGACACCGTCTCGCTCATCCACGACCAACTCGAGGCCGGCAACCACGTCCTCCTCGAGGGCGCCCAGGCCACATTCCTCGACCTCGACCACGGCACCTACCCGTTCGTCACATCCTCCAACCCGGTGGCGGGCGGCGCATGCACCGGTGCCGGAGTCGGCCCCCGCCACATCGACCGGGTCATCGGCATCGCCAAGGCCTACGTCACCCGTGTCGGCGCCGGCCCCTTTCCGACCGAGTTGTTCGACGAGGTCGGCGACCACCTGGTCGACGTCGGCCACGAGTACGGCACCAACACAGGACGTCGTCGTCGCCCGGGCTGGCTCGACGCCGTCATGCTCCGGTTCGCCGCACGCGTCAACTCGTTGTCCGAACTGGCCATCACCAAGCTCGACGTCCTCGACGGGCTCGACACCATCAGGGTGTGCGTCGCCTACGACGCCGATGGTGAGCGCCATGAACAGCTCCCCTACCACCAGACGGTGCTCCACCACGCCGAGCCCGTCTACGTCGAGATGCCGGGCTGGAAGCAGGACCTCTCCGACGTCCGGTCCAGGTCCGAACTGCCTGCCGAGGCCGAGGCCTACCTTTCCCTGATCGAGGAACAGGTCGGGGTGCCCATCGGCATGGTCGGTGTCGGACCCGGTCGCGACCAGGTCATCCAGTTCGGCAACCAGAGCTGACCGGGGCCGGGTCGTGCGGGTCTGTGTCGTCGGTTCGGGTGGACGCGAGCACGCACTCGCCCACGTCCTGGGCCGCGACGCCGAGGTGGTCGTCACCCCCGGCAACCCCGGCATCCCCGGTTCGGTCTCCACGCCTCCCGAGGAGGTCGACTCCGAACTGTTCGTCGTCGGCCCTGAGGCGCCGCTGGTCGACGGGCTCGCCGACCGCCTGAGGGCAGCGGGCCGGCTCGTCTTCGGACCGGGGGCGGACGGTGCCCGACTCGAGGGCTCCAAGGCATGGATGAAGGAGGTGCTGGTCGATGCCGGCGTCCCCACGGCACAGCACGGTGCCTTCACCGACGAGACGGCCGCCCTCGCCTTCCTCGACACGATGGCCGACCTGTTCGTGGTCAAGACCGACGGCCTGGCCGCAGGCAAGGGAGTGCTCGTCACAGAAGATCGTGCTGAGGCGGTCGATGCAGTGCGCTCCTACCTCTCGGGTGATGCCTTCGGGGACGCCGGACGGACCGTTGTCATCGAGGAGGGCCTGAGCGGGCCCGAACTCTCGCTGATGGCCATCTGCGACGGCGACAACGCCGTGCCGCTGGCCCCCGCCCAGGACTTCAAGCGGATAGGCGACGGCGACATCGGCCCCAACACCGGCGGCATGGGCGCCTACTCGCCGGTTCCAGTGGCCACCGAGGCCATCATCGACTCGTTGATGGACGACGCAGTCGGCCCCACCATCGCCGCCCTCCGGCGTCAGGACATCGACTACCGGGGCGTCCTCTACTGCGGGCTCATGTTCACGCCGTCCGGCCCGAAGGTGCTCGAGTACAACGTGCGCTTCGGCGATCCCGAGGCCCAGGTCGTGCTACCCCGGATGGCGGGCAGCCTCACCGACCTGCTGGCCGCCGCCGCCGAGGGCTCCCTGGGTGCCGCACCGGCCTTCGACGAGGGTGCCGCCGTCACGGTCGTCTGCGCCACCGACGGGTACCCGGCGTCGCCGCGCACCGGCGACACGATCCACGGACTCGACGAGGCCAACGCCCTCGACGACGTCACCGTGTTCTGTGCCGGCGTGGCAGCATCCGACGGGCGACTCACCACTGCAGGGGGCCGCGTGCTGGCCGTCACCGGACAGGGCCCCACCATCGACGCTGCCCGTGACCGTGCCTACGCCGGAGCCGACACCATCTCCTGGTCCGGCATCCAGCGCCGAACCGACATTGCCGCCGCGCCCACGCCTGCCGGCACGGCAGACTGACAGAACCACCCACCGGAGGAGCCAGCCATATGACCGAGTCCCCGAACAGGCGGGTCGCAGTCCTCATGGGCTCGCCCAACGATGCCGACAAGATGGCTCCGGCGGCGGCCACCCTCGAGCGCTACGGCATCGAGGCCGATGTCCGGGTGATGTCGGCACACCGCAGCCCTGCCGAGGTGGCCGAGTTCACCCGGTCGGCACGCGACAACGGCTACAAGGCCATCATCTGTGGCGCCGGCATGGCCGCCCACCTGGCCGGCGCCGTCGCCGCCCACACCACGCTCCCGGTCATCGGCGTGCCACTTTCCGGTGGAGCCATCAACGGCTGGGACTCGCTCCTCGCCACCGTGCAGATGCCGAGGGGCATCCCCGTCGCCACCGTCGCCGTCGACGGCGCCATGAACGCCGCCCTGCTGGCGGTCCAGATGCTCGCCGTCGACGATCCGGCGCTGGTCGCCGAACTCGAGGCCCACCGCGAGGAGATGCGGCCCCGCTGACAGCGGAGCCCGCCGACCCGTGGAGAACGTCCTGGCCTCCCGCTACGCCAGCCGGCCCATGGCCGAGCTCTGGTCGGCTGAGGGCAAGGTCGTACTCGAGCGCGAGCTCTGGGTGGCCGTCCTCGAGGCCCAGCAGGACCTGGGAATCGACATCCCCGACGGTGTCGTCGACGATCATCGTGCGGTGGTCGACCAGGTTGACCTCAGCTCGATCCGACATCGTGAAGAAGCCACCCGCCACGATGTGAAGGCCCGCATAGAGGAGTTCTGCGCCCTCGCCGGCCACGAGCACATCCACAAGGGCATGACCTCGCGTGACCTCACGGAGAACGTCGAGCAACTCCAGGTCCGTCGCAGCCTCGAACTGGTGCTCGACCGGGTGGTCGCCACCCTCGCCCGGCTTGGGCGCCTCGCCGCCGAGCACACCGGCCTGGTGATGACGGGACGTAGCCACAACGTCGCCGCCCAGGCGACGACCCTCGGCAAGCGCTTCGCCACCGCGGCCGAGGAACTCCTGGTGGCCCACCGGCGGCTGAGCGACCTGCTCGACGCCTATCCGCTGCGCGGCCTCAAGGGGCCCGTCGGTACCCAGCAGGACCTGCTCGACCTCTTCGAAGGCGATGCAGAACGGGTCGTCGAACTGGAGCGCCGTGTCGCCACCCACCTCGGCTTCGCCAACGTCCTCGACTCGGTCGGGCAGGTCTACCCGCGCTCGCTCGACTTCGATGTCGTATCAGCGCTCGTCCAGGCCTCCGGGGGGCCGGCCAACCTCGCCCGCACCATCCGGCTCATGGCCGGCCACGAACTCGCCACCGAGGGCTTTGCCCCCGGCCAGGTCGGCTCCTCGGCCATGCCCCACAAGATGAACGCACGCTCCTGCGAGCGGGTCAACGGTCTCGCTGTCGTCCTGCGCGGTCACCTCGCCATGGTCGGTGGCCTCGTCGGCGACCAGTGGAACGAAGGCGATGTGAGCTGTTCGGTGGTGCGCCGGGTCGCCCTGCCCGATGCCTTCCTCGCCGTTGATGGCCTGTTCCAGACCTTCCTCACGGTGCTCGACGACTTCGGCACCTATCCGGCGGTGGTCGAACGGGAACTGCGCCAGTACCTGCCGTTCCTGGCCACGACCCGGGTCCTCGTGGCCTCGGTGCGCGCCGGCATGGGCCGTGAGGCCGCCCACGAGGTCATCCTCGAGCACGCCGTCGCAGCGGCCCTCGCCCGCCGCGAGGGTGGCGTCGGCGAGACCGATCTGCTCGACCGCCTCGCCGCCGACGACCGGCTGCCCCTCGACCGGGTCGCCCTCGACGACCTCCTGGTCGACCCGGGCGTCTTCGTCGGCACAGCCGGCAGGCAGGTCGAGGCCGTGATCGAGCGCATCGGCGAGGCGGTCGCCGCCCGCCCCTCTGCCGCGGCCTACGATCCGGAACCCATTCTTTGAACCTTCCCAGCCACCGGCCGGAGCCCGTGTTGAGCCTCGATTTCGACCTGCCGTACGTCCACTCGGGCAAGGTCCGCGACATCTTCGACGCCGGCGAAGATCGACTCCTCATGGTCACCTCAGACCGCCTCTCAGCCTTCGACGTCGTGATGGACGAGCCCATCCCGCACAAGGGGCGGGTCCTCACCGCCATGTCGGCGTTCTGGTTCGACCTGCTGGCCGACGTGGTACCGGGGCACCTGCTCTCCACCGACCCGACCGACGCACCGGGCACAGAGGGGGCTACCGACCTGGCCGGGCGCACCATGCTCTGCCGCAGGGCCGAGATGCTTCCGATCGAGTGCATCGTGCGCGGCTACATCACCGGCTCGGCATGGAAGGAGTACCGCACCCACGGAACCATGCACGGCTCGGTCCTCCCCGAGGGCCTTCTCGAGGCCGATCGCCTGCCAGAACCCGTGTTCACCCCGTCGACCAAGGCCGACGAGGGGCACGACATCAACATCTCGTTCGCAGAGGCCGTCGACCTGGTCGGTGCCGACCTCGCCGAGCAGGCCTGTGCCGTATCGCTCGAGTGCTACCGGCGGGGCGCCGACTGGGCCGCCGAGCGGGGGATCATCATCGCCGACACCAAGTTCGAGTTGGGGCTCGTCGACGGCCGACTCGTCCTGGCCGACGAGGTCCTCACCCCTGATTCGTCGCGGTTCTGGCCGGCCGACCAGTGGGAGCCGGGCGCAACGCCGCCTTCGTTCGACAAGCAGCCCGTACGCGACTTCCTCGACGGCCTCGACTGGGACAAGCAGCCGCCGCCGCCACCCCTGCCCGAAGAGGTCGTCGCCGCCACCTCGCAGCGCTACATCGAGGCGTACGAACGCATCACCGGCCGGTCCTTCGCCGACTGGCCCGGAACACAGGGAGCCTGACCCATGCAGTTTTCGGTACTCGTCGACATCCGCCTGCGGGGCGGAATCTCCGACCCTGCCGGCGCCACCATCGAACGGGCATTGCCGGTGCTCGGCTACGAGGGGATCGACGGGGTCACCGTCGGCAAGACGATCCGGTTCACGATCGAAGCCGCTGACGTAGAAGCGGCACGCGAGGCAGCGGCCGAGTTGACGGAGTCCTTTCTGACCAACCCGGTCATCGAGGATGCCGAGTTGACGGTCGAGCCGATTTCCCCGGGGTCCGGCACGTGAGCACCGTCGTCGGGGTGGTCGTGTTTCCCGGCACCAACTGCGAGATGGATGCCGTCGAGGCGGTCGACGGCCTGGGTGGCACCGGTCGCCTCCTCTGGCACGGCGACGACGACCTGTCGGGCGTCGATGCGGTCATAGTGCCGGGTGGGTTCGCCCACGGCGACTACCTGCGTCCGGGGGCCATTGCCCGCTTCTCGCCGGCCATGGCGGCCGTTGCCCGGTTTGCCGCCGACGGAGGGCCTGTCCTCGGCATCTGCAACGGCTTCCAGGTCCTCACCGAAGCCGGGTTGCTGCCGGGCGCACTTCAGAAGAACAGAGGCCTCAAGTTCCTCTGTCGGCCGACGACGGTTCGTGTGGAAACGACGGAATCATCGCTTACCGGTTCGGCAGTCGTCGGTGCGGAACTGTCGATTCCGGTCAACCACTTCGAGGGCAATTACACATGCGATGTGCCGACCCTGCAGCAGTTGCGCGACGAGGATCGCATCGTCCTGCGCTATGTCGGGAACCCGAACGGTTCGATCGACGACATTGCCGGCATCTGCAACGAAGCCCGCAATGTCGTCGGCCTCATGCCCCACCCCGAACGGGCGTGCAACGAACTTCTGGGCAGCACCGATGGTGAGGTGCTGATCCGCTCCCTGCTGGCAGCGGCCGCCTGAGGGCGGCGGGTTGGCCAGGTCAGGTAGAGCGGCGGATGCCCGCTGCCTTGAGCACCGGAGAGGGCACGCCCACCTCACGCCAGGCGGCGTAGGAGATCCCCCGCTTGCCGCCGTACGAGGCGGCATTGGCGCCGAAGGCCGCTTCGAGGGCTCCCATGTCCACGGCACCTGCGCTCTCGAGGCGGTCCAGTTCGGCCTCGAGGTCAATGCGCTGCTGGACGAGGGCCAGGCGCTTGGTGGCCGAGGCACCTTCCATCGCCGCGGTAGCGGCTTCGATCTGGCTGCGGACGCTGTCGGGCGTACGCTTGCGACCACGCTTGGGCTGGTTGGCCTCGAGCGCAGTGAGGTAGTCGCGGACGGCCCTGGTCTCGGCCTTCTCCGCATCGGACATCTTCTGGCGTGCCATGAAACATGTGCTCCTAGTCATCTGTGATCTTAAAGGTGGAAGTGCCGGATTCTCTAAACAGAATAGTGCCTGATTGACCGGTTGTGAACCTCAACATTGAAACTTAGATTTGTCCGAGATTTCGCGGAGAATGAACATTGGTGGCGGGAGGATGGGCTCGACCCGTCCAGGCAGGCGTAGGAGTTCGGAGGGACGCACCGGCCCGTGATCTCCGACCGCTACGGTGCACCGCCGTGAGCGAACCCCTCCATCGGGCACTCGGGCTGACCGACGACGAGGCTGCCGCCATCGACGGGATCCTCGGGCGGGCGGCCAACCCGCTGGAGCTGGCCATGTACTCGGTGATGTGGTCGGAGCACTGCTCCTACAAGAGCTCTCGGATCCACCTCGGGCGGCTTCCGACCGAGGCGCCGTGGGTGCTCGTGGGCCCCGGTGAGAACGCGGGCGTCGTCGACGTCGGCGACGGCATCGCCGCCGCCATCCGGATCGAGTCGCACAACCATCCGTCGGCGATCGAGCCCTACCAGGGAGCGGCGACCGGGGTCGGCGGGATACTTCGCGACATCTTCACCATGGGTGCCCGTCCCATCGCCCTCATGGACCCACTGCGGTTCGGCCCCATCGACGACCCCCGCAGTCGCTGGATCGCCGAGGGGGTGGTCTCCGGCGTGTCCGGCTACGGCAACGCCGTCGGTGTGCCCACGGTCGGAGGCGAAACCGTCTTCGACGCCACCTATCGGGGCAACCCGCTCGTCAACGTGCTGTGCCTCGGCCTGCTTCCCACCGAGCGACTGGTGCTCGGCCAGGCCTCGGGCGTAGGCAACCTGGCGGTCCTGCTCGGGTCCTCCACGGGCCGCGATGGCATCGGCGGTGTCAGCGTCCTCGCCTCGGCGGGCTTTTCCGAGGAAACCGACGCCGACAAGCGGCCCAGCGTGCAGGTCGGTGACCCCTTCGAGGAGAAGCGCCTCATCGAGGCGTGCCTCGCCCTGCTCGACGAGGGGCTCGTGGTCGGCATCCAGGACCTCGGTGGCGCCGGCCTTACATGTGCGACCAGCGAGACAGCCTCACGTGGTGGTGTCGGCATGGACGTCGACGTGTCGGCCGTACCGCGACGCGAGCCCGGCATGGAGCCCCACGAGGTCATGACCAGCGAGTCGCAGGAGCGCATGCTCGCAATCGTCGAACCCGACGGCCTCGACCGGGTCCTCGAGATCTGCGAACGCTGGGAGGTACGGGCCGCCGTCATCGGCCGCGTCACCGACGGCGGCGCCCTGCGGATCCTCGACGGATTCGACGGCGAGGTGCTGGCCGACGTACCAGCCGCATCACTCCACGAGGACGCCCCCCTCTACGACCGTCCCCGCCGGGCGCCCGATGCCCCGCTCGGCCCGTCCGCCGACGATCTCGATGCACCGGACGACCCGGCCGTCGACCTGCTCGACCTGCTGGCCGACCCGGCATGGGTGTACCGCCAGTACGACCACCAACTGTTCCTCAACACCGTCGTCGGTCCCGGCGACGACGCCACGGTCCTTCGGCTCAAGCATCCGGGCACCGGAGTCGACACCGGCCGCGGCCTGGCCCTCACCACCGACGGCAACCACCGCTGGTGCGCCGTCGATCCCCGACGGGGCACGGCGATGCTGGTCGCCGAGTCGCTCCTGAACCTGGCCTGCGTAGGAGCCCGTCCGTTGGCGGTCGTCAACTGCCTCAACTTCGGCAACCCCGAGAATCCCGAGGTGATGTGGCAACTCTCCGAGGCCGTCGACGGCATGGCCTCTGCCTGCCGGGCCCTTGACGTGCCCGTGGTCGGCGGCAACGTCAGCCTCTACAACGAGTCGGCCGGTACCGACATCTATCCCACGCCGGTCATCGGCCTGCTCGGCATCGTCGACCGGCTCGACCGGCGCCCACCCGGGGCCACCCTCGTCGACGGGCATCGCCTTCTCCTGCTCGGTCCAGAGGCGGACGGGCTCGGCGGTTCCCGCTGGGGCGCCGCCCACGGTGCGCCGGGCGGCCGGCTGCCCGACCTCGACCTGACGATGGTGGCCGCAGTAGCCGAGTTGGTCCGGGGTCTGGTGATCGACGGTCTCGTCGACGGCGTGCACGACGTCTCGTCGGGCGGCCTCGGCGTGGCGCTTGCCGAGATGGCGGCCCGCTCCGGCATCGGGGTGCATGTCGCCCGGGTGTCCGACCACCGGGTCCTGTTCGGGGAGGCTCCCGGCCGGGTCGTCGTCGCCGTCCACCCGGACCGGCTCGTCGAGGTGCTCGAGCGGACCGGGGTGGCAGGCGTGCCGACCTCGCGTATCGGCCTGGCCGGCGGTGACCGGATCACGGTCAAGGGCCTGTTCGACATCGGGCTCGACGAGGTCACGACGGCGTTCACCGACCGGTTGCCCGAGGCGCTCGGTGTCGGCACCGCCAGCCGTTGACCATCCGGGCCGTGCCGATGACCACCGGTAGGCTGGCATCCGTGTCGAGTCCGTACCTCGCCCCCGATGAGCAGGACGAGTCGACCGACGACACCCCCAAAGAGGCCTGCGGAGTCTTCGGGGTGTTCGCCCCCGGCCAACCGGTCGCCCACCTCACCTACCTCGGCCTCTACGCCCTCCAGCACCGCGGTCAGGAATCAGCCGGCATGGCGGTCAGCGACGGCGAAACGCTCACCGTCGTCAAGGAGATGGGCCTGGTCTCGAACGCCTTCGACGACCGGACACTCTCGGCCCTTTCCGGCGACCTCGCCATCGGCCACAACCGCTACTCGACGACCGGTTCGAGTACCTGGCGCAACGCCCAGCCCGTGTACCGGGGCGTCGACCACGTCGAGTTCGCCCTCGGCCACAACGGCAACCTGGTCAACACCGAGGCGTTGGCCGCCGAGGCCGGGATGCTGCCCGGCACCGTCACCTCCGACACCGACCTCATGGCCGAACTCCTCACCACATCGCTGCTCACCCGACACGACCTTGAGCCCGGCGAGGCGTTCGAGGTGGCACTGGCCGAGGTGCTGCCCCGGCTGAAGGGCGCCTTCTCACTCGTCTTCGCCGACCGTGAGCGCATCATCGGCGTACGCGACCCCAACGGGTTCCGGCCGCTGTGCCTGGGTCGCCTCGACGGGGGCTGGGTGCTCGCTTCCGAGTCGCCCGCCCTCGACGTGATAGGTGCACATTTGGTCCGCGAGCTCGAGCCCGGAGAGGTCGTCGTCATCGACCGCACAGGTTGCCGGTCGCTGCACCCGTTCCACCACGACGAGGTCGATCCCCGTCTCTGTCTCTTCGAGTTCATCTACTTCGCCAGGCCCGACAGCGTCCTCTACGGGCAGAGCGTCCACCATGCGCGTGTCCGGATGGGAGAGGCGCTCGCCGAACAGGCGCCGGTAGATGCCGACCTGGTGATGGGCGTGCCCGAGTCGGGCATTCCGGCGGCCGAGGGCTATGCACGCCGGTCCGGCATCAACTTCGGCCACGGCCTCGTGAAGAACCGCTACATCGGTCGCACGTTCATTGCCCCGACGCAGGCCCTGAGATCGGCGGCTGTGCGCATGAAGCTCAACCCGCTGCGGGACAACATCGAGGACCAGCGCCTGATAGTCGTCGATGATTCGATCGTGCGGGGCACCACGACCCGGTCGATGGTGCGCATGCTGCGCGATGCCGGGGCGAAGGAGGTCCACCTGCGCGTGTCGTCGCCGCCCTACCGCTGGCCGTGCTTCTACGGCATGGACACCGGTTCCCGCGGCGAGTTGCTGGCCGCCAACCTCACGGTCGACGAGATCCGCGAGTACCTCGATGTCGATTCGCTCACCTACCTGTCGCTCGACCAACTGCTCGAGGCCACGGGGACCGTCGGCGCCGGCTTCTGCTCCGCCTGCCTGACAGGTGATTACCCGATCGAGATTCCCGCCAACCTCTCGAAGCAGCTGCTCGAGCACCCCGACGATTCATCGGTGCCGGAACGGGCCATGCCCGTGCTGGTCGACGATCCTGAGCGCGGGTTGCCCGTCGAGGACGCTGCCCGGCTCTTCGACCGCACCTGAGGCGGCCGTGGCCGAGGACTACCGGTCGGCAGGTGTCGACATCGATGCCGGCGAGGATGCCGTGCGGCGCATCGTCCCCCACGTGCGTTCCACCTACCGGCCGGAGGTGATCGGTGACATCGGTGGATTCGGCGGCCTCTTCGACATCGGCAGGTCGGGTTTTCGCGACCCTCTGCTCGTGTCTACGACCGACGGTGTCGGGACCAAGGCCGAGATCGCCCGTCAGACGGACCGGTTCGACACGATCGGACGCGACCTCGTCGCCATGTGTGTCGATGACCTGGTGTGCGTGGGTGCCGCACCGCTGTTCTTTCTCGACTACGTGGCGGTCGGCCGACTCGACCCCGCGGCCATGGAGCAACTGGTGGCGGGAATCGCCGCCGGCTGCAGGGAGGCCGGCTGTGCGCTGATCGGCGGAGAGATGGCCGAGCACCCCGGGGTGATGGAAGCCGACCAGTTCGACCTGGTCGGCTTCTCGGTTGGTGCTGTCGAGCGCGACGATGTACTCGACGGCGGCAGCGTGGCCGCCGGCGACACCCTCGTCGGGATCGAGTCGCCGAACCTGCGCTCCAACGGCTTCTCGCTTGCCCGGCGCCTCGTGTTCGACGTCGCCGACCGATCGCTCGACGACCCTGCCTGGGAGGGTGCGGAGACGTCCCTGGCCGATGAGTTGCTGGCTCCGAGCGTGATCTACGCCCCGGCGGTGGTGGCCGCCCTCGCCGCCCATGAGGTCCACGCCGTCGCCCACGTCACGGGCGGCGGCCTGTCCGGCAACCTGGCCCGGGTGCTCGGCGACACCGTCGATGCGGTCGTCGACACGGCGGCGTGGGAGGTGCCCCGGATCTTTAGCGAGCTCCAGGCCATGGGAGGTGTCACCGACGACGAGATGTCTCGGGTGTTCAACCTCGGGATCGGCATGGTGCTGGCGGTCCCCGGCCACGAGGCCGACGCCGTCATCGGCACACTCGGGGCCCACGACCGTCCGGCACGGATCATCGGCGAACTGGTCGAAGGCTCCGGTCTCGTCGACCTGCGCCGATAGGTTCGAAGCCGTGGCAGAGGCGTCCTCCGGTCCGAATCAGGCACTCATCGACCACCTGTTGGCGCATGCGGTCCAGACCGGCGACTTCGTCCTGAAGAGCGGACGCAGGAGCACGTGGTTCTGCGACGGCAAGCAGACGGTCTGCCGGTCCGAGGGGCTGCTCCTCGTCGCCGACGCTGCGCTCGAGGCCATCCCCGACGACGTGACGGCCATCGGTGGCCTCACCGCCGGGGCCGACCCGGTGGCGTTCGGTATCGCAGCGGTCGCTGCCACCCGGGGGCGCTCGCTGCGGTCGTTCAGCATCCGCAAGGAGTCGAAGGGCCATGGCGTCGAGGGGCGCCTGGCGGGCGCCCTCGAGCCCGGTGACCGGGTCGTCATCTGCGAAGACGTGGTCACCAGGGGCACATCCCCGCTCGAGGCTGCCGAGGTGGTCCGGGCCCTGGGCGCCGAGCCGGTGATGATCCTCCCGATCGTCGACCGCGGTGGCACCTGTGGGGCGCTGGCCGAGGCGGCAGGCATCGCCTTCCACCCGCTCGTCACCGCACTGGATCTGGGCTTTCGCTACGAGGGTTCCTGACGCGGGCATAGCCAGTAGCCGGCCCGTAGGCTCAGTCCCCATGCCCTACCTGCCGACTGCCGCCTATTCGATCGACCTTCACGTCGAGTTGGCCAACGTGCCCAACACCCTGGGTCGGCTGGCAACCGCCATCGGCGCGGCCGGTGCCAACATCGTGTCGATGGGCGGATTCGACGTACGAGGCGACGTCCTCGTCAACGACGTGGTCGTCAACTGCAGCGACGAGGACCATGCCACCCGCGTGGTTGCCGCAATCGAGGCTCTCGAAGGCGTCGATCTCATGTTCTGGTACGACCGCACGTTCCACATGCACGAGGGCGGCAAGATCGAGGTGCTTCCGCTGGCACCGGTCAGCGACATGCACGACCTGTCGATGGCATACACGCCGGGCGTCGCCCGTATCTGCATGGCCATCCACGACGATCCCCGCCGGGCCCACGACCTCACCATCAAGAAGAACACGGTCGCCATCGTCTCCGACGGCTCGGCGGTGCTGGGCCTGGGCGACATCGGTCCGGAGGCGGCAATGCCGGTGATGGAGGGCAAGGCGCTGTTGTTCAAGGAGTTCGCCGGCGTCGATGCGTTCCCGGTGTGCATCAACACCAGTTCATCTGAGGAGATCATCGAGACGGTCATCCGCCTGGCTCCCACGTTCGGTGGCATCAACCTCGAGGACATCAAGGCGCCGGGTGCGTTCGAGGTCGAGCAGGCGCTCAAGGAGGCGCTCGACATCCCGGTGTTCCATGACGATCAACACGGGACGGCCGTGGTCACGTTGGCGGCTCTGTGGAACTCGCTGAAGTTGACCGGCCGCGACATCGGCGAACTGTCGGTTGTGATCTCGGGGGTCGGCGCCGCGGGCATGGCCGTCGGCAGGATCCTGATAGATGCCGGGGTCGGCGAGATCGTCGGCGTCGACAGCGTCGGTGCCGTCTACGGGGGGCGGGGCGACCTGAACGAGTCCAAGGAGTGGTTCGCCGCCAACACGAACCCCGACCGCAGGATGGGGACCCTCCATGACGTGCTCCACGGTGTCGACGCCTTCATCGGCCTCAGCGCACCCGACCTGCTCACGGCGGCCGACCTGCGCAACATGGGTCCTGAACCGCTGGTGTTCGCAATGGCCAACCCGAATCCGGAGATCCGGCCCGAGGAGGCCGACGGGCTCGCAGCCGTGATGGCGACCGGTCGCAGCGACTACCCGAACCAGATCAACAACGTGCTGGCATTTCCGGGGATCTTCCGGGGCGCCCTCGACGCCGGCGCCACCGACATCACCGAGAACATGAAGTTGGCGGCTGCCCGGGCGATCGCCGACTCGGTGTCCGACGACGAGTTGTCGCCGAAGTTCGTGGTGCCGTCGGTGTTCGACAAGTCGGTGCCGATGGTCGTAGCCGCAGCCGTGGCCGAGGCCGCCGTCGCCGACGGGGTGTGCCGCTCCTGACCGCCTTCGATGGCCGGGTCCCCTTTCCGGGGCAGTGGCGTGCCGTCACCTTCGACCTCTGGAACACGCTTCTCGTGAGCGTGCCGGGTGCCGTCGAAGTTCGCCTGGCGGCCTGGCGCCAGGTGGTCGACGAACGCGGCCTCGACCTCTCGGCCGACCTGCTGCGGTCGGTCGTGGAGCTGTTCCCGGCACGCTTCGAGGACGAGTGGCGGGCCGGTCGCCAGTACGGGACGTCGCAGGCGCTGGACGACGCCTTCCGGGCGTTCGCCGGACGGATAGGTCCGGCCGACGAGACAGCCCTGTCAGAGGCCTTCGAGGCTGCCTCGTACCATCTCGAGGTGGGTGCCGTCGAGGGTGGGGCGGCCACGCTGGCGACCCTGGCCGCCGCAGGGATCCTGATCGGCCTGGTCAGCGACACCTCGCTGGCCGGAGGTCGCCACCTGCGCGGCTACCTGGAGGACCACGGCCTGCTCGACCACATGGACCACTGCTCGTTTTCCGACGAGGTGGGCGTCTACAAGCCGGACGCGAAGATCTTCCGGGACTGCCTGGCCGGCCTCGGCGTCGACGATCCGACCGGGGTCGTGCATGTAGGCGACCTGCGCCGCACCGACGTGGCGGGCGCCTGGAAGTTGGGTATGACGACGGTCCGGTTCCGCGGAGTCGTGGACGACGCCGACCGGTCAGAAGGCTCCGAGGCGCACCACGTCATCGACCGCCTGACCGATCTGCCGGCGCTGCTGGGGGTGGCGGGCGGGTAGCGCCCGGGTCAGGCCAGGTCGGTGATGACCTGTTCAGCCGATCACGATCGGCAGGATCCTCGGGCCGCGGACCTGGCCGCCGGCCCAGGTGACCGCGTCGGGGTCGCCCAGCGTGAACTCGGGGATGCGGGAGAACCAGGTCCTGAGCGAGACCTCCATCTCCATGCGTGCCAGGTTCGACCCGGCGCAGCGGTGGATGCCGGCTCCGAAGGCGATGTGGCGGTTGCGTTGCCGGTCGAGGATCACGGTGTCGGGGTCGTCGAAGACCTCGGGGTCGTGGTTGGCTCCGGGGAAGTTCATGAGCACCTTGTCGCCCGGTTCCATGGTGATGCCGCCGTACTCGACGGTTTCGATGGCGTTGCGTGCCATGGTGACCGGCGAGTAGAAGCGCAGCAGTTCCTCGATGGCGGTGTCCCAGAGGGCGTCGTCGGCGTCGGCCATGCGGCGCCGGTCGTCGTCGTGGGTGGCGAAGTGCCACAGCGCCGAGCCGATCGACGACCACGTGGTGTCGATGCCGGCAACCAGTTGCAGGTTGCACATGCCGATGATGACCTCGTCTGGCAGCGCGTTGCCGTCGACCTCGGTCTGGCAGAGGGCGGTGATGAGGTCGTCCCTCGGGTTGGCCCTGCGGGCCGCGACCTCCTCGGCGAAGAAGTTCCGGATGAGGTCGGAGTTCTTCAGGCGCAGCTCAGGGTCGGTGAGGCCGAACTCGAGGACGCCTCGCACCCAGCCGATGAAGTCGTCGACCCGGGACTGGTCGACGCCGAGCTTGCTGGCGATCACCCGTGGCGGGATCTGCTGGGCATAGTCGACCGCACCGTCGCAACTGCCGGCATCGATGAAGCCGTCGATGAGGTCGTTGCAGAGCTGCTCGGAGTAGGAGCGCTCGGGGGCGATGGCCTTGGGCGTGAAGTGCGGCAGCAGGGCCTTGCGGGTCCAGGTCTGCTCGGGCGGGTCTGCGGTGATGGGCGCGGCGGCGTTGTAGCCCTGCCGGTTCTGGTCGCGAAACTCGTTGGGTAGGTCGATGACGATCGGACCGGGGTTGGCGCTCGAGAGCTCGGGCACCATCTTGGCCATGGCCTGGACATCCTCGTAGCGGGTGGGCATCCAGGAGCCGCCGTAGCGTTCGGTGTGGGCGATCGGGCAGCGGTCGCGTAGTTCGGCCCATGCCGGGACCGGGTCGCGGACGTAGTCGGGATCGAAGATGTCGTAGTCGGTGGCCAGGTCGTCGACCGGGCAGCGTTCGGTGTCGGTCATGTCGTCAGCCCTCGACGATCTCGATGGCGTATTCCGGGCAGTTGTCGACGATCAGTTGGGCCCTTTCCTCGAGGCCGACCGGCACGATGCCGTCGTTCAACTCGAAGGCGTTGCCGAGGTCATCGACATCGACGAGTTCGGGGGCAAGTGCGTAGCAGCGGCTGTGCCCCTCGCACCTGTCCCGGTCGACCCGGATCTTCATGGTCTCCCCCTTGTCGTGGTGCTCAACCCAGCGGCAGGTTGATCTGCTTGGCCTCGAGGAACTCGGCCAGGCCGTAGCGGCCCAGTTCCCGGCCGTTGCCGGACTTCTTGTAGCCACCGAACGGGGCGTCGGTATTGAGGAACGACCCGTTCATGTCGACCTCGCCGGTGCGCAGCCGCTTGGCAACGGCGAGCGCCCGGTCGTTGTCCGAACTCCACACCCCACCCGACAGGCCGTAGTCGGAGTCGTTGGCGATGCGGATCGCATCGTCCTCGTCCTCGTAGCCGATGATCGAAAGGACCGGCCCGAAGATCTCCTCCTGGGCGATCGTCATCGAGTTGTCCACGTCTGCGAACACCGTGGGCTTGACGTAGTAGCCGGTCTCGAGGCCATCGGGCTTGCCGGTGCCGCCGGTGACGAGCGTGGCGCCCTCGTCGATGCCCTTCTGGATGTATCCCTGCACCCGGTCCCACTGGACCTGGGAGACGAGCGGGCCGAGCCTCGATCCGGGGTCGTCGGCGGGACCGACGGTGTGTCCGGCAGCAGCAGCGGCAGCCAATTCGGCGACCTCGTCCATGCGGCCGGCAGGCACCAGCAGGCGGGTGAGTGCGCTGCACGTCTGGCCCGAGTTGAGGTATGCGGCGCCGACCGCCGAAGGTATGGCTGCGGCGAAGTCGGCATCGTCGAGCACGATGTTGGCGGACTTGCCGCCGAGTTCCTGGTGGACCTTGGTGACGTTGGCGGCCGCCACCTCGGCGACGCGCGTGCCGGCCCGGGTCGAGCCGGTGAACGACACCATGTCGACGTCGGGGTGGGCGGCGATGGCCTCGCCGACCACTGGACCGACACCGGAAACCAGGTTGAACACCCCGGCCGGGAAGCCCAGTTCATCGATGATGTCCGCCAGCAGGAAGGCGTTCAGGGGTGCCACCTCACTGGGCTTCAGGACCACGGTGCAGCCCACGGCCATCGCGGGGGCGACCTTCGCCATGATCTGGTGCAGCGGGTAGTTCCACGGGGTGATGCAGCCGACCACGCCGACGGGCTCACGGGTGACGAGAGAACGCCCGATCGTCTCCTCGAAGGCGAACTCCCGGGCCGTGGCGGGTACGCCCGAGGTGGTGGCGGTCGGGATGCCGGCCTGGATCATCATGGAGAGGCCGGCCGGCATGCCGACCTCCTGGGAGA
>CETX01051398.1_pt1 | contig 30769 bp, 34 predicted proteins | sample 356501 | NCBI WGS metagenome assembly CETX01 (sample SAMEA2623390, study PRJEB7988) | marine metagenome | biome: marine biome (ENVO:00000447); feature: mesopelagic zone (ENVO:00000213); material: "saline water (ENVO:00002010), including plankton (ENVO:xxxxxxxx)" | depth 450 m | reverse complement strand
GCCAACGGCGGGATGAGCGAATAGCGAACCCGGAGCAGCCCGGCCCGCAGGGATCGTCTGACCCCACAGATTTGAACATCAGATACCGAAATTTCCGTACGGAAACTATCAAAAACGATTGGCTCAGCCTACAACCGTAACAGCCGTGCCCGTGGCGGATATCACCACAACCCCGTTATCCGTAGCACCACTGAACTCGACAACGTTAACTGAAACACCGATCACGGCATCAGCGCCCAGATTCGCCGCATTAAACCGCAGTCGTTTCAAAGCCTCTTCCCGACAGCGAACCAGGTGAGACTCGGTGCCATAACTCTGCCCGGAGCCGGCAACCGCTCGTCCAATGCTTCCAAAGAATTCATTAATTGAACTGAACGCATAAGTGCTATCGCCTGCGACAATTCCGAGGACCTTGTCTACCTCGGCTCCTGGAAGTGTCGGCGTGGTCGTGACAATCATAGTCGACAACCTTTCAGAGAGCTCCCGCTTGGGCGTCAACTGGGGTTTCTTGACATCAATCCCCTTCTTAACCGCCTCCTCGATCTTGCTGTAAACCGCCTCACAATTCGGACACTGCCAGTCCGGCGCTCGGTCCTCCGGCTTACGCTCGTAGTCACACTTCAGGCAAACTTTTCCCACTACACCACCCCTTAACGAGAAAGAGCCGTAACTGAACACAGGCCCAGTCGCTCGATGTCTATAATTCTTCCAACTTTAGTCCACGAACCCATGGTAAAGCCCAACACCCACCACGGCGTCCACAAAGCGTTTTGCAGTTGCTCGATCCATAATGACCGTCTTGCCATCGACCTTCAGGTAAATGCTGTCTTCGTTGTAGAAGGAAGAACGGCCCAGCTCAACATCCATCGTTTCCTTGTCGCCCTGGTCTCGAATGGTTTCTTCAAAGAACATTGTTGTTGCCATAGTCGACTCTCCTGTTTTGGGTGGAAGCACAACCTCTGTCGTTCCGGATCAGAGCAATCTCAAGCCATAAGGTACACCATCAAGCCCGTAAGAGAAGGTATACCCTACCCTTTCGACCGCCCTCAAAAACTCGGCGCACACCTGGTAGCCATCCCGGTCGCCCACATCCAGAAGCACCGCGTAGTGTTCAACAATATGCGTTAAAGGCTCAGGTTGTTCCTCTGAAACATCGAACAGATCCGGCAACTCCATTGCTTCCATCATTCTCCCCTTACCTCTGAATCAGTGCGCGGCAAAGCCACCGCTGCGACTATATCCCCTTCATTGATTTCCCCGCGCTTCCACTGCTCAAGCAAAAGCGGTATCACGACAGACAACATGTACTCGTATACCTGGACATTCGGCTTTCTGCCGCCAAGCGCTTGCTCCCAGGCGGTGATCCGATCATGTCTGTAGTTCGTGCCAAGGTCCTGGTTCAAGCTTTTCAAAGCATCTGACAATGGCAAAGCTCCTCCGTCAGTCATCAGCCGCCGCCACGTCGACACAATGTTGGCGTCGGTGGGGTGCACCGGGGCTCCCCGTCCCCACCGTTTCTTCGCGTTTTCACTCACTTGTGCCTCCCGGGCGATACAGTCATAATGATTTCGTTCTCTTTCTAGTCGAAGGGACACCGGCCCTGTTGAGCGTGGTGGCTTGCAGGGCCACCTCTCCCCTCCCCCACGGATCAGGAACAAGAGCGCAAGCGACATTCCCTGAAACGTAACCATAACGATATCTCTGAACGCGTAAACTGTACCTGCCAAGAGCGCAGTTCCTGAAATTTCCGTACGGAAATTCGGGCCCCTCAGCGCCGATGCTCGTTCCAGGTTAATCAATCAACAGCAAGATGTCCCAGGATTCCGGATGATCGTAGACGTACGCCATCAACCGGTCGTACTGCTCACCAAATTGGTCAGTGCGATAGGTCCAAACACAGTGATTAACGGCAAAAACACAGGCGATCAACCCCGCCGCTTGCCAACTCACCTCAGCTTCCGCCCCATTGCCAGGATTACTTACCCTTACCGTGCCCTCAATATCCGGCGCCATGAAAAAGGCACCGTTCGTGGTTTCATAAAACGTCCAGTAGCCGCCGCTGTAGTTTTCGCAAAGATGACGCATGTACGCAAAAATCGCATTCTCAGCCTCAAGGAACCGATCACCAAAATAGGTGGGCAAGGTGTCCAGGCGCTCATCATCACCAACAACCGTTACCTCAATCACTGGATTGGATACACACATAGCAAATCTCCCTGTAGTCGAAGGCAAATCGGCAGGGAAAATGTGGTGGTGGAATCCCTTGCCGACTTGTTTGTCTCAACGCCAAACCGGCGTTTTCTCCATTGTTGGAACCGGTATCTGCGAGAATTTCCGTACGGAAATTTTCAGGACTAATCGGCCAAGCCCGGGGCCTGGCAAGAAAACCTCACGCACAGGCCCCGTCGGTCACATGGGACAGCGCCACAAAGTAACTCACGTGATAACCCTGGCTGACCGACAGGCCTCCCGCTGTTGGGCGGACACTCCAGGATTTGGCGTCCTCAACCAGGTCACGAATGAACGCAAGCCGGTCTACCTCTTCGCCTCGGTTGAAATTGCGCTCAGAGTCCAGAAACGAGTCATCGGTGGTCTGACCTTCGCAAACAACGCGCAAGGACTGGTCACGAGCCAGCAACCGAACCAGGTGAGGCACAGTCCACTTTTGGGGCCAGCCTGCGAGTGGATTCATGGCCGACAAGGCCATTGGGGAGAAAATTTCCTTCGACGGGAAGTGATACACCGAAACCGACAGGTGAGGCTGTAGCTTCCGGTACTCTGCCCTTTCAAGCTCCAGCGCACTCAGAACTTCAAAGAGCTTCAGCAGACTCCAGTTGGCAATAGCCAGCATGCTGATCACTGCGGATTTATGACCATGGATAATCCAACGCCGACACTCCTTGCCGCGTTTCATGGCGTAGCCGAGATCTGTGATCGCCAGGTTAAAATCGTGCTCGTGAATACCGAACCGCTGCACATGGGCAAAGGTATTCTTCACATAGACCTCGCGATCTTCGAAAGCCTGAAGCCAAGCTTCACGGGTGGTCAGGGCGTCAGTAAGGGAAACGGATCTCATAACCTACTCTCTCTTGTCTAGTCGAAGGTAAATCGGCGGGAAAATGTGGTGGTGGATTCCCCAACCGATCCACATATAATAACACCGTTGCGGCGTTATTATCAAGGGATTTACCCGATTTTGAGCAAAAGTTTCCGTACGGAAATTTTTCAATTTTGTTGACTCCTCACCCCTGATCCTGAATGTCCGGATTCCGCCGGGTCCGGGCGGCGCCCGGCATAAACACCAGCCGGGCCAACGGCCCGCGCCTTATTGGTGATGCGACCAGACCCCCGCTTGCCTGGTAGATCCCGACCGCCCTTCATCCGCACCCGTCGAAGCAGACGCCGGGCCGGCCCTGGCAAGGTGGAACGCAGCGCAGCGAGTAGACCTTGCCAGGGCTGGTCCGGTGGCTGAGGGTGCATAACGGATGAAGGAAGGTCGGGATCGAACTGCGGGAGCTGAAACCCCTCCGGCCAGGTGGCTGCGCCACTTGGCCTTCGTGTGGTCGTCTTAACAGTCGCGCCAGCGTCTGTTGACCACACCCGGGGCCCCGCTGCGCGGGGATCCTACTGCGGTGGTGAACCTGGAGGGCCAACGGCCTGGAAGGCTCACGACCGCGAACAGAGAGGCGTTAAACAGTCTCGTAAGTGCCGGTGACAACCGGCGGTGAAGAGTCTGTTGCCGAACAGGTAGAGGGTTCAGGGCACAGCCCTGGTCGCCGGGACGGCGAAAACGATAGGGATACGGAGGGCGTCAGTCCCGCCAACGGCGGGATGAGCGAATAGCGAACCCGGAGCAGCCCGGCCCGTAGGGATCGCACTGAATATCCAAATCCACAACCTTCTCAAACACCGGGAGGCAACATCCAGGTTCAACCCCGAGCCCAACTTCTGACAGAGCTTTTCAGGGCATGCACTTGAGGCGGTGCAGCAAGGTGCGAAGATAATCCTCCGTAAGCTCTACCACGCGAACTCGATGACTGTAACAAACAGGACACTCGTTTATGGGTGTCGGCAACTGGTGCCGTTTGCAGCTCAGACAGAACAACGCAGTCTCATGACCGGCAGCGGCAATGGCGTTGGCATCGTTGACGGAGTAATCGAGCCGCTGAGTGACGTCTTCCCTGCGCGCCCGCCATTCCTGCTCAACCTTCTGATACTTTTCATCTTCCGGGAATATATCTCCCAGCAACGCCTGCAAAGTCGCTCGTCCTCTTTCCGCCCGGACAGCCTTGGCCTTGACCTGTCTTTGCTCCTTTTCGTGAGCCGTCCAGATATCCGGTCCGGAAGCCAAAACCCGAAATGTCTTGGCCGGACGCTCTTCGGCAAGCACGCCACGCTTACACAGTTTCTTGAGATACGATAGAACCACCGCGTACGGCGACCGGATGGCATTATTCTCGGCAGGGGTCAAAAACCACACCCCACGTAACTCGTAATCTTTGCGTTGGTTGTAAGGTTGCTTCAGATGGGCCTGCTTGAGTTGGCTCAGCTTCAAGGCCCATTCACGAACGCCGGCGACTTTTTCGGCATAGGCCAGCGCCTGGGCCACCGAGAAAATATAGCCCGGTTCCTTATCCAGAATCAGAGACTCAAACACCGCGCTTTGCCAAAGTCGCCGATCTTCTTTGAACACCCACTCCCGTTGAACACTGACATCCATGAACGTCGGCCACTTCTCTGGCTCGAATCTCAAGCGCCGTGCAATCTCTTCCAGTCGGGGCTTTGCACGTTCTGCCAACCGGTCTCCCAGAGTCAGCCAGCCCATGGATTCCACTTGCTCCAGGTTTCTTAACGCAATCTCAAACGGCTCTCGGGCTTCTGCTTTCTTACGAATCAGGGCCTGTCTGCGCTCCTCCTTCTGCTGTGCCGCACGCTCCTTCTTACGTTTGGCCGCTTCCTCCCGTTCGCGTTGCCGTTCGAGGCGTTTGATCTCGATCGGTACCCTGGCCTCCAGCGCTTCCCGTACGGCATGAACCTTCGGTAGCTCGTCAATCAAAGAGCACCGATGCCACCAACGGGGAGCTGATTTCAGCACTTCAGCTTCCAGCGCGACCGGATCCAGCACGGTTTCCTCCGACAGCCAGCTAAGATCAATCTCCATGACGTTATCAATGGCCAGACTCTTATTTTCCTCGACGGCATGCGTAACCAGGATCTCAATATGCAACTCAGCATCGTTCTTCAGAAGGGCAGTCACGTCAGGCGTCAGACCATTGTCCAACCGTTTCTCAGAGACGGCCGATACGAAATGGACCTCACGCGTGTCGAAGTGCAGTGTTTCCGATAGTGTTTCGCCGAACACCAGGGGAAAGGAGAGCAACACATCCCGCTCCGGCAACCACACTCGACCGGCATCCAGGAGGATTTGCTTGGCCATCTTGTGCAGGGCGGTTTCGTACCCACCAGGGCACTCGGCGCCGCGATGGTGAGCAAAATAAAAGCGACCAGCCACACTGCATTTGGCAATCAATGGAACCTTGCACTCAGGACAATGGCAGCCGCACTTCTTGCCCCGGTCCACAGTCTCTGGACGGTACAAGCGGCCATCCTTTTCACCAAAGGGCACTCGTAGCTTGCTCAGGGCAGGGCGGTTATTGGTTTCTGAACTCACGCGACAGGCAAATTCCGCATTGAATGAATTGATGAATACCGGACAGGCGCTCAGACCAGTCTATACCAACACAGGGGCAGGGGAGGGCAGAGACCACGCTAACCTGTCGGACAACCATCATTATCGGGAAATTTCCGTACGGAAACTGGTGAGATCACCAACAACGTCCAGCCATAAATCTCTCCCCTTTACCGACCATAAATCTCTCCCCTTTATACTTTGAGGCCTCTCAGGCACTGAATGCCTTGCTCACAAATGCCTCGAACTTGCTGCGAAATGGCTGGGATCTTCCACTTGTGGATAACTGCCATATTTCCCTCCCCCTCACCATATTGCTCTCCCCAGACACCATATTGCTCTCCCCTTGTTAACCATAACCCTCTACCCCCTTTGCCATACTGGTCTCCCCTTTGACCATAAAACTCTCCCTTTTTGGCTGTTTTTTCCGATCTAAAACAAATATTTAGGCCTTCCGAAAAGCAGTAAAAGAGAAAAAGTAGTACAGTATAAAAGATTATAAAAAGGGGTTTTTTGTGGATCAGCTCACTCAACGGGTACGGAAAGCCAATCGGCTCAATGAGGCGAAATTCCGTTTAACGACAACGGAATACAGGATCCTGCTTCTGTGCGTCTCCAAAGTGAAGCCAATGACTGACGACGTTCCCAACAAGTTCCGGATCTACGGAACTGAGTTCGCGGACATGTTCGGTATCAGCACGAAAAACGCCTACAAGCAGATTCGTGAGGGCTTGGATTCCACCTGGGACAAACAATTTTTTGAGCGCATCCCCGCGACCAAAGGCACTGAAGCCGGGTGGCGCCGTCGGCGCTTTGTCATCACGCAAGAATATAACCCTGGCGAGGGCTACGGAGAGTTAGAGTTTCATCCGGACTTTTTGCAGCACCTGGTCAACCTTCGGGAGCAGTACACCGACTACGGACTGCGCAACGTCACGCATTTGCCGTCCTTCAACGTCATCCGGGTTTACGAGCTGCTGGTTCAGTTCCGTAAAGTCGGGCACCGTACTTTCGAAATCAGCTGGTTCAAAGAGCTCCTGGGACTTGAGAACAGCTATCCCCGATTCAAAGACCTGCGGACCCATGTCATCGAGCCTGCGCTGAAGCTGATCGATGCTCATACTGATATCCAGATCATCAAACACGACAAAAAGTGGTTCCGTACGGAAAAGCGCGGCAAGAAGGTGATTGCCTTTGAGGTCTATTTCCGCCACAAGGCTCAGCAGACGCTTGACCTGGATGAACCACAACCCCTACCCGTCGAGGAGCCGGTTACGCCACAGGTAGAGTATGAATGGGAAGCGGCGGGCTATCGCACCGAAGCTGAATATCGTGACGCCCGCAATACCGAGAAGCGGTACGGTGTGACTTTCAATGACGCTCGTGAGTACATCACCTTCACACAGAAGCTCCAGAGACGGGCCTGAATCTCGGCTTCCAGGCCATTAATTCATCAATAGAGTTCGTCTCATGAACTATAGAATTTACTCTAAATAGCTCAACCACGCGGTTTCTATCCAAATTTGCTATATCTGTACTCTAGAGATCATCTGTCCTATTCAGCTAAATAGTGTCATCGCTGTCCAATAGAGAGACCAAAACCGATGACTGAAGCAAACTCCTGGACTGAATCCCTGATTGCAGTCGCAAGCACAATCCCGACAGAAAACCTGGCCATCGTTGCCCTGGTAATTGTAGCTATCACCGCCATTCGGAGGCCCCGTTGATATGCTGACCAAAGACCGATTCTCGCCTCTGCCGCGCCATTGGCTCAGCATGGATGGGCCCAGCCCCTGGTGGCTGGCCAAAACGGCCCGCCGCACGATTCCAGTATATCCACCGATCTTCCCGGACCCTCCCACCGCCGGTGCAGTCACAGCTGCGCTGAAGATCTACATCGCCTTGGTCGCCATGGCTGACGATGACAACCAACGGAAGAGGGTAGGGCGGTACGCTGTCAAAACGACTTATGAAGAGGTTCAGCAGTACTTGAAACTTTCACGGGCAATGGTCAGAGAAGGATTGAAGCTGCTCGAACAGTGTCACGCCATCGAGCGAACCGGGCATAAGCCTCTGGTCTATAAGATCACCGGCCTGGATCGAAACACGGAAGAGGGCGCCAAAGGCTTTGTGAAGCTGCCCAAAGGGCACCTCTACGGTAACCGAAGGCAATCAAGCACGCTCCCGATCACGTTGGCGAACTACCCGACACGTGGCGTAGATGCGATGAACGGGTTGGCGCTCTACCTTTTGTTGCTGTCAGTCGTTCAACGAGACAACAACGTGGCGATGATCTCCTATGAACGGATCAAGGAACGCACCGACATGTCATCGAAACAGATCCGCCAAGGCTTGGATCTCCTGGTGAACCACAACTTGATCAGCGTCCTGAGACTCAACAATGAAGAAACCTTTGAGGCGTTCGGGATGCCGGTACCCGAAACCGTCCTGCGAGGAACGCCTAACGCCTATCTGATTAAAGGCCTCAAGGGCCGGGAGTACAACCAGCGTGTAAACACGCTCGACGAGATGATCAAGCAACGCAAGGACATGGTGGTGCCGGCGGGTTTTGATGAACCCGCCTGAGAAATTTCCGTACGGAAATTCCCATAACGAAAACCCAGGCCCCACGTCTCAAAACCTATATTTTTATATGCTTTTGAGGTAGGCTATCGATACTCAATGAGGCATGGAAGCCCGTTCACCGCAGTAAGGTCTCTCGGGTGCGTCACCTGCTCAGTGGTGAGCCTGGCCGGGGGCACCTGGCACCATTTTATGATCGCCCACGACCCAGCCGGTCATTGTCTGGCTGCACAACCCTTAACATAGGCTTGCGGCGCTCCATAACAGCCACCACACCTTCGTCCTCGATCTTCGCGCCCACAATGTAGACGCCAGGCCCCAGCCGGTTATAGGGTTCCAGGATCATCGTACGCCACGACTCGATATCCAGCAGGACCGGAGACACATTTGGAAGCCTGCGTATCAACTCCCGGTCGGCCGTCCCAAGCCATTGGCTAATGACAATTTCACTGGACGTAACGATCCCCACCGGATCCATCGAGGCGTAGGCGGATAAGGTCGAGTAGTAAGTGTTGTGGCGTCGACGGAATTCCAAGCTGTTCCCGAATACTGTATAAATAAACAGTATTACAGAAAAGCCAACCGGACGTCTATCGCTGGTCTTGCCGATCAGCGCCGCTTTCGTGGGCGCTCCTTCGTAGCCCCACAGTCCGCACACAGCCAGCTGTGAAGCGTTTCCGTCACAAAGCTGCTACCACAGGCAGGGCACTTGTTGGGGGTCTTCTCATCGTCTCGCACGGTTCACCTCGCCGTTAACCTGTCGGAACGAATCACCATACGGGATCACGCGCCAGGGACAAGCAGTCGGAAACCGGTCGTCAATGCCGTGCTGACTAAACCACTCATAGCATCCTGTCCCGATGACCGGGCCATAGTGCGCAACTCGTCACCGAAGGAAGCAGAGAGATCCACGGAAGAGGGGACGCATTTCAACAGCTCCAGGCCTTTCGCGGACAAGGTCACGTCGTCCACGAAAAATGGTTCACGAAACTGACCGGCCAACAGGTAGCCTGAATCAGCTAACCACCGGACCGAATTCAGCGCAAAGTACAGATCGTCATAGGTCACCGTGACTTGGTTTCCGTCTCCATCCCGGGCCGGGATCGGTTTCCCATCTATCTTTGGCTGTTTTTCGGCTTCTGAAAAGCGAAGGGCAAACAACTAGCGGCAATCAAGAGAACTCCTATACCCACCAGCAATTGACTGATTGTGTATCTGACGCCGAAGAAGGTGACAGCAACCGCACATACAGCGAACAGGATCACCGGAATCAGAAAAGCCAAACGGGCGGCGAAAGTATTCAGCGGTCCGTCAGCCAATAGGCTCTCTACCTGGCGCTTCTTCAAAAAATAGTCGCTCATACATTAATTCTCCCAATTTAACTCAGCGTCGGACTACCATCAAGAAGATCATCCTCTTCATTGACCTCAAGGCCCAGTACCCGCCCGACTCGCAACGTGATTCGTTTGGGGAACGCTTCATAGAGCACCGCCAAGGTCATGCCCACGGCTTGATTGAAGCGGGTTATATTTTCCGGCTCTGACATCATCTACTCCTGTTAACTGTCCGGGGAATACTGGATGGCTTTCGGGGCTGGTTCGTCAGTGACCCTCAGCATCAGGCCATTGTTGGCCACATCCAGGTTGGCCCTCCGGGCAGGGTCTTTTCCAACCATGGCCGCCGCCAAAACCTTTTCGACCTCATAAGCCCGTCGACCGTCGATATGCACGTCCGGGTGGCCAATTCCATTGCTTGCGCCGGCAGGATACCCGAGTAGCTGTTTTGCTGCCCGCATCAGCTGATCGATCTGGTCACAGCATTCCTCCGAGGCCATTGCCCGCTCTCCATCAGCGCTGGGGCGAGCCACTGGAATAACCCCCTGACGCACCAACTCAGCGACAATCTCCAGCTGGCCCAGACAGAGGCGAGTAAAGACATCAAGGCTCTCACAGACACCCTTGCCCTGATCGATACTGAGAGTGAGGTTAAGCCTGTCCATGGTTCCCTTCCTCGTTGTCTGCCGACTTCTGAGCCGACTGTCTGGCAGCTTGCTCAGCCTGGCGCCACAGCCACACAAAATCTTCCTTGGTTAGATGCCTTTGCGCCAATTCCACGAACGCCTGGCAGGCTTCAACTTCCTGGCCTCCGCGGCTTATCAGTGCTCTGGCCGCCCGGATCCGCTGGTTGACCTCACTCAGCGCCGCCCGGTAACGCTCTCGCTCAGTTTTAAGATGATGGAGTTTGCGGGTAGCCCTGTCCCGCCAATCCGCGTCTCGCCTCATTTCACCTCGATCGGCACTGAGCAGCTGCGCTTTGATTGAACGCTTGAATGAATCCAGCGTCTCAATCTTGTCAATCAGCCAGCATCGAAGCTGAGCATCATCCAGATTCTCAGGTAGGGACAGTTCACTGTTCATATCAAACGCCCTCCATGCTCGAAGCTTCCTTCGACAGTGCCCTGACCTCTTCTCGTGGCACTCTCACCCGGCAACCGCGGATATCAATCACCATAGTTCGTTTGTGAATCCGCTTAACGGTCCCACGGGTGCAACCAACCCTCACTGTTTCGCCACGACTCATTGAAACTTGCATCTTACTTACCTCGCTGTTGTGCGGTAATCCACGTATTCATAGTAGCGCCACGAACCTATAAAGTAAACATTTCGGTAAACTTATAAGATGGTGAGACCGGGATTTCTTTTTTGCAGCTCATCGATTACACGCTCTCTGGACATTTTTTCGCAAAAGGCGGTTGGCAAAGTGTCTGTCTGAAACAGGGCTTCAATCTCCCGCTTCAACTCACCGGAATAGCGCGCCATCCAATGACCCTCAACAAGCATCAGCTCAATCATTCTATGCTCCATATAGAATTATATGTATGCAATCATTATTACACAGCCATAGTTTGACTGAAACATTTACTCTGCTACTATAAATCCGCCACTCATGTTCGCCGGTGAAACGAAACGAGGCGACCTAAGTCGATAAGGAACAGTCATGCCGAAACCTTTCGCTCCAAAGCTCAAGAAAACCGCCGTTATCGCGGTTATGAACCGCAAAGGCGGCGTTGGTAAGACCAACACCGTTACCAACCTGGCCACCGAATTCCAGAATCGCGGATACCGCGTCACCATCGCCGATACCGAGAAGGATGGCGGGTGTGTGCATTGGCAAAGCCTGGCTGGCGAAGAGGCCAAAGTCCCCGTCATTGCCATGTATGATCCGATGATCAAGGTCAACATCAAGGCCTACTACGAAAGCAATGACATCATCCTGATCGATACCGCCGGGATCATCAGTGATGCCAATGCCGATGAGGACGGCAAGGCCAGCACCATCAACAGTAAGGTCATGGCCTTGGCTGATTATGTGGTTGTTCCTCTGACGCCATCGGCCGCTGATTTTCGGGCCACGGAAGTCTGCACAGAGAACCTGGAGAAAATTCAGGATTTCCGGGATGGGAAGCCCTATTTCCGGGTGCTGTTGACCAGTACCCGTGCTACGGAAGAGCTCACCCGGATGGCTCTTGAAATGTTCGGTGAGGACTATCAGTACCCCGTTTTTAAAACCACCATTCGGCGCTCCGAAGAATTCAAGAAAGCGTTTGCATTCGGCACGGGCGTCGTCGAGTCGGCCCGATCTTCGGCAGCGGCCGCCGACATCCGCGCTCTGGCCGATGAAATTCTCTCTGACTTTGAGGAGGGCCGGGCATGAGTACCGCTAAAAAAAACAAACTTTCCCAGGCCCTGAAGGGGGCTCAGAAGCCAAAACCCGACACCACCTCTGAAGCCAGGCCACAGGTTCGGGAAGCCGAAGGTGATTACGCCATGGTGCCGGTCTCTGCAATCGATCCGGACCCGAACCAGCCCCGGAAAACCTTCACTCAGGAATACATTGAGGGATTGGCTGAATCGCTGAAGCTTAACAAGCAGCGCCAGGCGATCACCCTTATTCGCAAGGCTGATGGCCGCTTCCAGATCAAGGAAGGTGAGAGGCGTTGGCGAGCCGCGCAGATTGCCGGCCTGGACTACCTCAAAGCCATCATCGAGGACGAAAAATCGGAAGGTCTGAGCCCCGCGGAAGAGGCCGAGAAACTGAGAGCTCAACGCGCCGAGAATACCGATCGCGAACCCCTGACGGTTTGGGAAGACATTGAGGCCTGCGCACGGTATGTGGAGCTGACTGGCAAGAGCCAGAAAGAGGCGGCGAAAGACCTGGTAATCAGCACCAGCAAGCTCAACAAGATGCTGAAGATCTACAAGGGACCGGAACCCGTCCAGGAAACCGTCCGTCTCGGCGTTGCCACAAACCTGAACACGGTGGGCAGTCTGATTGAGATGTGGGAGATCTCTCAGGAAACCGCCGAAGCGGAAGTGAAGAAGATCCTCACCGATGGACAGCTTCCAGAGCGTTCCGAAGCGCTCTACGCGCAGAAGGCCAGGGACATGAAAGCCTCAGGATCCGCTGGCGCGGCAACCAAACAACCCAAGAAAGCGCCCAAGACCTCCAAAGCAAAACCGTCTGAGCCTTCCACAACCAAACCTCAAGGCATTTCGGACATGAAGGTTGTAGGGGAGGGCGTATTACAGATCACCGACAAGTCCGGGCAAGTTCAACGCTACCGCGTGACGAAAAGTTGGCAGAAACAGTGGGAAGCCTTGGGTGAAGCACTTTTTAATGACTGAGTTATGACCGATAACCAAGACAAAAAATCCCAAAGGGTAGGGGATGGCCGGGTGTTTTTCCGCTATCTCCTGGAGCACTTCGGCCCAAAGGAAAACCACAACGCAACGGCTCAGCGAGTACTCAGCATTGGCCAGGAAAAGTATGGCGCTGAGCGGGATTCACTGGCCGGTAAACACCTCCGCAGCTGGGCAGATGGCACTCGGATTGTCCCGAAATGGGCCTATTCCGCTGCGCTGGATCTGTGCCTGGAATCCGGTTTTGAGCCGGAAAGCGAGGATCAGGTCATTGCCTGCTGGAAAACCTGGCAGTCCGCTCAGCCAGAAAAGCCCTTGCCGGCTCTCATGTCAGAATTCCGGAGCGTCGTTCCGCTGACAGAGGAGCAGGAGAGCACCTTGACCGATTACCTGGGATTGACCCCATGAAGAACACATCCATTGTGCTGACTGAGCAACAGTTCGAGACGGCTGCCAGAAAGGCGAAGGTGTCGCCGGCTATTGCTGAGGGCGCCCGCCGCGTATTTGTCGACGGCGTACCGGCTGTGGACGTATTCGACCGCACAGCAGAAGGCGCAGAGGTGCAGTATCAGGCATTGGCCAGGATCTACCGACAGGCGGTACCACCGACTAAACCCGGGCAGTACACCGAAGCCGATGTGGACCTGGTCTCGAAACACTTCCGGTTTATGAAGTATTGGACGCTACTCGCGCTGAAAATGGTTCTGGTTGAAGGCTATCGAGCGGTCGAAGGTGCCGAACTGGTTGGAATCCGGAAGCAGCAAATGAGTGCCAGTATCCGGAGCTTTGAAGAGAAAGCGCTACAGCTCGGCCTGAGCATCCCTGAAGGTATGGAGCAGGTACACTGCTTGTTACCTGTCGATTACGCTAGGCAGGTTCGGGAGCTGGAAGCGGCCGTCAATCACAACCAGGTAACCAAGCGGCCCCAAAAACGACCTGTCTTTGCCGTGCTTAACACCACCGACGCCGAAAAGGTTGAGGCCTTTATTAGGGAGCTCGACCAGGCTCATCAGATAAGGTGAGTTTCCGCACGGAAACTCTCATGCCACTTTAGCCTGTCCGGCATTGATCCAATAATCCGGAGATAGCAGCTTCCTCCCGGGGCGTTGGCTGTAAATTATAGATTTTAACAACCCTTAAAAACCGGGCGACATAGCCGCACTGCCCTGAAGGCGGCAGCCACTGATCGGGCCCCTGGGCACCTTTACTCGCGTTCAGACTGGACTCAACCGGGAGCAGGTTAACCGGATCATTGGCGAACTTTTCACGTTTCGCCTGTGGCCAGGAAGGCGCTCCTCGTTCCCATGCCCATTTCAAAGGCACAACATGGTCGATCTGCACTTTCGATCCATCATGGATCACATTTCCTGTGAAGGGTGAAATCCAGCGGCCGTAGATCACCCTGCAATCATCCCCGCCCGCAAAGCGAACTGGCACCGTGGACTGATCAATCAGCATTTCCATTCGAGTGTTCTGGCAGTCGCCATCTTCGTCGGCCCAACCATGGCCAAATCGATCCCTGCTGTACGCCAACGTGTTGACTTGGTCGCTACTGTAACCACTGCCTCTGGGTAAACGGCCTCCTGATTGCAAACAATCCTGGACGGTTTCGAATCCCTTAAAGTGCTTCACGGTGTCGTAATACGAGCTTTCGGTCCCATGGCAAATGCCGGATCGAGACTTCTTGACTACATCGGCCGCCCCTAACAGCGGCAGGGCCGATAACACCAAGATCAACAGCAACCGGGCTGCCATCGTAATTGTCCTCCTTGATCTCAGTTTGCGAGTAGGGCAGTTGCGTTATTTCTTGGCATTGCCCTTTTTCTCATCTGTCGTCGACGTCTTTGCAATCAGAGCGTCCAAATCCTTCTGAAGGGCGGCAGCCTGCGTCTCAGCCTGCACAGCTCTGCGCTCCGCTTCTTTCTCAGCTTTTCTGGATTCGTCCCGTTCTTCCTTCCGTTCTTCGGCTCTTCTCAGTGCAGCCTCTTCCCGCTCCGCAATCGCAGACAGCTGGGCTTTCAGCTCAGACCGCGTGTCAACCAGGTTATCGTTGGTCCGTTTCAGGCCCTCAATGTCCTCCTGCTGTTTCTTGACCGTTTCCTTGAGGGAATCACGCTGCTCCCGGAGATCTTCTTTATCCGCTTCCAACGCCTTATTTCGAGCATTGAGGCTTTTCACCTCATTCTCGGCCGCTTCACGCTTACCCTTTTCCTGCTCCAGTTTCTCCGTGGTAACGGCAAGGTCCTTCTCCAGGCGCACCACTTGCTGACGAAGCTTCTCCACGTTCGTATTTGCTGCCTGGAGCTCGGCGGAGGTTTCGTTCAGCCGGGTCTCTCTATCAGTCAGCTGATCTTCAAGGTCATCCACTGTGGTTGCGGCATCAATCAACTCGGCTTCAGCACTTTCCTGCTGCTCCTTCGCCGACTTCATCACATCCGCCACGCGCCTTTCCGCCGTCTTCACAGCCCGGTTGTTCAGGTTGAGGGCGAGGGAGCGGACCTGCTCCAAGAAGGCCCCCGTCATTTCGTTCAGCGCCTCCTCGACCTCCACCGGAAGGTCCTGGACCGGCTCGCTTTCAACAACCTCCTGAGTCTGACGGTAATCCTCCCAGACCCGGACAAGGCGGGAAGGGTTGCCGCCTCCTACCTCTTTCCGTAGCGCAAAGCCTGTTACGCGGCGTCCCTCGCTCAGCAAGCGCTTGGCGGCCTCAATGATCTGTTCGTCTTCAAACTCGGCGGGGCGCATGGGGCAAACCTCATTATCAGTGGACTGTGCGAACAGTATAATGCATAATTAAGAAACAAACGAACAAATAAATAAATAAACAAATAAACAAATAAATAATAGTCGATGTGAGGAAGCGATGGCATCCACGGAAGTTACTGAGGACTACGACTTACACCACAAGGCAGGTGGCCGCATTGGGCGGGCGAAGATCCGGTTGAAAATTACAAGGGTGCCCGAATACAACGACTGGCGCTTTGACGGGAAAGTGGTGGTGAATGGCCCGACCGGCAACGCACTTGGGTGGATTAAGGGCGAAGTAAGAACGGGCAAGGTGTGCCTCGTGGATGACTGGGTTTTCCCGATCAATCTGGAAGGGATGGGGTTGGCAACCTGGCTTCTGGATCGCTTGCGCGACCTGATTCCGGAAGAAGTCGGAGTAACGCCCTGGCTGAAGGGTAGTCTTACCCCCGAAGATTCAAAGAAGGCGGATCGTGGCTTTGGCAAACGCAGAAACGATTTTTGGAAAAGACACCTGATCCTAGATGCGGACCCTGGTGCACATTACACACCGGATTCGAATGGACATGATGGATCGTTTCTCGCCCCATGGCGCCAAAATGTCTTTGATTCCGATAAAGCCGGTTTTACTTACCGGAGGGTTTAGCCGGCTCGATTGTTCAGAATCATTCTTACTTACGACGAATGGGGGTATAGGAAGAAAGGCTCCTCCATGACTGATAACCAGGGTTGCCTGCCAAGCGCATAGCGGAAGCTCAGAGATTGCTGGCAAAGGATTGTCTATATCATGCAGGGATCGATTCACATAAAGTCTTAGCCACTGCTTGCGCAGATAACGGTCGTTTGTTGGACGCTTAAGACTGACCCTCAAAAATACCCGATTTCGGCTTGTTTCGCGTCCAACAATCACGTAAAACAATCTATGAGCAGAAAAGGTACCTTTTATGATCATAGGTTATGCGCGCGTCAGCACTAGTGACCAAAATCCCGAACTCCAGGTCGATGCACTGAAAAAAGCCGGGGCTGAACAGATCTTCCAGGAAAAATTTACCGGTACCCTGCGCGAGAGACCTGAGTTGTCGCAGTGTCTCCGTATGCTCCGGCAGGACGATGTATTGATCGTGTGGAAGCTGGACCGCCTTGCTCGATCTCTGAAGGACCTGGTGGAGATTGTTCAGGACCTCCAGGATCGCGGCATCGGCTTTAAGTCCCTGACGGAATCCATCGACACCACCAGTTCAGGTGGTCGCTTGGTGTTCCATATTTTCGGGGCACTGGCTGAGTTTGAGCGCGACCTGATCCGGGAGCGAACAATGGCTGGGCTTCAGGCAGCCAGGGCTAGAGGTCGGAAAGGCGGTAGAAAACCCTCCATGTCGAATTCCGACGTCAGAAAGGCGACAGCGATGTTGTCTGACCCGAATATCACCAAAAAAGAGGTGGCCGAACACTTTGGCGTAGCCAGGGGAACTCTGAACGCTTCGTTGAATAGGCTCGGAAACGAGTAGTACTGTTGTTTAAGGGATGTAAATGTATGGCTGATCACCGCGCATTCGCAAAAAGGTTACAAGAAGCTTGCGATAATAACGATAACGTTCCGCCTTTTGGAAAGGGGCAGCAGACATGGTTATCCAAACGGTTAGGCATCAGCCAAGAGGCCGTGCGGCGTTGGCTTAACGGAGAAAGTCGGCCTAGGCCTCAGCTGCTATCACAGTTGGCAGCGCTACTTGATGTGAGTGAGAGCTGGTTAGCTCTTGCCAAATCAGATGTGCCAGCACCTTCAGAGCAACGCGCCTACAGCGACAAAGCAGAGGGCTCAGTCTATATCTGTTTTGGCCTCTTTAAAGCGGCCGGATACGAATGTGCTTTCGCTGACATTAGTGAATCATTCGACTTTCATGCCATTAAGAAGGGACGGCATTTTTTTGTCTCGGCAAACTCGGCCAGGCCCAAATCAAAAAATATCTATAGTACAAATGCTTCGAATTTTGAGCAGGCGTCGCACTTCTCTGTCGTCTTCAAAGATTCTGGTAGTTTTGAGGTGGTTTACTTGCCTTGGCACCTGATAAAGCAGGCTGGACGCCTAACTTCAGATTTTTGGGACCTTGAGTTGCGAGCTGAACCAAGTGGTGGATACACTCTAAACGGAGTTATTTTGGACCGGTTTGGGAGCAAAGTTGACCCATTTTAAACGCTGCCAGGAGAGAGGACGACAAAGTGAGAATTTTAACCGCCGGTATTTTGGCGACACTGGGAATCATACTCGCTGCAGATGCTGGAACAGATAACCCCTATACGCTTGTGTTTATAGGTCTGTTTATCCTGTTGCTTTGGTCCATTTTCAAGTAGTCCATAAATATAGCTCAGAAGCCCCATCCAGCTTTTCCTTCACCGACCGCCACTCCGGCATAAACCGATCCAGAAGGTCATAGAAGCGTGGACTGTGGTTGTGCTCCACCAGATGACACAGCTCGTGCAGCAGCACGTAGTCGATGGCCCGGGTCGGGGCTTTGATCAGGTGCGGGTTCAGGAGAATGGCTCCTTCTGGTGAGCAGCTCCCCCACTGGGTCTGCATCTCCACCATGCGCCAGGCTGGTGCCGTCGTTGTCCATGGCAGACTCTCAACCATCAGGTCGAGCCGGCGTTGGAACACCTCCAAGGCGCGATCTCGGTACCACTGGCGCACGCTTTTTTGTATCCGTTCCGCAGTCAGCTCTTTGCCCTGAACGCGGAGCTGGCCGCCAATCAGTTTGCAGGTGACCTTGCGCTGCTCCGGGGCCTGGATGACCTTCAGCACATACCGCCGGCCAAGGTACAGCACACTCTCACCGCTTACCCATTGCCTCGGTCGGACATCCCGGTAGCGCTCGGCGATGTCGTCTAGGTGCTTGAGGATCCACCGGGCGCGGCGCTGAACCGCGGATTTTATTGCTGGCAGCTCGGCCGACTCCGGGGCGTCGACCTGCACCATGCCATTTGGATGCACATGCACCCTTATGGTTGCCTTCTTGTGTTCGGGCACATAGCACAGGTGGTACCGGAACTCCCGGTCACCGTACCGGGCCACGTATTCCAGCGGCTGCTCATCCTGATGGGACTCTACCGAGGTCATCAACGGCCGACTCCATTACGAAGGATCTGCACCACCTCATCGAGCATGGCCTTGGCCTTATCCAGCCCGATCAGCGCGAACAGACGGGGCAACAGGCTTTTGCGGACATCCTGCTCGATGCCCACGGGGTTCAGGGAATTCTCCGCCACGGCCCGGTTCACCACCTGGTCGATCTCGAAGGCCTCCTGAATCAGCTGCTCGCCTTTTTCGGACTCCAGTGCGGCGAACTCGTCTCCCAGTACCAGCTTGAAAGCCCCGTAGTAGGCTTGGGCGTGCTTGTTGCCCTCGAACCGATCCGTGGGAAGATCCGGTACGTCCCGATCTTCCACCATGGCTTCCAGATCGCTGAACAGCTTGAACTGAGCCTTGTAGTCGAACATGGACTCCGCTTTCTCGATGGCGTCCTTCAACAGAGCGGAGAACACCTTCTTGGCGTAGGGATCGTCGCCGAGCTTTTCCTCAATGGTTTTCTTGGTGCGGGTTTTGATCTTGTCGGTTTCGTTCTTGGTCTTTTCCTCAGACCAGTCTTCCGGGCTGTCCTCCACGGCGTCGATCAGCACCGGCTCATCACCGGGGGCGACATCCACGCCGGTCACGTACCGGTCGATCAGATCCCGGATCTGGCCCTCGTAGGCGGAGTAGTCCACGGTTTCCTGAGCATCGATGCGGACGGTCTTTCGAAGTTCGGAGAACCACTTCAGGTCGGACTTGTACCGGCGGATGTCCTGTTCGGTGAAGGCCTTGTCCTGGAAGAAGCTCTGAGTGGAGAGCGCGGTCTTCAGGCACATCCCGAATTCGGTCAGGGCCTCATAGAAGTCCTCCCGGAGCGCCTGCCGGGTATCCATCTCCACACCGTCCTCGTCGGTCTCGTACTTCGGCATGAAGATCTGCCGGTACTGCTCCTGATCCAGCGCGTTCCGAACCTCTCCGAAGAAACTCCAGAGCTTGTCGTGCAGGGCCGGCAGTTTCTTGTACTCGGTGTCCACGTTGGAATACAGGCCGTCGATGTCCTCGATGGCAAAGCCACCCTGGGTCTGCTCCTCGTAGTTCTGGTAATCGGTGATGGCGGTATCCAGCTCTTTGAGGATGCCCCGGTAGTCGATCAGGTAACCGAAGGGCTTCTGGGGGTGTAGCCGGTTCACACGGGCGATGGCCTGGATCAGGTTGTGGCCCTTGAGCTGCTTGTCGATGTAGAGCACCGCGTTGCGGGGTTCGTCAAAGCCGGTCAGGAGCTTATCTACGACAATCAGGATGTCCGGCGGCCCGTCGGTACCGAAATGCTCAATGATCTGCTTCTCATAGTCCTGAGGGTCGCCTGTGACGTTCTTCTTCCACCACTCCTGCACCAGTGGCAGGTTGGTCTCATCCACATCGGTGTGGCCCTCGCGGGTATCCGGGGCGGAGATGACGATGGCACTGGTGACACGGCCTACCTCGTCGAGGTGCTGCTTGTAGCGGATCGCGCTCAGTTTGCTGTCGGTGGCCAGCTGGCCCTTGAGCTCCAGTCCCGCCTTCTTGAAGTTCTCGCTGAAATGCACGCTGATGTCGAAGGCGTTGAGCTTGATGCGATCCTGGGCGGTGTAGATCTGGCCCTGTTTGGCGTACTTACGCTTGAGATCGGCCTTCTGGTCGTCCGACAAGGACGCGGTGACCTTCTCGAACCAGGTATCGACGGCCTTCTGGTTCACATCCAGCAGGGGTTTGCGCTCTTCGTACAGCAGTGGGGTAATCGTCCCGTCTTCTACCGCCCGCTTCATGGTGTAGGCGTGGATGATGGCCCCGAACTTTTCGGCGGTTTCGCTCTTCTCTTTCTTCAGCAGCGGGGTGCCGGTGAAGGCAATGAACGAGGCGTTCGGCAGCGCCTGGCGCATCCGTTGATGGTTCTCGCCACCTTGGCTCCGGTGTCCTTCGTCGACAATGACGATGATGTTCTCGGACGGGTTGTAGCACTCCGGCTGTTTGGCGGCCGAGGCGAACTTGTTGATGATGGTGAAGATGATCCGCTCGGAGCCCTGGCCGATGCGCTTGGCCAGATCCTTGCCGGAGCGGGTCTTGGCCAGCGAGTCGCCGCTTTTCTTGCCGGCGATGTCGGAACCAAAGGCCCCGCCGGTCAGGAAGGTTTTGGACAACTGCTTCTCCAGATCTACCCGGTCGGTGACCACGATGATCCGGCAGTTCTTCAGGGCGTCGCTGAGCAGCAGGGCCCGGCACAGGTAAACCATGGTGAAGGACTTGCCGGAGCCGGTCGTGTGCCAGAGGACGCCGCCCTTGCGCTCGCCGCTGGGTTTGAACTCGGAGATCCGCTCCAGCAGGGCCTTGATGCCGAAGGCCTGCGGGTACCGGGCGGCGATTTTGCCGATCTTCCGGTCAAACAAGATGAACAGGCGCAGAAACTCCAGAAACCGGTACCGGTCGAGCAGACCGACCAGGAGCCGATCCTGTTCTGTGGGCATGACCGACTGTGACCAGAGCTGCTCGAAGTAGGCCCGGATCTTCGCGGGCTTGTCCTTGAACAGGGCGTCCTTGTCGGACACGGACAGCGAGCGGTTCTTGATGTCCTGTACATACCGGTCGTCGAACTCCTCGTCCGTCCATTTCGACCAGAACTTCAGGGGAGTGTGCGTGGTGCCGTACCGACCGTCGTTTCGGCTGATCGCAAAGAGCAGTTGGGCGAAGGCGTAGAGGTACGGCACTTCGTCGTTCTTCTGGTTGCGGAGGTGCTGGCTGATGCCTTCCTCCACCATGTTCTTGTTGGGATTGCCGGAGGCCGCTTTCTTGGCCTCGATCACCGCCAGGGGGATGCCGTTGATGAACGCCACCACATCCGGCCGGCGGGTGTGGGTACCCTGGGTGGACAGCACTTCCATCTCTTCGGTGACATGGAACTCGTTGTTGTCCGGGTTCTCCCAGTCGATCAGGTGGATCGTGGGCTGGGCTTTCTTGCCGCCGATAAACTCGGTCACGGTGATGCCGAGGGTCAGCATGTCGTACACGGACTGGTTGGCGTCCATCAGGCCTTGGGCCATGGATGGTGTGGTGATCTCCCGGATCACCTGATCCACGGCTTGCTCGGACAAAGGGTACCACTGCCCCTTGAACTCGAACTTGCGGCGGCGCAACACCCGCTCCAGCACCGGCTTCATCACCACTTCCCGCTGGCTACCCCGAAGGGCCTGACACTCCGTGGCCGGCAAAAATGTCCAGCCCAGATTGATCAGGGTGGCCAGGGCCGGGATGTGACTGGAATGCTGCTCATTCCCTTGAGGGGTGGTATTCATACTATCTCCGGGCTGTTCCGTTAATGGCCTGTTTCAGGACAAACCTGACATGCGACTCCCACTCTTGCGCGGAATCAATGGCCACTTGTTTTCCTTCTCTATCCGTCAGCATCGAATCGTAGCCACTGATGGCGAAACCAATAGAGTCCGCGTTTAACTCGACGGTATCTCGAAAACGGCCGCTCAATAAGTCGAACCAATCCTCCAGAAGCACCTCATTTGTCATGACCTGGATTACTGCGTCCAACCAGGATGAAGGAAGGTATTCCCGCGGATCTTCGGTCTCAAGCAGGTCACTCACAAGCGCGTTCACGACGGTTCGTGTGGATGACTCAACATCCTGCGAATGCCACTCGATCAGGTGCAGATCGTTGAGTAATGCCAGACTTTCGTGGATCTGCATGCCTGACTCCCCACTCATGCCGCCTCGACCTGTACCCGCCGCTTGCCGGTCAGGAGCTGCTGCATCAGGGCTTTCTTTTCCTGCTTGAGGGAGGCCAACCTCTGACTTAGACCTACAATCTCCTTGTCAGCGGTAGTCATTATCTCGCTTATTACTTTTTGCTCAGCCTCTTTTGCCGGTATTTTCACGACAAGATCCTTCAGGTCGCTGCCATACAGGTGGATGATCGTAATGCCTTGAGCCCTAGCCGCAATCTCATGTTTTTTGATGTGAGTGATTAAATGGCTGAAGAATATCGGATCTTGTTGTTTTATTGGTCGAAGGACAATGATATCGCCGCCTAGAAGAATCCCGTCTTCAATCACTGCTGTTGCATTGGCCAGATCAATGCCATTCGTTGTAGTTGAGCTTGGTAAGAGGATGTCGCCCCTTTTTGAAGCAAGTCCATCCTGGTCATCACACCGACTCACAACGTCCCGAATTACTTCTCCGTATTTTGTGTAAAGCTCCCCATAAAGAACGCACTTGTGATTTCCATTCTCCACTAAGGCACTTTTCGAGAGCCCCTTTCCTTTTTTGAATGTGAACAGTTCGTCCAAACGCGATGATACCCACTCCCCCTCAAACCCCGGCAACCGCTTCTTCCCGGTCAGCAACTGCTGCATCAACCCTTTCTTCCGCTGCTGGCTGTTCTCAAGCAGGCGCTCGGTGGCGGTGATGGCCTGATCCCAGGTGGAGAGTATCTGGGCGATCTTTTTTTGTTCGGGGAGGGGGGGGATTGGAATTTGATACTTCTTTAGGTCCTCTCCGGTTATCCCAGACACTGCTACTTGTCGTACCAACGTCATCATCTGGGCCTTACCGTATGGGCTCTTAAGATATTCAAGCACGAACCTAGAAGAAATATCTTTCTTAAGTCTGGCCCTTATTATCGATGACTCAAAGCTCATTGCTCCTGTAGGTGACACCAATGCAACATCACCAGCACCTTCAGGCTTCAAGGAACGGCGAGCAAAGACTAAATCCCCGTCCTTTAATAGATATTTTCCAAGCTCTCGATCATTGAGAGCAACATGAGGCATGCTTTGATCCGAAATGAAATCATGCGCAAACACCTCGGTCATATGAATCATTCGAGGGCCTTTACCATAGCAGTCTTGCTCCTTATAAAGCCCATTAGAGACTGGTATTTCTGAGGCCGCCGCAATTGTTTTTATTTTCCAATGTTCCGGGAGATTACTTAGCCGGGTTTGATTAACCTTCATAACCCAACTCCTTCAGATACCCGTCCATCTGCTCGTTAAGCTTCGCAATCTCGGCCTCGATTTCCTTTCGCTCCGCTTGCACGGCCATCAAGTCGATTTCTTCCTCTTCCTCGAAGGTGTCCACGTAGCGGGGGATGTTGAGGTTGAAGTCGTTCTCCTGGATCTCCTCCAGGCTGGCCACGTAGGAATACTTGTCCCGGGCGTCGCGCTGTTTGTAGGTGTCGACCACCTTGGCGATGTTCTCGTCGGACAACTGGTTCTGGTTCTTGCCGGCCTGGAACTCGCGGCTGGCGTCGATGAACAGCACGTTGTTGTCGGTCTTGTCCTTGCGAAACACCAGCACCGCCGCCGGGATGCCGGTGCCGTAAAACAGTTTCTCGGGCAGGCCGATGACGGCATCCAGCAGGTTCTCTTCGATCAGCTTCTGACGGATTTTGCCTTCCGCTGAGCCTCGGAACAGGACGCCGTGGGGCACGACCACCGCCATGCGGCCGGTCTTCGGCTTCAGGGTCTCGATCATGTGCAGGATAAAGGCGTAGTCGCCCTTGGACTTGGGCGGTACCCCGCGTCGGAATCGGGCGTAGGGATCGCTGTCTGCGCCCTCAAAGCCCCACTTCTCCAGTGAGAACGGAGGATTGGCTACCACGATGTCGAAGTGCTTCAGGCCGCCATTCTCATCGAGCAGCTTGGGGTTACGGATGGTGTCGCCCCATTCCAGCTTGTGGTTGTCGATCCCGTGCAGAAACATGTTCATCTTGGCCAGGGCCCAGGTGCTGCCAATGGCCTCCTGTCCGAACAGAGCGAAGTTCTTGGAGCCGTCGTTGCCCTTACGGATCTGGTTGGCGCATTTGAGCAACAGGGACGCGGAACCGCAGGCCGGGTCGCAGATCTCATCGCCTTCTTTCGGCTCGACGATCTCGGCCATCAGCTCGGACACTTCCGGCGGGGTATAGAACTCACCGGCTTTCTTGCCGGAGGTGGCCGCAAAGTTCTTGATCAGGTATTCGTAGGCGTTGCCGATGACATCCAGCTTCCCGATCCGACTCGGACGCAGGTTCAGCTCGGGCCGGGCGAAGTCTTCCAGCAGGTGGCGCAGGATGTCGTTCTTCTGCTTTTCATCGCCCAGTTTGTTGGAGTTGAAGCTGATGTCCTGGAATACATCGGCCAGCTTGACGATGTTGGCCTCTTCAATGGCGTGCAGGGCCTTGTCGATCCGCTCGCCGTTGCCCGGCTCATGGCGCTGGTCATGCAGGGCGTAGAAGCCGGAATTCCGAGGCAGCACAAAGCGCTCGTTCTTCATCAGCTCTTCGATCAGCTCCGGGGTGTCGCCATATTCGGCCACGTAGTTGTCGTAGTGATCCAGGTACACATCGGACAGGTACTTCACGAACAGCATCGTCAGCACGTAGTCCTTGTAGATGCTGGGGTCTACTGTGCCCCGGAAGGTATCACAGGCGTTCCAGACCGCTTTGTTGATCTGTTCCTGCTTGATCGAATCGTTACTCATGTCGTTTCCCTGTTGTCGTATCCGGACGAAGTATGTGTCGGGCAACCGCATCGGTCATGCGTTGCCGGTTCTCGATTAACTGTTCCAGGAGCGCCTGCTCCCGTCGTGCGGCGTCAGCCAGCTTTATCATCAGCTTCTGCTGCTCGATGGGCGGAACCACCACGGGCAAGTCGCCCAGCTGGGTCTTGGTCACGCTGGGGGCCGCTGAACCCTGTGAGCACATGGCAAAGTAGCGTTGTGCATCGGTCTGGTTGAGCTGCCAGGCCAGAAACTCGGGCATCAGGCGGAAGGCCTCGGGCTTCAGCCGCAGGTGAAAAAAGTTCGGGGTGCAGACGGTGTTGCCGGGTAGAGCGCTGACCACCGCGGCGTCATTCCGGGTGCCCCGGGCCATGAACAGGATGTCGCCGGGCCAGAGGTAATCCGGGCGGCGCCGGCCGGGGAGGGTCACACGATCCAGAGTTTTGCCGTCTTTGTCGTCCAGGGACTCTCCCACAGCCAGATGACGAAACTGCACCACGAACGCATTGCCATCTTTGTCCACCGGCAGCTTGCCTCGGAAGGGGTAGCCGGGGTGGATGGTGGCCAGGCTGCGCAGTAGCAGCTGGTGTTTAGGCTGTTCACTCATGCAGTATGCTCAATGATGCATTTTATATCGCTTAAGGTAGGCATGAATGCATCATTCTGCAAGATGCAAATCTTAAATTAACGACTACGTGCTCTAATTATTGTTAAAACGAGCGACAAGTTGCGTCGTTGGCAGATGATTAAAAACAGTTTTCGGAGAATGGAAGGACTCAAGATTCGGTTCGTTGACCAAAGAGTGCTAGAGACGCGGTAGCCTTCGCGCATACCAAAGCGCTACTCAGCACCGCCTAGCCTTAGTATCATCCCATAGAAGCGGCTCGCACCTATTTCGTTCCAGGACCATGACCGGATATGGCTGAAAGAATCCGTATAGGATCAACGGAAACTGCATTCCCTTTCATTCCTTCGGCAGATAAATTTCTGGAGTATCTCGGTAAGCCCGGGGGGATGGCAGGGTTAATCAATGCACTGGGAAAGCACTTGAACCATCCTTTACCGGACCCCAAAACCGTACGAAAGGCGGTTAAAGAGGGAGTTTCGCCTAGAAGTGCTGCAAAAATTACCAACATGCTGGAAGCTGTCCCATCGCCTGAACTGCGCGATTACATAAATAGCTCAGAATTGGCGCCCTGGATCGAGACCTCGCTGAATAACAATGGGCTGGCCTGGCTTTGCTTGACCAAAGGCGCGAGCTTGCAGATATTTCCGTCCGATAGCCCCGATACCTTTATCGAACGATTTGTTCGAAGGCGGGCCGAACTGGAGATGGAGTTACTTCGGTCCGGCTTGGAGCTTAGGGAAAGCAATATCTCGCGCTCGGGGTGCGAAGAGAAATGGCGGGACAGGGTAAAAGGCTTCCTGAAAGCGAATACCCTTGTGGACTTCTGCCATATTGAAAAAGGCCTACAGGCCGCCGGAACCATCAAAGCCAGTGCAGGTGATGCTAGGCGCGAGCAGCTAGGCCTGCTGTTAGGTTTATACACCCGCATTAGAATTGACTTCTATTACCAGCTATTGAGCAATATCTCCCTAGACCTCATACGCTGGTATGCCGAGCAAGGCACTCTCCGGAGCCATGAGAAACAATGGCTGGTCGACAACAGCTTTTTTGGGGATATGTTGCCAGTGTTCGATGGCGAAAGGCTGACCTTACCCTTCGAGAGACTACTCGATACTTGGCGGAAGGGTGCCGGTGTCAACGGTCAAGATCTATCCTGGGGCCAGATCGCGGAGCACTTACCGGATCCCTACGGCTTAGATGCCACTGAATCCTTGGCTCGAAATCAGACGGTTGAGGAGCGGAGGGAGAGGGTGCGCGAGAACAAAAAATCGAGGCTTTTGGAGTGGCGTAACGGGACTCGACCCAAACCAGAGCAACTGAGCGAATTTGTTCGAAACCTTACTCCAAGAGAAGACGATGTGCCTTTGACAGAGATGAAATTAGATATCGCGTGTATTTACGGGGCCTTTATACTGGATGAACTGGGCAATTTTCAGAAATGCGGCCTGATAAATGCGCTGAACGATACCTTGCCAGCTTTTGAAAGCTACCCAACGTACTGGGCAAAATACAGGTCTCAAGCCGCGAAGATTCTCGCGGCTTGAGAGGCATACTACTACTTACCCTTGGGAGGATTATTCCCGCGACCGCCGCCAGAGGGGTTGCCGGTTGTACTGGGCGCATTATGTGGCTTAGCCATGATCATCACCTATGTGTTGGTTGAAAATGAGAATCGGCAGCTCCCAAGCCTTTAAGCCCGGATCAGCAACGCCGATATGAAGAGTATCAATGAATTCATCTGGTGCCGGGAGGTGAGTCGTCAGGGGAAATTATGGGCGCCGAGGGAATGCTCAGACTCTGCTGTATATAATAGATGACTACGTTAAATGCTGTCCTATTCTGCCCCCATCCCCCATTTGAGGGTTCACGCCCTCTGACTATTTTAGGAAACATGCGGTTTCTGGACGAAAGTAGGACCAATTAGAGCCAGGTTTTTCCAACTCTGAGTGGACCTGATACGGGATCAGGGAGAGTCGTGCTAGACTGAAAATCATCAAGGCTTAATTTTAATTGAGAAAATAGGGCCAGAGCATGGAAGCTTTTTTTATTATTGCCTTTTTAATAATTGGCATTGTGGTCATGATAAAAGAGTGGTTACCGACCAACGAAAAAGTCACCACTAGAGAGCTGAAAAGCACTGAAAGATCAGGTGAGAGTGCTGCAAGAAAGAAAACTGCTGTTTTACCAATTGCTCCTCCAACGACCATAGCTTCAAAGTCCCCGAATCAACCAAGGCTCGCAGAACAAGAATTTAAAGCTTCCGAACTGCTGCTTCTAAACGGGCTTCGATTAAAATTGCCACAAGTGTCTGATACTACTAGCTCATGGATTTCTGATATAAAAGGCCATCCGTTGGCTTGGTACTCTGAGCCGTTAGGCGGCGGAAGCTTGGCAAACTTAAAGACGCAGATTGCTAATTGGAAGCAGCTTGGGGTGCGATTTGCTTCAATTCCCTCCGGCGATTCAGATACACGAACCATTCACCTCGTATTTAAAGGGCTCATTCGAGAACGAGTTGCCCCGGCTCAGCGGGAGGTAGCGCTTTCAAAACTGATTTCTCAAGGCTTCAGCTGCCTTGTCCAGCGCATCACCACCGCTGGAGAGAGTGATCAGAACATGGAAGTCATTATTGAGTTGAACACAACACAGAGCTTGAGAACCTCTTGTAGGCAGGCAGCCACGCAACCAAGGATTTGGAATCTCGATTTTGCGATGCTAACTGGTGATACAAATAGTAACTGGGCCGATTTATGGACAGGCATTGACGATCAAGGCCAATACATTATACGAAACCCACGGTTCTCCGAAAGAAAGCCTAGCGAAGGAGAAGGAAACAACCGCTTGATTGTAGAGCTCACTACCGAAACTGCGGTTGTGCGTAATATCTCGGCTGAGGATTGGCGATCTGATCGTTACAGAAGCTACAAACAATGTGAGCATGCCAGTGCTGTTCGTGAGGACTGTCTCGCGCTGTACCGATTGCACCACCAAACAATCTGGGAGCAGGTCAAAGCACAGTTCATACGCAACAACGCTGATCTGTTTCGGGAAGTAGGTTTCCCAATTTTTCTAGATAAATCGTTTCCCACAATCGTTGAGGAAAATGTTAGCGGTTATATGCGCGAACAGTACAGAAAACATCCCTTTGGTCTGTCCTCACTGGAGCACAATAGGATTCAAGGATATGGTGATTTAGTAGACCAGTGCCACATTGCAAACCAGGAACCACCCTCATTCAGCCGATACTGCGAGGATATCCATCACCTCCTTGCGTACACAGAAGAAGATGCGAAAGAGGAAGGCTGGAATTCCCCACAGAATGAGGCAATGCTCGGGGGATGGTACGATGACGATGGTTCTGATCAAAACGAGCCACTAAATCGGTTTTAAATCTCTCTTGTGCCTCTCGCCTACCATCTTCCATGTGGCCTGATCTTGAACGGTCAGGCTAATACGAAATGCATCCGTAAAGTGCCTTATCGCTGCGCATAATCTATCTTATGTTAAAGCACATGCAGTGTACCGAAAGGTTCATCAGGTCGGATTGGTCGCAGAGTTATGGTGATTTCTGGTGTATGGAAGCAGGTTGAAGGGGTGGCGTATCCTGTTGGTTGATCACCGCCAAGATCACAACCAACAGAGGAATGATACGCCATGTCCAAGTCTAACCTGCACGCTCTTTCACAACCAGAGGTAGTCAGCAACGACCCGTTGCACGAGCTGATCCGACAGGGTGCCCGGGACCTGATCGCACATGCCGTCGAGACAGAGTTGGAGAGCCTGTTGAAGCAGTACGCGGACGTCAAGACGCCGGATGGCCGCCGTGCTGTGGTGCGAAATGGACACCTGCCCAAGCGCACGATCCAGACAGGCGTTGGGGATGTTGAGGTTCAGGTACCCAAGGTCAGGGACCGCAATAGCTCCGGGATTCGCTTTAACAGTCAGTTGCTGCCGCCGTACCTGAAGCGTGCCCAGAGTCTGGATGAACTGATCCCCTGGCTCTACCTGCGCGGCGTCTCATCAGGTGACTTCCAGGAGGCCCTGAGCGCGCTGGTCGGCGAGCAGGCCAATGGCCTGTCGGCTAACACGGTATCCCGGCTCAAGGCGAATTGGCTTGATGAGCATAAGGACTGGCGGCGGCGAGACCTGAGCCAGAAGCGTTACGTCTACTGGTGGGCTGACGGCGTGTACAGCAATGTCCGCCTGGATGACCGGCTCTGCCTGCTGGTGGTCATCGGCGTGACTGAACATGGTCACAAGGAGCTGGTTGCTGTCGAGGACGGCCACCGGGAGTCCGAAGCCAGCTGGCGAGAGCTGCTTACGGACTTACGGGAAAGAGGCCTGGAACCTTCGCCCAAGCTGGCTGTTGGCGACGGCGCACTGGGCTTCTGGAAGGCCCTGAGCAAGGTGTTTCCGGACACCCGGCACCAACGATGCTGGGTACACAAGACGGCCAACGTGCTGGATAAGCTGCCCAAGTCGGTGCAACCGAAGGTCAAGTCGGCACTGCACGAGATCTATCTGGCCGAGACACGGGACAGCGCCCACAAGGCGTTCGACAGCACCCTGCGGCGGTTCCGGGACAAGTACCCCAAGGCCATGGAAAACCTGGAGAAGGATCGGGATGAATTGTTGGCCTTCTATGATTTCCCGGCGATTCACTGGATTCACTTGCGGACCACCAATCCGATTGAATCCACCTTCGCTACAGTAAGGCTGAGAACCAAGCGGAGCCGCTCCTGCGGCAACCGTGACACGACACTATCAATGGTGTTCAAGCTGCTCCAGTCCGCCCAGAAACGCTGGAAGCGGATCAAGGGGTTCGACCAACTGAAGCTGGTCGT
>CETX01107762.1_pt1 | contig 32033 bp, 29 predicted proteins | sample 356501 | NCBI WGS metagenome assembly CETX01 (sample SAMEA2623390, study PRJEB7988) | marine metagenome | biome: marine biome (ENVO:00000447); feature: mesopelagic zone (ENVO:00000213); material: "saline water (ENVO:00002010), including plankton (ENVO:xxxxxxxx)" | depth 450 m | reverse complement strand
TTTAACCTGGTGTTCCAGATGAAGTGGAAGTTCGGCTAGGTCGCCACTCTTTAGATCGGAACGAATCACTGGATCCGATTCCGTGAGGGAAGCAGCTTTGAGAGATAAATCGTAGCCGCAATGTCGGCATCGCTCAGCAGACCCATAACCGACGTAATGACATTTTGGGCATCTCATTACAAGTCAAGTGTACTCCACTAAAGGCATACGTCTTTTGTAAAGAGGCCCAAGAATAACGCTTTGCGAACAGTCTAAGAATCTTTATTGTCCAGCAAATCCTTAAGTTCAGTCATAAATTCACCAATATCCCTGAAATGCCGATAAACGGAGGCAAATCTAACATAGGCAACTTTATCGAGTTCCTTAAGTTCACGCATGACGAAACCGCCAACTTCAGCTGCCGCAATCTCTTTTTCAGGTTGTTCCTGTAAGGCTGCTTCCACGCGGTCCGCAATAGCTTCCAGCATCGCCGCACTGACAGGCCTTTTCTCACAGGCCTTCAATAAACCAGCCATAACCTTCTGTCTATCGAATCTCTCACGATTCCCATCTTTTTTTACAACCATGTAAGGAATCTCGTCGATTCGTTCGTAACTCGTAAAGCGACGGCCACAACCGAGGCATTCCCGTCGACGACGTATGACCTGACCTTCTTTCCCCTCGCGAGAATCGACAACCTTGTCACTTAGATGATTACAAAACGGGCACTTCACCGTGAACCCCTTTCAGTTCAAGTCAGTACCGAGTACTAGTCATCACTTCTAGAGAGCACAATAGCGTCCATGCGAAACAGATTCAAACCATCTTGCGCCATTAGAATTGAACCAGTAATTGCGACTGGTATAAATAAAATGGCATGCAGAACGATCGCTGTGGCCACAGCTTGGTCGTTCGGCACTCCATAAAACAGTGTACAACCGATTTGAAATGATGCGTGAAATCCACCCACTCCGGCTGGTGTAGGCACCGAAAGACCCACAACCATGAGAGATAGAAGCAAAAACGCTCCCGTAAAAGGTAAACCAAGCCGAAACGCCTCGGCAGTAGACCACACTCCTGTTGCTACAATTAACCAATGAAGAATGGACAGCACCATGGCCAAGGACAGAATACCTGGCCGTCGAGCTGCACCCAAACCCAGCACAAATGTTCGCAAAAGTCGTCCAAAAACGGTGGCTAGACGCCTTGAAAGGATTTTCTCGGCCTTCAGCACTAGCCGCTCAACCGATTCAGGATGTTTTGTGATGAAAAAAGCCAATGACAAGGCTAGGGAAGCACCTAGCGCTCCCAAAACTCCACCGATTTTAATTGTCTCAAGCACTCGCCCTGCCACAACACCACCAGTTGGTTCAAAATTTATTAAGAAAACTCCAAATAGGAGCAGTACTGTTACGAAATCAAGCAACCTTTCGATAAGGACTGTTGCAAAAGCCGATGAAGCACTCACACCCTCCTCCCTAGCGAGAAGATATGGGCGTAACACTTCACCGGGACGTGCTGGCAACAGCGCTGAGGCTGCGAACCCAATAATGGTAGTCCGCAACGCAGTTATAAAATGCGTTTGGCCAATAGGTATCAGGATAATTTTCCAGCGTAGAGCTCGAACAAAGTAGGCTAACGCTGTCGTCACTACTAAGATGGCAAGATAACTTAGACGAGCATTTCGAATCTCAAACAAGACAAGATCTAAATCAATGTTCCACAGAAAGAAAGCTAGTAAGCCTCCAGTCACACCCACGATGAGAATGGTTCGAAGATGACGGGACATCAACACATATATTCAGTGGTATTAGTTCAATACGCTTTTGACTATCCACCACAGCATAATCATAAACCTGCGTAAATATCACGGTGTCGGACGTTTCGACGCGGACTGTACTACAAGCCAGGCAGCAAGTCGACGCCAATCGATTTACTACTTGCCGGCTCAACATAATCAACTGTAAGCTTGCACTTTCACATTGGCCTACAGGAGGGTCTGCCGTGTCGATGCACCCAATCCTCGAGACATCGCTGTCTGGACTTACCAGTCACTCACGTGGAAAAGTCCGGGACATGTATGAAATTGAAGATAAGTTATTGATGGTCACAACCGACAGAATTTCAGCATTCGATTTTGTCTTGGAATCTGGAATTCCTGATAAAGGAAAAGTGCTGACTCAGCTTTCAGCATTCTGGTTTGACCAAACAAAAGATATCGTCGCGAACCATTTCATTACCATGGAGCCTTCAGAGTACCCCGTGTCTACACACGTTCACGAGTCTGTTCTGAGAGGGCGCTCCATGTTGGTCAAACGCACTGAACCGATCCTTATTGAGTGCGTTGCCCGAGGATATCTTTCAGGCTCTGGCTGGAAAGACTACTGCAAAACAGGTTCCGTCTGTGGAGTACCTCTTGCTTCAGGCTTACGTGAGTCAGAAAAACTACCTTCACCAATTTTCACCCCTGCAACAAAAGCTGCATCGGGCCATGATATAAACATTAGTGAGGAAGAAGCTGGACAATTGATTGGACGTGAACTAATCACCCGCCTTAAGGAAATCACGTTAGCTCTTTATACAAGAGGTGCAACCCACGCGGAATCGTGCAATATAATCGTTGCTGACACGAAATTTGAGTTTGGTCTAATAAAAAATGGCGGGGAAGAAACAATCATTCTTATCGACGAAGTGCTTACACCAGATTCCTCAAGATTTTGGCCGATGGCTGAGTATGAGCCAGGTCGGGCCCAACCGAGCTTCGACAAGCAGTATGTAAGAGACTATCTTGAGGAAATAAAGTGGAACAAGCAGCCTCCCGTGCCGTCACTACCGGATGAAGTCGTAAGGCGAACACGTGAGAAGTACCTTGAAGCCTTTCGAACGTTGAGCTCCAAGAACCTATCGTAACCAATGTTTTATTCTTTATTCCGCCAAAACCCGTTTTAAAAAAAGCAGTGAAAGGTCATAGTTTGTGCAAAATAGATTAAAACACCTGGTCGAGGAGATGCTGGAAAAGGGTATCGACTATGATGATGCGCGACAGGCCTTGGAACGTCAATTCATTACCAGTGCATTGAACCGTTCGAATGGCAGTCGAGGAAGAGCGGCGAATTTGCTTGGAATGCACCGCAACACACTTAGGCGAAAGGTTTCAGAGTACAACATAAAAAGACAGTTGTAATTTCACTTTACTCAGCAAAGAGCGAGAAGTTGGGACGCCCACGGAACAACTTAAACACAGTCCTTTACCTCTGTTGACACCCACTGTACATCAGCTATAATTAGCAGTTGTCCACAGCAACTGCCAGCGCACAGAGAACACTCTAGGCGCCGTAAGTAAAGTTGTTTAATTAATTTCACGGGAGTATGGAGTTTAGTCTATGAATGTCAGACCACTACATGACCGCATCATCGTGCGACGCATCGAGGAAGGTGAACAAAGGATCGGTGGAATCATCATCCCTGATACGGCCAAGGAAAAACCTCAACAGGGAAAAGTCGTCGCGGCCGGTAAAGGCAAGGTGAGAGATGATGGCAAGGTCGTTCCAATGGGCGTCAAGACCGGGGATGTCATATTGTTTGGTAAGTACTCCGGTCAGGAAATCAAACTGGATGGCGAGGAGCTGCTGATCATGCGTGAGGACGAAGTCCTTGGCGTAATCGAGGGAAAGCCTTCCAAAAAAAAGAAAAAGTAACAAAGCGTTAAATGGGTGCGTGACTACGCGTAGCCTAATTACTTGACGCTAAATCATTATCTTCCTTCAGGAGTACAGTCATGGCAAAGCAGATCGTCTACGGTGAGGAGTCGCGACAGGCAATCCTACGCGGCGTTAACGCTCTCGCCGACGCCGTCAAGGTAACACTCGGACCTAAGGGGCGGAACGTAGTACTTGATAAGAAGTTCGGGTCACCAACTATCACCAAGGATGGCGTTACGGTCGCCAAAGAAATCGACCTAGTAGACGCTGTTGAAAATATGGGCGCACAAATGGTGCGGGAAGTCGCGAGCAAGACATCGGATATCGCCGGTGATGGCACAACAACAGCAACAGTACTCGCACAGGCCATGTATCGTGAAGGTGCGAAGAATGTGGCTGCAGGTGCGAATCCGATGGAACTTAAGCGCGGCATTGAAAAGGCGGTTGAGGTTATCGTCGGTTCACTTAAGAAACAGTCCAAGGGCGTGAGTGGTGACATGATTGCCCAAGTCGGCACGATCTCAGCAAATAATGATGCGACGATAGGCACAATTATCGCCCAAGCGATGGACAAGGTCGGCAAGGATGGGGTCATTACCGTCGAAGAAGCTAAGACCCTCGAGACCTCGCTGGACGTTGTCGAAGGCATGCAGTTTGACCGTGGATACCTCTCTCCCTATTTCGTGACTGACCCAGAACGCATGGAAGTCAGTCTCGAAAATCCAGTCGTGCTAATCCATGAAAAGAAGATTAGCTCGATGAAGGACCTTCTACCATTACTGGAACAGGTAGCTCGACTTAGCCGACCACTCCTCATAATTGCTGAGGATGTTGAAGGTGAAGCCTTGGCAACGTTGGTCGTGAACAAGCTTCGTGGCACATTAAATGTCGCGGCAGTCAAAGCGCCTGGGTTTGGTGACCGACGTAAGGCGATGCTGGAAGACATCGCTACATTGACCGGTGGCAAAGCTATCACTGAAGATCTTGGCTTGAAACTTGAGGGGATTCAAGTTGAGGATCTTGGAGGAGCCAAGAAAATCACGATTGATAAGGACAACACGACTATCGTTGAAGGTGACGGCACGCAAAAAGCCATTCAAGGTCGTGTCAAGCAGATTCGTGCGCAGGTCGAGGATACAACCTCAGACTATGATCGTGAAAAACTCCAAGAACGGTTAGCTAAACTGGTTGGTGGAGTAGCAGTGATTAAAGTCGGTGCTGCAACTGAAACTGAAATGAAAGAAAAGAAAGCTAGGGTTGAGGACGCCATGCACGCGACGAAGGCTGCTGTTGAGGAAGGAATCGTGCCAGGTGGTGGCGTAGCTCTGATTCGTGGTTCCAAGAGCCTGAGCAAGCTCTCGCTCGAAGGAGACCAACAGATCGGTGTCAACCTAGTGAGGCGAGCTGTTGAAGAACCACTTCGATGGATATCGATTAACGCAGGACATGAAGGGTCGATTGTAGTAGCCAAAGTTAAGGAAATAAAAGATGCCGAGTCCGGGTTTAATGCGCAGAATGAAACCTACGGGAACTTGGTCAAAGCTGGGGTTATTGACCCGACCAAAGTCGTACGAACTGCACTGCAGAACGCGGCATCAATCTCATCACTGCTGCTAACAACTGAAGCTTTGGTTTCAGAGATCCCTGAGGAAAAGGCGGCCGCGCCTGCTCCAGGTGGCGCACCTGGTGGTATGGGTGGTATGGGCGGCATGTACTAAATACAGAGCCTAAGCAGAACATACAGATAAAAAGCCTGACGAGCTATAGCCCGTCAGGCTTTTTTTGTGATGTTTACATACCTGTAAGGAACGCCCAGATAATAAAAAGCTAATCAGCGCAAAGTGAATGTTAACTCGATAACAACCAGCACTGGTACAGGCTGACCAAAACGCGTACCTGGCACAAACCGCCATTGTCTAGCCGCCTTTAACGCTTCTTCATCAAGTCCGAATACTCGATCGAGCGACTTGGTGATACGAACTTCGGCAATAGTGCCCTCAGGAGACACCACGGCTTCAATCCAGACAGAACCCTGCACCTTAGCTCGCATAGCATCCGCCGTATATTTAGGTTTAACTTGTTGGATAGGTTGTGGCAGAACAATACCAGCACCTGGGCGATAGACCCCTCCACCCGCTCCTCCACCCTCGCCTGGACCAAGTCCAGACCCATCACCAGGACCAATACCTGAACCTTCTCCAGTTCCCCCTCCTCCACCTGAACCTATTCCTTGGGAAATGGAAACGGCCTTAGCGACTGGAAGACCTTCAAACACACCTGGAAGAGTCTGACTCGATGAAGCTAGCGTCCTAGCTGGAATATTTAATTCCGGCTGAGGTTCTGGTTCATCCTCACGCTCCTCTTCAGGATTTTCTAGATCCGCAGGTTGACTGACTGGCACTGAGGTCTCATCCGGCCCTTCCAGTTCAACCTGTCTAGGTGGCTCTGGCAACTCATTTCCACCACCACCACCACCACCACCGGGTCCAGCCATAGGCACCCAGACTATGTCGAAGTGTCTTAAGTCTGGTAAAAGAGGAGTCACACGATTACGGGCTAAATATCCCGCAATAAAGAGACCAACCAGATAGATTGAAATGTGACTTACGACCGACACCACCAGCGCACCATTAATTCTCTTACTTGTCCTTTCTGCAGCGAACAAGCTGTCGACCTTTGGCCCGTCATCAGACCTAATAGACAACTCACTCGAAGTTCTACAAAAAAGGTCTCTGTCGAGAATGGTCGATAGTATGAAGCCGACGCGGCTCAGAAAACTCAATATCCTTTTACGATAAGGTTCGACCTGTGATTTCCAGGACACCACGACAATTACCTCGACTTGGAATCCGGCAGGCGCTTAACTTACCAGGAGGCGCACTTCCTCGCCTATATCGCACAAGGCTAATGCCATTAATTTCTATCTAGTAAGACGACGAACTCTTCTGATTAGTCGTTTTACTCAGCGTTTTATACACGGCCCGCCCAAGCTCCGATAGACGCATTACCACCACCATAGGCGTGAAGGACACTCAAAGCATCCGCAGCTCGTGACTCACTTTGAATCGCAATAAGAACACCGCCACGACCTATCAAACTCTCAAATATGAAGCCATCATGGACTTGGAATCCAACTTTACGCATCGTCGCAGCCAGCCCATCGCTACCAAAATCATGTTCGCCACCCTGTTGTAAAGCTGTATTAAGAGCGCCGAATGTCCGTACAACTCCCACGTTCTTAACATCCAGTGTTTCACCAGAGTCCCCAAACGTTTCTTCGACAAGTGCATTCACCTCAGGTGATTCAACTGCCATAAGACTAAGCTCTGCAATAGTAAAATCATGACTAACGAGTGCGGAAAGACCCCGTCCCGCTGACCCAACATCTTGAAAAACACCAACCGTGTATTGACCCATCTCTATTGCTTCCATTAATCGATATAACCTTTAGCTATATCCCACTACAGCGCACTGTCTATTATTCATCCAACGAAAAATTTATAACAGGACACCTAGTAAGTTTCCTATATGCAGTGTACAAGTTTCATATAGGCTTTTGCAAAGTGCAGCCCCGCATCGCTAATCCGTACGACATCTTGATTAATGTTAATATGCACGACATGAGGGAGAGTCATTATGAATATTGGCATATTGGAAATACTGGTTATTCTGCTGATTATTGTCTTTATTTTAGGCGGCAATAGGCTTCCTGAACTTGGACGAGGTTTAGGACGCGGCATTCGAAATTTCAAAGAAGCAAATCGGGGAACCGAGCAAAGCAAACGGGAAACTAAATAGCACCTTAGATTACGATTCGAAAATCTCCAACACGCCGTGTGATCCTCTCTCGATCAAGGTATCCAAGAAGTGGTATTGCGAACTTTCTGGTAATCTCGTAACGTTCTTTAAATGTTGTAACATCCAACTTAATTTCATCTTGTAGATTATCACTCCTCCCTTGTTTAAGAGCTTTCACTTCCTTCTTCAATCGTTCTAAATTCAATGCATGAAACAGAAGGGTTTCGACTTTAATGAGCACCTTCTTCCGAACCATTAAATCCGTAATGCGGTCAGTTGCCTCCTCGTCTAATTTCGTTATTGAATGAAGCGACCCGCGGTCTGGTGGTTTCAATCCAGCCTTGAAATATGTCTGTTCAATCGCTGACTGTGCTTCTGACTCATCAGATGAAAGTGAGACACGATGACCAGTAAGTGCCAGGCGATCCTTAGCAGTTATTAATCCGCCTTCCACTAATTCACTCAACAATAGATCAAAGAGTGGAAGCTTTCTTCTCCCAAACAAGCGTTCACGGGCTTCTTCGCGAGGCAACCCTTCGGATAGTGGTTCTAATAAATGAAATTCCTTTAGTATCTCTAACAGTATTTGTTTGACGTCTTTTAGAACTACAGTCGACACCACAGCTTCTGCTACACGCACAGCGTGCCCAAAAGAGACCAGTTCAAGCATTACTGCTTCAACATTATCTGGCGATATCCCAGCACGACTCACCAATGTTTTAGCATTAAGTCCAACAACGCCCTGTTCTTCAAGCATTACTAAAATAGCTTCGTCTAATTGTATTTTTTTTGCGTTATCTTGATAGGACGGATCCAGTCGCTGAAAACGTTTCCAAGCTGACTCTGTTCTTACTGCACTTCGAGGCACTTGTGGATCCAGAACCATCCCACCGGCAATAGTAACTGAAGGTGAGTAGGCCCGCAGAATGAACCGATCGCCTCGAGTCAACACCGTAGGCGCTTCGAGATTTAAACGGACGTACGCACGTGCTCCTGGCATGACCTGCGCCATAGATTTACTAGCTCGTTTCGCATCATTAGTAAATGTATCAATTCTTGAACTAGAACCTACAACCGTTACGCGACCAAGCGTTTCAGACGTTCCATGATGAAAACGAATTCGTGTGCCCTGTCGTAGAGGCTTCGCACTTGGTAATAACTCCAAGACCGCATCGATACGATGTGTCAAATCGAAACAACTTGGCTGCGTCAACGCATCTCCTCGGGTTACATCACTAAGGTCAAGCCCTCCCAAGTTAAGTGCGACCCGCTGGCCTGCCTTCACTAGGGTTTCCTTTTCACCGTGAACTTGTATTCCACGCACTTTTATCTTGCGATCAGATGGTAGCAACTCGAGATCGGTTTCCATTGAGATCTCACCACTTACCAATGTGCCCGTAACAACGGTTCCAAAACCTTTAACAGAAAATACACGGTCAATCGGTAATCGCACAGCTGTTCCAGTTGTAGTGCTCGATACTTTGGCAGTTAAGTCTCCTAAGGCAGAACACAGTTCCGGTATACCCAAACCGGTATGGGCCGAAACAGGAACAATTGATGCCTCAGACAAAAATGATCCAGCAACTAGTTCACGAACCTCGAGACGAGCAAGCTCAATCATTTCTTCATCAACCAAATCACATTTTGTAAGCGCAATAACTCCAGCTTCAACATGAAGAAGTTTGCATATATCAAAATGCTCTCTAGTCTGCGGCATAACAGATTCGTCAGCTGCCACAACTAATAAGACAGCATGTATCCCACTAACACCAGCGAGCATGTTCTTCACAAAGCGTTCATGACCAGGGACATCGACGAAGGAAAGCACTGTTTCATGATCCTGACGGTAATGGGCAAAACCAAGATCGATCGTAATCCCACGTTCCTGTTCCTCTTTTAGGCGATCTGGGTCAATGCCGGTTACCGCTCGAACCAAGGCGCTTTTTCCATGATCTATGTGACCCGCCGTACCAATAACAAGCGTCCTCATCAAGTCGAAGCTCCAGAATCGGCAAACCGTCAGCGAGGTCTGCGTTTACCTGCCACTCGATTACGCGAAACGCGCTTCTGCTTAGAATTCTTAGATGTTAGCGCGCGACGACGACTTCTTGTATCACGCTGATGAGAAACAGAAGCTTTTAGAATATCCACTAAACCCAAATCCACCTGCCGTCGCTCAAGATCCACTCGTATGACTTGCACTCGAACAGAAGCGCCGAGTCGATAGGATTTTCTTGTCTTTTCTCCTTGGAGTAGGTGTTCTTTATCAACAAAACGATAATAATCGTCGGCCATACTCGATATATGTACGAAACCTTCAACAAAATGCTCAATAAGTTCAACGAATAAACCGAAAGCCGTCACACCAATTACATAGCCGTCATACTCGTCACCGACTTTATCCGCCATAAAACGGACTTTCTTCCACTGCAATAACTCTCGCTCTGCCTCTTCAGCACGCGTATCACGTTGAGATACCTGCTTAGCTATTTCAGATAGCTCCTCGAAATTCTTCTCGCGGATCGACTTATTTACCTCTTGATGTCGACTTCGACGTAATACACGGTGAACGACGAGGTCTGAATATCGGCGAATCGGTGAAGTAAAATGTGTATAGTGTTCTGCCGCAAGCCCAAAATGACCAAGACTCTGAACGTCGTACCTCGCCTTCTGCATGGTGCGAAGCATCAAAAACACAATGGGCTTTTCTTCAGAGGTTCCTTTCACTCGATCAACTAATTGTTGAAAATGTTTAGGGCGTGTTCCACCTCTAGACACCAAGGTATGCCCTAACGTTGAAATAAACTCTTTGAATTGTCCAACTTTCAAGGGATCGGGGGATTCATGAACGCGGTAAAGTGTGTCTATTTGATTACTATTCAGATGGTCCGCCACAGTCTCATTAGCAAGAAGCATGAACTCTTCGATGATTTTTTGGGCAACGTTCCTCTCACTTGCTGTAATCGCCTCTATAAGCCCGGCTTCATCAAGAACAAGCTCTGCCTCCCTCACATCAAAATCGATTGAACCACGAAGACGTCGCCGTCGTTGAAGTATATGAAACAACTCATGCATTAACTGAATCGGCGGAATTAGGTCGCTATGCCGATCTCGCTCGACCGACTCTGTGTCAGTTAAGATGCAACTTACTTCGTGATAAGTCATTCGAGCAGAACTGTTAATAATGCCGTCGTGTATCTCGTAGTTCACAACTTGACCTTGCGGATCAATTTCCATCAAGCATGACTGAACAAGCCGATCGACTTTTGGATTCAGACTACACAGTCCAGTTGCAAGTGCTTCAGGAAACATGTGCACGGCTCGCTCAGGAAAGTAAACCGATGTTCCTCTAGCGTAAGCTTCACGGTCGAGAGCACTACCAGGTTGAACATAATGCGCTACGTCCGCTATATGCACACCCAGTAAATAATTTCCGTTAGGCTGACGTTCAATCGTTATCGCATCGTCAAAATCTCTCGCATGGTCGCCGTCGATCGTTACCGTTGTCACATTTCGAAAATCTGTACGCCCACGTCGATCAGCAGCACTGATTGATTGTCCGAAACGCTGCGCTTCCCGGAGAGCTTCTTTGCTATGAAGATCTGGAATTCCATACTTATGAAGAATAATCTCAACATCAACACCACTTGTATTAAGCTCGCCTAGAACTTCAGTTATTCGACCTACCGGATTCCGAGTCGTAGTTGGCCAGCTCGTCAACTCAACCACAACCATCTCACCAACCTTCGCATTTGCTCGCTCAGTGGCTGGAATATGAACGTCCATGATGATCCGCTTATCGAATGGGACGACAAAATTGAGGCCAGATTCGTCAATGTCGTAACGTCCCACTAACTTTTGGGCTCGACGTTCAAGTATTTTGACAATTCGACCTTCTAGGCGATCACCACCACGTTCACGCTCTACACGAGCCACCACATGGTCACCATGCATTGCTTGGTTGAGATTGACACCGGATATATAAATATCTGCGATGTCTGAATGCTTTTCATCAGGAACAACAAAACCAAATCCCCTGGGATTGGTGTGTACGCGACCGACAATCAGATTCATCTTGTTTGGTAGTCCATAGCGATTTCCACGAATCTTCACCAGCGCGCCAGAAGCGACCAAGGCTCTTATCCGTCGACGAAATCTGTGTTGATCCTCATCCGCTATAGAAAGGGCTTTTTGAAGTTCTCGGATCGTCGCAGGATGATCGACTTCTTTTCGAATCCGATTTAGCGCTTCTTCAGTTGTGATCATAAAATCTTAAAATTGCGTGTAAAACACATTTTGCTTAACCATACCGGCATCAGTGACATTTTAATCCACGCCATTTATTGGACGCAGCTTGTCACTACGATGCTTAACGTTGAACTATTCTCGCTTCTGGAATTCAGTGGGCCTGTCGAGAATCGGACTGAGCCGAAAGTCGTGTAACCAAATCGATTTGATGAAGCAGACGACTCACGACTTCGTCGGCGTCATCCTTGCAACAAAGCTGCTCCAATCGAGTAAGGATGTGTGTCAAAGCCGCTTCCGCTTCTATTATTACCTTAGCGGAATAATATTCTCGGTTTTGCTGTAGACAGCGCTGATGTTTAATAAACTCTTCTCGGTAAAAATCTGTCAAGGCCGAAGTCGCACTAGGAGCCTGAGTGTGCGGAGTAGCTAAGACGTTGGACATGCCGTTCCTCATCATGTTCGGCACTATCTCGTCAGTCTAAGATCGAGAACTCTCCATGTCAACGAGCATTAACATTTTTTTAGGTAACATTCTCCATATTCTCAATTGTTTCTCGGAGCAGCTTGTTAGCCAGCTTCGGATTAGCCTTGCCCTTCGTGACAAACATCACCTTTCCGACCAGAAAACTTAGAGCACTAGTCTTTCCAGCGCGATACTGTTCAACCACCTTCCCATGATGAGACACGATATCAACAACGACAACCTTAAGATCAGCTTCATTGTCGATTTGTGATAAGCCAGCAGTCTCAACAATCTGTTCAGCTGATTGCCCAGTGTCGTACATCGTATCGAATACCTCCTTTGCAATTTTCATACTTATCGTACCTCGGTCGACAAGCATGATGACTTCAGCCAAAGCTTCAGGAGATACTTTGTCTTCAATCTTCTTAACATCTTCTATTCCGCAATCGTTCATTTTTCGATTAATTTCGCCCAAGGTCCAATTTATAGATCCCCTGGAATTTTCGGTTCGCTCGGCTAGTTGTTCAAAGTATCTATCAAGTCCAGGACGAACCCGAGTCAATTGCATCGCTTGATCTCGCGTGAGACCATACTGACTCACAAGATGTCCTCGCTTCACCTCTGGTAATTCTGGTAAAGACTCTCCGATTTCCTTAATCCATTTTTCAGTTACCTTCAGAGGCGGTAAGTCTGGCTCAGAAAAATACCGGTAATCATGAGCTTCTTCCTTGCTGCGCATCAAAAACGTCTGACCCCGATCAGCATCCCATAATCGGGTTTCCTGAATCACCGGTCGACCTTCCTTAAGTTCAGTAATCTGTCGATCGATCTCAAATTTAATTGCTCGTTCGACAAACCGAAAAGAGTTAAGATTTTTGACCTCTGTTTTCACACCAAGAGCAGCTTGCCCAACTGGCCGTACTGACACGTTCGCGTCACAACGTATACTGCCCTCTTCCATATTTCCGTCGTTCACTCCGATCGCAACGAGAATTTCACGCAACGCGCTAAAAAATTCATACGCCTGCCGAGCGGAACGCAAATCAGGCTCTGTCACAATTTCAATGAGGGGTACGCCACTTCGGTTCAGGTCGATATAACTTTTTCGGCCAGAATCAGAAAACCCAGAATGTAAAGACTTTCCGGCATCTTCTTCAAGGTGAATTCTAGTAATACCAATTCGCTGGTTATTTTGTGGGTCGATCAAATTACCGTTCGCTGCAAGAGGCAACGCATACTGCGAAATCTGATAACCCTTCGGAAGATCTGGATAGAAGTAGTTCTTTCTAGCAAATACTGATGTTTTGAGGATGTCGCATTCAAGTGCCAAGGCGGCCTTAATTGCATATTCAACAGCAGTTCGATTTAAGACTGGTAAAGCACCTGGTAGACCAAGGCAAACCGGACAACCTTGAGTGTTAGCCGCAGCACCAAACTTCGTGCTACATCCACAGAAAATTTTTGTATGGGTTAATAGTTGCGAGTGAATTTCAAGACCGATGACCGGTTCGAATTCCATTGGAAACATACCACCACAAATGACCAACCGAAACAGTCAGCGCCTCAACCGTGTGGTCCAGCCTCGACTACCACTTTCTCAGTTGATGACTCAAACTTCTTAAAATTTTCCATAAACATGCCTGTCAGCCTCTTCGCTTGAATATCGTAATCAAGCTCACTACTCCATGTCGATCTCGGCATTAACACATCGACTGGAACTTCTGGACAGGTTGTCGGCACGGCTACTCCAAAAACTGGATCTGTTCGATATGTCACTTGGTCCAGTGCTCCAGACAACACGGCCCGTACCATAGCCCTAGTATACGTAATAGAAATCCGTTGTCCCTTTCCGTATGGCCCACCAGTCCAACCTGTATTGATCAACCATACGCGCACATCATGCTTGGCGACTCGCTCGCCGAGTAATTTAGCGTAAACTGAAGGGTCCCAAACCATGAACGGCTCTCCAAAACAGGTGCTAAACGTCGTTACTGGTTCGGTCACACCCTGCTCAGTGCCAGCCACTTTAGCCGTATACCCTGACAAGAAATGATACATTGCGGCGTGAGGTGTCAGCCGCGATACTGGGGGTAAGACTCCGAAAGCATCCGCGGTAAGCATGAAAATATTGCGTGGGTGGCCAGCCTGACCCGAAGAAAGACAACCGTCGATGAACGAGAGAGGATACGCTGCTCTAGTGTTTTCCGTCAGTGAATCGTCATCGAGATCTAACAGTCTTGTCCTCCGATCAATCGGAACATTTTCAATCACCGTGCCAAACTTCGTCGTCGTAGCATAAATTTGTGGCTCAGCAATCTTAGACAACCTTATTAACTTAGCGTAACATCCACCCTCAATATTAAAGATGCCTCGTCCAGACCATCCATGTTCATCATCACCGATTAAGCGACGTTCAACGTCGCTTGATAAGGACGTCTTGCCAGTCCCCGATAATCCAAAGAATAAAGCCGCATCGCCATCAACACCAAGATTTGACGAACAGTGCATCGACAAGACATTGTTCAATGGCAACAAGTAATTCATAACGGTAAAAATTGATTTCTTAATTTCACCGGCATAATGAGTACCGCCGATCAAAATTAGACCTTTCTTAAAATTTACCGCAATTACAGTTTCTGAATTCGTGCCATGATGAGCCGGGTTTGCTCTAAAGCTCGGAGCATGAATGACTGTGAAAGCCGGTTCTGTGGTTACAACTTCACTATCGCCCCGTTTTGAGATGAATAGATGCTTCGCAAACAGGTTATGCCATGCTGTCTCCGTTATTATTCGAATTGAAACACACTGGTCTGGATCTGCACCTGCTATACAGTCACGAACGAATAGCTCTCGCCCCCTAAGATAAGAGGAAATGTCAGCATGAAGTGTTTCAAATTTTTCTTCATCCATGGGACGATTGATTTCGCCCCAAGAGACATGTTCACCGCTCGATGATTCATTTACGATGAATTTGTCGTTGGCTGAGCGACCTGTGTGTGGCACCGTCCGAAAGACTACAGGACCATTCGCTGACAGGATGCCTTCGTTCCGACGAATCAGATGTTCAACGAGTTCTGCTGTTCCAAGATTCCAAAACACTTGTCCTGGTTCGAGAATACCGTAGGATGCGAGTAGTTGTTTTGGTTGGGTATCGGTGACCACTTCTCTCCCTTAGACTATCTCTAGAAAATCAATGCACGCACTCCATTCCTTGGTGCATATAATCCGATATTCTGATCGTAGCTGGGTGAACTCAAACAAGTCAATATAATGCGCCAAAGTTTAAATCTAACCCTAATAGGTTACTGGGCCGATAACCCAACAAAGACTGTCTAACTATGACTAGCAAGTCACTTCGACTAGATCTTTATCGAAATACCTTCCCTGTCTGGAAATTGATCGCATTGCTGTTGCTTTCCATGATGTTGACCAAGTGTGCCTCGTCGCCATCAACGACCAAACAGCCAATAGCAACCCCTGAAGAAGTGCGACCTTCTCTCACACTTAAGGTTGAGTATGAAAATGCTGGGAATCAAGAAATCCTAGATATTCCACTTGAGGAATATGTAATCGGTTCTGTACTGTCTGAAGTTGCTCTCGGACTGATAGCTCCTTCATCCAGGACTTACGTTGCGCGATTACAAGCTGTACTAGCTCGTACATATGCAGTTGTAAATAGAGGGCGACACTATGACGAAGGATTTGACCTTTGTTCAAATACTCACTGTCAACTCTATAAGCCACTCTCAGTCTTTTCAGATGACTTGCTACGGGTTGCAAAAGTAGCTTCGTTGGAGACAGAGGGTTTGATCATCGTTTATAACAACCGGCCAATTCAAGCCCTCTTTCACTCAGACTGCGGAGGGCACACCAGTTCAGCTGGATTAGTCTGGGGTGGGCCAACACCTCCTTACCTCCATGCTGTCGAAGATTCTTTAGATATAGTTGGCACTCATACAAGTTGGACTTTTTCTATTTCACCTGAAAAACTTTTGGCCGCCCTTAATCAAGACAAGCGTACCTACGTGGGAGAACGACTTAATCGCATTGAAATTATGGAGCGTGATATTTCAGGTCGGGCCGTCCGTATCGTACTAGACGGCGATCGTGCACCAATGGTCCGAGGCGAAGAACTGCGTGCTGTCTTAACTCGCCATTTCGGCCCCCGAACCATTAGAAGCACACGTTTCGACGTACGTTATGACTCGGATCTGTTTGTTTTCTCAGGCACAGGCTTCGGGCATGGTGTTGGATTGTGCCAAAGAGGTGCCTTTGCTCGTATTCAGGCTGGACAATCGTTTAGAGAAATAATCCAGCACTACTACTCTAATGTCACTTTGCAACACCTTAACCATCACCTTATGACTCTGTTCGATGGCACTTCATTACGGTACCTCCCTCAACCTCGAAACGAGCCAATACGATATACTTACTAAAGCTAGCGTCGACCGCGGTAAACAAATTCTGAAGCGGAGCGTATACCAATTATGAGTGGTGGGACATCGGTTTCGTCATCCGGTGTAGGGGCAGCTCTCGACGTTTCTGCAGTCGCCGAGATTAAGTCACTATTGCTCAGAGGTGCGAAAGAGCGCGCAAGAGAACAATACGAAGGATTAGTGGCGCGTCATCAGCACCAAATCTCACGCATCGCGTTTCGCTATCTCAAGAACGAAGCGGATGTCGATGAGGCTGTACAAGACACCTTCGTGAAGGCGTTTCTTCATTTACCCTCTCACCAGGAGAAAGTCCCTTTTATAGCTTGGTTGATACGCATTGCAATCAATACTTGTCTCGATCAACTAAAAGCAAAGTCACGGCGTAACCGATGGATGCTGCCATTAATCGATTCGAACGGTAATGAACGAACTGGCGTTGCAAAACAAGTAACACGAAACCAGAATCCCGAAGAAGAGTTGCTCTCCAAAGAACAACGAACTCGGCTAAACACAATCATTCAACGATTGCCAGAGCGGCAACAGGCGGTATTAATGCTCAGTGTCTTTGAAGGCGAGACGACTCAGGAAATCAGCGCAATCATGGGGGTTAGTGAAGCCACAGTCCGGGTGCATCAATTCCGAGCGATTCGGCGACTACAAAAGTGGATTAGTCGTGAACACTGGTAAGTTAACAGGAAATTGTCTAGATTATAGTGGAGGCACAGAATGTGGTTTAAGAATCGTCAACACCTAAGCGACACAACACTGACACAGGCTTACCTCGAAAACTGTAACGGAAACACTGTGTCACAATCGACCACTGATCACTTGATAAACTGTGAAGATTGTGCAAAGAAATACGCTAGGCTGACAACTCTTGTGCACTCCATCAAACTAGCGGAAGAGCCAGATCTCCTTGCCAGCATCTCATCAGAACGTCTAAGTCGGCAGCGACGACGAATCATGCATCGCATCGGAATTATGGTAGGTTCAGAATTACCCGCGAGCATTTTAAGATTTCCAACATTCTTTACTCAAACAACCGAACCACGAGTTAACAACCACCGATGGCTAGCAGCGTCAATGGTAGCCGGCGGATTATTCCTTGGTGTTATTGGCGGACAACTATTCGATCTTGCGCAAATATCAAATCTACGTTCTATCCCTTTCGTGCAGAATATAACTAAAAACATTCTTATTGTTGAGCCTGATCAAGCTAGCCAGACCAATAATCCCTACGATCAAATTGACATAATGACGTTCAGTGAAATCGAGGTTGCGCTCGAAGCATCAAGTGCGACGGAATTGTATACGCTCGATATCATGACACCACGTGTCTACGAGGTTGCAATTAACGCGCAGTGACTCATAAGTCGTGACTGCCTCGGCTACCACAACTTACGAGAGTAAATCGTCGAGCCTTCAACACTAAGTGAGATTCTGACTAGTGCCAGCCGTTATTTTCCGCAAAGGATTAAATCTTAAGGACGCAGTGTCTGGTGCGCTTTCAGAAGACTACCATAGCGCACTCGTTGACGAGATGATTAAGACGGAATTTCGTCGTGTCACTGGTCGCTTAACGATTCATCTTGCACGAGAATTCGGTTTTTGCTACGGAGTAGACCGAGCGGTTGATTACGCCTACCAAACGCGAGCACGTTTTCCTGAGCGTACTGTGTATTTAACAGGAGAAATTATTCATAACCCACATGTGAACCACAAACTACGTAGTGCAGGAATCCGATTCCTTAGTGATCCAGAAACCAAAGATGAGGAATTAGGTCCAGCCTCAGTCATCATCTTGCCTGCATTCGGCGTTCGAGTCGAAGACCTTCTCATTTATGATCGTCTTGGCTGCACAATCGTGGATACAACTTGTGGATCAGTTCTTAACGTATGGAAAAACGTCACTCAATATGCACAACATGCCTTTACAGCATTGATTCATGGCAAAGTGCATCATGAGGAAACTCAGGCGACAGCTTCACAAGCATTAAGGTATCCAGGAGGTCGCTATTTAATTGTGTTAGATCGAAAAGAAGCGAGTGTTGTGTGTGACTATATAAGACACGGCGGAGATAATCACGAGTTCATGACGCGTTTTCACCATGCGGCCTCACCTAATTTCGATCCAACAAAAGATCTCCAACGTATAGGTCTCGCCAACCAAACGACTATGTTGATGACCGAATCACTTGCTATAGGTGAACTACTGAGAGAAGCCATGAGCGATCGTTATGGCAAAGAGATGCTGGCCGCTCACTATCGAGCATTCGACACCATTTGTAGTGCGACTCAAGATAGACAGGACGCGGTTAACGAGCTTCTAACCGATCGACAGCTTGACCTCATGCTTGTTGTAGGTGGGTACAACAGTAGTAATACACGAAATCTAGCTAGAATTTGTGATAAACAACTGCCGACTTTTCATATTGCCGATGCAGACGAGCTGGTTTCACGAACTACTATTCGGCACCGCCCCATCACGGCATCTTTAGAATCATCGGAGCCGATGACTGGAAGCGACTGGTTACCAAGCCAAGGACCGCTTTCTGTGGGCTTGACGGCTGGCGCCTCAACTCCGAACAATATCGTGGGTCAGGTTGTTGATCGGCTAGAGCGATTTACAGCAGAACCTGTAAGAACATAATTTCGTCAAAAAGCCGTGTAAACGGCTTAGTTGTGGGTGTCGTGGTCCATATATATGCTGTTTAAAACATCTTTTCTAAACAGGCATCTTTTTTTGCAGCGGTTGATTCCGCTGTGTGTAGTGCTCTGTTTTTGTGCTAATTCGCTTGATGGAGCTCAATCCCGAAACGGGACCCGAGAGTGGTGGAAGTCAGAGGAAATTCGACAGGAATTAGAACTCAGTGATGAAGCGGTAGCAAGTATCGACGCGATCTTCCAGACAACAATGCCTGAATTACGAGCGGCCTACAGGCTACTCCGCAAGCATCAAGAACAATTCGACCAATTACTTGAACAGGTTGATGCGACCGAGGAGGAAGTGCTCCACGAAGTCGATCACCTTGAAACCGCACGTGCCGAGGCAAATAAGGCAAGGGCTATGATGCTGTTTAGAATGCGCCGCGTTTTTACTCCCGATCAGCGCAACAAGCTGGATAAGATACGTGAACGTCGGCAAAATGAACGGCGAACTCGAGAGCCAAACGACTCTCAGCGTCGTCGCTAACCACAAAAGTCAGGCGGACTAGGTCACCATGCTCTTCCTATCCATACCATGGCCAAGAACTTGGGCAGCATCTTAAATGCCACCACGTTGGCCGCCCCCTTTGTATAAGTTTTATCGGGCTCCTATCAGATGGAGGCGTGTTACATGAAGAAAACCCTGTCAATAATTCTAGTGCTAGGTCTCATGCTGAGTGCTGGAGCCTACTCCTATCTCCAAAAGCCAGACATCGAACCTGTTTTTTCCTTTGTGACACTCTCACAGGGAGATATTGTCGACAGTGTGGGCGCAACAGGTACTCTCCAAGCCGTGACAACCGTGCAAGTCGGCAGTCAGGTCTCTGGAAAAATTCAAGCGTTGTCTGCAGATTTCAACTCAATTGTCCGGCAGGGCGACATCATAGCAAGACTCGATCCATCCTTGTTTGAAACTCAGATTGAGCAAAACCGTGCCAATCTTATACGAGCGGAAGCGGACGCGGAACGATTGATAGTAAGCGTCGAGGATGCAAAAAAACAAGTCGCCAGAGCGGAAGGATTGGCGCAACAGAAACTTATCCCTGAAACTGAACTTGACGCAGCGCTGCTAGCCGTACTGACAACTGAAGCGCAGCTTCGATCAGCCCAAGCCCAAATAACACAAGCTGCCGCCTCATTAAATCAGGCGCAAGTGAACCTGGACCACACAATTATCACCGCCCCGATCGACGGTATTGTGATTTCTAGAACCGTGGACGTCGGCCAAACGGTCGCAGCCAGCATGCAAGCCCCAATTTTATTTCTCCTGGCTGCCGACTTAACCAAAATGAAAGTGGACGCCAATATCGATGAATCAGATGTTGGACGCATTCGGCCTGGACAAGTTGTCACATTTCGAGTCGATGCCTACCCAAACCAAGAATTTGAAGGCGTGGTATCCCAGATACGCCTGGAACCGATAGTCTTGGAAAACGTCGTGACATACACGACAGTGATTGATGTGCCCAATGCAGATCTCAAGCTAAAACCAGGTATGACGGCCACTGTAACACTAGAAATTGCTCGACAAAACAATGTAGTCCGTATCCCAAATGCGGCGCTCAGATTTAGAGCGACTGCGGATATGTTTACAAGTTTAGGGTTGCCAATCCCTGACCAACTGCGACGTGGCCGTGTCCCATCATCTCCCACGCCTAGTGCGAACAGCACTAGCGAGTCTGATTCATTGTCGTCAAACGAGACTAATGCAAGCAGCAGCGAATCCGATGGTCCTGGTGAGCAGCCAAATCCAGACCAACGACAACGAATGATGGAGCGTCTGCAGAATTTATCACCAGAGGCACGAGAATCAGCCATAGCCAGATTTCGAGAAGGCCGGGGTGCAAGACAAGATCAGAGTCAATCAGGAAGACCAAATGCACGCCGCCAGCCAACTCAAGAACCCACAGCATCGTTACCGGCAACAGAGCGTGGCGCCCAAACTATCGACGCCTTATTTGGCCCACTGCCGTCAGTAGAATCCACCGGGCAGGTCTGGCTCTATGCTGCTGGTACCCTTAAAGGCACGAGACTGCGACTCGGCATCACGGACGGCGCCTTCACGCAACTTCTCGAACCAGACATGCCGCCTGGAAGTGAATTAGTAACCAATATCATCACAGGCAATGAAGGACTGCCACGGCCAGCCGGTGGGCCAAGTTCGCCGTTAATCCCACAGCGCCGTGGGTTTTTCAGATAGACGGCGACTAACCATGCCAGCTATCTCTACAGATACGTTGACCAAGACCTATGATCTTGGCGAGATTAAGGTACGGGCACTCCGAGGCGTGTCTATCAACGTCGAGGCTGGTGAATTTGTTTCAGTCATAGGTCCTTCTGGTTCTGGTAAATCAACATTTATGCACATCGTTGGATGCTTAGATCGACCAACCAAAGGTCAATATTTTCTCGATAATCAAGATGTCTCAAAATTATCGCGTAACGACTTAGCTGAGATCCGTAACAAGAAAATTGGTTTTGTATTTCAAGGCTTCAATCTCCTAGCACGGACTTCAGCACTGGATAACGTTGCCCTTCCGTTACTCTATAATCGGAATGGCATGAAATCATCGGAACGGGACGAACGAGCAACGCAGGCACTGGAAATCGTCGGGCTTTCAGATCGTGCGCACCATCATCCAAATCAACTATCCGGCGGACAACAGCAACGCGTGGCGATTGCACGAGCGTTAATCACCAATCCATCACTAGTGCTTGCTGACGAACCAACCGGCAATCTGGATTCACGCACGAGCATTGAAGTAATGGACATTCTTCAACGCCTCAATAAGGAACGAAACATCACGATCTTACTGATTACACACGAACGTGAGATCGCTGAATATGGCACTCGAATTATTGGCTTCCGTGATGGACGAATCCTTTCGGATTATCCGACACCTGTGAGAAGATTGGCTCATGATGAACTTGCGAAACTACCCACAGATGTCGATCTCGAGTCAAGCGATGGCGACGAGTTAGAAACTTCGATACCGGTGAATGGAGGGGATTGAGATGTCGTTCTTAATGATACTTCGAGTCGCGATTAAGGCACTTGGCCGTAATAAGCTGCGGACTGGCTTAACCATGCTCGGCATGATCATTGGAGTGGCAGCCGTCATCACAATGGTAGCACTTGGTACAGGAGCACAATCCTCGATTGAAGAGCAGATAAAATCCGCCGGTACCAATATGGTGACCATCTCGGCCGGCAGCTTCACTTCGAGCGGGGTTCGACACGGCTGGAATTCGGCAACCACCCTGACACAAGGAGACGCACGAGCCATTCGCGAACAGGTAACTGGTGTTCAATATGTTGCAGCTGGGCTCAACCTACGAACCCAAGCCATTGCGGGTAGCCAAAATTGGTCCACTCGCGTCCAAGGTACAGACATTGAATACCCACTGATAAGATTTTGGCCAATGATGTACGGCACCTTTTTTAGTTCAACCGACGTCAACGCAGCTGCTAAAGTGGCGGTCCTCGGTTCCCTGACGAGTAATACCCTCTTCGGCGAAGGTGTCGATCCCGTAGGACAGATGATCCGTCTTAAGAACCTTCCATTCAAGGTCATTGGTGTGATGTCAGGCAAGGGGTCCGGGTCATGGGGCGAAGATCAGGATGATACGATTTTTGTACCCTACACAACTGTCCAGAAAAAAATGCGCGGTGTCACCTACGTTCAAAGCATTACTGTCTCTGCGGTATCTGCCAATGACACCTTAAGGGTCGCAGATGAGATCTCTGCCCTCTTACGTATACAACACAAGCTAATCCCAGGAGATGAGGATGATTTTCGAGTTCGTACCCTAGAAGAGATGGCCGATGTTCGAACAGAAACTACTCGCACCATGACAAGTCTCCTCGCCAGCATTGCAGGTGTCTCGCTGATTGTGGGTGGCATCGGCATCATGAACATCATGCTCGTATCGGTCACCGAGCGGACTCGAGAAATCGGCCTCAGAATGGCCGTCGGAGCCAAAGCTCCTGACGTGCTTTATCAGTTTCTAGTTGAAGCGCTAGTGTTGAGTCTCTTAGGAGGGTTGATCGGTGTATCACTGGGGTTTGGCGTAGCTCAAGCGATTACTCAGCTCTTTGATTGGCCGACGATGGTATCACTTGATGCCGTTGTAGTGGCGTTTGGTTTTGCTGCTCTCACTGGCGTATTTTTTGGATTCTATCCGGCACGCAAGGCTGCACAACTTGACCCGATTGAATCACTTCGGTTTGAGTAAATTTTGCTGTAGTTGTAGTCTTACCTACGTTTCTTAATCTTTGCTGTGCTAAGTAAGGTAGCCATCGAGAGTCCCGTGGTCGGATCGACCAAGTCCGGTGCAATTTCTGCAAGCGGATCTAGCACAAAGAGTCGATCACGAAAGCGAGGATGAGGAAGCTCAAGACCTGGTTGGGAAACAACCAGTGAACCAACTAAGATGAGATCAAGATCTAGCGTGCGCGGTGACCCAGGAAATGGTCTGGTCCGACCATATTGAGACTCGATCGCAAGCAATGCTTTAAGTAGTGTGTTCGGAGCATCATGGGACACACCTACAACCGCACCATTCAGAAACGTAGGTTGAGGCCGAACGCCTACAGGAAATGTCTCAATGAACTTCGAGACGACAAGATCACCCAAGAGCTGATCTAAACTATCTACCGCCCGATGCAGATAGCTAAGCCTATCCCCAAGATTACTGCCAAGCGCAATGGCTATCCGTCGCTGTTCGCTCATGCGCAACCCGTATGAACGCGAAACTTGTCAGTAAATCGATAGTCAGAACACACTCAGTCAGGTTGTGGCGTGTTCTGATTTTCCTTACAGGTGATACAAACGCGAGTCCAGGGAATCGCCTGTAGACGGGCTTTTGCTATGTCATCGCCGCAATCTCGACATACACCATAGGTATCCTGTTCAAGACGTCCCAGTGCTTCTTCAATTGCCTGAAGAATCTTTGCATCTGTCTGCTTTAATTTAAGCTTAATGTGAACCTCATTATTACCTGTTGCCTGATCTGCTAAATCACCCTGACGAGAATTGTTTTCCATTGTTGCCTGTAATGGATTCACTCCGCCCTCGGATAGAATTTCAGACCGCTTCTGCAATAAGGCACCCTTATACGTAGCTTTATCCATTCACACTCTCTAAGAAAACTAAGTCTAAAAAGTCAATAACACACCATTCTATCACGATGATTTGAGACAAAAACACACGTTAAAGGCAATTCTTAACGTCTTGTATGGTTATTCAGTCCGTAGTATCAACATCGGTTTTCGGTATAGGACATCTAAACTGGAGAGTACGCCAACAGCCCCAACAAGAAACGCTGTCGCCAGAATGCCGCCAATATTTTCAACATAAGTAAAACGCCATCCAATTTCAAAGACGAAACGGCTAAGCGCCCACGTCAATATGACCGCGCCACATGATCCAATTAGTCCTGCCAGTGCACCCAGCCCTAGATACTCAATGAGCAGCATAGTTGTAATAACTTTGGAATTCGCGCCGAGCATTCTAAAAATAGACGAATCGTAGAGTCGTTGAAACTTGGTCATAGCTACGGCTCCACAAAGAATCAAAACACCAATCAACACTGAAATGGCACCGACTGTGGAAACAGCGAGTGTCACAGTATCAAGCATCTTCTTAGCTACAATCATGACCTCTCGGACATCAATGATTGAAACGTTCGGATACATCTCAACAAGATTCCGCTGCATCTTAGCCCGCTGTTCCGTACTCACCGGACCTCGCATCGTTGCCATGTAAGAATGTGGCGCTTCGTTAAAGGTGTCAGGACGAAAGACGAACATAAATCCACCGCGCCGCGTATCGGACCATTCGACACTTCGGACACTAGAGACAGTTGCACGGACCGTTCGTCCAAGAACAGCAAAATCCATCAGGTCCCCAACGTCGATCTGAAAACGATCGCGAATGCTTTCTTCAATGGAGACCTCAGGAATTACGTCGTCGCTCCAGACTCGTCCAGCGACTAATTCTTCGTTCTTTTCAAAAGTGGCACGGTAGGTTACGACATACTCTCGTGCCAACGAACCCATCCCTCTAACATCCTCAACCCCTTCCAAATTAACTTGTTTTCCCGCTACACCCGTCACCCGAGCACGAAGCACTGGAACCAATTCTACGGAATCATTGTCGCCGTGGTCTGATAGGAAATCGCGTACACCGTCTGCTTGGTCATATTGGATGTCGATCAAATACATGTCGGGCGCATCGTCTCGAATTTCAAGTGCAAATTCTTCGAGTAGATTCGTCTGGAGAGTGCGAATGCCTATGAGAAAAAAACTGCCAAGGCCCACGGCCAGAATAATGGTTCTGGTCTGATTGCCTGGAGAAGCTAAACTCATTACAGCATGCCGAAGAGGAAACCATGACAGTCGACCGAGAGGTGCCACAGCCTTGATCAACACACTTGATGCAAAATGAAGACAGATCGCCAGTAATGCAAAACCGCCACTCACATAAAAACCAATTGTTAGCGACCCAGCCTGCCAACTAGCCACACCAATCAACGCAACGATCACAACTACCACGGCTGTCACACGCAGCCAGTCTACCAATTGTCGTTCATTGCTCGTTTCATAACGTAACAGCAATAAGGGACGCACGTGACGGACGTCAAGGAGAGGCACGACAGAAAACAACAAGGAAACCAGTACACCAATGCCAAAACCCTGCAACGTTGCTGACATTGTCAACTGATAGTCAATGGGAGCGTAGCCTGTGACCATGTCAGACGGTATAGCTTCGATTGCGGCCGCAGCAATCGCAACACCCAGCAAGCTACCACTGACCGCAAGAAGGATTACCTGAAGCAAATAGATCGTTAAGAGATCCTTGCTAGTCGCGCCAATACACTTAAGAATTGCGATGCTCTTAATTTTTTGCCTGACAAAGACTCGCGTCACGCTCCAGACGCCAATCCCACCAAGAATGACGATAATAAAGCCTATGAGACTAAGGTAGTTTTCAGCTCGTAAAAGATTTCTCGATACTCGGTTCTCACTGTTGTGATAAGACCGAACACGAATAAACGTCTCACTTAAATCCTCTTTGAGTTGATTCACCAGCGGCTCAATGCCTTCTTCGGAAATCTTTATAAGGGTTTCGTAATTTGCGCGGCTACCAAAGCTTAATAAGCCTGTCTCTTGTAGATCGTCATGGTCAACCAAAACGCGGGAGCCCAGACTAAACGCGCCCATACTATTACCAGGTTCGGTTAACATAACTCCCCGTATAGTAAAGGCACTATCTCCGATAAGAATCTTGTCACCAACCTCCACGTCAAGTTGAGTCAACAATTCTGGCCTAACCAGAGCACCCTGCCCTGCCAACAATTCGTGTGAATACAATTGGCCACCGGCAATTTGAATAACACCATAAAACGGAAACCCGGATTGAACCCCTCTCGCCTCAATCATCTTCGCGATAGCTTTGGTTGCATCAGCTGGACGCACCATGGTTGCAGTTTCAATTGATTCTGTACGAGCCAAAACATTCGCCTCTTCTAGACGTTTGGAAATTGTGACGCTTACATCGTCGGTCCAAGGATTTCTACTCCGTATAATCATGTCCGCGGCCAGGAGAGTACGCGCTTCAGACATTAGAGTTCCATGCGTACTTTGAATAATTGATCGCACGCCGACAATCGCACTAACACCCAGTGCTACACAGAGAAAAAAGAGTAGCAAGCGTCTCCATGAGGCTCGAATTTCACGCGAAACCATTCGTAGAACAAAGGAATTCATAGCATCTCTTTACGTTGGATATGTCCATCTTTCATAGCCAACGTGACGTGGCCGATTTCGGCAAGATTGGAGTCATGGGTCCCCAACACTATGGTGGTGCCACGACTCCGATTCACCTCCAGTAACAGTTCAATAATATGTCCTCCGTTTGCACTGTCGAGATTACCGGTAGGTTCATCCGCTAATACAATCGATGGCTCATTAGCCAGCGCCCGAGCAATCGCTATTCGCTGCTGTTCTCCACCGGAAAGTTGAGACGGATAGTGATGCCCTCGATTTACCAGGCCAACTTCTTCAAGAAGAGAATGTGCCTTAACGCGGGCATTGGACACACCAGATATTTCTAACGGAACTAGAATATTTTCCATTGCGGTAAGCGACGGAATCAAATGAAAGGACTGGAAAATAAATCCAATTTTCGAACCGCGTAACTGTGCCAGATTATCTTCATCGAGTGCGGTAATATCAATACCATCAATACAGATCTGTCCACTTGAAGGGGCATCCAGTCCTGCGATCAAGCCAAGCAACGTTGATTTACCACTCCCGGAAGGTCCAACAATTGCAACACGTTCACTAGCTGCAATACTGAGATCCACAGGATGCAGTATGGTTAAAGATGAGTCACCACTGCTCACCGTCTTTGATACACCCCGTAATTCAATCATCTCGCCGAATCCATCCTAAGCATCGGTTTGAGAGTGAGCCAAACCATCTCCGCAATCATTTGAGCACCTTTTGTATTTGGATGAATGCCATCCGCCTGATTTAATTCCACATTGCCTGCCACGCCTTCAAGTAAAAATGGTAACAGGGTAACGTCATACTCATCGGCCAAATCACGAAACACAACACGAAAATCATTGGCATAAAGCGACCCTAGATTTGGCGGAGCTTCCATACCGGTTAAGAGAACAAGAATATCCTTCGACTGCGCTTGCTCAATAATTGATGACAGATTCTCCTGCATCTGTACGATTGAAAGACCTCGTAAGCCATCATTTGCTCCCAACGCAATCACCAGTACATGAATGTCATCTACATGAATGTCACCATCAAGCACCCAGGACAGACGTCTGAGGCCGCCAGCCGTCGTATCACCGGACACACTCGCATTGTGCACCTTGTACCCATATCCTGCTGCGTCGATTAATTCCTGAATAATTGACGGATAAGCGTCGTGTGGAGTCAGCCCAAGACCAAACGTCACACTGTCACCCAGAAAGACGATAAGGGGACGCGTATCCTCATAATTGTTGTCCAACGGCACAGTCCTTTCAATATCCATTGTTCGATCATTTGAAGAGGACCGCTGTGAACCGTCTGGCGCCGCAGAATTGCACGCCAAAGAAGCGATGAACACGAGGAGGAGGAGCCTTAAACCGCTATGGTGTTCGACTGTGGGATTCTGGGCGCTGTTTACGTCACCTTGAATATACACAACACTCTATTATGCTATAGTCCGCTTCCTAATCGATTGTTTCTAGTCTACTAATCAGAACTGGTGATAATTTCTGGTTTAACAAATGCCCGCACCACTAGGCATGAAGGGATTTAGACCATGCGACGCGTATTCTTAACAATATACATGGTGATGTTAGCGTGGATTCCTCTATCTGCTGATGATCTACTTCATGAGCGAGTTCTGACACATAGAGAGCAAGCGCCTTTGATTCGATCGAGAATCCAAACGCGCTTCGACGTCATCTTGCCAAACCTCATGCGACAAGCAGGAATCGACATGTGGATTATTGTTTCACGTGAATATAATGATGACCCTGTCTTTCGTTCGATGGCTCCATTAACTACATACTCTTCGAGACGGCGCACAATTCTCGTCTTCTTCGATCGTGGCAATGAACTTGGAATTGAACGAATCTCAATCGGACGATTCGATTACGATGGCCTTTTCTCTCCGACCAACCACGAAAACGAGAACCAATGGACTGGCTTAGCAGACGCGGTGCGTCTGCGAAATCCAAAAGTGATCGGCGTCAATACCTCATCTGCATGGAACCACGCTGACGGATTGAGCGGACAACAGGAACGCGAACTCCTTAAAGCCTTGGGCCCGACCTACTCTGCTCGTGTGCGCTCGGCGGAAATGCTGGCGGTGGGCTGGCTTGAAACTAAGCTTCCGGAAGAAACCGAGCAATATCGACATGTCATGAACATTGCTCACGCAATTATTGCGGAGGCATTCTCTAATAAAGTGATTGTGCCGAATGTCACAACCACTGAGGATGTAGTCTGGTGGATGCGGCAACGCGTCGCAAACTTAGGCCTCGGACAATGGTTTCACCCATCGGTATCGATTCAACGAAGAGCTAATTCATCACCTGTATCTGATGAAGACAATGCATTGGTCATCCAGTACGGTGACCTTCTTCATTGTGACTTTGGGCTTATATACCTAGGGTTCTCTACAGATACCCAACACAATGCTTACGTTTTAAGGCCTCTTGAAACCATGCCACCGCAAGGTATCTTGGATGGACTAAAAGCCGGCAACAAACTCCAAGACATCACGATGCAGTACGCACAACTGGGGGTCTCTGGTAACGAAGCTCTACTTCAGGCGTTGGCGCATGCCAAAAGAGACAATCTAGTACCGTCAATCTATTGCCACGCGATCGGGTACCACGGCCATGCTGCCGGTCCGCCCATTGGGATGTGGGATCATCAGCAAGGTGTGCCAGTACGTGGAGATTACACTTTCCAATCGAATACTTGGCACTCGATCGAACTTAATGTCAGACATAGCGTTCCGGAATGGGATGGCCAACAAGTCAGATTCGCACTCGAGGAAGATGCAGCCCTGCTCGAAGATGGCTGGCGTTGGATCGCTGGACGACAAACTGAGCTATACCTTATTCACTAGATAACAATAGGTCGCGGCTAGACTTCCTTGACTCACTTAATAAATGGGCAAGACCGTAGAACACGTTAAGTTAAGCCACCAGCTTAAGTATGGAAAGAGCGAGCACCTTAGTCGCAGCGACAAGGTCATCGATACCACACCATTCGTCAGGTTGATGTGCCAAGTGAAGTGCACCAGGACCATATGCAATGCAGTCTGTGACTCCGCCAATATTGGTTACATGTTTATGATCATAAGTGCCTGGACTCGCTACAAGGGTCGCCTCACGCTCGAGCACTGACTGCACACCGTCTCGAACGGCCACAACCACTGGCGACATCTCAGGGGTCCGCATTGGCTGCACAATCAAACGATCCTGCAAGTCGTACCTGAAGTCAGGTGTCCTAATCGATAACCGTTTTAGGAGTTCTTTAACTTCGCCCCGAACATTTTCGAATTCTTCCTCGGGTAAAAAACGTCGATCGAAGATAACGGTGCATCGATCTGCAACACATGGAGTCTGCATCAATTGGTTCGCCTGGCCCCCTTCAATTGTGTTGGTGTTGATGGTGGCATATCGAGCCTGTGAGGGTATTACCGGCATGTCTGTTATACGTGTTGCTAATTCTGGAACAAGTTCTTCGCGAATGGCATTAAGCACCTTATTCATTTGATCAATGGCATTTATCCCAAGAAAAGGCATGCTCCCATGTGCCACGCGACCATAAGTTGTTATGTCAAACCAGTAAACACCGCGATGACCTACACAAACGCAGTCAACATTAAGAGGCTCAGGAATGATCACATAGTCAGTCTTATTTGACGAAATCAGGCCATTTTGAGCAAGCCAAGCTACGCCCGCCATACCACCGCTCTCCTCATCCACCGTGCCACTAACTTCAATCGTCCCTCGTAACTCAACTCCTGCACGACGGACAGCCTCTGCCGCGTAGATAGCGGCTGCGAGGCCAGCCTTCATATCCGCGCTACCACGGCCATACAGGCGACCATCCCGCACAATTCCCCCAAAGGGGTCAAGGGTCCAGCCGTAACCTGGTGGAACAACATCAAAATGTCCATTCAAATGCAGTAATGGTCGAGAAACATTGCCTACACGAGAACCGATGACATTGACGCGTGGGTGTGTGGGAGTGTGTTCAGGAAGCCCTTCCGCTGCAACGTAATTGACCGAAAACCCGAAAGATTTAAGGCGTTCGCCTATAGTGTGCGCGCAAACTTCGTACAGGGCTCCTGGTGGGTTAACAGTCGGAATTCGTACCAGATCTGCGGCAAATTCGACGATCTCGTCAGTAATCCCGTCGACCACCTGTAATACTTTTTCAGTTTCAGCGTGATGAGTCATTTACCTTAGTAGCTGGCGTCATTGTAGCGTTTTACCTACAAAACGTGATGCGATTCTAACATCCAACGTTACCGAAGCCAGACCAATTTCAAGTATTATCAGAAGAGTTTTCCTGTAGGAACAGACAATGAGTGGAATCATATATCGAGCATCTGCTATTGCGGTCGGAATTGCGTTGATCCCCTGGACACTGCTGTGGGCTTTACCCCATCAGGAGAGTGATGCAGCGGTCAATAGCCATGGGTTGACAGCGGTTGAGGGAATAAAGGTTGGGCATCACACACTTTCAGAACGTCCCACTGGATGCACGGTCATCATGGTTGAGGATGGTGCGGTGGCAGGTGTAGACGTGCGTGGTAGTGCGCCTGGCACACGTGAAACCGACCTCTTAGATCCAATTAATACGGTGCAACAAGTTCATGCGGTAGTACTCGCCGGTGGAAGTGCCTTTGGACTGGATGCAGCCACGGGAGTGATGCAGTACCTCGAATCACATAATATCGGATTCGAAACACGGTTTGCCCGTATACCGATCGTGCCAGCCGCAATCTTATTCGACCTGGGCGTTGGTAACGCGCCGGACGTACGACCGACGGCCGACTGTGGTCTCCAAGCGGCCACCATAGCTAGCGCCGCACCCGTAAATGAAGGGAACGTCGGTGCGGGAGCTGGCGCCACCGTAGGTAAACTGCGAGGTGGATCACGTGC
>CETX01093657.1_pt1 | contig 33616 bp, 25 predicted proteins | sample 356501 | NCBI WGS metagenome assembly CETX01 (sample SAMEA2623390, study PRJEB7988) | marine metagenome | biome: marine biome (ENVO:00000447); feature: mesopelagic zone (ENVO:00000213); material: "saline water (ENVO:00002010), including plankton (ENVO:xxxxxxxx)" | depth 450 m | reverse complement strand
CTGGACCTCTGCCATGAGCAGACTCAAGGCTTCGACCATTGCAGCGCCACCTTCAGCGATGGAGTTTCCGGCAAGGCGCTCGATAGCATCAAGTGCGCTCGGTAACACCATGGGGACACCCCAAGCAAGGCGGACAAGCTGTTCAAAGGGAAGAGCTCCTCGTGCGCCCTTAGTGGAATCGACCGACCTCAAGCTCTCGTAAAGGTATGCGTTGTTGTCGCTGCTAAGAGCTATGCGCAGGCCATTGGGACCCCAATTGCCGGAGAATAGTTCACCAGATGGGGCCAGGGTGAGGAGTTCGTTCCCCAGAAGATCCCAAAGCTTGGCAGTGTTATCCTTGGACAGTGTCAATATGCGCGTACCATCGGGACTGAATCGGACGTTGATTCCGCCGCCCGTGTGGCCTTTGAGGGTCGCCAATGGATCGCCCGTTGATACATCCCAGAGCTTGACGAGTTGGTCGCTGGCCTCGGTGGCAAGGATCGAGTCGTCGGTATTGAAATCCGCTGCAGACAGGATGCCCCTGTGCCCCTGCATAGACAGCGCCTCCGTTCCATCTTTGAGGCCCAAGACTTTGATCTGTCCACCAGAGCTCAGCATAGTAAGGTACTTGCCCGTAGAACTGATATAAGTCCGCGTGGTCTGCACCCAGTCTCCGTCGGTCCCGAAAATTTCCTCACCGGTCTCCGCGTTCCAGACGCGCACGATGCCTGTGGGAATATCCTGAGCCGTGACCAGTGTGCCGTCAGGACTGAATGCCAACTGGAAAAGAAAGGTGCCACCCGCAACGCCGGGAAGAGTATGAACCGTGCTTCGCGAACTGGTGTCAATGATTTCGGCTCGTCCCTCGGGACTGCTGACAATGAAACGGCTACTGTCCGGACTGAAGAATCCGGGCCGACCCATGTTGGTCTGGCGCCGGCCCGGACCCACTCGCGGGCCACCAAAGGCATTAGGAGACGGATATCCATTGCCGTGTAAGTACACGAGCTCATGCGATGCTTCATCAACGATACGAGTTGTATTGTCCCATGAGCGGGTAACGACGAAACGATTGTCAGGGCTCCATCCTGCCGCGTTCAATGGCCTGGTGTGTCCTTCCAGTGTGACTAACTCCGACCCGGTGGCCACGTCCCAGACCTTCGCGGTGCCGTCATAGGACGCAGTCATTACGCGGGAACCATCTATGCTAAATGCCGTACTCCAAACCCAATCGGTATGTCCAGCAAGCACTCCTCGGTCTGCTTTCGACTCATAGACGGGCCCGAACATTGTTACGGCTCCATCGGTCCCAGGGATCATCAGTCTGGCACCGTCTGGGCTGATCTGAGGTGGATACATCGAGGGATTGTAGCCCGGAACGGAGGCAAGCTGGGCGCCCGTTTGAACATCCCACAGTTGGACTTCTTCGTCGGGGCTGATCGATATTAGCACTGAACCATCTGCACTAAACGCAATGGCCAAGGGCGGTGCCTCCTGTCGAACGTCGAACCGGAAACGTTCGCGTCCGCTGCCGATGTCCCACACCATTGCCTTACCCTCAGGATGATAGCTCGCCGCGCTACGAAAGTCTGGGCTGACCCGGACAGTAAAGAAACCACTATCGGCTGGACCGTCGATTGCTTCTCCCTCAACGGCGGGCCTGTCTGTGACCGCGCCAGTGTCATCGGCCCAGGCGAATAGGCCTTTGAGATCCCATCGTTTCACCCGATTGCGGCCCCAGCTGGTTACCATCGACGCCCCGTCCTTTTCGAACACCACATCCGGCGCAGTGGTTTCTCTGAATCCATCAAGCATCAACAGCTCCCTCCCGGATGGTAATTCATACAGGCGCACGACGCCGTTGGCCGAACTGGTAACGTATTTTTGAGAATCGGGCGTGAACCAGGCAAACACGAACGGATCTTGATGTTCGCGGATGAGCCTTATGGAGGAGGCATTCGCTTTCTGTTGGCGCTCGTCTACAGCGACGACCCCCAGAGCTGTATGGAGAAGTTGATATCTCCCGTCATCGCTTATCCTATTTTCACATATGAATAACGCCACACCCCCAAAGTAGCGTTCATCCGAATCCGTATCGTAAAGCACTGCCAAACTACCATCACTGCCTGCCGCAGAGACCTTTCTGCCATCGTGGCTGAAGTACGCGGATGAAACCGGCTCGTTGAAGTCGGTGTAACGCTTCGCGACCCGTGCTTGAGCGCCGTCCCAGATCGTGGCAGCTTTCTGGCCTCTTCTCTCGTCCGAAATTGGCGCGGCAGTAATTTCATTGTGCAACTTGTTCCAGGCTTTGTTGACAAGATATCCCCACTCCCAGTTACGGTGCTCCTTAGGCATTTCGATCAGCCTTCGCTGAGCTGCTTCAACCTTGCCACGATCGAGCTGCGTTTGAGCGAGTTGGATGGCTGAGACGTACTGTTTGTATTCAGCTTCGAGCCGGGCTTTACCTTCAGCGGCCCGCGCTTGTTCCGCCTCGTTCCGCGCCGTAACTGCATCGTCACGCATCCCCTCTGCCTGCGCACGCAGCTGTTGCGCGTCAGCCTCTGCTACAAGTGCACGATCCCGTTGGTCGCTGGCCTGAATGAACGCCAGTGTGGTCGTCACGAGCCCGATCAGGATCGCTGCCGTCGTCATGGTGCCGGCCACGAAAGCCATCCGGTTTCTCCGAACCAGCTTGCTGAGCCGATAGCCCACACCTGGTGGTCCTGCGAGAATGGCTTCGTTTCTGAGATGCCGATCTACATCCATACCGAGCGCGTTCGCCGTCTCGTAGCGGCGCGAACGGTCCTTCTCCAAGGCCTTCATCGTGATCCAGTCCAGATCTCCTTGGAGCTGGCTTCGCAAGGCTCGAGGGTTAGTGGCATGGGAGGCGGCCACCGTCTCCAGCTTGCCACCCAATGTACCTATCTGCGCACTAGGTGTGGACGGCTCCTCTTGAGTGATGATCCGACGGATCTCCCCGTAACCTGTCGCCCGATCAAAGACGAACGGCAGCGTACCTGACACTAGCTGATACAGCACGACCCCGAGCGAATAGATGTCCGATCGAGTGTCGATATCCTGCAGCGATGCCCCTGCCTGCTCAGGGCTCATATACTCGGGTGTGCCGATCAATACTCCCAGAGCGGTATGCAGCGTTCGCTCGGTCAGTTCCTGGTTAACAGCCTTCGCCACGCCGAAATCGATGACTTTGACCGCGGGTTGATCATTGATCTCTGTGACCAGGATGTTCGAGGGTTTGATGTCCCGATGGATGATCCCCTTCTGGTGCGCGTGCTGGACGGCCTTGCAGACCTGGATGAAGAGCTCGAGCCGCTGTCTTAGATCGAGACACTTCGTGTCGCAGTACCCATCGATGGGTTCTCCCGGCACATACTCCATGGCAAAAAACGGCCGGCCGGTCTCCGTCATCCCCGCGTCGTGGACCTTCGCCACATGTGCATGGTCGAGCATGGCCAATGCCTGCCGCTCGGACTCGAAACGGGCAAGGACCTCGTGCGAGTCCATCCCGAGTTTGATGACTTTGAGAGCCACGCGTCGACGCAGCGGCTCTACTTGATCTGCCAGGTAAACTTCGGCAAAGGTCCCTTCACCGACTAACTGCCGCACGACGTAGCCGCCAACATGGGCGCCGATGTCAAACTCTGAGCGTGATCGGGCTCGGACTTGAGACGCCGACAAGCTGTCTTCGAGTAACGCCTCATAGCGCTCCAGCGGTAACTCGTGTTTGAGAATTGCCTGCCGGGACCCCAAGGCGAGCTTTAGACCGCTATCAAGTTCCAGGGGTTCCAGGTGCACCGAGAGGATATCGATACCATTGGAGAGCGCATGGCTTATCTCGTCCTTACAATGACGTGAGGCGACGGAGGACTGGGTGGCGAAGTAGAGAAGAGCTGACGACCTCTCAATAGCTGCTGCTAACGCGTCAGACCACTGACTCCCCGGTTCGATACCTTCGTCATACCAGAGATTGAATTCCTGCTCCCGTAATCGCTCGAGCTCCGCATACACTGCCTCAGCATCATCGTGCGCATAGCATACGAAGAAATATGGCCCATCACCCTTGTAGGCTGGAAAAGGTCTAGTAGCCATTGGCGCGACCTCTTTTTTGGAAAGCTTAACCCCTGTCATTGGAAGAAGCTAGGCATTGAGACCTGCTAATTACAGCTTTCCGTCGTAGCACGTCACAGCAAAGGGCGTAGGAATCTCATGAGAGCTCCGGGCTGTCTTTTGCTTCCTAAGTCCTGCAAACGAGTACGGGAGATCTAGACGCGATGTGCCAAAAGCGGATCACGTAGCATCTGGATTTGGGGATTTGTGTGCTACTGCGACCCCGGTTCCCACCTGCCCAACGCCTCCTCGGTATCCGCAAGCTCTTCATCACGCCCGTGATAGCCCTGCTGGTCGATCAGGCGTCGGGCCTGTCTTGGTCACTGCCGAACAAGCGGACGCGAGTGAGCAGGATACCCAAGCGAATTCAGAAGGGGATACCTCGTTTTCGACTCACCCTGGAGGGTCTCTGCCTCCTCGAACAGGTCACGCGATGCATCAAGATCACGTCCCTGGTGGAGTGCGTTGGCATGCTCGGTCGCGCGCCCTGCCATCTTTCGAACTCAATTCCGCACCGGTCGGCAGACGTCACCGACTTCTCGGCGTCCGCCACTGAGATGCCCACGTAACCCAGCATCAGCTCCAGTTCGCGCAGCCTCGCAGCAGCATGCGTGTGACGACATGGATGGGTCTGACCATCCTCTGATGGACAGGAACGCTCTTTGAAATTAGACTGGATTGTTGAAAAGATGTCTGGGTACCGGATTAGCTCCAACTAGCTACAACCGTTAGCTGCGCACTATGATCTTCGAGAGCAAAATCGACTGGTGGTGGTATACGCAGATTGCCGCAGGGGCAGTCATCCTATTCTGTGTTGTGTACCCGTTGGAAAGTAGCGGCGAGATGTCAGGATCGGTAGCAGTTCTTCTGGTGGTGATAGTGTGTGTGATTGTACCGAGTTGGCTCACAACTACCACGACTTACCGAGTAACTCAGGAACTTTTGATCATACGATGTGGCCCGTCCGTTTGGATCGTGCCACTAGATCAAATCCACTCCGTCAAACGAACTCGGTCTCTACGCACGTCTCCAGCTCTTTCATTGGATTGGCTAGAAATCCAGTACCGATGCAGTCAAAAGGTACTGGTGTCCCCGAAAGACCTGAGAGGATTTGTTAAAGCAATCGGGTGGACAGGGCACCTATCATGAGATTCAACTCGCTCCAAAATCAATATGCTGTCATTTGCACGGGCGCCGATAGATGCTTGTGACTATGGTCCACCCAGACAATCCACTCGCGACACCTGCCGCGTTCCCGAGTATAACAACAGTGGTGTGACTGCCGTGAGAGAGCGGCACCACGAGTCAGATCTTTTTGATGGTCATGTGCGTCCCGAGCTTTTCGTATCCATCCTCCACGCTACTTAATGAAATCACACTTCCATCGCTGATGATGTCATACAGGGCCTCTCCCATCCTATCGACGAAGTTGATGAGGTGCTCCGGGTGCATGCAACTCGCTTCTTCATCTTAGCCAAGAGTGCTGAAACTCTTCGAGAAGGACAGATCACGAGCGTCGGTTGAGCGCGTATATAGGAGAACGCTGCGATCGGCGACCCGCTTGCAGACGTAGCTCAGACTCATCTGCTAACCATGTTTGGCTGGCGCAATCTGCCGATTAGACTCGCTCAGTGGACAATACGGTGGCTACTCGCTCTGATTTACCTCGTCTACTCACAGCGTTAGTTCGAACTGTCGGGCGCGGACGCTACCTGTGTCGATCGCTGGATGACAGTCATGGTCGGAGCGCGAATCGATGACGACATCCCAGCCGAGCGCGAACACCTCGTCCGGTACGCGCGCCAGCGACTGGCCGCCGGCCTGTAACTGTGGCAGGCGCCGACCCGTATATCAGCAGATGCTATGCTCACAGGATGCGCATTCTATGTACCCTAGAAAACCAAGAGGGCATCGGTCCTTGATCTGGGCGGATGCTGCCACTATTCTGATGCCCTGCTACATTGAATATACGCGATAAGCAGATCATGGCTGACAACGAGAACTCCAACGAAAGGATAACACCGGAACTGGTGACCGCAGCTCTGGAAAGCAGGTATCCCCAAACCAAGGAGAATCTGTCCATTCTGGAACCTCAGGAAGTGGTCGCTTTTCTGTCTACTATGGAAGCAACCGATCCTCAAGAGCCTGACGTACAGTTGAGGACCAATATGCTGCCCAATCTACTTGCGCAATTGGAGCTTCAGCACCCTAACCGGTGCCTTAGTGACGGCGCCTATGCGGTGCTTTCCTTTCTCGATGAGTGTGCCGATCAGATAGCGGTTCAGGCGAAACTGGACCGCAAGATTCAGGCACTTGTCCTTACCACATATCCCGCCGTGATAAAGCAAGTGATAACGCAAGGTTTGCTGCAGACGCTGCAGAATACGTCAATTCTAACGATACTGGATCTGATCAGTGAGCATTGTATCGGCTGGACCGGTGATCTGGGGAGATCGGGGAGCAATCTTCTGAAGAAGATCAAGTCGACCATTGAGGCCATCTGTGCAGACGATTCAGATAGCGAGTCGTTGCATTCGGATCTGGTCTCCTATTGCCACAAAAAGGCACAGCGAACGGCCAGACTCGAGAAGCGCCTATCAGAATCGGAGACCGGAATCCTTAGGGTACAACGGGCACAACACGTTGCCGCCAAGATGATCAATGCAGAGGCGACGGGCAAGCAGGCCCCTGCTAGCGTAAGCAAGTTTCTGACTGGTACCTGGTGTGATTCGCTGCAGTTCTTATTGATTCACCACGGTGACGAGAGTGTTGAGTGGCGTCGCGCCTGCAAACTGACCGAAATGTTGGTCTGGACCGTGCAGCCCATAGAGGCAACGGATGAGGAGGGGCTGCAGCGATTGTATCGACTGACCGAGCAGTTGCCGAAGGATATCCTCAAACTGCTGACGGAGCTGGGCTACGCCAACGAAAGCCTGACGGCATCTCTCGCAGAATTAGAGGCCGAATATATACACATCATGACCGATCCGGGAAATCAGAACGATGAATTTGTCCCCATGGATTGTGAGGATGACCTTTTCAACGCCTCGACCCTGGTCAGTCATGCATTACTGAACCAGGTGAACGATCTGAAGCTGGGGCAATGGTTTCTGTTCGAGGAAAACAACAGTCACGACATCAGAATCAAGCTGGTGGCAAAGCTCGACGATGTGCACCAACTGCTCTTTACCGACTGTAACGGTATGAAAGCATTGCAGAAAGGGTTTGAGCAATTTGCCTACTTCCTGTCATCGGAAATCGCCAGGACCTTGCCGGGCCAGGCGCCGTTTCAGGCGACGATCAGATCGAATCTGAAGAAAGTCATTGCGGAGCATCAGGTTCAGCAGCAACGGCTGGCTTCCGCAAAAGACCAGGTGGAAAGAGACAAAATCGTCAGTGAGATAACCCGCAGAAGAGCGATTGCCGAAGCCAAGGCTGCGTCGAGAAAGCGAAAGGCGACCCAGAGACAACGTGAAGAGGCAGCAAGAAGAAAACAACTGGAAAAGGCCAGGCAGGATGCTGAACGGGCTGCAAATCGTGAAAAACTGGAGGTGGCCGAAGATTCAGTGCGCTCTCTCAACGTTGGCGCCTGGCTGCAGCAAGCAGGTGGCGAGGATCCATCGGCAGAATGCAGATTAGCGGTCAAACTGGAAGCAGAGGATAGGTTCATATTTACCAATCAGACCAGTGTCAAAGTCGGTGAGTACACGACAGCTGAGCTGGCTCAGTTGTTGGCTTTGGGCGGATGGGAAATACTGGCCTCCGGTGATGACGAAGAAGATAGCCTTGCCAAAGTAGTCATTCGCCTCAGACAGGACAGGAACTGAGGTGATGACGATGCTATCGGACAAGGAAGACCGCGGTGAAAGTCGTTTCAGGTTGGTGCAAACAGTTTTTGTTGAGCTGCAACCTGCATCGAGGGATGGCAGCAAGCCCCCGATCATTGTCATGTGTAACTCTTCCGATGTGTCAGCCAATGGCATCCAGATACTCCTGCATGAAGAGATCCCCATGGGTAGCATTCTGCGTCTGTGCGTTGATATGAAGAATCTGGATCCAATCTTCCTGATCGGTGAAGTAAAGTGGGTACAACCCGATGCGGAAACGGATGGCTTTCTTATCGGCTTGCTGCTATTCGAAGCCGAAAACACCGATACTCAAATCTGGGAAAAAGTCATCGCAGACTTGTCGCCCTCACCAAAGCATGGTGTTCAGCCGACGCCACCGTGATCCGCAGTGTGACCAGAATCACATCCGGCGCTCTTCATTGCCAGGGTGAAAGCAGTACTGCGCAGGGCCAGCCGCTAGGATAGGAAGATGGTTTTGTGCTCTCACGGAACCTGTTTCAGCTCAATGCCGCTGTGCCATCTGAGTTCCTTGAACTGCGGCCCGTCTCCCATCCAGAAAAAACTCAAGAAATAAGGCGTCATAGGAATCCAATCGTCTGGGCAAATAATCGATTCCGCCGAGACACACTCTTTATTTGGGTGTTAACTCCCTCTACAGGGACGGCAGCAACGGTCCTTCTTTACTTGAATCCACGACCTTGTTACCCACCGGAAATCCCGCGCAGATGGACCAGATGAAAATCAAGCGGGCTCTGATAAGTGTCTCCGGTAAAACCGGGTTGATTGAGTCAGTGTGGTCATTGCGCTAAAGACACCCTACGATGACGGAACCACCGGGACGCGCAGTCCCATATCGTTCTAAGCCCGATGGATTTCATTGGGCGCCTGGCTGTACTGGTGCCCAGACCTCGAGTTAATGCACCCATCCACTTTCCCTGTAAATTGAGCGCCCCAGAAAGATACTGGTTATTCGTGTTATCCCCATCGACGTTCAGAGATCGAATCGGGTGCATTTGACAACTCAGTCAAAGGGCTGAATCTAGCGCCAAGTACGAATGCTGGACGTTGGGATTTGAGTGCGAAATAGGGTACATTGGGTGACTTTTGTTGTCGATCAGAGGAGACCGAAATGGCAATCACAGGAGTCGATCACGTTGTTGTGCGTGTGAAAGATATAGACGAAGGCATCAGCACCTATCGAGATAAGCTGGGTATGGAACTGGAGAGAACCGCAGAATCTGCTGCCATCGGCATCAAGCAGGCATTTTTCCCTTTGGCTGACGGTGGCTTTCTGGAAGTGGTGGCACCCCTTAGTGCTGATTCACCTGTGGGCAAAGCCATCGACAGGAATGGCGAGGGGATCCACACCGTCGCCCTTGCGGTCGACGACCTGGATGCTACTGTGAAGGCGATGCAGGAAGGCGGCGCGCAACTGATCGGCGTCGGCAGCCCGCAGGTATTCGTGCATCCCAAGTCTGCCCATGGCGTGCTGATTCAGTTGACCGAGAAATCGTAGGACTTGTGTAGCGATTCCCCTGCTTGATCCAGAGAGGATTGAATGGGGTTTCGCCCGGCGTGGATTCGCCCGGCGTGGATTCGCCCACCCACAAGGCTAGCGCAGGATGGGGTCGATTAGTGCCGATCAGGTATGGATACCCGTCCCTCGATGCGTTTACTGCGTACCCGCCCGCTGCCCTTGGATTTAAGGGTAAAGTCGCCGCCCACGTCAGCAACCTGCACAGTACCGGAACCGTCACTGCCAATACGTACATTCCGGCTAACATTGCTCACCAGGATACTACCGGAGCCGTCTCTGCCGACGGTGACCATGCCTCCCACCTGGTCGATATCAATCCCGCCTGACCCATCACTTACGATCTCAACGTCCTTATCCACCCGTGATATCTCGATCTCTCCGGAACTGTCCCGCCTGATCTGCACCTCACCCGTTACATCTCTGAGGCGGATGTTACCCGAGCTGTCGGATAGGGATATATTGCCATTCAATTGGCGCACTACGATATCTCCGGAGGAGTCGTTTATGTCCAGATCGGTACGCCCGTCTGTGACTTTGATCCTGCCGGAACTGTCATCGATGGAGGTCACCGAAGCTGATGAGACGTCCATATGGCCACTGGAGTCCCTGATCTCGATGGGCGTTGAGTGCGGCAGGGCGACCTCCAGATCGACATAGGCATATTCGGTATTCCAGCCGGACCGAATGCTCTTCGGAATGATGACCGTGATGGTGACGGCTGAACCATCGCGCTCGATGTCCAGTGCCATCTCCTCAAGGTGCTCTTCCTCATCGGTGCACGCCTGTCCTTTCACGGCGATGTCGCCGCCGTCTGCCACGCCGGTTACCACCAGGTATCCGGCCAGGGCATTGAGCTCCACACGGTCGATCCCATCCCCATCGATATCCGGTAAGAGGTCCTTGCTGTATTTGCAGGGGCTCCCAAAGGTGTTGCCGGCAAGTGACAGGCTGACCAGAAACAGCAGCAAGTTTTTTGTTAGTCTCACGCGATTCTCCACTTTGTCATGTCTCATTTAGATGGATCGAACGGCCAGTTGGTTTAAACCGTCCAATCGACTCCCTGCATTGGCCCCGGATGAAGTTCGCGTTAGGGAGGCCAGCCCCGGGCTCGAGCGTATCCTCAAAGATCAGCCATGGATCAATCCTTCGGCAATCCCAGAATCCGTTCAGCAATAATGTTCTTCTGAATATTGGGCGTGCCGCCACAGATTGCCACATCCGGCCAACTCAGAGCAGCAGTTGCCCAACTGCCACCATCCACTGCGCCCTCCTGATCACGAAGCTGCAGACCGGACTGGCCGAGAAGTTCCACTGCAAAGTCGGTCATCTCCACCTCGAGATTTGCCCGGTGAAGCTTGTTCACCGATGTTTCGCTGGATAGCGGTTCCCCCTTTATCTGCTTGGTAAGGTAACGAAATCCGTTGAGGCGCATCGCTTCGATTCTGGCTTCAAAGACGGCAATCTGGCGACGAATGCCTACGTCATCCCGTGCCGGTTTGCCGTTCTTGCGGGACTTCCTGACCAGTTCCTTAAGTCGTTCCAGTTTCTCATACATGGCGGTGACTTCACCGATGCTGGAGCGCTCGTTAGCGAGGGATGAGATGGTTACCTTCCAGCCATTGCCTTCTTCACCGAGCCGGTTATCCACCGGCACCTTGACCTCATCGAAGAATACCTGGGCAAATACGGCACCGCCCGCCATAATCTCGATCGGCCTGACTTCTATACCGGGAGAATCCATTTTGACCAATAGGGCAGTGATGCCTTCATGCTTGGACTCCGGGTTGCTGCTGGTACGAACCAGCAGGGAGATCCAGGACGCAAACGGCGCCAGACTGGTCCAGATCTTGGTGCCGTTGACGATATAGAAGTCTCCCTCTCTCACTGCCTTGCACTGCAGTGAAGCCAGGTCGCTGCCCACGTTGGGTTCCGAGTATCCGGTACACCAATGGTATTTGCTGTCGAGAATGTCGGGAATGAAGCGCTGCTTCTGCTCTTCGGTGCCATATTGGATGATGGCTGGGCCCACCCAGGCGAGACCCATCATACAGGTGCCGAGAGGCGGAGCCTTTCGTGATGCCATTTCCTCCTTCAGAATAACCTGCTGCATGATGTTGCCGCCACCACCTCCCACCTCTTTCGGCCAGGAGAAGCCCACCCAGCGCTTTTCCCGCACCTTCTTGAGCCAGTTCGCCATAAAATTGGCATCGCGCCTGTTGGCGGCCGTCAGATTCTCATCCAGAAAATCCCTCACCTCCTGCCTGAATGCCTGCTCCTCTTCGGTGTATTCAAAATCCATTACAATTCTCCCAGAGTGGCAACGCGCTCATAGTGGTAATCCGTGTCCCCATACATGGGGCGTGCCCATTTGGACCGTTTCAGATAGAGCTGGATATCGTACTCGGCTGTGTAACCGATGGCACCATGCAGGTGCACGCTATCAATTCCGATCTGTGCGAACGCCTGCGATGCGTAGGCTTTCGCCAGCGAAGCGGAACGGGACAGCTCGCCGGGACTCTCGTCCACTGTCCAGGCAGCATAGTAGAGCAACGACTTGAAGGACTCGATGTCCAGATAGATTTCCGCTAGTCGGTGTTTGACGCTCTGGTATCTGCCAATGGGACTATCGAACTGAATTCGTTCCTTTGCATAGTTGGTGGTCATGTCCAAGGCAGCTTCTGCAGCACCGATGATCTCAGCTGTCACCGCAACGACCCCTTTGTCCAACAGGCGCACAATGGTGTCTGAATCGCAGTGGAGTAGACTCGTTTCATCGGCAGTTACATTGTCCAGTTTGACCGATCCGGTGCGCTTGGTTTGATCCATGGTGCCGGTGCCGGTGACACTGACGCCCTGCTGATCCCTCTCAACCACGGCAAGAGCAATTTTGCCATTGGACGTACCCTCCCTGAAGGCGACTATAAACAAATCGGCAAGACCCGCATCGGGTACCAGCCGTTTTTCGCCGTTCAGCATAAAGCTCTTGCCGTTGCCGGTACCAACAAGCGTGATGTTGTCAGCATTCGGGGGACCATCGTCATCCAGTATGGCCAGGCTGGCAATGCTGTCGCCACTGGCCAGATCGGTAAGCCAACGCTTCTGTTGGCTGTCGGTGGCAGTTTCCGCCAGGGTCGATGCAGCGATGCTGTGGGAGATAAACGGAGACGGGTAAAGGCTTCTGCCGGTCTCCTCAAGGATAACGGTCAGGTCCACCCAGGAGAGCCCCACGCCGCCATAATCAGGGGGAATGACCAGGCCGAGCCAGCCAAGTTCGCCCATCTGCTGCCACAGTTGCCGGGAAAAGCCTTCGGGTTCCTTCATGATCTCTCTGACCTTGCTCAAGGGACAGTTTGTATCCAGGAAGCGTCGGACCTGATCCCGCAGCAACTCCTGTTCCTCGTTGAATCCAAAATTCATATAGTCGTCTCCAGGCCTCTTGCCAGGATGGGGTGAAATCCGTTGATTCACCCTCAGCGTGATGGCATTCAGTTCCTTCAGGTGCTCACCGCCAGAATGGGGTCACCGGTTAGCATATCTGATGTCATAGGGTGGGTGCAAAACAGACTGGCCTTGTCTTCCAGAAGGGCCACCAAGTGTTCCCAGAACCCGCGTTAGTCTTGTGCCCGTGCTCCTGCTCTTCCAATTGGGCATGAAGTACAATTGCCAGCAGCCCATACCAAAGGGCACGAGCGGAAAAGCGCGCGGGGAAAGGGATGCCGGAATGGAAGGTGTAATCATCATGCAGAAAGACGTGCTATTGAAAGTGAAGGATCCTGGATCGGCAATGGTGCTGGTACTAATGCTTGGCTTTGTTCTGGTAGAAGGTTGTAGCATCTCGGCTCACGCCGATGCCACTGCAAGGACTGTAATCATCAGTGCCTTCGGGTTCGAAGCCGGTAGCGGCGAGTGGCGCGGTGAGTCCGGACCCTTTATCAATGCGTTGACCACACGCACAGTAATCAGTGATCGGGTACCTTTCTGCGATATCGCTTTCGAGGGCGAGATTAACGGGTGGCCGGTGACGGTGGTGACCATGAGGATTGGTAAGGTTCACGCAGCCGTCTGCATGCAGGATTTGCTGCGCTACTACGAGGGGGCAGCCGGTATTCGAGAGGTCATCTGGAGTGGGGTCGCCGGCATTACGCCGATGGTTGGTGGCATGTTGGATGTTGCAGGCAATAGAAGGCAGGCCGAAACGACCGTCATCGGCGATGTGTGTATCTCACACATCGCTGTCGACTATGATCTGCGCCATAGCGCGATCGGTGAAAAGGACGAAATGTGGCTGATGCGCCTGCCAAATGAATCCCGTACGGCGGTTGGCAGTCTCGATCTCGCCAGCGAACTCTATACGGCAGCCCAACGGGTCGCGTGGCCTGAAGTTCCCGCGGGTCCCGCTCTCAATATCACCAAGTATCACGGTGCCAAGGCGGTCCGCAAAGCCCGTGCCTTTGACGGGACAACGTGTGCTGAGGCTACCTCGGACAATTTCTGGCACAGTGTTCAGGAGGATCAATGGGCGCGTGAACTGCTTGCCCAGACGATCAGCCAAACGCTTGGCACAAGAGTCACGCCCGATGGAGTGCTCGCCATAACGGCGATGGAGCAAACCGGTTGGTCTAATGTGCTGGAGATGTGGACGGACGCGACGGGTGAGAAAATTCCGTTTGCCTATTCACGTTCCGCCAGCAATTACGACCACCCATGGCTGGACACGAACAACAGACCTGCTGTTAGTGGAGCAGAGAGTCTTCGTGCAGGTATGGATGCCGCAGGCCTCGAATACGCAGCGATCACCGCGGCTCTGCCCATATTGAAAATGCTGCAGCGCCGCAAACTGAGCATTCGCCACTAGATTCGCCTAGGACACAAAGAGGGGATCAAATCACCATTCCCTCCATCGTTCCAATGTGGGTCGCGGCACTAAGTCAATGGCCGCAGGCGGATCCAGCCGGACTCTATGTTTTCGACTCCCTGCTCATATCCCGGCTCTCCGGGCATAACGATTTCGCCGCTCGACGGCACCACCCTGGCTCGTTGGTCGTCCTGGTTCGCTTCGGCTGCTTCGATCACTTCGCGCGCGCTGCGAAATAGTGCCAGGCTCTTGATCATGCGCAGCGTTGGCGTCATCAGCACCATCTCTTCCCGGTCGAATCGCTCCAGGATGGTATGGGGCGCCAACCACTCGGCATGGACGGTCTCGCGGTTGTCGTGCAGGGGTGTTTGTCCATCCGGCATGCGGGCGACGAAGAAGCGTGCACTGAATCTTCTCGGTGGCCCCTCGGGGGTGATCCAATGAGCCACGTAGTGCATCGCTGCCACATCGAGGAGCAGGTCTTCTCGTCTGACCACCTCTATGAAATCACGGTTGCCCTGATTGACTTCGTCCCGGTAGCTTTCGAATCGGGTTGCGGTTGACCCGTCGGAAAGATCCACCGAACCGGCTGATTCCTTGTGGATCGCCAGCATGATGCCCGCTTCTTCGAAACTCTCCCGAATGGCTGCTACGTAGAAAGCGAGGCCGCCGGACTGCAGACCCATCAATTGGCTGGCTTCCTCATCGGTGCGGTGCACACTGATGGCTTGGTATTCCTGTGAGTCATCGGCTGCATCCACTGAGCCACCGGGAAAAACCCACATGCCGCCGGCGAATACCGTATTGGCGTGGCGCTGCATCATTAAGACTTGTAGATCAGGTCGATCATCCACCAGCATTACGGTTGCGGCTGGTCGAATGGCTACTTTGGCGGGATCATAATCGCTCATGCATAGCTCCGCGTTACTTATCAGGGTGGCGTTAACATAGCAGAGAATCCCATCGAGCTCTACGCGAAGGAATTTGTTTTCCCTTCGTCGACGCCAGACGTACGAAGGTTAATTCGCCAATAGAATATTCTTGAGATAGCGTCCCGTTTCCGACTTCTTCATCATCGACAGCGCCTCCGGAGTGCCTTCAGCTATCAGGTTGCCACCGTCGGGACCACCGTCGGGTCCAAGGTCGATGACCCAGTCCGCCGTTTTAATAACATCGAGATTGTGTTCGATCACTGTCACACTGTTGCCGGCTTCTACCAAACGATCCAGCACTGCTAACAGTTTCTTAATGTCATCGAAGTGCAAACCAGTGGTGGGCTCATCCAGAATATAGAAAGTCCTGCCGGTCGCCAGTTTGGAGAGCTCGCGCGCTAGTTTGATCCGTTGCGCCTCACCCCCTGACAGGGTCGTAGAGGGTTGACCCAGGTGAAGATAGTCGAGTCCAACATCCATCAGCAGTTGCAGTTTTGAGACTATGCGCGGATGTTCTGAGAAGTGTTGCACCGCCTCCGCTACGGTGAATTCCAGTACATCGGCAATAGACTTGCCCTTATACCTGACCTCAAGGGTAGCGTCGTTGAAGCGTCTGCCGCGGCATTCCTCGCACTTTACATAGACGTCGGAGAGGAAGTGCATTTCAATTCTACGCACGCCGTCGCCGCGGCAGGCATCGCATCGCCCGCCTTTGACGTTGAAGGAGAATCGGCCCGGTTTGTAACCCCGCATCCGTGCTCCCGGCAGCATGGTATAGAATTTCCGGATTTCGTCGAACACCTTGATGTAGGTAACGGGGTTACTGCGGGGCGTCCTGCCGATGGGCTTCTGATCGATGGCTACCACCTTGTCCAGCTGTTTTAATCCGGTGATGCGTTTGTGCGCACCGACTCGCCTGGTGGCGTTGTGGTAGTGTCTGGCGAGGGCCGGATAGAGGATGTCGTTGACGAGCGATGATTTGCCGGCACCGGAAACACCGGTTACTGCCGTCAATATGCCGAGAGGAAACTTCACGTCGATATTCTTGAGATTATTCGCCTTGGCACCCTCCACCTTGATGGTCCCGGTGGGTGCACGTCTCTGGTTTGCTATCGGGATGGACATCCTTCCCGCAAGGTAGGCGCCGGTGATTGAGTTGCGGTTTCGGAGCAGGGCTCTCGGAGTGCCGTAATGGACGATGTGACCGCCTTGTATGCCTGCTCCGGGACCGAAGTCTATGACGTGATCCGATGTGCGGATGGTCTCTTCGTCATGTTCGACGATAACGACCGTATTGCCGATATCGCGCATGCGGCAGAGCGTATTCAGCAGTTTGCGGTTGTCCCTTTGGTGCAGGCCGATGCTGGGTTCATCCAGAATATAGATCACGCCGCTTAGCTCCGATCCAACCTGACTTGCCAGGCGGATTCGCTGTGATTCGCCACCGGAAAGGGAGGGACCCAGTCGGTCTAGAGAGAGATAGGATAATCCCACCGAGACCAGGAAATTCAACCGGTTGCAGATCTCCTTGAGCACCTCGGTAGCTATTTCTCCGGCCGCTCCCGGTAGTTCGAGTGTACTGAAGAAGTCGTACGCTGCATCGATGGTCCAGGCGGATGTTTCGACGATGGTCTTGTTTCCCACTCTAACTGCAGCGCTCTCCGCGCGGAGTCTGACGCCATTGCAGGTCGAACAGGGCGTGTTGGCCAGGAACTGGGAGTACCAGCGCTTCATCCCTTCGGATCGGGTTTGCCGGAAACGGCGCATAATCCGCGGGACCAGTCCCTCGTAACGGGACATGGAAGTACCGTGACGTCGCCAGACGATTTTGAACCTCTGCTCACCGGCACCGAACAGCACCAGCTTTTGCTGTTTCTGGGACAGGCGCCGCCAGGGCCTGTCCACTGCAATTCCTAACTGCTCAAAGACCTGGCGGTGATAGATGGCTCCCGTCGAAGTCCGGTCGTCATCCAAGCGGCCCAGAGTCCTGATGGCGCCCTCTTTGATGCTTCGATCTTTGTCCGGTATCATCAGGTCCTGGTCAAAGGCTACCTGGGTACCCAGACCATTGCAGTCGTGACACATCCCCTGGGGACCGTTGAAGGAAAAAGCCTGGGGAGTCAGTTCGGGAAAGGAGATGTTGCAGTTGGGGCAGGAGAGATTTTCGGAATAGATACTGTCGCCATTGTCCGTAGCGGCAATCAATGCACCTTCTCCCAACGCAAGCGCCGATTCCACCGATTCGGTCAATCTTTCGGCCAGGTTGTCGCGTATCACCAGGCGGTCAATGACCGCTTCCACCGTGTGCTTTTTGCGTTTGTCCAGCGCCTCGGTTTCGTCCGAGCGGACCACTTCACCATCTACCCGCAGGCGCACGAATCCCTGCGCCCTGGCATCTTCCAGCATCTCCTTGTGTTCACCGCGGCGATTGACCAGAAGCGGCACCAGCAGATAGAGGAGCGTGCCTTCGGGAAGTGCCAGCAGTTCCCTTGCTATGTGCTGTGCGCTTTGCCCCTGCACCTTGCGACCACATTGGTGGCAGTGTTGTATGCCGACCCTGGCATACAAGACTCGTAAGTAGTCGGCAATCTCGGTGATGGTACCCACGGTGGACCTGGGGTTTCTACTGGTGGTTTTCTGTTCGATGGAGATGGTCGGTGACAGACCGCGGATGGTATCGTATTTGGGTTTTTCCATCTGGCCCAGAAACTGGCGGGCATACGCGGACAGGGACTCCACATAGCGCCTCTGTCCTTCGGCATAAAGGGTGTCGAAGGCTAGAGAGGATTTGCCCGATCCGGATACCCCGGTCAATACCACCAGTTTTCGCTTCGGTATCTTGACCTCAACGGACTTGAGATTGTGCTCCCGGGCACCTCGTATCAGGATATGATCAAGTTCATCGGATGCTTTTCTCATCGCTTTCAAAACTCATTATTCAGATTTCAATCGTGCTGTATGTATATACAGTTCATCTGCAAAAATCAACTGAAAACTTATGAGTGCTGCAAATGGCTGATGGAGTTCAGCGGGGCATGGTACCTCTGCTCATCTCGTTCGGGTTTGCTTCGTTCCAATCTGTGAAGCAGTTGGGATCTTGAGTCTGTGACTGGCTCGCTTTATGACGCGTCAGCCAGATCTGCAGAGCCTGCAGCGAGATCTTCAGTATTCGGCTGCAGACTGATGGCGATGGCTTTATCGATTACGATGCGGTTCCAGTACCAGGCGACCGCTCCCATCAGAATGCTCGATGCCGAAGTTGCCAGAAAAATCCCCACATATCCCCACAGGTAATCACCTAAGAGAGCCAGCGGTACATAGACCACCAGCATTCGATGGATGGAAATAATCAGCGGCGGCATCGGTTTTCCCAGCGCGTTAAAGCAGGAGCTGGCGACGGCCATGATTCCCATAAAGCCGATACTGAGGGGAATGATGATCAGATAGGTGGCGGCAGTTTCAACCACCTTCGGGTCATGGTTGATGAGGGACACCAGGGATTCACCGAACAGCAACATGAAGATGAAGGCGAATAGTCCCCACAGCAACGAGAATCGATTGGCCATGCTCAGGGCTGTCTTCACCCGGTCGTATTTATGCGCACCCCAGTTCTGGCCGACAAAGGGTCCAATACTAGAAGACAGGGCCATAACGATCATCACCATGAGGGAATCGACTCGCGAGCCTACGCCAAATCCCGCCACCACTTCAGGTCCGTGATTAGCCAGGAGGCGAGTGATGATACCCATGGATACCGGCATGATCAGGTTGGTGGCAATGGCGGGCAGGCCAACGTGCAGGATGTCTTTCCAGGAGGAGAGTATTCCCGCCATGCTTGTTATCAATAGTCTCTCCTTACGAATCAGGTAGTAGAAGCAGAAACTGAAACTGACACTCCTGGCGATGACAAATCCCCAGGCGGCCCCTTCCAGTCCCAGTTCCGGCAGTGGACCGAGACCGAATATGAGAAATGGCCCGATGCAGACTTGAAGCAGCGATCCCAGCGTCATGATGTAGCCGGGAACGGCTGCATTGCCTGATGCACGGATCAGGCTTGAACCAACCATGGAAAGCGTGAACAGTGGCAATCCCAGCAGCCAGACATCCATGTAGATCAGGATCAGTGACAGAATATCGGGCTGTGCTCCCAGCAACACGAAGAAGGGTTCGGCGACGCTGTAACCCACCACCACCAGAACGAGGATGAGAATGGCAACCAGCACCAGGCAATGAGACACCAACCTGCAGACCTTTTCCCGGTCGCCTGAACCACGGTACGGGCTACCACGGAAGAAGCACCGATACCCAATCCCATGGCGACTCCCTGCATAACCATGACCAGAGGAAAGGTAAAACTCACGGCAGCCAACTGTGGGGTTCCCAAAATCCCGATGTAGACGGTTTCAACCAGTGATGCCAGGATCATGGAGACAAATCCCATCATCATAAAACCGGTTAGTTTGATTATATGTGTGTGGACCGGACCTACCGTGAAATTGCCACCTGGACCTCTTCCTCGTGGTCCCGTGGGCCTTGAATCAGACATAAACAGCTCGGCGCGTCATGTTGGGTTTGGACAGATGCTCGGTTTGGAGAATGTCTTGGTGCAGCGCTAACGATCCGCCAGTGGAGGGAGATTGCCTCTCAGAAACTCGCTCCGCATGCGGCCCAGTGAACACATCCCCGTGCGCTCTGTGTCGGCGTCCTGCCTCCAAAGGTTTCAGAGAGGCAATCTCCCTCCACTGGCTCACTTTGTTGCGCAAGAATACTGCACCGGGGAAAAAACGGGTGACGGCGGATTATAGCCTGTATTGGGCATGATCTGTTTCTTTAATCAGGAGTTGGTTTTCTAACTGGTATCCATTATAAAGAAGCACTACCTGACAAATCCGAGTGAGGAGGGAGCATGGCCGAGGCCACAGAAGAAGATACCCTGGTCAGCCAGGATATGATCGACAGGAAAGGCGTTTGGGGGGGAGAACAGACGTCGCCGCCTATCTCGACCTCCGATATCCGCAAGTGGGCCCTTGCTACCTACTGGCCGGAAAAGCCGCCACCCATTTACTGGGATGAAAAGTACGCCGCGACTACCGTCCGTAAGGGAATCGTGGCCCCGGCTGATTTCAATCCCTTTGCCTGGCCGGTTGAGCGACCCAGAGTGCAACGCCCGTCGGGTGGTGGCGGGGGCGGCAGGCGAGCCACCATGGGCATGAATGGTGGGCAGACGGATACCTACGGAGCACCGATGCGACCGGGTGACGTAATCAAATCCCGCAGTCGTTTGCAGGATTGGAACGAGCGGCAGGGCAGGTTGGGGTTGACCCTTTATACATTCACTGAAATCGAGTGGACCAATCAGAATGGTGAGTTGGTACGGCGCCGTATTTCCACCGGGATTCGCTATTGAGGAGAGAACAGACATGACGGTGAATATTTACTTTGACGATGTAAATGTGGGTGATGAGATCTCGAGTTGGTCGAGGACAACCCACTTCCACAACTGGAATCGCTATGCCGCGGTCAACGAAGAATTCGTTCCCTTCCACATGGATGACGAGGCGGGGCGGGCGGCAAAAAACGAGCAGGGCGCCTTCGGCATGGGTAATCTCAGATATGCCTATATCGTCAATGCCCTGCGCGACTGGATAGGGGATGAGGCGGAGATTCGAGAGGTCGGATGCCAGTACCGCGCCATCAATCAGAAGAACGACGTGCTGACGGTGACCGGCGTGGTCACTGAGAAAAAGGTGGAAAATGGTGAGAACCTGGTATTGCTGGAAACCAACGTGGTGAACCAGCACGGTGATGCCACCTGCCCCGGCCATGCGATACTGGTTTTACCCAATAGATCTTGAAACAGGTGTAGCTGCATGTCCTCCAGAACAAAGAAGCCGGTGGTCACCGGCTGTGTATTGATTATTGGTAATGAAATTCTATCCGGCAGGACCCAGGATACAAATCTTGCCTATCTGGCCAGAGAGTTGAATGAGTTAGGGGTGCAGTTGACGGAAGCCCGGGTTATCCCCGATGTGGAGGACGTGATCGTTGCTGCGGTCAACGAGTGCCGGGCCGAGTTCGATTATGTGTTCACTACCGGTGGTATCGGTCCCACCCACGACGACATTACCGCTGACTGTATCGCCAAGGCGTTCGGGGTGGAATTGGAGATGCACCCTGAGGCGGTGGCGATCATCAAGCGTCGTGAAGCACCCCCTGAGATCATGGAGTCGCGGCTGCGCATGGCGCGAGTGCCGAAAGGCGGCGTACTGATCGATAATCCGACCTACGGGCCACCCGGTTTTCAGATGGAGAATGTATTCGTGATGGCGGGCGTGCCGGTCGTCATGCAGGCGATGGTCAGTACGCTCGGCGATGGGCGGATTGTCGGTGGGGATCCGGTGAGGTCTCGGTCTATTGGGGCTTATCTGGCGGAGAGTCAGGTAGCGGTGCGGTTGCGGGAGATTCAAGGGAGGTATGAGGATGTGGATTTGGGGAGTTATCCGTTTTACAGGGATGATGGGTACGGGACTAATTTGGTGATGCGGGGGACGGATGAAGGGGAGCTGGAGAGGATGAAGGGGGAGATTAGGGAGATGATTGTTGAATTTGGGGGGGAGCCGATTGAGGACTGACGGGACTGAATTGGGTTGAGATCGGATGTTGTGTTTGGGTAGATTCTGGGCCTTGAGTACTTGTGAGTTCGGCACCATGAATCCGCCAGTGAAGGGAGATACCCTCTCTGAAACTCGCTCCGCATGCGGCCCAGTGAATACATCCTTGTACGCTCTGTGTCGGCGTCCTGCCTCCAAAGGTTTCAGAGAGGGTATCTCCCTCCACTGGCTCACTCTGTTACCTGAAATGCGACATGGAATCTGTGTAGGGTGTGCTTGAATTCCAGACTTGGGGAAAGGAGGAGATTCGGATGGGAAATAGGTTGGCGGATAAGGTTGCGATCGTTGTTGGGGCGGGCCAGACGGCTGGGGAGACTATTGGGAATGGGAGGGCTACGGCGGTTTTGTTTGCTCGGCAAGGGGCGCGGGTGATGTTGGTTGATAATAATGTTGAGTCTGCCCAGGAGACTGGGGGGATGATCAAGGAGGAGGGGGGTGAGTGTTTTGTGTTTGGGGCGGATATTACCAGGGAGGAGGATTGTGGCAGGATTGCGGATCGGTGTGTGGAGGAGTGTAGGCGTATCGATGTGCTGCATTACAACGTGGGAAAGAGTGAAGGGGATGGGGAGGTAACGCAGATCGACGTGGATGTCTGGGATGGGTTGATGGCGATGAATCTTCGTGGCTTGTATCTGACCTGTAAGTATGTGATTCCGGTTATGCGCAGGCAGGAAAGTGGAGTCATTAACGCTGTGTCATCGGCGGCGGCGGTGGCATCCGGTGCCGATATGACCTACAAAACTTCCAAGGCGGGCGTCAATGCGTTGATGCAATCTGTGGCGGTCAATAACGCCCGTTACGGGATTCGAGCCAACTCCATCATGCCCGGCTTGATGGATACACCAATGGCCATTGAGAGACGAGCCAGGGAACAGAATGTGGACAGGGATGAAATTCGCAAAGCGCGAGATGCCAGGGTGCCTCTGAAGCGGAAGATGGGTACGGCTTGGGACGTAGCCTATGCAGCCCTGTTCCTGGCTTCCGATGAAGCCGGCTTTGTTACCGGGATTTCGCTTCCGGTGGATGGCGGGTCAACTGCCCGGGTAGGGTAACAATCTCTCTAAGCTGTGTTAGGCCATGACGATCGATCAGGTATTCGACAAGTCGGTGAGCTATTACGATGGCTGGATGCGGATTGCCCTCCCGTCCTACCAGGATCTGTTTGACACGGCAGTTGCAGCCATTCCATTCGATCCGGCCGGTCCCATCAGGGTATTGGATCTGGGGGCTGGAACCGGACTGTTTTCCTGGCATGTCCTGCAACGTTATGACCGCGGGGAGTACCTGCTATACGATCTGGCCGATGGGATGTTAGCGGTTGCCCGGCAAAGGTTTGCCGATCGAGGCGGGCAGTTCCAGTTCATGCGGGGTGATCTCTGCGATCTTGACATCGAAGAGAAGCCGGACCTGGTTATCTCCAGTCTGGCCATTCACCACCTGGCGGATCCGGAGAAGCGCAGGTTGTTCAAGAAGATCTACTCCAGTCTCAGTCCTGGCGGTGCTTTCATCAATGTAGATCAGGTCAAGGGCGCAACGGATCATTTTGTAAATCTTTATTGGGATAACTGGTTGGCGCAGGTCAGGCGTGCCGGTGCAGATGAGGAACAGATCTCCGCGAGTGTCCGGCGCCGCCGGAGCTTCGATCGCGATGCCACGCTCTCCGATCAGTTACAGTGGCTGAGAGATGCCGGGTTCCTAGATGCAGACTGAATTTGTAAACATGATTTTGTCGCTGTATTTGCAGCGTTCAGAGCTGACTAAGTGCTTGCCTGCCACCTGGCGTAGAAGCCGCCTTCTGCGTGAACCATATGGCCAGATCGTCGCACCAACTAGAGTTGATATAATGATTGCTGCAATAAGCGACGGAATTTCGACTTTGGCTACTACTCCACATCGAGTTCCAACAATGATTCTCGCTCTCCTGCTAACGGTGCTGACGAGCTGTGCCATTACACCCCCACCCATGGATGAGATCTATTCGCCCGCCACGCGCCAGGAACTGACTGATCGGGTGCTCGGAGGACCACAGGATCTGGTTGTACCGGTGGACATTCTGGAATTTGGCAGCGATCTCAAGGAGTATGTCGACAGCCGTATCGACCGACGCTGGACACCCCAGAGACGACTTAAAGGGCTCAGAAACATGCTGTTCGGTCCTGAAAACCTGGACATTCGATATGACCACACCAAGACAAAAACCGCGATGGAGACGTTTGAAACGAAGTTGGGAAACTGCCTGTCTTTGACCAATCTGTTCATCTCGGCAGCAAGATACATGAATTTGGATGCTCACTATCAGGTGGTAGCAATCAAACCGACCTGGGAAAAGAGCGGTACGATCTTGATCAACAACGAACATATCAATGCTGTTGGGAAAATGAAGGGTGGCATATCCTACTCCATCGACTTCCTGCCGGAAGTATATTACGACGAGCCGAAAAGCTACCCAATATCCGATGAAGAGGCCCTCGGCCGTTACTACAGCAATCTGGGTGTGGAACAGATTGTGAACGGCGACGTAGTCCGAGCCATTTCTTATCTGCGTACCGCTATTTCCATCTATCCGGCTCTGGCGGATAGCTGGAATAACATGGGTGCAGCCCAACGAAGATTGGGCAATGATGACTTGTCCGAATTCAGTTATCTGCGTGCAGTACAAATTGATGGTAGGTACTACACGGCCATGAGCAACCTGGCTCGTTTTTACGAGGAACGAGGTGAAAGGCGTCGGGCGAGTCATTACCTGAAGAGAGTCGAGAGTTTTAGAGCACAAAACCCCTACTATCTGTATCACCGGGCAACGATCGCGATAGAGAAACGAGATTATCGAGGGGCGCTGCGCAATTTGAAGAAGGCCATTGCAAGAAAAGACAACGAACCAGAGTTCTATGTGGCGTTGGCCGAGCTCTATCATCGGACGGGCGCCTTTCGCAAAAGTGAAGCTAACATGGCAAAGGCAGCCGCATTCAGTGATGACAAGAGCGATCTTGAAAACAAGATGGAAATCCTGATTCACTAATAACCGTCGAGCCGATCAGCGGCAGTCGTGCAGCCGGGAGACGGGCCGGTAGATCGGGGGCGCTTTTGGGTCCTCACCGACTGAATTAAGGGGACAGTTTACTTAATTACTATGTAATTAAGTAAACTGTCCCCTTAATTCAGGGCAACCAGAGCGGGGTGGGGAGTTCTTTCTCCACAAGGAACTCGGGGTTATACAGTTTGCTCTGATACCTGTTGCCGTAGTCGGCCAGAATGGTGACGATGGTGTGACCAGGTCCCATCTGCTTCGCTAAGCGTACCGCACCAGCCACATTGATGCCGGTACTGCCCCCCAGACACAAACCCTCAAATTGGGTCAGATCGAACAGGTAGGGCAGCATCTCGGCATCGCTGATCTGATATGGATAGTCCACTTCCAACCCCTCGATATTGCCGGTTATACGCCCCTGGCCAATCCCCTCGGTTATGGAACTGCCTTCGGTAGCCAATTCGCCTTTGGTGAAGTAGCTATAGATGGCTGCTCCCATGGGATCGGCAAGTCCGATGACAACAGCGGGGTTGTGTTCCCGGAGAGCCAGGGCAACGCCGTGTAGCGTGCCACCGGTACCGATTGCACAGATAAAGGCGTCCAACTTGCCGTCGGTCTGTTGCCAGATCTCCTGTCCGGTCGTCCTGGCGTGGATCTCGCGGTTGGCAATATTGTTGAACTGGTTGGCCCAGATAGCACCGTTTGGCTCCTTGGCGGCGTACTCCTGTGCCAGTCGCTCGGAGACTTTGGTGTAGTGATTGGGATCCTTGTAGGGAACGGCAGGAACCGTTTTCAATTCGGCGCCAAGCAGCCGGAGCGCGTCGAGTTTTTCCTGACTCTGGTCCTCGGGAACGACTATGCTGGTGGTATAGCCCAGTGAATTGGCCACTATGGTGAGCCCAATACCGGTGTTCCCCGCTGTACCCTCTACGATCTTGCCGCCGGGGAGCAGCTGCTTGGTCGCCTGCGCGTCCCTGATAATGCCCAGGGCGGTTCGGTCCTTCACCGAGCCGCCTGGATTCAGAAATTCAGCCTTGCCCAGGATTTCGCAGCCGGTTTCCTCTGAAACCTTGTTTAGCCGCACAAGAGGCGTATTACCGATGAGTTCCATTAGATTCTTGCGCGATTGCATGAGGTGCCCTTTTGACTGCGTATTCGGCCTGTTATTTCTACCTTGAACCGGGTTGCTGCTAAAAATAACACACCCCATCTCCAAGTGTTAGTGATGACCTCTGCAGAGAGATATAATGAAACCGGTTTCGGTCATCTGGTTGGCAAGCTGATTGGCTAGCGATGCTGCAAGCGATTTGGCGAACGACTCTGCGAGCGATTCTGCGGGCGATTTCATCTAGAGGGTATTCGAGTTTATGGAACTGATCTGTCCTGCCGGCAATTTCCCCTCCCTCAAACAAGCGGTCGATAAGGGAGCTGACGCGGTGTACGTGGGATTCAAGGACGACACCAACGCCCGCCATTTTGCCGGACTGAACTTTACCCGGGCCAATATCGGCAAGGCGGTGGATTATGCGCACACCGGTGGTGCGAATCTATTCCTGGCGATCAATACCTATCCTCAACCGCAGGGTTGGGACAGGTGGCAAAGGGCTGTCTGTACGGCAGCGGAGGCCGGCGTCGATGCACTTATCGTGGCCGATATAGGCGTGCTGCAATTTGCTGCTGAGCGGTTCCCTGATCTCAGGCTGCACCTGTCGGTACAGGGATCTGCTACCAACGAGAGGGCACTGAGATTCTACTCAGACCACTTCCATATTCAGCGAGCGATTCTGCCCAGGGTCCTGTCGGTCATGCAGGTGAAGAATCTAGCGGACAAGAGTCCGGTAGAGTTGGAGGTATTCGGATTCGGAAACCTCTGTATCATGGCTGAGGGCAGATGTCTGCTTTCGTCCTACGTCACCGGTCAATCGCCCAACACCTTTGGTGCCTGCTCGCCTGGCTCCGCAGTTCGATGGTCGAGGACGCCGAGGGGGCTGGAGGCACGTCTCAACGAGGTCCTGATCGATTGCTTTGCCGAACATGAGAACGCCGGTTATCCAACCCTCTGTAAAGGTAGATTCAAGGTGGAGAACGATCTCTTCAATGCGCTTGAGGAGCCCAGCAGCCTCAACACGCTGGACCTGTTACCTGATCTGTATCGCGCCGGCGTTACTGCCATAAAGATCGAGGGGCGGCAACGCAGTCCAGCCTACGTCGGCCAAGTCACCAGCGTATGGCGCGAGGCTATAGATCTGTGTGTGGCGTCCCCGCAAGACTTCGTCCAAAAGTCGACCTGGCGATCTGCCCTGGCGGCAATATCCGAGGGGAGCCAAACTACTCTCGGTGCCTATCACAGGCCGTGGCAATAATGGGCAATCCCAAGTGTCGGGTTCTGCAATGATGAAACTGGCTTTGGGTCCGTTGCTCTACTATTGGTCAAGGGAAGCCATTCGGGAGTTCTACCTGGCGATGGCTGAGCTACCCGTCGATATCATCTATCTGGGTGAGACCGTCTGTTCAAAACGACGCGCCATGAGCCACAGCGATTGGCTGGAACTGGCTCGGGACCTGACCCAAACCGGGAAACAGGTAATTCTCTCCACGTTGACGCTGATCGAAGCTGAATCGGAATTGGGCGCTGTCAAAGAGATCTGCGGCAACGGCGAGTTTCTGGTGGAAGCCAATGATATGGCAGCCGTTCAGATTCTGAGCGAGAACGACCTATCGTTTTGCGGCGGCCCATCGATCAACATCTATAACGGCAAGAGCCTAGACTTTCTCGGCGCTCAGGGCTTGCAGAGATGGATACTGCCGATCGAACTGGGTCGCGAAACACTGAGTGCTATTCTGACTGAATGCACCTGTAAAGTGGAAACGGAAGTATTCAGTTACGGTCATCTGCCGCTGGCCTACTCGGCCAGATGTTTTACCGCCAGAGCGCAGAATCTGCCGAAGGATGATTGCCAATTCGTGTGTGGGAACTACCCGTCGGGCCTGCCGCTGCGCAGCCAGGAAGATCAGATTCTATTTAACATCAACGGCATCCAGACCCAATCCGGCTTGAAGATCGACCTGGTCGAGGAACTGTCAGCCATGGGCCAGTTGGGCGTGGACATCGTGCGCTTGAGCCCTGAACCGGGGGTGCAGCAGATGGCCTCGATCATCGATCGATTCGACCGGGCCAGACACGGCCAAGCCATCTCGTTGCCGGACGATACGGTCGTGTGCAATGGCTACTGGTTCGGCAATGCGGGCATGGACCGGCGTTAGCCACCGGTCGCGGTAGAGAGATCTTCAAAGCCCTTTCGATTTTGTTTTTTCAACTAACCAGCCGAGCTGATTCAGGACCAGGTTGACCAACATGGGCAGCCGTTCGGGATCAAGGCTGTAGATCAAGTTCTTAACTTCCAGGCCAAGTTCGGTATCTCCTTCCACAACCAATCGTCGTTGGAAGAACTGGGCGTCCGGGTCTTCACGATCGCTTGCCAGCAGCACAAACTCCTCCAGATTGCCGCGGATCACTAGATCCGACGCTCGCTCCTCCATGCTGACAACCGGTGTATTATTGACAACGCCGATCAACCAGGAGAGTTCTGCATCGGCAATCTCCAATCGAATCCAACGACCCTCCAATATCGCCAGCTCTCCTGCCGTCATGGCTTCCTGGAAGAACTGCCTGAGAGCAAATTCGAGCACCGAACGCTGCACGCCTTTGGGAGCGAAACGCAGTGGCTTCAGTAACTTCGGGGGCAGTTTCCGTAATACGCCCGGTGGCGATCCGCTTCCAGCCATGATCAGTTCATTCATCGATTCGGATGGGGATTTACATTTTACACAAAAGTAGCAACACGCCATGCAACGAAATCAGATTACCGCAATTGATTTTGCCTGACGGCCGATCGACTCTGTCGCAGAGCGATCTTCAGGCTGCAATCCAATTTTGTTTCCTGTCTGGCATGAGAGATAATAGAGGGTCTTTGTTTTCCACCAAGGTAGTGAACCAAAACCCAGGTCGCAATCGGTGCCGCAATCGACAGATCTGGCAATGATTGGTCAAATACCCCACTTTCGATTCGGATAGTGCATGGGTAGCACTTGAGCGGATCTGCAGCGGCCCAACATAAATAATAAGGAAAACAATGACTTAAGCCGTTCGTGCCAGATGTTGGCACGAAACATGTTGTGTGACAGAGTAAACGCAGGAGATTTCTGGTTGAAGCAGAAGTATTTGATATCGCTTTTTATAGTGACCGCGATGGCGGGCTGGCTCTTTACGGGTCAGTTGAGTGAATCTCAGCCCGGCGATCAGCAGGCTGGCAGCCCTTTCCAGGAGGATGCTGTCAAGGAGGTCATCGTGGTCCGGGGTGTACGCAGTCAGGCGGTGCCCCATAGGATCGAACTGACCGTCAGGGGTCGTACTGAAGTTAATCGGCTGGTAAACGTCCGATCCGAGGTCAGCGGACGGGTGCTGCAGCTTCCCGTCGAAAAAGGTGCCAGGGTTGCCGAAGGAGATGTTCTCTGTCGGTTGGCGCTGGATAGCAAAGACAAGAATCTGATCGAAGCGCGCGCCATGCAGAATCAGGCATCTCTCGAGTATAAGGGAGCCATCGATCTGGCAAAAAAGGGATTGCAATCCGAGATCAACATCGCCCAGGCGAAATCGAAACTCGAATCCGCCAATGCATCGGTGAGTCGAGCGTTGCTTGCCTTGAGCAATACCAGAATCATAGCCCCCTTCGCTGGAATTATCGAACGGCAACCGGTGGAGATCGGCGATTTCCTCAACGTTGGAGGTGAGTGCGCCACCATTCTGGATACGGATCCCATGTTGGTGGTGGGACAGGTCGCCGAGAAGGATATCGGTCAGATCGTGCCTGGCGAGAGCGTGTCTGCAAGCTTGATAACGGGGGAGGCGGTCGAAGGTCGCATCAGTTTTATAGGCCAGTCTGCTGACAAGGTTACCCGTTCGTACCGAATTGAGATGGAGGTGGCAAATCCTGGTTTTACCCTGAGGGCTGGAATCACCAGCGAGCTAGTCATACCGGTGGGAACCCATTTGGCTCACCGGATTTCACCTGCAATCCTGGTGTTGGACGACGAAGGTCAGTTGGGTGTTCGTACGGTCAATGCTAACAGCACCGTTGAGTTTCACCACGTTGAGATTATCAGTGAAGGGTCCGATGGGATCTGGATAACCGGGTTACCTGACGAGACGGATCTCATTACGGTGGGTCAGGAGGTCGTATTTGCCGGGCAGCTGGTCCAGATAGATTTGACATCCCTGACGACTCTGGTGAGTGATGGATCCAAATGAATTATATCAAGGTTGCCATTGATCGATCGCGCACCACGCTCAATATCCTGGTAGTTGTCCTCCTCGCTGGCATCATCGCCTACAATAACATTCCACTGGAGGCTAACCCGGATGTGTCCGTCCCGGTGGTGATGATCATGATCCCACATGAAGGTATCTCGCCGGAAGACGCGGAACGACTGTTGGCGAAACCGATGGAGATCGAACTCCGCTCCATCGATGGCGTGGATGAAATCAGCTCCCATTCCGGTGAAGGAGTCGCCCGCCTGTCCGTTGAGTTCGACTACGATTCTGATTTGGATCAGGCGTTGGTAGATGTGCGTGAGGCGGTGGATAAAGCCAAGGCAAAGATGCCCAGTACGATCGAGGAACCGATCATCCAGGAGGTCGTCGCTGCGGAGTTCCCGATCATTACGGTTAGTCTGGGCGGCGACGGCGTTCCGGAACGGGTGCTTTACGATCATGCCATGGCTCTGCGAGACGAACTGGAGGGGATTCCGGACGTGTTGACTGCCAGGCTGCAAGGTCATCGGGAGGAACTGTTGGAGGCCGTTATAAATCCTGCCCAATTGGAGCAGTATGGCATCACCAATGTAGAGTTGATCCGGGCAGTTTCCAATAACAACAGACTGATTGCTGCCGGTGCTCTGGATACGGGCAGGGGGAGTTTCTCCGTCAAGGTCCCGGGGTTGATCGAGAGCCGCCGCGATGTTTTGAACTTACCGTTGAAGGCCACCGATGATGGTGTAGTGACACTGTCAGACGTGACCAGGATTCGACGCACCTTTAAAGATGTGGTTAACCACACGCGTGCCAACGGGGCCCCGGCAATTTCACTGGAGATATCCAAACGGCACGGGTCTAATCTGATCCAGGTAGTGGACAGCGTCAAAGCCGTAGTCGAGAGGGAGAAGGCGTCCTATCCGGCCGCCGTTGAGGTCAGCTACATTGCGGATCAGGCACCGGATACCCTTGATCAGATCAACACACTGCAGGGAAACATCTCCACTGCAATGTTTCTCGTACTGACCGTCGTAGTGGCAGCCGTGGGATTGCGCTCCGGTATGCTGGTGGCCATTGCGGTACCTGTCTCCTTTCTGTTTGCCTTCATCGTCATCAATGCACTGGGGTATACCTACAACTTTATGGTGATGTTCGGCATGCTGCTTGGCCTTGGTATGCTGATCGATGGGGCCATCGTCGTGGTCGAATTTGCCGACCGAAAAATGGCTGAAGGCAAAACCAGTCGCGAAGCGTACATCTACTCGATCAAACGCATGTTCTGGCCGGTGGTGGCATCTACCGGAACCACCCTGGCAGCGTTTCTGCCATTGATGTTCTGGCCGGGCGTTTCGGGAGGCTTCATGCGCTACCTGCCGGTGACTGTGTTCGCCGTGCTACTCGGATCACTTGCATACGCCTTAGTGTTTGCCCCTGTATTGGGTGCACTCTTTGGCAAGTCGAGTGCCGAGGACGAGAAAACGATCCTTTATCTTAATACCCTGGAACACGGCGATGCCACCACCCTCGGAGGCATAACAGGTGCTTACGCGAGGCTGTTGCATTTTGCCGTCCAACACCCGTTCGCGATTGTGGCGCTGACCGTAGCGGTGCTGTACGGAATAATCCTGCTCTATCTCGAACAGGGCCGTGGTATGGAGTTCTTTACCAGCGTGGATCCGCAATTCTCCGGGGTCACCATCAATGCCCGGGGTAATTTTTCTGCCGAAGAGACACGCGACATCGTCGTCGATGTCGAACAGCGGATCTTTGGCGTCGGTCACGTCAAAAGCATGTATACCAGAACCGGCCAACGGGGGCTCAGCTTCAGCCCGGGTGGTGGGGGTGGCAGCACCGGTGACACGATTGGCAACCTATTCATCGAGTTGACGGATCGTCGCGATCGTGACCTGAATGGCGTGGAGATCCAGGAACTGCATCGGCAACAATTAAGGGACATACCTGGTGTGCGCGCTGAAGTGGTCAAACAGGAGATGGGGCCACCGGTCGGCAAGGAAGTGCAGATTCAACTGACAGGGGATGACCTGGCAGTATTGATATCCGAAGCAAGGCGTATCAGACACTATCTTGAAGAAAACGTAGAGGGTCTATTCGCTATCGATGACACCACTCCGGTACCGGGCATTGAATGGCAGATCTCGGTGGATCGCGCCCGGGCTGCAATGTTCGGCGCCGACATAACGACCGTTGGTACGGCGGTCCAATTGCTCACCAATGGGGTGATGATTGGACAGTATCGACCTGACGATGCGGAAGAGGAGGTCGACATACGCATCAGGTACCCAAAAGACGAGAGGGGTATTCACCAGTTGGATCAGCTCAGGATAAACACGCTGCAGGGACTGATTCCTATCAGCAGTTTTGTAAAGCGGGAACCCAAACCCCAGGTGACCAGTATTAACCGTGTCGATGCACGCAGGGTGATGTTAGTCCGTGCCAATACGGCGGAGGGTGTATTGGCCGACGATAAGGTTAAGGAGATCAGTCAATGGCTGGAAAGCGCAGATCTGGATCCGAGTCTGACAGTACAATTCAGGGGATCCAATGAAGAGCAGGCTGAATCGATGGCCTTTATCACGCAAGCATTTGTTCTGGCTCTGCTACTCATGGGAATCCTGCTGGTAACCCAGTTCAACAGTTTCTACCAGGCTCTGTTGATTCTTTCTGCAGTGATCATGTCTACCGTTGGTGTGTTGCTGGGACTGGTAATTCTGGATCACACCTTCAGCGCTATCATGACAGGAGTGGGTGTAGTAGCTCTTGCCGGAATTATTGTCAACAACAACATCGTTCTGATCGACACCTTCAACTATCTGCGACGGGAGCATCCGGACTGGGATCTCACCGACGTGATCGTTCGAACCGGCGCACAACGATTGAGGCCGGTGTTTCTGACGACCTTCACCACCGGCTTTGGTCTGCTGCCGATGGCTTCCGGCGTATCAGTGGACCTATTGGCGAGGGAGGTCGAGATTGGTGGCCCGATCGCATCATTCTGGGTGCAATTGGCCAGTGCCATCGTATCGGGACTCACGTTTGCCACCGTATTGACACTGATCGTCACCCCAGCCATGTTGATGCTGCCGCAAAGCTTTGCAGGCATTGGCAGACGATTAGGGGCCTTGTTCAAGCTGCGCAAAACTGCGCTGGATGGTTAGTCGCTCCGGATCCAGCGGCCCTGTTGGTCTGCTAAGTCAGGTTACAATTTCAGACTGCCGTGACAAGTTCACTTATGGCAGAGCACTCGACCGCACCATTTGCTTGTCATCATGCACGATTGTCTGGTGTAATCCGGTCGCATACTAG
>CETX01133251.1_pt1 | contig 34727 bp, 37 predicted proteins | sample 356501 | NCBI WGS metagenome assembly CETX01 (sample SAMEA2623390, study PRJEB7988) | marine metagenome | biome: marine biome (ENVO:00000447); feature: mesopelagic zone (ENVO:00000213); material: "saline water (ENVO:00002010), including plankton (ENVO:xxxxxxxx)" | depth 450 m | reverse complement strand
GGCGGGGGTGCCGCCGGATGACTTTTCAGCTACCGGCCAGCGCTGGGGGAATCCCGTGTACGACTGGGACAGGATTGCGGCTGACGGATTTGCCTGGTGGGTGAAGCGCATTCGAACCTGCCTGAATCTGTTCGACATCGTTCGACTGGATCACTTTCGCGGTTTCGAATCCTGCTGGCAGATTCCGGTCGACAGTCCCACCGCAGAGCAGGGGGCATGGGTGCCGGTACCGGGTCATGAACTACTATCCGCACTGCAGCAGAACTACCCTTCACTACCGTTCGTGGCCGAGGATCTTGGCACCATCACGCAGGAGGTGGGGCTTCTGCGCGATGAGTTTCTACTGCCTGGTATGAAGGTGCTCCAGTTTGCCTTCGACAGTGATTCAGGCAATCCGTATCTGCTCCATAATCATGTCAATGGCAGTGTGGTTTGCACAGGTACCCATGATAACAATACAACTGTGGGGTGGTTTGATGCACTGGATGAACAGATGGCGCAGCGAGTGCTCGACTATCTTGGGTTGCCCGGTGAACCGATGCCTTGGCCGCTGATACGAGCAGCTTTCACGTCGGTTGCTCAGTTGGCGATGATCCCCATGCAGGACCTGCTGTCTCTCGGTGCCGAACACCGAATGAACACACCGGGTACCACCGAGCGCAATTGGGGTTGGCGTTTTACATGGGAGCAGGTAGATCCTGATCTCGCGGTGCGGCTGCGGCGGATGCTCGAGAATCACGATAGATTGCCAACTTGAACATATCTGACTGATCCGATGTTTGTCCGATGCGCTCACGTGCACGGCGAATACAGGGATTGGTTCAGACCGTTTCTGCACAGTTTGACCTGAATCACACGTGCACAGCATATGCTGTGGTAATGTATTTTTCCTTGGAGCCGGAGTGCTCAAGGTAGCATGGGGAATCTGACTCATGGAGTTAGAAGAGTTACGATCATTAGCACAAGCGGAAGGGATCATTCGGGCTAATTCTTTTTGCACTCGCAAGAATCTAATCAGAGCCATTCAGCGTGAACGCGACCAGAGAGACTGCTTTATGACAGACGAGCGGTTCCTCTGTCATGACGTCAATTGTGAATGGAAGAACGACTGTAAACGTCTTGTGGCTGAATGGTTGCGCTGGTAAGCGGCAACCGATGGCGGCTACAGCGCCGTCGGGTTCGGCAAGACCCACCCATACGACACCTTGTCCGGGAGCCATGCAATCGACCGGGCACGCTATCAAGTGGCCAACTGTTACATGGGGAGGATCGGCATGATCAACTCTGGTGGTCCATCCGGACAGGATGATCTGCATCAGGCGGTGCGAACCGCCGTGATCAATCGTCGCGCAGGGGGTATGGGAGTCATATCGGGTCGCAGAGCTTTCCAGAAGCCGATGGCGGATGGCATCAAATTACTCAATGCGATTCAGGATGTGTATCTCTCCCCGGACATTACCGTCGCGTGATCACGTCCGGTCGGCCGAGACGAATCTGTCGACCTCACTGATAAGGCGCTCCTTTTCAGTTGGTCTCAGGAAAGATGCCAGAAACGAGTTTCGGGCCAGCTGACCGATTTGGTCTCTCGACAGATTCAGGGCCTCGGCGACAGCTTGGTAGTTCTCATTCAGGTAGCCGCCGAAGTAGGCTGGGTCGTCGGAGTTGACGGTGACGAGCAGTCCTTTTTCCAACATCTCCCTGATGGGGTGATCCGCCATGCGCTCGACGACTCCGAGGCGCAAGTTCGATAGTGGGCAGAGTGTCAGCGGCACCCGGCTATCGGCTAGCTGGGCAATCAGTGCAGCATCCTCAGTCGCCCGGTTGCCGTGGTCGATGCGCTCCACACAGAGCAATGTTAGCGCCTCACGCACATATTTGGCGGGTCCCTCTTCTCCGGCATGGGCAACGGTATGGTACCCCTCGCGCTTTGCGCGTTTGAAGACCTGCCTGAATTTCGATGGCGGATTGCCGACCTCAGACGAGTCCAAGCCAACGGCGCTGATCAAGTCCCTATGCTCCAGGGCGTGATCCAAGGTCGCCATGGCATCCGCTGCATCCAAGTGCCTCAGGAAGCACATGATGAGTTTCCAACTCATGCCGTACTGTCGGTTTGCTTCGACCAGGGCTGAGTGAAGTCCGCCGATGACCGCAGCAAGCGGTACGCCGCGCGCAGTGTGAGCCTGTGGGTCGAAAGAGACCTCAACGTGTCGGACGTTCTGCGCGTGGGCCCGCTTGGCGTACGCTTGCGAGAGTGCGAAGAAGTCGCTTTCCTCCACAAGTACGCCTGTGCCCTGGTAATAGAGATCCAGGAATTCCCGCAGGCAGCGGAACGAATAGGCCTTCTGCACGTCTTCGGGCCTGGCGTAAGGCAATGGCACGCCGTTTTTGGCCGCGAGGTCGAACATCAACTTGGGTTCCAGCGTACCCTCGACGTGAACGTGCAACTCCGCCTTCGGCAGGCCATGGATGAATGTAGCGACGTTGCCCATCGATCTTCCATCCCGAGGCGTCGGGCGGCGGCTCCGCGGCGCGGAGCCTTACCGGTCTCCGACAATCACGATCGCTGGCAGCACCTTCTCATTCCGCTGGACGAGTGCGCGCCAGATACCTGGGTAACAGCATAGCGCGGTAGCGAACGGACGTCTGTGTCCTCGATCAACTGAAGCCCCTTGAGTGCAGGCAGCTCGTCAGTGTCCTGGGGCGCGGGAGTTGCTGGAGACGAGGGTCGTGGTCGCCACAATTTCTTGGCGCCAGCAGGATCGCAGCACGGGTATCGGTCCTGGTCGTCGAGATCGTTGCAGGGAACCAATCCGTCATGTGATCCAAGTCGCGTCATGTGATCCAAGTACTGGCTGTTGCCCGATTTATGCAGATAATTAGAGGACGTTCGATCAGAACTTGGCTATGGGTGCTGTGCATGGGGCCCGGCCACAATCCGTTGGTCGGTGTTCGTGGCAAGGCACGCGATTATTGAAAGGATGACTTCCGATGACCGATGATGTGAAGTCTCTGACGCGACTGCTGGCTGAGCAGGTTAGATGGCTGTGCGACCCAGCAGATCTTGGCTTTAGCAGCACCTCTGAGTTAACGCCTGAAACCAGAATCCTGGGTCAGGGTGACGTGGTGGAGGCGCTCAGCTTTGGCCTCAACAGCCGTATCCAAGGTAACAACGTCTTCGTACGGGGATTATCCGGATTTGGCCGGATGTCGCTCATCCACCAGGTCATTGAAGAGATAGCGGTTGAGTGCGTCGAGACCCCTGATCGCCTCTACATTCGAAACTTCAATGCGCCGGACCAGCCGCGATAGTTTAAACTGGCGGCAGGGAGAGGCAAGGCATTTCGAAATGCCATGGACCGGTTCGCCGAGTTTACCGATACCGATCTGCCCGCATACCTCAATTCGGATCTTGTCAAATCAAAGCAGAATCATCTGTCGACAGCGATGCAGGATCGTATCCAGAAGATAAGCAGGCCATTCGACGAAGAGCTGAGGACAGCAGGTCTGGCCATGGTTCCCATGCAGTTCGGCCAGAAAATGGTCCCGGTGATCCTGCCTGTCATCGAGGACAAGCCGATGCAGTTCGAAGACATTCAGCAACTGCGGCTGGACGGTAAGATGAGTGATCAAGAGCACAGCGCACTCATGGCCAAGGTTGGGGAATATGGGAACAGACTGGCGGAAATGGGACAGGAAATTAACCAGATCCAGACTAAGCATCAGCAGGAATTGCAGGATATGCTGGTGGACGAAGCCAAGACCTTCATCAGCTCCACGGTCAGTGCGATCAGACAGGATTTTCCGGCACCGTCGGTAGCTGAATTCCTTGATGAGGTGGTCAATGACCTTATCAACAGGAGCCTAGTCGACGGTAAGCCGACATCGGGCTCTTCCAGAAATTACCGCGTCAATCTCGTCAGTGGCCACGAAGCCGATCCGGTGTGTCCCGTAATAAGCGTTACCAATCCCAGTCTCAGCAACCTTGTTGGGAGGATCGATCGGGAACTCAATCCAGGCACATTTGTCATGCGTTCGGATCATCTCATGATCAAGCCGGGCGCGCTGTTGGAGGCGGACGGGGGCTTTCTCATTATCGAAGCTCAGGACATTTTGTCTGAACCGGGGGCATGGACAGCTCTGCTGCGTACCCTAAAGACAGGTCTGTTTGAGATGAGTAACAGCGATCCGTTCGGGATGTGGGGTGCGGCGCAGTTGAAACCCGAGCCGATCGACGTGAATATCAAAGTAGTTCTTGTCGGTGATCCCGATACGTACTACCTGCTCGATACCTATGAACCAAGGTTCAATGACTTGTTTAAGGTGCTGGCAGACTTCAGCGATACGATTGACCGAGACTGGCAGGGGTGCCAAGCCTATGCCAGCATCATAGCCCGACTCGTAGACAGAGATAAGCTGCTGCATTTTTCCGTATCCGCGGTGACTAAGTTAATTGAGCACGGTGCCCGTATCTGCTCACAACAGGGACAGCTAACGAGCAGATTCGGGCGGATCGCCGATATCGCCAGGGAGGGCTCATACCTGGCCGAAGAAGAAGGTTTGGAACTGGTTGAAGCGAGACATATCCAGCGCAGTATCCAACGGTCGAAAGGTCGGGCAGACGTTCCGGCACGCAGATTCAGGCGACTCGTTGCTGAGGGGACAGTGCGAATAGATGTGAGTGGTACTGCAGTTGGGCAGATTAACGGCTTGGCGGTGACCTCGGCAGGACTGTTGACCTATGGATTTCCATCTCGTGTTACCGCTTCCATTGGCCCAGGTAGTGCAGGTGCCGTTAACATTGAACGTGAATCGGACTTGTCTGGCGCGACGCACACCAAGGGATTCCTCATACCTAGCGGGCTGTTGCGCTATCTACTTCGATTGCAGCACCCGATGGCGTTTTCGGCCGCCATAGCCTTTGAGCAGACCTATGGCAGGATCGATGGTGATTCTGCATCCGGCACCGAGTTCTGTTGCCTCATCAGTGCGCTCACGGAACTCCCTGTCAGGCAGGACCTCGCCATGACCGGTGCTGTGGACCAGAAGGGTAATCTGCTGCCGATCGGCGCGGTATGTGAGAAGATTGAGGGGTTCTATGATGCCTGTAGGGCTGTCGATTTCACGGGCACACAGGGCGTCCTCATTCCCAGAGCCAATGCCGCAGAACTGATGCTGCGTGAGGATATCGTGGAATCGATCCGAACGGGCGAGTTCGCAGTTTATGCGATCGACAGTATAGACCAGGCGCTGGCACTGATGCTTGATCGCCCGGCGGGTAAACTGGATGATTCCGATTATGAGGAGGGTAGTATCCTCTCTCTTGCCCAGCAGAGGGCACACGAGTACTGGGAAATCGCTACAAAACATCGGCTGCAATCCTAATCGACTCCCAGAAGGTCGACCGGGTCGCGCTCGACCGGGTCACGCCAGACCGGGTCACGCCAGACCGGGTCACGTCGACAGGGTACACATGCTCAATGACAGGGTGGAATCACCCGTTCAGTCGGTATAATGGATCACTTGGTTTAGTCCATCAAAAGGGAATGCCACAAAAAACGGTGGATAATGTGACGTGTGAACCAACCGAGTGTATTGCACCACATATTCTTGAGATTCGATTGATCTGCTCTGCCACATACCTTGGGATAACATGAAGAGTTGGTTCCTGGGACTACTACTCTCGGTACTTGCCTGGTCTTCCCTGGCCCAAGTACCCCCGTCGTCAGAGAATGAGGACGTCCTTCAGCTTATCGCCGCTGAGGAGTTTGACAAAGCCGCCGTTGCGGCGGCCGGATTGGTCGAGATTCTGCAACAGGCGAGTGGTGTGCCATCAGCGGATCTGGCCGTCGCCCAGCATAATCTCGGCTACGTATATCTCAAGTTGGGCAGATTCGAGGAGGCCGAAGAACATCTAAACAAAAGCATCGAGCTTCGTGAAGAGGCCGATAGAGATCACGGTGCCAACCTGGTCGCTACGCTCAGCATGCTGGCACGCCTCTACTCCCAAACTAACAGGTTCAATGAGGCGCACAAAGTGCTACGACGTGCGCAATACATCACCCATCTCAATGATGGTGTCTTTACGTTGCGCCAGTTGCCTATAGTGGAAAGGATAATTGGATTGAATTTGGCGGACAAACAGCTGCTGTTGGCAGATCAGCAACAGCGTTTCTATTACCTGGTCAACGAGAATAACTATAGCGAGGATGATACCCGCTTGCTTCCTGCACTTGCGAAATTGAGTGATTGGTACCGCAAGACGGCTCAGTTCCAGAACGCTCTAGGCACTTATGAGAAGACTATCACGCTGATTGAGAATCAGTTAGGGGATTCGAACGTAGCGCTGGCACAACCCTTACGGGATTTGTCCTCTCTGCAATACGTATTGGCAGAATGTTGCCCGGCCGAATCATTGGACAGGGCCGTCAAGATCCTTACCAACAATCCTGAAACTGATACGACAGAAAAACTGGAGGCAACTGTACGTCTTGCTGACGTGCAAACCATGGTCACAAAGGACGAAGGGGCAGGACAGATCTACCGGCGTGTGTGGCAGATGCTGAGCCCCGACAAGGCACAAGAGATGTTTAACGAGCCAAAGCACCTGGGGATCCGGAGGCGGGATAACGTCGCCACGGCTTTCAGAAGAGCTGGCGAAAGCATTCCCGGTCACATAAATCGACATAGCAGGCTGCTTAGCGATAATCCTCGGATGATTGGTAATCCCGTAGTCGATCTGTCTTCGCAAGGGAAGAGGGACAGGGAAAAACGTGCTAATGTTCTGATTGGCAGTCCGCTGGCGCTCTGTTATCCGCAGATTCTGCAACTGATGAGCAAGCCGGAAAGACAAACATTTGCCGGCAACTATGTGTCCATGGAGTTCAGCGTTGACAAGGATGGACGCGTCTCGGACATTCAGGTGGTTGACTCGGATGCACCGTCACGGGTAAAAGCGTACGTAAGGAACCTGCTGAATCTTACTCGTTATCGACCGCGCCTGGAGAATGGTGAACCGGTACTGGCCGAGCATGTCACCATGCGTCAGACCTTTGAATCACATGACGATTATGTGCCAACCGATGCTGTTCAGGACTTGAGCAATCTGGCGACGTATCAAGGGTGCAACATGGTAACTGTGACCAGCTATGAGTAGGAGCGTGTGGTCCAGGAGAGATGTGGGATCAGTCCCCTTGAAATTCCGTTAGCGAGAATACGCTATACCCGTCGATTCTCTCTCGACCCTTTAGATCAGGTAATTCCACCAGGAATGCACACTCGATAATCTGCCCCCCAAGCCTTTCGACCAGTTTTGTGGCTGCTGACACAGTTCCACCGGTAGCAATCAGATCGTCCACGATCAATACTTTTTCGCCGGCCTTTATGGCGTCAGAATGTACCTCCACCGTGTCGGTGCCGTATTCCAGATCGTATTCTGCACTGATCGTCTTGAAGGGTAGTTTGCCTTTCTTTCGGATTGGGATCAGTCCGACTTCGAGCTTGTATGCCAGCACGGATCCGAACAGAAATCCTCGTGCATCTATGGCCGCGATCTTGTCGATCTGCATGCCCTTGTAACGAGCATATAGAAGATCGATGGACGTCCTGAAGGCAGTGGGCTCCTGTAATACTGTGGTGATATCTCTGAACATCACCCCCTCAATGGGCCAGTTAGGAACCGTTCTGATCTTTTCTGTTAGATTCATAATCTGTCTCGCTCGGAGTTGATATGAAGACTTACGGAGCGGCTATTCTTGGGATGACATGTGAGAGGAGATTCTTAACGTGGTCAGCATTTTCATCGAACACCCTCAGGATCTCATCCCACGACACCGGAGCTTCATCCTCCTTCCAGCAGTCATAGTCCGTTGACATGGCTACCACAGCATAGGGTATCTCCAACTCATTTGCCAAGATTGCTTCAGGTGCGATCGACATATTGACTACGTCTGCCCCCCAGATGCGAAACATCCTGGACTCAGCACGTGTGGAAAATCGAGGACCTTCGATGGTAAGGATCGTGCCAGTGTGATGAGTCTCATATCCCAGTTCTTCTGCGCTTTCGATGAGCAATTGCCTGAGTTGACCATCGAAGGGATCAGCCATTGCTGTATGGCCGGCCTCTTCGGCAAAGGACTCCTTGAATGTGATCTTTCGATGGCGGGTGAAATCGATGAACTGATCGGCAATCACCAGATGCCCCCGATCAATCTCCTCTCTGAGGCTGCCACAGGCGGTGGTGGTAATGATGTGCGACACATTCTGTTGGTGGAGCGCATGGATATTGGCCTGGTAGTTGACTTGGGTTGGGCTTAGTTCGTGCGCTCTACCATGTCTGGCCAATAGACGGACCTCAACACCACCAATTTCGCCGCAAGTCAGCGTTGATGAGGGATCTCCATAGGGGGTCTGGACTTCGATTTCCTTTGCATCGGTTAATATCTGTGGGTCATCCAAACCCGATCCTCCGATGACTCCGACTCTCAGCATTAGCACGACTCCATGCACTTCAAATCAGTGAATACCGATTGATGATCTGCCCACGATACAATGGGCCCCATAATCAGCTTGCCTGATGATATTTGAAAGCACTGCAGTTTGCTATCTGTTGCCCAAGCGCATTCCGGTAAATCCTGATAGAGTAAAAGCTTTCAATCTGATGGGATCAGCCGTTTGCGCGATCTGATTCACCAATGTCAGGGATAGATCTGAAGACAGAGGTGCTGGCAGGAGTCACCACCTTCCTGACCAGCATGTATATCATCGTGGTCAATCCTGCCATATTGCAGAATGCCGGAATGCCGTTCGATGGGGTGCTGACTGCCACGGTTCTGGTCAGTGCCTTTACCAGCATCATGATGGGCATCTATGCAAAGAATCCAATCGTGCTCGCGCCCGGCATGGGTATGAATGCGTTCTTTGCCTTCACCATCGTTCAAGGCATGGGGGTCAGTTGGCAGATTGCTCTGGGATGCGTGTTTTGGGCAGGAGTGATCTTTTTCCTGTTGTCGGTGTTTAACGTGCGCGAACAGATACTGCTGGCGATTCCAAAACAGCTTCGATACGGCGTAGCTGCCGGAATCGGGCTGTTCATTACCCTGATTGGGTTCAAAAACGCTGGTTTTATAGTTGACCATCCTGAAACGCTGGTGGGTCGAAGTCCCCTGAATTCACTGACGATCACGTTCTTAATCGGGTTGATGGTCAGCGCGATTTTTGTGGCGAAGCGAATTAAGGGGGCATTGGTCCTTGGAATTATCTTGACGACTCTGCTGGCTATCCCGATCGGTCGTTGGTGGGGTGGGACAGACCTCGTTAGCGGTGTACCGCTCATTAGTTGGCAGGGACTCTTGGCCATGCCGAATTTCAGCCTGTTCCTGCAGCTCGATCTGCTGGGGTCACTACAGCTGATCATGCTGCCGGCAATATTCACTATCTTGTTTACCGATCTGTTCGACAGCGTATCAACCCTTGTGGGTGTGATGGAAGCGGGTGATTTGCGTGATGAAGCAGGTCAGCCCCGGAATATCAAGCAGTCGCTGATCGTTGATGCGACCGGAACCGCACTATCCGGCCTCGTCGGAACCAGTCCAACAACCAGTTTCATCGAGTCGGCAACTGGCATCGAAGAGGGCGGCCGAACCGGCATCACCGCCATCGTTGCAGGACTACTGTTTTTGCCCTTCATGTTCTTGGCGCCGTTGCTGTCGATGATCCCTGCCATCGCGACAGCGCCTGCGCTCATCCTGGTGGGAGCGTTTATGATGCGCCCTGTACTGAATGTTCGCTGGGATCAGCTGGATGATGCTATTCCGGTGTTCCTCTGTATGACATTGATTCCCCTTACCTTCTCCATTACTCAGGGTTTAATATGGGGCTTCCTAAGCTGGTTGCTGATTAAACTGGCCTTGGGCAAGCGGCAGGATCTGAGCCCAATGCTCTATGTCATCTGTGGCCTTGCCATCGTCACGTTCGCGTTCGAATAGGATCACGGATCGGATTGCAGGAAGTAGCTTTGAAATTCGGCGTTCAGTCATATACATTTCATTCTCACACGCGTAATCACGGGCTTGCCTTATGTCGATCTTATTTGAACCCCTAACCATAGGCCGGATGGAGATTCAGAACCGGTTCGTTCGATCCGCTACATATTTCGGTCTGGCTGACGCGAATGGATGTATCGGGGACACCAGCGTGCAGCTCATGAAGGCGCTTGCCGCCAATCGCGTCGGGTTGATCATGTCCGGCTATGCCTATGTCAATCGCACTGGCCAGGTGTTTGCCGATATGAATGGCATCGATGCAGATGAGCAGATTCCGGGTTACCAGCGCATGACGCACGCTGTTCACGATGAGGGGGGCAGGATCTGCATGCAGATAGCTCATGGTGGGGTCGCTTCGACAGCAGCAGTTGCCAGAGGCGAACGACACCTGGTCGTTTCTGCCAGGGACGCCCGGGCGGGGTCGTCAGTAAAAACCGTGATGAGCGACGCGGACATTGAATCCATCATTGATGACTTCGGGCAAGCGGCTCGACGGGTTCAGGAGGCAGGATTCGATGGCGTGCAGATCCACGGCGCCCATGGTTACCTGGTAACGCAATTTCTGAGCCCAAGCAGCAACCGACGTGATGATCGTTGGGGTGGCAGTCTGCAGAATCGAATGCGCTTTGTCCTCGAGGTAGTGCGTGCCATACAACGCAATGTCACTGCTGATTTTCCCATCATGATCAAATTGGGGTGTCGTGACTACCTGGATGCCGGTCAGGGATTCACCATCGAGGAAGGCGCCGAAGTGGCCGCTGCACTGGAGCGGGAAGGCGTTTGCTTCATTGAGGTCAGTCACGGCGTAGGTGGCAGGGCATTCAGCAAGGTCTCTCGCGGCAAGGAAAGCAAGCCGATTCGCGAAGCCTACCTGGTTCCGGATGCAGAGATCATCCGTCAAGCGACCACTGTACCACTGGCCGTGGTCGGCGGAATGCGAAGCCTGCCCGTGATGGAGAGTGTACTGGAGGCCGGTACCGCAGACTGTATTGCGTTATGCCGTCCGTTGATTCGGCAACCGGACCTGGTGCAGCGTTGGGCGGAGGGTTATGCACAACCTGCTGATTGTGTCAGTTGTTTTGCCTGTCTTAAGACGGACAAAGACGGCAACAGCGATGTTCAATGTCGAGAGATCCTGAAGAAGCAAAAGAAGAAGAAGAGAAAGGCAGTCGCTGGCAGTCACTAATGGCTTCTCCGAGAACAGATTGTCAGTGGGTGGAGTTTTTTTGGGATTCGCTCTTCTTATCATCTTGGGCAGCAATTGCCAGGAGAGAGGGGCCATTGCCAGGACACGCTCCGCATGCGGCCCAGTAACACATCCCTGTACGCTCTTCTGGGCCGCATCCGGATCGGCATCATTGCCTCCGACGGTCCTGGCGACCGCTTCTCCCTCCTGACGACTAACTGATCAGCTCATTAGAAGAGCCATGCCCCAAGCGGGACGTGCGAGAACGGGTCAAGACGCTCGGACAGGATCTACACATCGCTGCATGCAGATTGCCCGTCTTGTGGTGGCAGGAAGGCGGTCAGGACCAACCTGCCAATAACTGATGAGCTTCTACAAAATCTTCGACAATTAAGGCTGCATCCGACAGATCGGATCTCTCCACGAAGGGACTGTTGACAGCAATCACGGTCATGCCGGCGGCTATGGCTGACTGTATTCCAAGGGGGGAGTCTTCGAAGGCAACACAGTTGGTGGCATCGACCTGTAGGTCCCGGGCGCAGATGAGGAAGATATCCGGTGCCGGTTTCGACTGGTGCAGGCGTTCGTCATCGCCACAGATCTTTATGTGGAAGCTCTCGGACCACTCTCTGCCCTTTAGCTTGAGATCGCACCAGGGTCTCTGAGAACTGGTTGCCAGGCCGAGCGGTATCGCCGCGTTGGACAGGGATCTTATGAAGTCCCCAGCACCTTCAATCTCAGGTGCTGACGGGAATAGCTGCAGGAGAATCGCCTCTCGCCTGTGCAGAAACTCATCCACCGTCAACGGGATGCCCAGCTGTTCGATCAATATGGCGGCGCTCTTTCTGGAATCGCCACCCATCATCTTGCGTTTGAGGGACAAATCGAAGGTCTTTCCAAATGGATCGATGACCGTCTGGGCTGCTTGTGAATATAGGGGCTCTGTGTCGAGTAGCGTCCCATCGAGATCAAAAATTACTGCGCCAGGCTTGCTGATCAACGGCGGATCCATCCTGCATCAAGTTGATGGAACCAGTGGTCTCGGGCTTCTTGGGTACGTGGAAAATTAATCGGCGCCAAAATTCTGTGCCAACTCCTGTAGAATTTCGTGTGGTATCGCTTCCTCTTCATTATTAATCGTGTCCGCCCCTTGGGCAGCCAGGTTCATCAGCTCAAACAGCGACATCTGATCCAGCGCTATGGGTTGATTTTTCTCGATAACGAGATGGGTTAACAGGAACGAGAGTGCTTCCTCTTTGGTAATCCTTGCAGCCATACGGTGTAGATGAGACCCTTCTTTGAGAAGTGTGACACTACCTGAATTCTATCAGATGAGTGAAAACCAGTCCGTCTAAAACGAGAAATTGGTTTTTTGGGAATCGTCGTGGCTCTGTTTGTCAAGGATCTTGTATTGGAAACTAGAAATTTCTGTTGCAGCAACTCCTCTTGGTCCTACCGTTGCCCGCATCGCATAGATGGGAATTGTCTGGCACTTTTCCTTAATTTGGTCAAATAGTTATGCTGAATTCATAAAGTAAACTGTTAGACGACGTTTCACGACTCTGCTGTGTAAGCGATATATGGAGATATTCTCTTAGTCGAAATCGATAGAAACGATTTGAGAAATCCGTTGTAGTGTTGGCTGGTAATAGTTCAGGAGCGATATATGCACAAAGCAACCTTTGTAGAGCGTCGTTCCGGAGAGGATCGACGTCAGAGAAGAAGACGCAGTCTGAAACGCTCCTTGCGGGAGTGTTTGAAGCCGTCTACCTATCGCAGAAGATCAACGCGGCGTGCGTCCTATATTCGCCGTGACACCTATACGGTGTATTTGCCGGGGTGATTCAGGGTAAACCCAAGACCAGAAAAAGGGGATTGTGCCTCAAATTCCCTTGTTTGATCATCTCCGCAAGTCACTCGCGCCACCGCTAATCACTGTTAACGCCAAATAGAGCAGCCGGTTCCCACAAAACCGTCATCCTGTCTTCTTTTCGCTGCTACAATGCCCCACCTGGTTATCGTCGGTCGTTCTTCCATCATGAGGATGGAAGCGCCGATCTTTGCTAGCCGTGAGAACCATCCCAAGAAACGGATCCTATTCTTGTTTTCCATGAGGTCGACGGAGTCGAGAGGCTTTGAATTCGGGCTCTGGATTGGGTAACCTTACGCACTTTTCAAAATGACAATCGGTTCCTTAAGACATGATAGAAATTGTGAATTTGAGCAGACACTTTGGTCAGTTGACTGCCATAGACGATATTTCATTCACGGTAGAGGCGGGTGAGGTATTGGGTTTTCTCGGCCCCAACGGGGCCGGAAAATCGACCACCATGAAAATGATCACCGGATTTCTGGCCCCCAGCAGCGGGTCAATTTCCGTCTCCGGTTTCGACATCGGCACCCAGACCATTGAGGCGCAGAAGAGAATTGGCTACCTGCCGGAGGGGGCGCCCTGCTACGAAGATATGAACCCACTTCAGTTTCTCGGATTCATCGCTGCAATAAGAGGGTTCAAGGGTGATGAGCAACAGCAAAAGGTGGCACAGGTCGTCACGACCATGGGCCTCGAATCTGTACTGACACAGAAAATCGAGACCCTTTCCAAGGGTTTCAAACGGCGCGTAGGCCTTGCTCAGGCGATCATCCACAATCCAGAAGTGTTGATTCTTGATGAACCGACCGATGGGCTGGACCCTAACCAGAAGCATCAGGTGCGAAATATGATCCGAAGTCTTTCCAAGGATAAGATCGTGATCATTTCCACCCACATACTGGAAGAGGTGACGGCCGTGTGTACGCGTGCAACTATCATCGCCAACGGCAAGATAGTGTCGGATTGCTCGCCTGCTGAACTTGAATCCAAGTCGCGATACGCTCATGCCGTCACGCTGCACCTCACGGAACAGCAAAGTGCAGCAACGAAACTGAGTGAACTGCCCGGTGTGTCGGAGGTAGAGGTCAACGAGGAAGGTAAACTGCTTACGGTATTGACGGAGGGAGGGCAGTCTATCTATGAGCAAGTTAATGATCTCGTTAGGCAGGAAAGCTGGCAGGTGGATGCTCTGTATGTTGAGAAAGGCAGGCTGGATGAGGTGTTCCGGAAGATTACCGAGGAGGTCGTGTAATGGAGATGGTGGTAATTTTCAAGCGTGAATTCGCCAGCTATTTTTCGACGCCGCTCGCCAGCGTTTTCATCGTCATTTTTCTGGTACTCGCAGGAGTGTTTACGTTTTATCTTGGCAATTTTTATGAAAGAGGGCAGGCTGATCTGATGCCGTTTTTCAATTTCCATCCGTGGCTCTATCTCTTTTTGGTTCCTGCCATCTCCATGCGTCTCTGGTCGGAAGAGCGCAAGTCCGGGTCCATCGAACTATTGATGACGTTGCCCATCACCAAGTTGGATGCGGTAGTCGGGAAGTTTACGGCAGCCTGGTGCTTCATCGGATTGGCGCTTTTGTTGACCATACCCATGTGGATCAGCGTCAATTATCTGGGTGATCCGGACAATGGTGTCATATTTGCGAGTTACCTCGGTAGTTGGCTGATGGCTGGCAGCTTTCTGGCCATTGGATCCTGCATGTCAGCGCTGACCAAGAGTCAGGTGATTGCCTTTATCCTGAGTGTCGTTATCTGTTTCCTGTTCATCCTCAGTGGATTTCCCCTGGTGCTGAATGTATTCAAGGACTGGGCGCCGAGCGTTGTGGTAGATGCGATCGCCTCTCTCAGTTTCCTCACCCACTTTTCTTCGATTTCAAAGGGCGTGCTGGGGTTCAGAGATCTGTTGTATTTTCTGTCCTTGATAGGTTGCTGGTTGTTTGCCACTGCCATCGTAATTGAACTGCAACAGGCTGATTAGGAAATATTCTGATGAAACGTAAACTGTATTCAACTACGGGTTTGATATTGCTGGTTCTGGCATTTCTAGCATTCACAGTGCTCAACAATCTGTTCTTCAGCACGCTGAGACTGGATCTCACCGAATCTAATCTGTATACGCTCTCTAACGGCAGCAGGGAAATCATCGATGGCATTGATGAGACCATAAACTTCTACTTCTTCTTCTCTGACGAGGCGAGTGAGGATCTTAGCAGTCTGCGAACTTTTGCAAAAAGAGTAGAGGAATTGCTGGGCGAGTATGTTCTATACAGTGATGGAAAAATCAAGCTGCACGTGGTTGATCCGGAACCCTTTTCAGAAGCAGAGGATCAGGCTGCCGACTTTGGCCTGCAGGGCGTGCCAGTCAATGCATCCGGTGACGAGCTTTACTTCGGATTGGCAGGAACCAATACACTGGATGATCAGGCCACTATCCCATTCTTTCAGCCCGACAAGGAGGAGCTTCTGGAGTATGAAATCAGCAAGCTGTTGCACAACCTGACAGTAACCGAGAAGCCTGTTATTGGTTTGATGTCTTCGCTGAAGATCCAGGGAGACATGAATATGCAAACTTTCCAGTCAACACCCCCCTGGATGGTAGTTAGCCAGATTGAACAGCTCTTCAAAGTTGAAAGTGTCGACGTCTCGGCAGAAAAAATCGACGAAAAGCTGGATGTACTTATGGTTGTTCATCCCAAGAACATTTCAGAAGCAACCCTGTTCGCGATCGATCAGTTCGTTCTGAAAGGTGGTCACTTGCTGGTGTTTGTCGACCCGTTGGCTGAAACCGACAGGCCACCGCAGGCTAATCCCATGATGCCGACACCGCCGACTCAGCAGGCCTCCGATCTGAATCGTTTGCTGAGTGCCTGGGGCCTCGAGATGAAAGCCGGCTCAATATTGGGAGATTCGCAAACTGCGCTGACGGTAGGTGCGGGCCCCTCAGGTAAGCCCGTAAGGCATCTTGGCATCCTGGGGCTTCAGCCCGGCAACTTCGCCGCTGATGACGTCATTACGACCTCGTTGGAGAGCATTAACATTGCTACGGCTGGAATTCTGGAGCGGATCGATGCTGCCGGCACTACCATAGTTCCCCTGATCACATCGAGTTCTTATGCAATGCCCCTGGAAAGCTTTCAATTCCAATTCCTCAGTGATCCCAGTGATCTTCAGAAGGGATTCAAGCCAACGGGTGAACAGTACATGCTGGCAGCCAGGATCACCGGTCCGGCAGACAGTGCTTTTCCCGAAGGCATAGGGGCAACGGAGACGGAGAACACTGCAGAAACGGAAACCCCGATCAGTCATGCAGATGCCATTAACGTCATCGTGGTAGCTGATACGGATCTGCTATCCGACAGGTTGTGGGTACAGGTACAGAATTTTCTTGGCAGGAGACTGGCATCGCCATTCGCTGACAACAGTGACTTCGTAGTTAATGCACTTGACAATCTTACCGGTAGTTCGGCTCTTATAAGCGTCCGGAGCAGGGGTCGCTTCTCCCGACCGTTCGAGGTCGTGCAGGATTTGAAAAGAGAAGCGGAAGCACGATACCTGACGAGTGCCAATGATCTACAGCTCCGGCTGACGGAAACTGAAAATAAGCTGTCGCAATTACAGCAAAGCAAGAAAGAGCAGAACCTATTGTCACTGAGCAAAGAGCAGGAATCTGCGCTGGTGCAGTTCCAGAACGAAAAGATACAGATAAGGAAACAGTTGCGGGATGTCCGTCATCAACTGGATAAAGACATTGAGGGGCTGGGAACGACGCTCAAGTTTATCAACATCGCACTGATACCTATTCTGCTGACATTGTTTGTGCTTGGGCTGAATTACATTCGCTTGAGGCAACGCTGGAACAATTCCATATCAGAATAGCGGGCGAATCAAGGGTTGTAATTGAACAGATGAATAGCAAAACCATAGGTATTCTAGCAGCCATCATTGTTTGTTCAGTGGTGATCGTCTACGTCTCAGACAGACCAGCGGAATCTGCTGACCCGCTCTTGGGCACGCCCGTATTGCCTGATCTGAAGAACAGGTTAGAAGAGGTGCGCGAAGTCGATATCGTTAGCAGGGAAGGTGATGTGATGTTGGCCTTACGTGAGGACCTCTGGGTGGTAGCGAATCGGGACGACTATCCAGCCAGCTTCGATAAGTTGAGTGACCTCTTGGACAATTTGACCGAGGCGAACATTGCCGAAAGGAAAACCGGCAAGCCGGAGTATTTTGATCGCTTGGGTCTGCGCGATCTTGATCACCAGGAAAGCCAAGCTGTAAGAGTGAAGATTGTGACTGGTGCGGAAGAACCGCTTGAATTGCTGGTAGGTAAGGCGGCTACCAACAGGGAAGGTCAGTATTTCAGATTCACGGCAGAGCAGCAGGCCTGGCTGATGAGTACACAGCTGGATGTCGAGGCCAAGGCCGAAGACTGGCTCAAGCCTACCATCATCAATATAGAATCGGAACGAGTCACAAAAGTCACGCAAACAAGCGCGTCAGGTGAACAGTTGACTGTCGTGCGGGAAGGTGGCGAAGAGGAGAATTTTGAAGTTGTCGATCTACCTGCGGGCAAGAAACTGAAATATGGAACCGTTGCCAACGCACTGGGTAGATCGTTAGTCAATGTACGATTGAAGGATGTTAAGAAGGCTGATGGATTTGACCTGAGTGGTAGTGGCAAGGCCGAGTACTGGTGCAAGGATGGTCTTGTGATCAGAGTCCTGGCGAAAGAGATGGATGGTCAATATTATCTCAACTTCGCCGTTGATACGGATGTGATCGAAGAAGTTGCAGGCGAGGCCAGTGACGAACAGGACTCGGGCGAAGATTCAGAATCTGAATTGGCATCTGAAGAGGAATCCGATCAAATCAGTTTGCCTGAGGAGGTCGCAACACTCAAAAGGGACCTCGACTCCTGGGTCTTCGAGGTGACTCAGTTTACCTTCGAAGATTTCACAAAGACCTTGGACGACCTCGTGGAAGAGGAGGAAGAACCGGCGGAAAGCACGGACAGCCAATAGACTGGATGTTGGAGAGGCAAAATGGATTTCGAGTTTGTGAAAATAGAGAAGCACGACCAGATTGCTGTGCTCAAGTTGAATCGCCCGGACCGATTGAATGCCCTGCATGGGCCTATCATGGAAGAGATTGAACAGGCGTCCAAATCATTTCTGTACGACGAGAAAACCCGAGTGGTGATCTTTGCCGGAGAAGGCAAACACTTCAGTGCCGGTGCCGATCTGAAGGCCACAGGAGGGGGCGATAGCCGGCCAACTAGGTTGCTGCAAAGAAGACATGCAGGCTTGGGTGCGCGCATGATAAGAAGCATAGTTGAAATCAATCAGGTCACTATTGCGGCAGTTCAGGGTGCCGCCCTGGGTGGGGGGGCCTGCATTCCAACCGCCTGTGATTTCAGAATCGGATCGAACGACTGCTTCATGGGGTATCCGGAAGTCAATCTGGGCATCAATCTGCAGTGGGTAGCGTTGCCCCTGTGCGTTCATCTGATCGGTCCGGCCCGAGCGAAACGAATGGTTATGTTGGGAAACAGGGAGGATGCTGATACCTTGTTGAATTGGGGATATCTGGATGAAGTGGTCGAGCGGGATCAACTGATGGATAAGGTTTTCGAGATGGCCGAAGAGTATGCGCGACGGCCGCCGATAGCGGTACAGATGATTAAACAGAGCATCAATATGATCAGCTCCGCCCTGGACCAGGCCATCATGCATATGGATTCGGATCAGAATACGCTGTCCGCCATGACCGAGGACAGAACTGAGGGCATTAAGGCCTTCTTCGAGAAGAGAGATGCGCAGTTCAAGGGCAATTAGTCATGGCAATCAGCGTGTCTGTACTGCTTAGCCCGCCGAGGAATTGCCTTCAACAATCGATGAACTGCAGGTGACCTTATCCACCGGTCCGATCGTGCCGGTGGATAGTGCCGGATTTCATCTTGATAGTTACGCTGTCAATCAGGATTCCTTGTACCAATGGTTACTACCCGAAAGTCTGCGCGAAATTTCCGGGTTAGCTGCAACAAGTGATGATCGATTATTCACCCACGACGATGAAATGGGTGAGGTCTATGAGATCGATCCTGTGGCCGGAGGTATTGTCAAAATATTCACCCTCGGGGAACAGGGCGTATGGGACGATTTTGAGGGTATCGCAGCCGCTGACGACTTTCTCTTCATGGTCACCAGCACCGGGACTCTGTATCGATTCCAAGAAGGAGCCGATGGGCAATGGGTCCAATTCGATCGATTCCAAACCCCCCTGGATGAGATCTGTGAAGTGGAAGGACTCACGTTTGACGCTACTCATCGGCGCCCTGGCATGTAAGCAGATGTTTGATGACAACCAGCCCGAGCAGGTGTCGGTGTTCGCGTGGTCCGTAGACGAAGAGAAGTTAGCCGGGGCGTTATTTGAGATTCCGATGGAAGAGTTAAGGCAATCGATCGGCAAGAAGCACTTTAATCCATCTGGTATCGTCTATCGTTCCATAACAGGAACCGTTTTCCTCATCGCTGCCAGACAGAGACTCATCCTGGAATTCACCCTGAACGGTGAGCTGATTGCGATCATGCAGCTTGCCAAGAAAGAGCACCATCAGGTAGAGGGAATCTCCTTCTTGTCGAACGGTCTGCTCATTCTGGCGGACGAGGGAGAAAAACGTCGGGCAAGATTGTCACTCTATTCGCCTTGAGATGTAGACGACCAAAGCCCTGCGGGACAACTGCCATTCAACCCGACTGCATTCTGCCCAATTGCATTTAACCCAATTGCATTCAACTCAGTGCTATGGCCATCTCAAACTCCACGATGGCGGCATTTGAGTCGACGCCGAGCCAGACCAGAGCTTCCCTTATACCCCGAAAGACCTTGAGATTTTCGGACGAATTCTTGCGATGGGACAAATACACACGGGATTGCCCAAAGTGAACGTCGGTGAAACTGACGATGGCGCACTGATTGTCGTTTGCCGGACAGAGATCGTTGACGACCTCGGCCAAGTCGTTAATCTCACTTGGGGTCAGTGTTGCTGCACGATCGGAAACAAGGACCAGTTGAGATAGGTCGCTTGCATCAGCATCAGCCTGCCGCTCGTCTATGTAGGCAACGGTATCTTCAACGGTGATCTTACCCTCCACGATCACCGTGATAAGACGTCTCTTCTTACTGATTCGAAATCTGATCGGCATCTCGACTGTTCTTCTTTTTGTTTTGGGTAGCGATGCCGCACTGCTATCTGCATCGTTTGATCAATTTCTTTTCGATCCTGTCAGGCTTGTCGATAAGTTCATAAAAACCATCGAGGTACTTGCGGGCCTTGCCTTTTGATGGATTGGACAATTGTGCCTGACCCTCAATTAGTGAATAGATGGCTTCTCTATTGTCTCTGTACCGATCCAGGGTCCCGTCCAGTAGATGGTTGAGTTCACAGAAACCACGATAGAAGCGTGTGCGCACGCTACTTATCGGTATGTTGGGGGTGGGTGTAGCATATTTGGCATTGATGATTCCGGAGAAGTCAAAATCGTATGGAATTGGAAAGTATTTCGAATCTACACGGCCTAATAGTTTTGCATTGTGGCAGCAGGCTTCGTCCGGCTCACCGGACAGCATAGACCAGTCGGTGTTACCGATCATAAACTGAAAAGTACTGACCAGATTGGATTGGCGCGGGTCCATTTCTTCGATTTCCACCCGATGCAGATCGATGGGTTCCATCCCCAGCCGTTTACCCAGCCGACCTTTGTCTTCGATAAAGAATGCGTATTTGGTAACGACACTATTGTTTTTTTGCGTATTGACGTAGTTGACCTCGGCTAGTCTGACCTTGAAGCTGTAATCCGTCAGCAGATTGAACGCACGGTAGACCAGGTATTCCAGCAACATATATTGAGTATTCGTGGATCTGGTTTGGCAATGGGTCACCAGCTTCAACTTTTTCTGTTTGTGAAATAGCGTTCCTTTGGTCTGGTCCTGTTTAAAGTGAATTCTGAGCGGTGCAAAACGACACACTTCCTTGCGCAATCGAAAATTACCGCGCACCTGCAGCTTAACGTCCAAACGCAGATCGTTGCCGTGCTCTGCATAGATCAACTGAGCGTCCGTGTATTCTTTCTCCTTGTCTCTTACTTTATTGATGGTGGTGAACGGACCGGTAACCGTGATGGCAAGCAGGTCGCTCGACTGGAACAGAGGATCGGGTTCTTTAGCGAATGCCCCGCCGGGATGGCAAAGAGCGAAGGCAAGAAGTGCACCAAATAAGCTGATTGTGATTTGCATCTGTGCCGGACTTCCAAATCCGCGACCTATTTGTAGCGCGTGTCAGTAGTGCGGGCAGCGAGCCGTTCTAGGATTCGAGGATGGCCACTACCTGACCCTCTTCGACCTGATCCTCCTTTTCCACCAGGATTTCGGCAACCTTACCAGCCGCGGGTGATTCCACCGGGATTTCCATTTTCATGGATTCAAGAATCATCAGCGTCTCCTCTACATCTACCTGATCCCCGACGCTAACTTCAATCTTCCATACGTTTCCGGTTACTTCCGATTCGATTTCTTGTCTGGCCATATCTACATCCGCTCAGTTGCTCTTCTTGTGGATTAATTCTGATGTCAGCCCGGTGTGTACTCTACCCGTCTGGAACTGTTCAGATTCCAAGATTGTGATAAGGGCTGGTACATTTGATTTTAACCCAGCGATTTCACAAGACGCCAGTGCTTCTATGATAGTTTTTGTCGCTGTTGCTCGATCCACGTCGTTGATGATTATTTTCGCCAGCAGTGGGTCGTAGAAGGGCGTGACCTTCATGCCCTCTCTGTAACCAGTCTCCACGCGCACGTTGGGCGCCTCGGGCAGGCGAAATCGCTCCAGAGTACCTGGTGACGGAAAGAACCTAACTGGATCTTCCGCATAGATTCTGGCTTCTATGGCGTGACCGTTTGGGCGCGGGCGCTCGGGCAGCACACTGTCGAGATTCATTCCGCTGGCAAGCCGGATCTGAGCCTGCACGATATCGATGCCGGTCAGCTCTTCGGTAACACCGTGTTCAACCTGCAGGCGGGTGTTCATTTCCAGAAAGCTGAATTGACCCTCACGGCTTCGCAGCATCTCGACCGTGCCGATATTGTCGTAGCCAATGGAACCGATCGCATCTGTTACCTGATTGAGTAAATCGGTGAGAACATTGGGATCGATATTCGGGGCTCTCGCTTCCTCGATGATCTTCTGGTTTCTTCTCTGGATAGAACAGTCTCTCTCGAACAGATGGCAGATCCCACCCTCCGTGTCAGCCAGAATTTGAACTTCGATATGCCGTGGATCAGTCAACTGTCTTTCCAGATAGATTTCTGAGGAAGAGAAACTTCGCTCTGCCATGGATCTGGCTCTAGACAATTGTTTGACCAAGCTCTTCTCATCTGTGGCAACCAGCATGCCGATGCCTCCGCCCCCGGCAGCAGGCTTAATGAGTACCGGATAGCCCAACTGCTGTGCGTGGTTGACGAACTGCTCTTCTGAGTCGAGAACCGCTGTGGTGGCGTTCACCGGCATGCCATGTTGAGCCAAAAAGTCGATCGATTTTGTCTTATGCCCCATGGTTCGCAACCATTTGGGGGAGGGACCGATGAAATGAGCGCCGATCGCGTTAACCTGTTCTGCAAAGGTGGAGTTCTCAGCTAAGAAACCATAGCCGGGATGAACGCCGTCACAATTTGTTTGCCTTATCAGGGCCAGCAGGGCTTCCTGATTGAGATAGCTCTTTTGTGGAGGTGACTCGCCAATCAGAAATGCCTCATCCGCACGATCGAGATAGGGTGCACCTTCGTCTGCCTGCGAATAGACGGCAACAGACTTGATGTCGAGCTCACTGAGAGCCCGCAACACACGAGACGCAACGGCACCTCTGTTAGCTACCAGTACTTTGTTGAACACTAGGGATTGATTTCCTGCATGTTGAACATGGGTGTTCTGTGCCCCTTAAGATAGCAGTTGGATCATTGAATCCTGTTGACTTTCGATTTCTTATTCTGCCCCTCGAGGGTCAGATCGTTGGACCCAAACAAACCCTTTTCTATGGTAACCGTGGCGCCGATCCGGTAGGGCAGAGACGATGCTGCGTTCTCGCGCCAAATCTGGTCATTGTCCAGCGTGATGGTCATATTTCGCCGCGGACCTTTCTGTAGCTTAACGATCTTTGCCTCCATCCGTACCCGCTCTTGCGCGGGTTTCTTGGCGACGGTCCTGCTTAACGGAAATTTCTCATCGTCGGGTCGCGCCGCGATGGCTTTCTTCTTGTCCTCGGCAACCGGTACGGAACGCGAAGTGGCTGCGGTTGGCTGCTTGTCTTTTGACTCGCTGTCGGCTACTGGCTCGATGGGTTGGTAGATAACGTCGTAACACGACAGTCGTTTGAATGGATCCACTATTTCTCCGCAGCTGCGGGCCTTCTCCAAACAGACGCGGATGTCTCGCTCGCTGTTCGCAGTTTGGCAGGAATCAGCACCCACGTTCACGGCAACTAGGCAGTACGCCAGATACATGGGGTATTTAATCTGTTTCCACCGCATCGATCGTTCCGTTCAGGTTTGATTGGTCAGGGCATGTTTGCAGCCGGGCAGTTGCCGTGCCTTTGGGTCCAGCACGGGCTCGGTTCACAATCCCGGTAAAGCTATCATGAATGCCGAAAGAAAAGCTACACGGTGCCAGCGGAGCAATCCGGTCCACTCATAGAACCTATTGCCGTACAGAAGCGCTATGATTGTACGGAATGCATAATGCTTTGGATGCAGAACCACATGACGGTAGGAAGTGACATTGCCTTTGTCGCGCTGGGATCAAATCTCGGTGATGCAGAACAGAACCTCCTGAGGGCCATCGAAGAGTTGCGAAAGCTCGCCGACGGCAACTTGGTCAGGTCAGGGCTATGGGTGTCAGAACCCCTGGATTGTCCAGTCGGTTCGCCCGACTTTATCAATGCCGTGGTCGGTTTCACACCTAAGAGCGAGTCCTCGCCGGAACTACTGCTGGTGCAACTCCAGAATATGGAGCTTGAACTCGGCCGGCAAACGGATCAGATGCCCAACAGCCCTCGCCCCTTGGACCTTGATATCATTGCCTACGGTGCGTTGAGGGTTAATCTGGCAGATCTGGTGATTCCTCACCCCAGGGCCCACCAACGCTTGTTCGTGCTGAAACCCTTACAGGAGATCGCACCACATTTCATCTTGCCGGGTTCCACGCAAACAGTAACGGAACTCGTTGAAAAGGCTGCCCCTATGCGTATTGCAAGGCTGTCCGACCGGTCCCGGTGACACTGATTCTGCAACAGACGTAAGCGTTTTCCCTCAAGTGTCATCCGGAGCCAAAAGTAACTGGATGAACTTGCTCACCAGTTGGTTCGATTCGGGCGTCTCTTTGGCGCTTGAAATCACCTTGCTCAGATGATCGTCGTCATCGGTATACCGATCCCTAAAAAAGGTGAGTCGGGTAACCAGCGTGGATCTGTCCACTTCCGGGTGGAACTGAAATGCCCAGAAGGGCTTTCCGGTAACTCTAAAGGCATGTGCACACTCGTTAGTTCGTGCCAGCAACTGGCAACCCGGTGGAACTGTTAGAGTTCTTTCTTGGTGCACTGAGACCGCCAGGAACCCGTTGGGGACATCTCTAAACAGAGGGTCCAGGGAAGCCGCCTCAGTTAAGTCGATTGCAATGGTTCCCATTTCAAAATCAGCATGATCCTTGATGACCTCCCCGCCCAGCGCTTGAACGGCCATCTGAAAACCAAAACAGGAGGCGAATACCGGGATGCTCTCATCAATGCAGAAATTGATCAGGGCTTGTCCGTCTGCCACAAAGGGATAGGTCTGCGGGTCCAGGACACTGGCTTCACTCGTTCCGCCTATGAACAGCGCATCGTATCCTTGCAATACGGCAGGTGAGAATTGTGGCCGGTCAAATACGTTGAAGACATCTATCTGTTCGTGTGTCAGTCCGCTGTATCTAACGAAACTCTCATGTTCCTCCCGCCTGATACTGGGCTCATTTCTGATCTGAAACAGCAGGATGCGAAGTTTAGAATGATCTTTCTTCAAAACAGGAAGTCCGATTGCGACTAGGTGGTTCTGTTAACTGGAAATGCTACCTTTTCCTCACAGCTATTTCCATGAAAACAAAGGACGTGACCATACGGCCGATTGCTAGATTATTTTCGATTGATGCTGTCCCCAGTAGCGATCTTTCAGCAACCGTTTATACAGCTTACCGTTGGGATGACGCGGCAAGGATTCCTCAAAGTCGATCGTTGCGGGACATTTAAGGTGTGCGATTTTGCTTCTGCAGAAATCGATCAGCTCGCGTTCGGTCTCCTCCCCGACATCAGCGGGATCGACGAGTTGCACCACAGCTTTGACCTGCTCACCAAACTCCTGGTCGGGGATGCCAAAAACAGCCACATCGCTGATCTTGGGATGATTGATAAGGACCTGTTCCACTTCCTGAGGATAGATATTAACGCCCCCGGAAATGATGACAAAAGACCTCCTGTCACGCAGATAGAGGTAACCATCCCCATCCAGGTGCCCCACATCCCCCATGGTTGACCAGCCAAGATGAGTTTTTGCTGCAGCTGTTTTTTGCGGGTCCTTGTAATACTGGAAGTCCGCCCCGTTGGCGAAATAGACGGTCCCGATTTCACCAGCCGGCAGGTCGTAACCGGCATCGTCGAGGATGTGGATCTCTCCAAGGATGGCTCTGCCGACCGAGCCACGGTGAGCATACCATTGTTGCGGAGAGATGGCGGTTTGCCCATTCGCTTCGGTGGCGGAATAGTATTCGTAGATGATGGGGCCCCACCACTCCAGCATGCGTTCTTTGACTTCCACAGGACAGGGAGCGGCTGCGTGGATGGCGACGCGATGGCTGGAGAGATCATATCGATTGCGAACCGACCTCGGCAGTTGCAGCAACCTGATAAACATGGTGGGTACCCATTGACTGTGCGTGATGCGGTGGGCATCGATCAGTTGCAGAGCTTTCTCAGGATCGAACTTCTGCATGATGATGGCGCATGCACCGAGACGATTCATCATCATGTTGTAGCGCAAGGGTGCCGAATGATACAGCGGTGCAGTCGACAGGTATCGCGTCTGCGCGGATACTTGATGTAACTCGGTTCTGCGCCGGAAAAGCTCTGATACAGACCCCATCGGTTCTTTCTTGATGGGAAAGCGGACACCCTTCGGATAGCCGGTCGTTCCTGACGAGTAGAGCATCTCAGCACCTTCACACTCATCCGTCACCGGGTGGGTTGGCTGCCTGCTGAGTTCGCTGTGCCAGGATAGACAGCCTTCCTGTTCACCATCCAGCAGCAAGAGCTTAATGCCCGGGAGTGTCTTGTGACGGACTTTCTGCAGCAATTCGGAGGAGGTGATGACGAGCTTTGCATCCGAATTCCTGATGATGTAATCAATTTCGTCCGCCTGGAAGAGAATACTGATAGGGGTGTAGTAGAGACCTGTTCTCTGGGCTGCCCAGGCGATCTGCAGGAAACTGACGTGGTTGTCCAACAGAATGACGATGCCATCACCCGGGAGTAAGCCCATTGAACGAAACAGATGGGCAGCCTGGTTTGATTTGTCGTTCAGTTCCCCGTGAGTAACCACCCGGCCCGATTCTGCCATGATGTACGCCGGCTGGTTGGGTATATCGACGCCGTGTTGACCAGGATACATGAGGGCAGGCTATGCCGATGTCGATTCGGGCAGCCTAATCTTTGTTGCCGCCGGTAGGGTTGAATGTGGTCATGGGGAAGGGGGAGATGCTGCCGGCCTTGGCTTCGCTGATCTTGCTGATGCCCTCTTTGGCAACTTCATCGATGCGAACCACCGCATGCATGGGTATATAGCTGCGCTTAACTCCGTCGAATTCCGACTTCAGCTTTTCCTCACTGGGATCCACCAGCATCTGCGATCGTTCACCGAACACGAAATCCTCCACTTCCACAAAACCGTAAAGATCGCTCTGGAAGATCTGCCTGGCAAATATCTCGAATATTTGTCCCTGGTTGTAGAAAACAATTTTGTATATCGGTGATTTTGCCATATTCCTTTAGCTCACTCGGAAACACCTGCAGTTTTGGGTCTGCTTTCGCATATGTCAACATGTTACGCCGGTAATATTGGGGTGGCCCAGGCAAATTCAAGGTGGCAGCGACCCCTGTCCGGCTTGACCGATCCGGTCAAGGTTGACCATTCATCCATCGACCGTTCATCAGCAAAACCACGCCAAATCGTCTTTGCTTCGGGCATCGGCATCGTTATACTGTGCGCCCTTTTTTTCACTGAGCCAAGGCATGGCCCCAAAGCTGCACATCAAGACCCATGGTTGTCAGATGAATGAATATGATTCATCCCGGATTGCGGACCTGTTGGCGGAAACTCACGGCATGCAAGTCACCGACAACCCGGAAGAAGCGGACCTTGTTCTGCTCAACACCTGTTCCATCCGAGAAAGGGCGCAGGAAAAGGTGTTCCACCAGTTAGGGCGATGGCGGGTGCTCAAGCAGAGGAGACCGGACCTACTCATCGCTGTGGGGGGCTGTGTTGCCAGCCAGGAGGGAGAAGGGATCTTGCGGCGAGCACCCTTTGTCGACCTGGTTTTTGGGCCACAAACACTGCATCGTTTACCGGAACTCATCTCTGCACGGGCGGCGCAAAATGAACCGGTCATAGACGTCAGCTTTCCGGAAATCGAGAAATTTGATCGGCTGCCGCAGCCCCGCATGGATGGACCCAGTGCGTTCGTGTCTGTGCAGGAAGGCTGCAGCAGGTACTGCTCCTTCTGCGTGGTCCCCTACACTCGCGGTGCTGAGATCAGCCGCCCGTTGACGGATGTATTGGCAGAGGTGGAACACGTGGCAGCCAATGGGGTCCGGGAAGTCACTCTCCTTGGTCAGAACGTAAATGCGTATCGCGGAGCCACCAACGAGGGAAAGCATGTCGATCTGGCGTTTCTGATTGGATCCGTTGCAGGCATTGATGGAATCGATCGGATCAGATTCATCACGTCCCATCCATTGGCATTTTCAAACAAGTTGATCGACACCTACGGAACCACACCGGAACTGGTCAGCCACCTACACCTGCCGGTACAGAGCGGATCCGATCGTATCTTAGCGTTGATGAAAAGACGCCATACAATCCTTGAGTACAAATCCAAGATTCGCAAGCTGAGAAGCATCAGATCCGACATATCAATCTCGACAGATCTTATCGTGGGATTTCCCGGGGAAACGGATGAGGACTTCAAGGCTACCCTGGATCTCGTCGCAGAAATCGGCTTCGATCAGTCCTATAGTTTTGTATACAGCGCAAGACCGGGAACCCCGGCAGCCGATCTGGTGGACGAAACTCCGCTGGCGGTCAAAAAAGAGAGGCTGGCTATCCTGCAGAGACGTATCGATCAGCAGGCTTTCTCCATCAGCCACAAGATGGTGGGAAGCATACAACACATCCTGGTAAGCGACCGATCCAGGAAAGATCCGGGTCAATTGCAGGGACGAACGGAGAACAACCGGGTAGTCAACTTCTGTGCCGATCGTTGTGACCTGATCGGGCAATTTGTCGATGTTGAAATCTCCGAAGCCTTGCCAAATTCCCTTCGCGGCATACTGAAAGAATCACCGCCAGACCTCAGTTGAGATTAGTTTTATCTATAATAATCAAATACTTAACTGGACGCCCCAGCAGCAGGCAACGAATCGAACGGGCGTGCTTTCCCTGTGTCTCCAGAGGGTATATGCTAATGCAGTTCTCATAGTGTCTTAGACCGATTTGGAACCACACTCACAGCCTCACCAGGTAAACCTCGAGCCTAACGACAGTCGCCAGCTAGCTACTCTCTGCGGACCGTTCGATGCACACTTGCGCCAGATTGAGGAGCGCCTTGGCGTCACGATCAACAACAGAGGCAATCAATTTCAACTGATCGGTGAAACTCGACTCGTCCACGCAGCAGGTGAACTGCTGAATCACCTCTACCGGGAGGTGAAGGGTGGAACCTATCTAACTGCCCATCTGGTACATCTGTTTCTGCAGGAATCCGGTGTGGAAGCTCTTCTGGAAAAGCAGGTGGTGGACGACGAGAACCTGATTGTCACGCACCGCAAAAGTGTTAAACCGAAAGGAAAAAACCAGCACCTATACGTGAAGTGCATCGGCAGCAACGATATAAATTTTGGCATCGGGCCTGCTGGCACCGGCAAGACTTACCTTGCTGTCGCATGCGCTGTCGCCTCCTTGGAGAAGGATCGGGTGAGACGAATTCTCCTGGTTAGACCTGCCGTGGAAGCGGGCGAAAAACTAGGATTCTTGCCGGGTGATCTGAGCCAGAAGATAAATCCCTATCTACGTCCGCTGTACGATGCGCTTTATGACCTGGTGGGATTCGACAAGGTTGAAAAACTGTTGGAGAGGAATGTCATTGAAATTGCGCCATTGGCCTATATGCGTGGTCGCTCCCTAAACGATTCGTTCATCATCTTGGACGAAAGCCAGAATACTACCAAGGAACAGATGAAGATGTTTCTGACCCGCACTGGATTCGGATCGACCGTGGTGATCACCGGGGATATCACGCAAATCGATCTGCCCAAAGGAGTCCGGTCCGGTTTGAAGCACGTAATTGGGGTGCTGAAAGACGTCAAGGGCATCTCGTTCACCCATTTCTCACCGAAGGATGTAGTACGGCACCCCCTCGTGCAGAGGATCGTCGAAGCATATGAGAGCCATGAGGCCCGATCCGATGAGCCAACCTAGTTTTCCCGCACAAGCCCAATTTCAGGTAGAGATCCAACGAGGCGATGGCATCGGATCTGTGCCCGATGATGAAGAATTTGAAAGATGGGCGGATGTTGCACTGCGAGCAGTCAAGAAAGACGCTGCGCTGTGCATTCGGATTGCCGATGATAACGAGACTACCGAGCTCAACGAGAAGTACCGACACGGGACGGGACTCACTAACGTGCTCTCCTTTCCATGTGAAATACTGGATGAAGCAGGTGTATGTTTGTTAGGTGACATCGTGATCTGTGCCTCAGTTGTCAGGCGGGAAGCAGAAGAGCAGCATAAGATGGAAACAGCTCATTGGGCACATATGGTTTTGCACGGCATACTGCACTTGTTAGGGCACGATCATCAGAACAGCAAAGACGGTCAGGTCATGGAGCGGATGGAAGTTGAGTTGCTGCATCAGCTTGGCTTTGCCGATCCTTATCAGCCAGCGGAATTGAGCAAATGAGCGACGCAGGATCGAACAATGAACTGGGTGCCAAAACCTGGTTGGAGCGCTTGTCACAGGTTCTGTCTGGAGAGCCCAGTAGCCGAAGTGAATTAATCGATCTGCTGAGAGATGCAGAGCACAGGCAGGTACTGGACTCTGAAGCATTAAGCATTATTGAAGGTGCCTTGCAGGTCTCGGATATGCGGGTCGGGGAAATCATGATTCCCAGATCCCAGGTGGTCGTGGTCAGATTGGACATGCAGCCCGCGGAGTTCCTACCTTTAGTGATTGAATCAGGTCACTCCAGATTCCCGGTCATCAATGACGGCCCCGATGATGTAGTAGGAATTCTATTGGCCAAAGATCTCCTTTCGCTGGCGCTGAGTGAAAATGGCGCCTCCAGGTTTAATCTAAAGGACGCTCTCCGCTTTCCTACGGCCGTCCCCGAAAGTAAGCGGCTCAATATCCTGCTGCAGGAATTTCGTACCACTCGCAACCACATGGCGATAGTCAATGACGAGTACGGTGGCGTGGCCGGCATCGTTACGATGGAGGATGTGCTTGAGCAGATCGTGGGTGAGATAGAGGACGAATACGACGTGGACGATGAAGCTTCTATCAAAGTGCACGGGGATAATAGCTTCACGATAAAAGCATTAACGCCCATCGAAGATTTCAATGAACACTTCAACAGCCGTTTCCGTGAAGATGAATATGACACCATTGGTGGCATAGTTACGCAATCCTTCGGCCATCTGCCGAAGAGGGATGAATCGATAGACATCGATGGTTTCTATTTCAAGGTGCTGAATTCAGACAATCGCAGAATACACTTGCTTCATCTCACCTTACCGAGCAAAGGTAAGGGCGACTAGCTCGTCAATCCTTATTCAATCCGATCCAGCCACTTAGAATGAACTTGTCGAGACTAGTCGGCCCGGGGCTTCAAGGAGATGTGTTGGCGCTCCTTGCCGGTTGCAGCCTGCCACTGTCGTTTGCACCGTTTGATTTCTGGCCCGCCGGACTGTTATCAGTTTTGCTGCTACTTGCCTGTGTCGATCGAGTAGATCCCCGGGAAGCTGCCCTCAGAGGATTCCTATATGCGTTCGGCATGTATGGAATTGGCGTATCCTGGATATATGTGAGTATCCACATTTATGGCGCAGCGCCGCCACCCCTGGCAGTCGTCATGGTGCTGCTGTTTGTGGTGTTCCTGTCGCCGGTACAGGTGTTGCAATGCTATCTGTACGCACGCTTCTTCAGGTCGGGTTTACTGGGGCCGGTACTGGGCTTCACGTCCATTTGGGTATTGCAGGAATGGGTGCGAAGCTGGCTCCTGACGGGATTCCCGTGGCTCTATGTTGGCTACGGCTACCTCGATACCAATGTCTCCAACTGGGCGCCGCTGCTGGGCGTATTCGGAGTCAGTTATGTCGTGGTGCTTGCCGCCGGCGTATTGTATGTCGGCAGCAAGGCATACCTGAACAGCACCAAGGTGAGCCGAACGGGCCTCGTGGTTCCATTACTTGCCGCGGGACTGCTGTGGTTCTCCGGGATGGCATTGGCCCGGGTGGATTGGGTACGTCCCGCTGGCCAGTCACTGACCGTCAGTGCGGTGCAGGGAAACGTGGACCAGGCAACCAAGTGGTTGCCGGAAATGAGAATTCCCCTCATCGACCTGTACCGTCAACTGAGTCAAGATCGGTGGAGCAGCGATATAATCGTTTGGCCGGAAGCAGCCATCACCCTGTTCAGGGAACAAGCGGGCATTTACCTGAATAGTTTGGACGCCACGGCGAAGGAAACCAACACCACGGTCATTACCGGCATCATGAGTCGAGATCCGGTGAGCGGTTCCTACTTCAACAGTGTCCTCGCTTTGGGAGAAGGGAGTGGAATCTATCACAAGCGTAAGTTGGTACCGTTTGGTGAGTATGTGCCCTTGGAAGATCAGCTCAGGGGATTGATCAAGTTCTTCGATCTGCCCTTGTCTAATACAGCCACAGGTCTGCAACAGCAATTGGGATTGACCGCCGGTCCCTATAAGATCTCCACCTCGGTCTGCTATGAGGTGGTCTATCCTGAACTAGTCAGGACTTCAGTTGCGGGGGCTGATCTGTTGCTAACGCTCAGCAATGACACCTGGTTCGGGGAATCCATTGGGCCCCTTCAGCATATGCAGATCGCCAGAATGCGTGCCCTGGAAAACGGTCGTTATCTGATAAGAGCGACAAACAATGGCGTAACCGCGATCGTGGATCATCGGGGCAAGATCAGTGGCACTATCCCACAATTCAGCCGTGACGTATTGACAGATACCGTGCAGATTATGACTGGCGAGACTCCTTTCTCTCGTTGGGGTAGCTGGCCGATCCTGATTGTATGCCTGATGGGTTTGGTCTGGCAGCGATTGGGTGGCTGGGTTAGGGGTAGGATTTTCGAAAGTGCTGGTATGGATCGTCAGGAAGAGTAGGTCTCTGCATCCAGCCGTGCTGCCCTGTACGCAAGTCACGCCAGTTCCAGGGGCGAAAAAGTTGTACAGATCACCGTTGGCATAGATAATGAGTCCCGTCGGTTACAGGTAAACACGATCATCCATACACTCATTGAGCCGGGTCAGACTAGCAGGCGGGTTAAAGCTTATGCGGTGGATTTTATTGCTCGCAGTCCTATCACTTGACGGTTGTGGTTTTCATCTCCGTGGCAGCGGCCGGAGCGCAACGCAACTCGATATGCTACATGTCACAGCGTTCAACGCATACGGTGAATTGGTTCAAAAGCTGGAGTCTGTGTTGACCGAGGCGGGTGTGGAGATCGAGCCAGACAAGTCGGTGGCCCCCTATTCTCTGCGTATCATAAGCGAGAAGAATACGCGTAGGGCTGCGACCACCACAAGTCGCATAACCGTAGCTGAATACGAGTTGCGATTGCTGGTGGAATTTCAGCTCGAGAACCGTGCTGGTGACTTGATCATAGCGCCCGCTTCTCTCGTGACGGAACGAGTGTATACGCTGGATCAAGCTAACCTCATGGGTAGTAATGAAGAGGAAGAGCTGTTGCGGGAGGAGATGCAGGATGAAATTATTGAGCAGATCATAAGAAGGGTGGAAGCCAGCACCAGAAGCAGGAACACGCCAACGTGAGAGTCTATCCGGAAAAACTGGCGGCTAACCTGAAGCAAGAGATCAAACCGATCTACATCGTTAGCGGTGACGAACCCCTGTTGATTCAGGAAGCCTGCGACTCAATCCGACTCGCTCTCAGACAAAGTGGATATAGTGAAAGAGATCTGTTTCATGTGGATGGTTCATTCGACTGGCAACAGATCCTGTACAGTGCCAGCAGTATGTCTCTGTTTACCGAGAAGAAGATGATCGAACTGCGCATGCCGGGCGGCAAACCAGGGGACAAAGGAGCCAAGGTGCTCAAATCCTACGTCGATAATATTCCTACTCAGACTGTTCTGCTGATTATTACCGGCAAGCTGGAGCGATTGACACAGAACAGCAAGTGGTTCAAGGCGCTGGATTCGGCGGGCGCCTCTGTGCAAGTCTGGCCCATTGCAGTGAATCAACTGCCGGCCTGGTTGAATGATCGAATCCGGAAAACCGGTATGTCTGCAAGCAGGGAGGCCGTACAGGCCCTCGTAGATAAAGTGGAGGGAAACCTATTGGCTGCCGTGCAGGAGATCGAGCGACTAAGGTTGATTTCAGGGGACGCAAAGATCGATATCAATCAGGTTCTGGAGGAAGTATCCGACAGCTCCAGGTTTACGCTGTTTACGCTGCTCGATGCGGCCCTGTCCGGTAATGCGAGCAGAACCTGCAGAGTTATACAGGGCCTGCGCAGTGAGGGAACGGAGATTCTGCAGATCGTGGGCTTGCTGGGCCGAGAGTTGAGATCACTGTCGAGGATGGCGGCACTGCTGTCTTCCGGGCAGCCCGTGCAGGCCGTGATGCAGGCCCACAGGGTATGGTCAAATCGCAAGAGCATCATCGGCGCAGTGCTGCAGCGGCATGAATCGACTGAATTTGACCACTTGATCACACGTCTGGCGAAGGTGGACAAGATGGCAAAGGGATTGGGATCAGGCGACCCTTGGGACGAGTTGACCGGAATCTTACTTCACCTGGCCGGCACCGATCTCGCCTGCCACGCTTAGTGCGTTAACCCACGGATGTGCTGGCTTCCGTTCCCTTCTCGACTAATCTCAGGTCAGCCCCATCCGTCTCAAGGATGGTGATGGATCCGTTATCTGGCCTGAATCCGACCACTCGATCGTCCCCAAGTGCCTCTCCCACGGCGACGTTTATGGCTATGAAGTGCGTAAATA
>CETX01105387.1_pt1 | contig 35070 bp, 36 predicted proteins | sample 356501 | NCBI WGS metagenome assembly CETX01 (sample SAMEA2623390, study PRJEB7988) | marine metagenome | biome: marine biome (ENVO:00000447); feature: mesopelagic zone (ENVO:00000213); material: "saline water (ENVO:00002010), including plankton (ENVO:xxxxxxxx)" | depth 450 m | reverse complement strand
ATCCGCTGGCAGATAACCGGTTAACAGAGATCCGCTGGCAGATAACCAGTTAACAGAGATCCGCTGGCAGATAACCAGTTAACATAGAAACCGGTTTACTTTACCCTTTTAGGTTCAGCCACCAAGGGGTAAACTGTTCGCACAGCGTTAGAAAGCACTCTATATGTCTGATTTTCAAATAATATCCCCAGCGCGCGGCAGTAGAATCCTCAGCGATGGTTCCGAAGTCATTCTATTCGGACAGCCACCTGAAGTACTCAAAGGCCTGTTGCTCAATGATATATCGGAATTCAGCACGCTGGTATTGACGGACATTAAGGAGAAGAACGGTTCCCTGCTCAATAACCTGGAGTTTCCCCTCTACTTCTTTCTCTTCGTAGCAAACGGTTTATCTAAGGGGGGGAAGATTACCCTGGTCGGCGAGGAGTTGGACATATGTCATGCACTGCGACTATTGCGTTTCACCCTGCTGGGTCCGACGGAGGATGAACTCGACAAATGGGAAGCAGATGCAGCGTTAAAGAAGGAATGGATTGATTCCGCTCGGGCACTGGCTCTGCAGGACAGCAGTGGCAATCCACTTCCCATCGAGTCTTTCTTCGACATCATACCGTTTAACAACGGCGTAGCTGAACTGGAAACCCTGACCATTACCCACACGGGCCAGGATCTCTATGTAGTCAGCAATGATAGCAACAGAGTTGAGGTCGACCTAAACGAAGACCAGGAGATAATTCCGCCCTATCACGTACAGCCCGACTACACTCCTGGCGGTCTAATCAAGATGGGGCTGGAGATCCTGGGTGGCGCTTCAGGTTTTACGCCCAATGAACCCTGTACGGGCATCGCGCTGTGTTACAACGGTGATTACATTCTGATCGATGCGATCCCGTTTCTGGATCAACATCTGTTTGCCAGAGGTATCGCAAAAACCCAGGTATCGGCACTCCTGCTCACCCATCTTCATGATGATCACTGTGGCCTGTTTCCTCTGATCATGATGCCCCACAAAGTGGAAGTCATAACGACCCGCACCATATTCAATATGGCGATGGAAAAGCTCAGTTGTAATTTGGGTTGGAAACCGGAAGTGATGGCGGAGTATTTCAGGTTCATGGAAGTCGAACCCGGACAGAAACGTAACTTCTATGGCTTGAACATCGAACCGCACGTCACCGTACACAGCATACCGACTATTGGTGCGACATTTACCACCATTCACAAAGGTTACAGCCGGCAGATGTGTATAGTCGGCGACAATCACTCCATGACCACTGCCCGAGAACTATGCAAAGATGGTGTGATCCGTAAAGAAACGATCGACAATCTGGACAGAATCTACCACCAGCGGTTCAGCCTGCTGGTTGCTGACGGTGGTGCCGGGGCGATCCACGGCGACCCGGCTGATGCACTGGACTCGCAATCGGATAGGGTCGTTTTCGTCCATGTGGAAGAACTGCCTAACGAGTTTAACACAACGTTCTCGCTGGCCAGTTCGGGTAAGCGCTATACGGTGATCGAGGGAGACTCCAGCATTTACATGTCTCAGATCACTCACTACCTAACGTTATGGTTGGGCGAGCCCTTTCCCAATCGATGGATGAGGAGCCTGCTGGCAGAAGAGGAGATTAGACGCTATAACTCCGACGATGTCATCATTGTGCAGGATGCTGAGACGCGTGGCTTTATCTACTTGATACTGACTGGGTATTGCGAAGTCGTTAGGTACGATAACTCACAATTACACTCTGTCGCTGATCTGCAAGCTGGCGATGTCATCGGGGAGATGGCGGTCATTACCGGTAGAGTAGTGCGAAACGCCAGCGTCATTGCCAGAACCCCCGTTACCGTGTGTGTATTCGCCGAAGAAACTTTCTTGGCGTTCATAGAGTCTGAAGGATTCAAGGACAAGCTGATCAGGCGTTGGGCCATCAGGCCCATCCTTAAAGTTCTACCACAATTCTCAAACCTCTCCTCGGCAGTGCTGGAGAAGGTGGGTAATCTGGCAATTCAGGAAAGACTGGAAGCCGGTCAGTCAACCGAATGTGGGACCACTCACTGGTACGTTCTCGCTGAAGGAGCCGCGGAATGTGATGGTCAAGCTGTGTCGACAGCAGACGAGTTTGGCTGGCGTCCCTTCACCACTGCCAGAAAAGCAACCGTCACGACGAAAGAGGGTTGCACGTTCATTAAATTCCCCGCCAAAAGAATGAACCTGCTGACGCAGACTGTCCCACAATTGAATTACTTCCTGCGCAGACGACGCATAGATGCCAATGACCCCTCGGTAGACTGGTTGTTGGGCAAGGTTCCTGTAGAGTAACGTTCCTCACCACTCATAGTTATCCATTTCACAGTTCTGGAGGTGATAGTCGAAGTAGCGCTCATCAGAGATCCTTCGAAACAGGCCGCACAGTGTTCTGGCCACGCCTCCGTGACAGACGAGCAAGACGTTTTGACCGACGACACGCTGCTTCAAAATGTCCACGCCCCTGCTGACTCTGAATCCAAACTCGAATAGCGACTCACCGCCCGGCGGTGCTGCGTAAAGTTGTCTGGTAACGTTGGCGGCAGACAGGGGCGGATTCTGTGCCTGAATTTCAGCCCGAGTCAGCCCTTCGAAACTGCCCAGATTTCGTTCGGCAAATTCCTCGATCTGCTCGACTTCGAGATTTCGTTTCGCAGCGATGATAGCAGCCGTTTCCCTGGCCCTTTTAAGTGGCGATGAGATAATGCGGTCGATCGCAACGGTGGTTAACTCCTCGGCCAATTGGCGCACCTGGCGCCTGCCCGCTTCATTCAAGTCCACATCGATGGATCCCTGGTACCTTCCCTCGCGGTTATAGTCGGTCTCGCCATGGCGAACTACGATCAATCTGGCCATTACAGCACACCTCTGTGGACGACTCAGTTTAATGGATCAAACGATTACGCGATATAGATTTTAGGGGTCCACGCATGCAGATCATCCGCATGGTTAGTATGCTCCCCCGAACAAACTGCGCGCCTTCCTAAGCCTGTGCTAAAATTAACCTAATCGAGAATTGACATAAGTTGGCCATGGATTATTGTGTTTTTGCCAGGATAAGCCAGTATTACGTGCTGCTGCAAAATGATCTGGCGGCCGCAGATGTCAGCACATCGAACAGTAAGTTCTTCTCCGGTCAAATGATTGACGCACTGACAAGTGAAGGGAGTGGCTATTACTCGCGGGACGATCTTGCTGAGATCTTCAAGAATGACCTCTGCTTTAGCAATGCCCATTACCTGTTTAAGCACAACGATAAGTACGCGGCTCTCATCCCCGTGACTTCCCTGAAGCGCAGACTACCGTTAGTCAAACAAAAGCAATTAGACGCGATCGCCACCGACGCAGAACAACGCGTGTACCAATTCCGGCTGGAGACTAAAAAGAAACTGATCCAGGCACTGTTTGCAGAAAATACCAGCCTCGGGGATTACGTGCATGCCTGGGCAGAGTATCTGTTCTGCGACCACTACTCGCTGTGGATCTACAACAGGTACGCTGAGGTCTTCACCTGCTCCACCTCGTCGTTCCCTTACGTTAAGGACTATGTGTTCCGCAGTGAAGACAGCTCTCTGAACAAGGTCCTTGAGGACGATTACCAAGCTGAATGCAGACAACCCAGAAGGGGGCGTGCCCATGATCAGGAAACGCGTCACATGCACACCCTGAATCGAATCAAATTGGACCTGGGTTATGACGGCACAATCGGGGTACTCAGTTTCTATTCCCGTTACGGAAATTTCGCCCTCAAGCCAAAGAACCATCAGGAAATAAAGAACTCCATCGAAACCAAGTACCTGCAGGTCAGGCAGCAGGCACGACAATCGATGAATGAGATCAATCAACACTTTATCGAGTCCTACAAAACCGGAGAGTTGTCCCAGTTTCTCTACGATATCGTCTGTCAGGTAAGCGACAGGTTTCAATGTGAGGCGTGTTCGATCTTCCTGCACGAACCGGGATCCAACGATTTACATTTAGCTGCGACCGCCGACCTCAATCACTCGGGGAAACCGTCGCAAGCCGCCAGCTACGACATCGGCAAGAAGTCGTTCACCACCCAAGTCTTCAATTCCCGCTCGATGGCGTTCTCCTACGATCTGGCCAAAGACACGCGAAACAGTGGCGGTTACAGCGAAAGCACGCTGAACGATCCTGCCAATTGGATCTGTGTGCCACTGCATTACGGGGAGGCGGGCCTGGGTGTCCTCCGGGTAAAGAACAAGTATGAATTGGATAACAACGGCAGCAAGGTTGTCGCGAATTTTCGTACCAGCGACTTCGTCAACCTGTTGTCCCTTTGTTCCAGCCTGTCCAACATCATCAGGATCGAGGCCCTGTTCAATGAAGCCCGGGAGAAACTGGTCGAAACCAGTGACAGCATGAAGGAAATGGAGGACTTCAATAAGGTGTTCCTGCATGAGATCCGTACGCCTATTTCCAAATTCACCATGGCACCGGAACTCATCAAGAGAACGCTGGCCAAAGGGGAGCTGACCGAAGATCAGCTCGCCAAGGTAATGCGACAACTGGATGACATTCAGGTGATGGGAGACCGGCTGGAGTTTATAGCAAAGACCTTCAACTTCAATCAGATTGTTACCCGCAGAGACTTCCAGGTACTGTCCGTGCTCCGGGATATCATCTTTCCGGTGATCAACATCACCCGCAGCTACCTTCGGAAGCAGTACGATATAGACATCCAACTGGCCACCACAGGTCTTAACTCCTGCCGCGTCTACGGGGATAAGACGCTGCTCAACATCGTGTTCAATACGCTGATAGATAATGCCGGAAAATACTCCATCGGCACAAAGCGACCGATTACCGTGGCCGGGGGCTATGAGAAGGGCGGCGACTATTTTGCGATCAACGTGAGCAATTACGGACTGCAGATACACCCTGAAGAGAAGGAGTCGTTGTTCGAGAAGGGAGTGAGAGGCAAAGAGGTGATTCGACATGGAATCGGTGGCACGGGCATAGGTTTGCATCTCGCCAGTAGCATCATGTCTGAAGGAGGCGGCGAGCTGCTCTTGACTTGTCAAAAGGATCCCGTCACTTTTACTATACGGATACCAGCCAGACCAAAAGGGAGCGAGGCATGAGTAATGTTTTGCTGATCGAGGATGATCGATTTCTGATCGACGACCTGAAGACCTTTATTGAATTCGAAGGCCACACATGCACCATTTATGATGGCCCGGATCAGGTGATAGAAAACCTGCGCGAGTTGCAGCAGTTCGATGTCATCATCCTCGACATCATGATGCGTCGCGGAAAATACCTGCAGGAGGAAGACCCTGACTTCGAAACAGGCGAACTGCTCTACCAGCGGATCAGAGACGAACTCCCGGATCAGAAGATTCTGATTATTTCAGCAAAGAATTTTAGTGAGATGCAAATCGACTTCGCCAAGGAGCGCAACGTCGATACCATCACCAAACCTTTTAGCAGCACTGCAAGCGAATTGATCGACAGGATCTAGAAGCAGCTCTAGCGATGAGTACGACACATATGAAGAATAGAACGATGCGTTCGACGATCTGCGCGCTCCTGATCGCTGTCGCCGGCGACAGTTTTGCAGCCGACACAAACGTCTCGGCAGAAGCCGGTTCGGAATTGCTGCGCCACCTGGATACGCTGAATTCACTGACCAGAAGCCAGATGCAACTCGATTACGAGAAGCTACGCAATGAGATCCACAATGAACTGTTGGAGATCAAGAGTGAAAACGCGGTACTGCGTTCCCGTCTGGACCGACAGGACGGCGACATGGGCAACTACATCGATGCTATCTCCTGGGTAAGCGGCATCGTCATCGGCTTTGTCGGCATACTGTTTGGAATCGGCGCGTTTATTCTGTATAGGGAAAACCAGGGTGTCACCCGTAAAGCCCAAGAACAACTGGAATCATGGAATGAACGGGCTGCAAACCTCGAGACCACGTTCGACCTGTGGTTTCAGGATGCAAAAAAGGAATACGCCACCGAACTGGATCAACTGGGCCGTATCATGCGTCTTAAAATGCTACTGGATCAGGAAAACCCATCGGCCGAGGATATCTACCCCGATCTCTCGCCACTCTACTCACACCCAAAGCTGGAACATCTCCCCATCTTCAAGAAAGTGATGACCCTCAATACGGGTGCGGATATCAGGAGAAACACCCAGGCTGCCATCGACCAATTGACGGCACAGCAAAAGGCCACCAAAGAGGACGCCTGAACAAATAATCCGTACCACCTGCCGGTTGGTGCATTTCACCAATAATTACCCTTTTGTCGCGCCAGGATCGCCGCCAGGCCGTCCCTTATCCTATCATAAATTCTTTAATTTCAATGAGTTAGAACCAATCAACAGGGTTGGCACGATCTGTGAAAGCTAAGGTGAAAGTGATGTTGAAAGAGTTAGTGCAACTGAGTCACAAAGCAGTATCTGAGTACAAACAGGATTCGAGGTAAAAGAAAGATGAATACATCAATTGGAAGGCCCGAACATATAACCAAATGGTTGACCGTCGCCTTGCTTACCCTATTCGTGGCTGCATTCGGATTATATGCAAACCACCGAGTTGATGCCCAGGTTAGCGACTGTGCCGATCCGCGAGAAGAACTGTCTCACGTTGCCAGTCTTCCCACCATATGCGACGAACTGGAAAACAGCCAATGGCTGGGCAGGTACCAAACCCTGTTGACCAAGGTCGCGTGCCAATCGGAACAGAGCGAAGTGGCAGGACTGGATAGTAGCTTGAGCAACACGATGACCGCCGAGGAGAATCGTGGATCATAACGGATCAGAGGAGATTCAACATGGGCGTATTTACTAGATTCGCAGATGTCGTCAATGCCAACGTCAATGCCCTGCTGGACGAAGCAGAAGATCCGCAGAAGCTGGTCCTGCTGATTACCCGGGAGATGGAGGAAACACTGGTCCAGGTGCGATCCATATCGGCCAAGTACATTGCCGATAAGAAGGAGATCTCGAAGCGTTTGCAGTGGCAACAGAGAGAAGCCGATGAGTGGGAAAGCAAAGCGGAACTCGCCATCACCAAAGGCAGAGAAGACCTTGCCCGGGCAGCTCTCAGAGAAAAAGCAGCGGCCACTGAAGCGGCTGATGTTTTGCATCGTGATCTGGCCCAGATTGAGCAAAACCTCTGTAAGCTGCAGGGCGATACGGGCACGCTGCAGGAGAAACTGAAGGAAGCCAGAGTGAGGCAACGCGGGCTGATTTTGCGTGGCCAGACCGCTTCCTCGAGGTTACGAGTCAAACGGCAACTACACGACAGTGGATTCACGGACGTCATGGACCGGTTCACCAGTTACGAACGGACGCTGGACGAAATGGAGGGTCACGTGGAATCTTACGACCTCGCTCAAAAGACCCTTTCCGACGAGATCGACCAATTGGAAGCCGGTGAGAATGTCGACAAGGAGCTGGCAGCACTGAAATCGAAGCTGGCCAAGCCGGCAGCTCCTCGCAAGCGTGCGAAAAAGGCTCCATCAGAAGACGTTGAATCACAAGGTGACCAGACATGAGCAGAAGATATCCCCGCTACCGTTCCTATTTTCACGGCCGTCAGCTCCACCTTGATCCTGTCAGGAAAAAACTGGGAGGGGTCTGTGCCGGGATCGCAGAGTATCTCGATACCGAACCGCTGTTTATTCGCATCTGCACGTTGATCTGTCTGTGCCTCTCACCCCAGATAACTCTCATCGCCTATGGCATTGCGTGTTGCGTGCTGGATGAGGGCAGTGCGGATCTCGACTCTTAATCGTCGACGCCGTCCATACGGTTCGGATCCATCACGCCGTCGATTAGAAACTTGTCGCGTGTTCTTTTGTACGCTTTCTGAGAGATTTCCCCTTCTTCAGCCATTTGCTTGAGTTTGTCGAGTTTCTTTTTGGTTTTATCTTCTTTGCTTCTCTCCGAAGGACTGATGGATTCCGAGCCATCGCTGAAGACTCCTTTATCTCTAAAGCCATAGCTTGCTTGTTCGAACTCAACCCTTCTATTCACCCTTCGAATCTGAAAATACAGCACCTCAATTATCATCAGACTGACGAAAGTACCTGACAGCCATTTGGCTCCACCCAAATGATACGCCTGGTAGATCAACATCAGGTTCAGCAACTGGGTTAGGCCCACCAGAAGATACAGCATAAGGCTCTGATAGGTTTTTGTGGACTCGCTAATCTCCTTGCCCTGCTGCCGATTCGTTATGTTCCAGCCGATTCGGTCCACATCATTGGCGATATACCGAAAGAACTGGGAAAGAACAATCAGGAAAATCGACAACAGCGCCCGTCGCCAACCGTGGTAGATCAGGAGCATCGAGACTATCAGTACATAGAGCCCGGCAATCCCGACAAAAAGTGTTCCCTTCCACAGGCGTTGAAGTCTTACATTAATATCAGAATCTTCGATTTCTTCCATGGCACCTCACCTCGCAGACTAAGCCATGTCTCCCGGCCCCACAGAGACGCCGAGAAAACTATGACTCATTGGAATCAATCCGCTTTGTCTCACGCTCAACTTCCCACTTGAGAAACGCGTCCAATTCCTCTTTGATGGCATGGACTACGTAGGCGATGATAGCGGCGTCGTCGAAGAAACCCAGCATCGCTATGAAGTCGGGTATTACATCGAGCGGTACTACGAAGTATAAAACTGCCGTCAACACCAGTAGGATCGTCTGCCACGACACTCCTTGGTAATCACCACCGATCCATGCTTTGAGCAGGCGGAAGAGTGCCATAAGATCTTCCCAGACGCCCTCGAGTGCTGCTTTCTTTTGAGTCGCTTTCTCGCTGGCCTTACGCAGCAGTGCGGCAGCTTTTTCCCTGTTCTCAAGATAGGCTTGTGCTTTTCGCTTGGCGGTGCGAAAACCCACTGGCGCCTTCTGATCTCGTTGCTTGCTCATGCTGACGTCAGCCACTGACGATAAACTTCACGATCCATTCTGCCACCTGCCTTTCGTTGGTTTGCACGGCCAGAGACGCCATGCCTGGCTCGATCGCCGCACCCAGCAGATCCCTCCTGGATTCCATCAATTCCCGGGCGTACCCCTTGCTGAATTCCGGATGTCCCTGCACGGCCAGAATGTGCTGATCGACCCTGAACATCGCGTTTGGACAGAAATCACTGGTCGCCAGCAATTCGGCGCCCGTTGGCAGACGGGTCACCTGATCCTTGTGACAGACCAGCAGCGAAAACTCCATCAACTGCGGTGTCATAAATGATTCGCTGCGGATCACTTTGCTGTTGTGAACCCCGACGCCCCATCCCTTGTCGCACGCTTGGGTCCGGCCACCGAGAGCGAGGGCAATCAGCTGGTGACCAAAACAGATTCCCACCAGCTTCTTGTTGGCCCGATGCAAGATTAGCACATAGGCCTGCAGGTTTCGGATCCACGCTTTTTGATCATAGACACTGTCTCGACTACCTGTGATGACAAAGGCGTCACACTCATCATGGCCGTTGGGGTAGACACCATGCTCTACGTCATAGGTTCTGAATTGAAGCTGGTCGGGGGCAGTCACCGACCGCAGCAGATTAGTGACCATGGCCGGGTAGTCACCGAATTGCCCCTGAAACGGTGCCAACACCGAACCCGCCTGCAATATTCCTATGATCATCGATGCAAATCCAAGTCGAAGAGGTGCTCAGATAATTTCAAAATATCTTTGCAGCTGCCAGTCATTTACAGATCTTTCATACTCTCTTACTTCCCACTCTCTGCTGGCCACGAAGTGGTCGATGAAGGCGTCGCCAAATAGCGCTCTCGCCTGACTGGATTGATCCAGCTCCCTGGCTGCTTCTTTCAGACTACCCGGAAACTGCAGCGAAGTGTCCAGTTCCTCCTGTCCTGCATAGGCATTTCCCCGAACCGGTAGGTGCGGCTTTAGTTGTTCTTTGATACCCAACAGACCGGCACCGATATTTGCTGCAGCGACCAGATAGGGATTGCCGTCGGCGGCTCCCAAGCGGAACTCAACGCGCTGTGACTTGGCCGTTCCGGCAATTACGCGCAGAGCAGTGGTCCGGTTGTCGATTCCCCAAGTGGCCGCTGTCGGTGCCCAGGCGCCCTTCACCAGACGCGTATAGCTGTTTATGGTAGGGGCACAAAGGGCCAGGAATGGCCGCAGGTACTTTTGCTGACCGGCAACGTAGGACGCCATGATCTCACTCATATTGCCCATCTCTCCCTGCTGGTAGAAGACGTTCTCGCCACTGTCTGAATCGTAAAGCGATTGATGGCAGTGACCACTTTGTCCCGGATAGTCCATGGACCATTTCGCCATGAACGTGGCTATCAACTCGCGCTTCTGAAAGAACGCTTTGGCAAAGGTCTTGAACAGGGATGCCTTGTCAGCTCCAGCCAACGCCTGATCCACGGCAATGGCAGCTTCCCATACGCCGGGTCCGGTTTCACAGTGCAATCCTTCCAGGGGGAAGTCGTGAGCGAGGCAGAAGTCCATCAGATCGTTGAACAGTTGTGACCAGGTCGTTGCCCTTAGAATTGAGTAGCCGAAATTGCCAGGGGTGAGGGGACTGAGATTGCGGTAGTTCTTCTCCCTGACACTGTGAGCTGTCTCATTAAAGATGAAGAACTCATACTCAAACGAAAGCCTGGCATCAAATCCCATCTCTGCCGCCAGATTAAGTACATTCTTGAGACGGCTGCGCGGACAGATGGGATGCAGCCCTTCTCCATCTGCATTGACGAATTCACCGATGAAGTAAGGTAGATTGCCCTCGTCGGTCAGGCGACGCTCGGTGGTCAGATCCAGTCGATAGAGGGCATCGGGAAACGCTGTGTGCCAACCCGTGAAGCCGACATTGTCATACAACTGGTCGTTCATGTCCCAACCCAAAACACAGTCACAGAATCCTGAAGTTGAGTCTGCGATCGATTCAAACTTGTCCAGGCTGATATATTTGCCGCGCAGCACGCCATCGATATCCGTAACGCCAAGTTTTACCCGGGTTATCCCCTCTTTGCGATATGCGGCAATCTTTTGGTTCAGGTTTATCTCCGCCATTGCATTCTCCTTCCGCACGGGCCGTCCGCGACATGCCATCCACGACTGACCGTCCACGGACAGTATCAGGCTCAACTCTACTAAACGGCTGTGGATGAGGCAAAAGAAACCGTGACATCCATTTGAGGACTCGTACCGGATCGAGTTGGACCGCTGCCGCTTCGCCCCCTCAACAACTTGTTTGTAGGGCTTTTGTAGAAGCCGAGCGATTCTTGCCAGGATTATTCCCTGCTGGAAATGGCCTTTATCTTGTCCTCGGTCTTCTTCTCGGGATCGGTCACTTCAATCAGACGGGACGGCAGCTTCTTACTGACCTTGGCACCAAGTTCGCGCATGGACTCGGCCTTGGACACCAAGTTGGAACGCCCCGATGATAATTTGTTGTGTGCCTTATCGTAGGATTTTTGGGCACTGTTCAGCTTGTCGCCTATTTCCTCCAGGTCACGCACGAAATTGACGAACTTGTCGTACAACGATCCCGCCCGGTCGGCTATCTCCTGGGCATTGCGGTTCTGCTGCTCGTAACGCCAGATATTCTGAATGGTTCTGAGCGTTGCCAGCAGTGTAGAGGGAGCCACCATGACGATGTTCTTGTCAAAGGCCTCACCAAAAAGATCTGCATCATGCTGAATGGCGATTGAGAATGCAGCTTCCACCGGCAGAAACAGCAGCACGAAATCGAGACTGCGGACGTCGACGAGCTTCTGGTAGTCCTTATCCGACAGCGCTTTGATGTGATTGCGAAGGGACTGTATATGTTCACGCAAAGCCTGCTGCCTTTTGTCCTCCTCCTCTACCGAACAGAAGCGCTCGTATGCCGTCAGAGAAACTTTTGAATCGATGATGACATCCTTGCCTTCGGGCAGATGTACGACTACATCCGGTTGTAAGCGACTGCCCTCCTCGTTCTTCACGCTCACCTGAATATCGTACTCCCTGCCTTTCTGCAGGCCCGACTTTTCCAGAACCCTCTCCAGAACGATCTCGCCCCAGGTACCTTGGGTTTTGGTTTGCCCCGTCAATGCGTTGGTCAGATTGACTGCGTCCTGACCGATGCGCGCATTGAGGTCCTGCAGGTTCTTCACCTCCTTGATGAGAGAGAATCTTTCCTTGCTCTCACGGGAATAGGTTTCCTCCACCTTCTTTTCAAAGTCCTTGATTCTCTCACTCAAGGGCTTGAGCAAGCTGTCCAGCTGTTCACCACTCTTTTCGCTAAACACCTTCTGCTTGTTCTCGAATATCTCGTTAGCGATGTTCTTGAACTCGACGTGCATGCTTTCCCTGGCTTCATCCAGCAAAGCCAGTTTTTCCTGCATCTGCTTCTTTTCCTGATCGAGAGTCGTCTGCAACCGCGTGATCGTTTCCCGATTGCTTACATTCTCACCCCTTGCTGCATCGTGTTCCCGCTGCAGATTCTCAAGACGAGTGGAGAGCATTCCATACTGACTTCTGGATTCTTCCAATTGCGTGGCCAGCGTTGCTTCAAGAGCAACCTGTTTTCCAAGTTGCTGCTCGGCGGCGAGGAGTTTCTGCTGAGATTCAGTGAAGCGCAGGTTAAGATCTTCGAAATCCTTGAGTTGTGCTTCCATGCGCGTTGTTGCTACAACGTCCCGCAAGGTCGATTCGTTAAGGGATTTCTCCAACTCACGCAGTATACGGGACCTTATAAACCACCAGGTAAGCAAAGCTCCCAGGAAAAATCCTGCGGCAACAGTCGGAATGCTGCTCCAATCCATACCAATCACCAAAGGTTTCGTAGTTTATCGCTACCTAGCATAGCACTAACGCTATCCAAAAACTGTAAATATATACAGGGGTTGGGAACCCTAGTGCATGACGTTGAACATCTTCTTGCGATATTCAGAGGCGAGCGAATTCCCCTTTCCCAAGAGGTCGAAGATTTTTATCATCGTCTTGCGGGCAATATCGTCTTGAAACTGACGGTTCTTTTGCAGCATCGATAACAGATTAAGCAGGGCAGCTTCCATATCATCGTCTACCACCTGGGTGATGGTAAGATTAAGCAGCAGTTGCAGATTGTCAGGGTCTCCCTCAAGCTCCCTTGCCAAGTCAGCCAGGGCAGGCAGCCCCTCTGCCAGGTCGAGAAACTCCAATCTGTGCTGAGGTTTGGCCAGCCCTTCAGCATCCTTCGGCAGCGCATCCAGAATCTGCCGCGCTTCGTCTCTTCGTCCTACCATGATGAGAAGATCACACAGCTCCGTATGCAGTCCGTAGTTGGTCGGTTCGTCCTTAATGACTTCCTGCAACATGGCGATGGCACCGTCACGATCTCCCTCTGCCACCAGTTGATTGATTTGCTCCCTGATTCGCTCGACCGGACTCGAGGTAACCTGATCCAGTAGAGCGCGCAGTTTGGTTTCATCCTGGGGACCTTCCAGATTCTGAGCGATCTGTCCACCGACAACCAATTTCAGTGTGGGCAGAGTCCTGACACCCAGTTGCTGGACCAACGGCGCATTCTCAGCAATATTGACCCGGGCCAGTATGAATTTGCCCTGGTACTGATCCACCAGTCTGAGCAATATGGGCGACAGCTCGCGGCTGGGCCCTGCATCCTCCGCCCAAAATTCGATCAATACAGGAGTCTGGCGCGATTTTTCCGCGACCTCTGTATTGAAGTTTTCAATCGTTACATTGATGATGTTGGGAGAGTCGTTCATAGCGGATTCGTCCGTCAATCAGATGATCAGTAGGCTACCTTTTTACAGTTCAGATTTCACCTGAAACAGGCCCGGCCGCCAAAATCGTACAGACCTGTCTGGACTGGTGGGATGACTGGTGGGACTGACGACTTCAGGGCCAATAGGTCGGTCCGCTTCCCGGCCCAAGCTGTGTCTTGATCATCCGTTCAGCCAGTCTATGACGCCGTTTGATCTCCTCTACTTCCTTCTCCCAGGACATTTCGAATCTCCGTAAAGGTGAAACGCGATTTAGACAAACAGCAAACCGCTGATAAGGGTAACGGTCGGTGACGACTGCCGGAGGTATTTGTGCAACTAAGTGGGGGGAGCCAATTCAAACAGCCAAAGATAACCGGATTCCACCTGTTCAGTGGGTACTTCAGCAACGTCTGTCACTGGTGTGCCAAAATATTTTTGGCCCAGTCTGGCCAGAATTGGTTTCAGCATCGGCCCCTCCTTGATCCGCACCAATTGGCGATCATACAGTTTGCCGTTGACCCGCAGGATTGTCCGACCGTCCTGCTCCGCTTCGATCGGCCACTGCTTCCAGATCTTGCCCCAGGTTGTCGTCATGTAGCCGGACGGAATATAGATCTTGCCTTCATGCTCGATAATCCAAGTGGTCCTGGATCTTACCGGATCGAGTGATTGAAATTCGACGGTTTGCAGGTCGCGTACAAACGACCAGTCCGGCTCCGCGCCGCTATGGACTTCGCCCGTGCTAAAGGGGCCACCGGCAACGATACCGATTGGACCGTCGTGAAATCTCGCGCCGATGAGTGCTGCCATAAGGCCCGCAATGATCAGCAGTACAACACCACCTACAATGCCAAAGAACTTCTTCATATAACCAATCCTCGTTACGAACAGCGCCCCTTCGCGCGCCCGTCCAGGCCGACTGCTCGTTTGCTAAGAAGCCGAGCCACTTCTCGAAGGCAGTGAAACGACCGCCGAACCCAGTGCCGTGTCCAGGCCGGATTGATTGGCATTGCGTATCTGTACTTCCACCAGATGCTCGCCATCCTCAATCGTCTTCTTCAACACCTCGCCATATACCGTATTGGTGTCACCGACTACGTTGGGGTGACGTATCGACGCGTTCAACTTCCGGACAATGCCATCGTCGCCCGCCCAGTCAGTCACCATCTGACTTAACCAGCAAACTCGCTGCGGCCCGAAGTCGAACTGGCCGGGCATGTTTCTGCGTTTCTGTGCATGCTCTTCATCAAAGCGACCGCCACCACCCAGGTCGGCGGAGCCTTCCGCTTCCAGCGCCGCCCGCGGACTGCGTCCCGTGCCTAGAACGCCATGGGTAAACAGGAAAAGCTCGGTCACCGTGTAGGTCCCCTTTTTCAGGGTCGGCAGCTCTTCCCCTTCAACGACATCCTCCCAGAAACGTGTTTCAGCGCCCCGTCTCTGTCGTTCCCACACCAACGGGTCGGCCGCCTCCTGTTTTACTTTTTCCTTGGGCTTCCTGTCGTACTGCATCGTTCCGCCGGTATTTTGATAACGGGCCATAAGAGTCTTGATGGTGGCCACCACCTCGTGGCGCTGATTGGTGTAGGACACAAGCCCGGTATTGAACGCGATCGTTCCCACCCGGTTGCTTGTCTTCTTGACAGTGGGACCTACCTCCTCCTGTGCCGTGATTCTATCTCCCAGCCAGATTGGACGTAAGAATTCGATCTCCGCGCCAGCGTAATTCACGGGCAGGTATTCAGTCGATACACGGGCGCGGTCTATGGCGCCGGTTTCGCCCGCTACCACACCGAGGCTCACGCTATACAGGAAGGGAGGCGGTGCTGTAATCATGCCAAAGCGGCTCTGTTTGGCATGCTCCTCATTGCGCCACAAGGGATTATAATCTCCTACCCCATCTCCGAATCGCCGTATGTTGTCAAGGTTGGCCTCCTTGCTCGGCCGATAGGGCAGCACCGTGCCGATCCCTTTCTTGTATTCGGTCTCAAACTCTTCGATCGTTGTGATGAGGTTCGTCTCTGCCATGATTTTCTCCACACTCTCCAAAAAACAACCCGCCTGCCCGTCACAGTTCCAACACAAACCAGGGAACGACATAGTACGCTGAGCGCAAAATGATGGCAATTTCTAAATCGCCACAGGCTCCCCGTGACAGGATCAATCCGGCTCGCCTGAAGGCGACCGGAACAGGTTCATGGTTGATACGGTCCTAACAGTGTCACTTCCTAAACGAGAGCCATCATGCAGCTGACTAAATGCCTCTATATCATCATCTTCATAGTTACCAGCATGCAGCTTCAGGCTGCAGAACATAAGACCTCCGGTGAGTCAACCCGCGACTTGTTAAAGGGGTTCATCGACAGCGACTCGCGCAGTCCCGCGCTCAAGGCCCGCAACAGGTTTCGGCACCCACTGGAGACGCTCTCCTTTTTTGGTCTGGAAGCCGATATGACCGTTATCGAGATATGGCCTGGCGGGCAGGGAGGCTGGTATCGCAGTATTCTGGAACCCTTTCTGCTTGCCGAGGGTCGCTACATACCCGTCAGATCGCAGGACTTTCCCTTGGATACAACCGCAACGCAGGCCGACCTGGTTCTGGTGTTCAGGGCACACGGGTTCATGATCTATGACCATGCCGCCGACGTATACTTCAATGCCTTGTTCAAGATGGTAAGACGCGGCGGAGTATTCGGCATCGTGGATCATCGCGGCAACGAATCCGTGCCGCAGGATCCAGATGGTAAGAATGGCTATGTAAATCAAAGCCATGTGATCAGCCTGGCAGAACAGGCGGGGTTTCGTCTCCTTGCCGAGAGCGAGATCAACGCAAATCCGAAGGACAGCAAGGATCATCCCAACGGCCTTTACTCCCTCCCCCCCACTCTGCGCGGCAGCAGAAACGACCCGGATAAGCGGCGAAAATACTTGGAGATTGGCGAGAGCGATCGCATGACTCTGAAATTCTACAAACCTTAATAGCAGTGGACCCCTGACAGTTCCCTGCCAATAACCCAACAATGAACTTGTGCATTTTGACACTCCGGCACAAACGTGGTTTATTTAGGATACTCTCAATGACAGGACTCGGAGATCGGCGACCATGTATCGAGAACGACAAGTCTGGATAGCCTATCTCGCCTGTTTTCCGTGGGGAGTTCTGGGGATTCACAAGTTCTATCTCAGGCAACCCCTGTTGGGTATCCTCTATTTCCTGACCGGAGGCCTATTTGTAGTCGGTTGGCTCTATGACCTGGTGACGCTGCCTGATCAGGTAGATCGCTGTAACGACAAGAGGGAATTGACCGAAGATCTGGAAGCTATCCTCGAAGACGAGATAGAAGATCTGGAGGATGAAGTCATTCAACTGCGGCAAGAAATTGCTCACCTTAAATCCAATCAAGATGTAGAAGCTCTAAGAGTACGCGTACGGGAATTGGAGTCGTCACTCCGAACTCACAACGAGCAGTAGTGTACGCATCTTGGACAGCATACTAGCACTGCGCCGAACGTCCCCACCTGCGAACCGATCCTCTTGGTATCAGTTGCCAGGCCCTCTCATGTAGATAGAAGATGATGAATTTCACGAAGAATTCGATCCCGCCGATAGCCACTGCCAGGGCGACCTGCCCGGTAACGACAAGAGCGATCAGCATGGTCGTCAGTGTCGCCAGGATACGCCAGGTGAAAGCCTTGAGAACGCTTCTAAGATGGGACTCCCGCAACTCTATGTTCTTGATCATATCGGTTGGACCTCTGTCAGTCCGTTAGGCGTCAGGGTTATTGCGTCACTCTGATAACGGCTTTCAGAGGGGGTGGGCTTGGCGGACGTATTATGCAGCGCAACTGCAAAGCCTAATCAGGCATTTTGCATCAGACGAACCATGATGTTGCCGCTGAATTCACGGGTGTCGAAATAGGCAAATTCAGGGCCAGACTGCGGCTTGCCGCGGAGAACGACCGGAACCCCTTTCCTTACCAGGCTTGCGGTCTCTTCTTCAAGATCATCCACGGTGAAGGACATATCGCTGATGCCCTCGCCTCTGCACTCTAGTGACTCCCCATAGATGGCGTCGCCTTCAACTGGCTGAGCGAACTCGAATGCCACAGGACCTACCTGAGCCGTCCTTGTCCTGGCCTTGACCGTTTTCCCCATTGATTCGACATTCTCAAGCGAACTGCTGTCCAGCATCGCCTCCGCTTCAAACGCAGCGATGTCCAGGGACTCATAATACTCAACCGCCTTGTCGATATCCCTGACGGCAATTCCGAAGCCGTGGAATTTCCAGCCGCTCAAGAGCGGATGCGCCAAGTTGTGTGCGGTCCATGCCTTCTCCCATTTTTCCACGGGAGGTCTGAAGGAGACGATGACGTGGCCGAATTCGCGCGTGTCTATGTAGTTCTCACACACCTTTTTGCCCTGCGTGAAACTGAGTACCATTTCGCAGCCCTTTTCCAGCAATCTAGCCGTCTCGCTGTCGACATCCGGTACATTGAAGCAGAGGTGGGTAATGCCCTCATAGGGTATGCTTCGGTCCTGCAGAATCTCCAGTAGCAGGGAGCCTACCTGGCAGTCCTTATCCATGAACTTGTAGGTGTTGGGCTTGGACTCCTTGCCACGTTTCGGCTTGGATGCCGCCAGGGTTCCCGGTCCGGAACCACCTGAAATCCTGGGTACTTTGTCATTCAGGAAGAACTTGGATGGCCCCCCCGATTGAAAATCCAGGTTGACGACCTGAGGACCGACGCTGATGCCCATGCCCGTGGATTGATAGTAACCGAGGGCATCGTTCCAGTCCCTGACAACGAGTCCAACATGACCTAATTCCCAGTCGCTTTTCATCATGTGATTCACCCTTCTTTTGGCTGTGTCTTTAACGCTAATCGGCGTAGCCAACACCTACCGTAGAAACCTTACACTCGCTAATGAGCATACCAGAGTAACAGGTTCGGCCCAAGGGAATAACGCTGCCTGCTGAGGGCGGTTGACCCACGTATTGGTTGGAAAGCTACCCTGACTTCGCCATAATGAACACCGTGCAGGCCATGTTGGCCTGGGTCCTGAGGGGTCCATTCGGGAACTGAATCACAGTCCGGACCCAATATTCAACAAGGAAGGATTATGTTTAGAAAGATCTCTCTTGCAGCATTGCTGATCGCTCTCGTTAGTTGCTCAGATACCCAAGATACATTGAAGCAGGAGCAAGTAAGTCAGGAGCGTCCTGGTCAGGCACGACCTGGTCAGGCACGACCTGATCAAACACAATCGGATCAGGCGAACCCCGACACTGCAAGCACAATCGTACAGCAGAGCCAGCAAGCACCGCAGACTACTCGGCTTCCTGTGAGGCAGGGCCGCGTCGTCAGTCAAATCAGTGTACCGGGCTACACCTATCTTGAGGTAGAGAATGACGGGCAACGACTCTGGGTCGCCGGTACTCCAATCGAGGTTGATGATGGCGACGTTGTGGCCTGGGACAAGGTTTCGATAATGACTAACTTCCGCAGTAAGACTCTGAATCGGACCTTCGATCGGATTCTGTTTGCCGGACGAATCTACAAACCGTCCGATGGTGTCGCCAGAGTCTCATCAGCGGCATCGTCCTGGACGGCCAGTGCCGCATCAGCGGGAAATCGCGGCAGAGTTGTGTCGGCTCAGAATGCCGCCAATTACTCCTATCTCGAGATCGAGGTAGATTCCGGCAGCACTCTCTGGATTGCCGCTCCTGAGACGCAGGTGGCTGCGAACGATATGGTCACGTGGCAGGACGGTTCGATGATGCAGAATTTCACAAGCAAATCCCTGCAACGCACATTTCCCGAGATTCTTTTTGTGGGACAAGTGACCGTGGAGCGGTAAGCACGGCGATCCTGGATATCAGAACCCATAAATGGAACCGGCAGTGTCAGCGAATATCGACGTAGCACTCTTTCCAATTCCCAACATGGTCGCCTTTCCGGGCACTGTTGTGCCCCTGCACGTATTCGAGCCCCGTTATCGACAACTGGTTCGAGACTGTGTGCGTGACGATCGAATGGTGGGCGTGACCCATACCAAGAAAACCATCAGGGAAGCTAAGAGAAACCAGACGGCGGAAGAGGCACTGAGTTCAAACCAGGCCACCTATCAGCCCCAGGAGATATTCTCAGCGGGCGACTGTGAAATCAAGGAGACCACAGCCGACGGTCGCATACTGGCAGAAATCACCATGCGCCAGCGGCTGGCCATCATCGACGACGTCCAGACGCTCCCTTATCGTATCGTTTCCTGTGAAGTCTTGCAGGATGAAACATCATCAGAGCAACTGCCAGCGAACAGCGATTTACAGACGTTGATCAACGCCAAACTGATAACTCTTATGGGCAGCCAGAATCCCGATCTCTACAGCCTGCTGCAAGACGATTCGTGGCGATCATTGAGCACGGAAGAATTCAGTTTCAAGTTATTCCAGTTCCTCCGTTTCGACCCTGATCTCATGCAGAACATACTGGAGACTCGAAGCACCAACCAGCGCCTGACGATTGTATGGGAGCTACTGTCTCAGGGTCGTCTGTGACGACTTTTGGTCTCTGCGGGGGAGTATCTAACAAGTCTGCAATACTCGGTACAGCTAAACAATGAGAATAATTCTATCTGAAAGCCGACGTCTACGTTTCTTCTCATTCGCCGTTTTCTATCTTGCGCAAGGCCTACCCATCGGCCTGATCTCCATCGCTCTACCAGCCTATCTCGCAGAACAAGGCGCCAGTGCCGGGCAGATCGCTTCCTTTCTGGCAATATCCGGTTTGCCCTGGGGTTTCAAGTTACTGGCCGGTCCAGTCATGGACAGATTCACCTACTTGCCCATGGGCAGAAGGAGGCCATGGGTTGTGTCCGCACAATTTGGACTGTTGGCCGCTATTGTCACGTTGGGGACGGTGCCTGACCCGGTGCTAATATCGTGCTTCTTACCTGGGTAGCGTTTGCTGTAAATGTCTTTTCTTCGGTTCAGGATGTGGCTGTGGATGGCATGGCGATCGACGTTCTCCCTGCAGAGGAGCGTGGCCGGGCGAACGCCTTTATGGCTTTTGGACAGGTAGCTGGTTACTCTGCGTCCGCCGCTTTATGTGCACTTGCCCTGGTGGCATTTGGAATAAAGGGTGCAACCTGGATACTGGCCATCGGGATTGGATTGATTTTTCTCTGGAGCGTTGTCATCCGTGAACGACCGAATGAAAGAACGCTTCCCTGGACCCGTGGCGAGGCGACACCTCAATCTATCGATTTGCAGGCCCATGATTGGAGAAGTATCTTTTCAAACCTGTTCAAGGTCGTTTTCCTCCCGGCGAGCATTCTCTTGGTCTTCATGACTTTCTTTTGGCGGATGTCCGCGGGTTTCTGGATTACGGCAGCCCCGATTATCGTTGTACAGGATCTCGGCTATGAGAGCACTGATTACTCCTACTGGACTGCTGTTACCGGATTCATCGCGGCCTGCATTGGATTGCTCGTTGGCCCGATGATTGACAGATCGGGTAGTCAACGAATCCTAATCTTCTCATTGCTGGCTCTGGCGAGTACGTATATTCTTGCCGGACTGAATACGCCGCTCTGGACAGTCAGCTGGTTCCCCTTACTTATCCTGTCTGCAGACAACCTGTTTCAACAGGCTATATTCATCAGTTTCATCGCAATCCACATGAATGTCTGTTGGAAACAGGTTTCCGCAACGCAGTTCGCCATCTATATGGCCTGGTCAAATCTGGCTCGGTCCATCGGAGCATGGATCTACGGTCAAGCACAACCGTTTCTCGACAACGGCCAGGTGTTTGTGGTTATGGGGCTGTCTTGTGTGATTGGTGCAATACTCCTGTATCTGGTCAACCTGACGATTCACGATAGGACGATTGAGAGACTGGACGGGCACCTGCCAGTGACGTCTTGAGCATCTCGCGTTGACCCGGCTTGCTCTTCTATTGTCTAATCCACCTTATAAGAACTGACGAAGGTCCCTCCCTATGAACAATTCTGTTCGACCGATGGTGCGGCATTCCTATGAGAATCACCATCTAACAGCCAGTCGCTGGCAGGATTTTGCGGCCCGACCGGGTGACATTATCGTTTCAACATCCTACAAGGCGGGAACGACCTGGATGCAAACCATTCTCGGGAATATCATCTTTCACGAGGAGGGACCACCCACCGCGATCACCGCGCTCTCGCCCTGGCTCGACATGCGCCTTGAGTCGGAAGACCGCGTGAAGAAGTTGCTGGCAGAGCAGACCCATCAACGCTTTATCAAGACGCACCTGCTACTCGATGGTCTCGTCTGGTACGACGAGGCCAAGTATATTGTGGTTGGCCGCGATCCGCGCGATGTCTTTATGTCACTCCTCAATCATTACGGCAACCATACGCCTGAGTTCTTAGAGGTGATGAACGGTTTGCCCGACAGAGTCGGCGATCCGTTCCCCCCGATGAAAGAGGATATCCATGAGGTCTGGCGCGACTGGATGACTCGAGGCTGGTTCGATTGGGAAACGGATGGCTATCCTTACTGGTCCCACCTGCATCACTGCAAGACATGGTGGGAATTCCGGCACTTGCCCAACATTGAGTTCTTCCACTACAGTGACATGCTTGACGACCTGGATGGAGAAATGCGCCGCGTTGCCGCCTACATCGGTGTGGAAGTCCCCGATGCCTCGTGGCCACAGCTGGTCGATGCCTGCACCTTCGCCACAGTAAAGAAGAACCCGCATACCGTCACCGGCGATGGTATGGACTTCGCTTTCAAGGGCGGCGCCGACACCTTTATCAACAAGGGAACCAATGGGCGTTGGAGGGACCTTCTGTCGGAAGAAGATCTGCTACTCTACCGCGATGCCATGGCGCGTACCCTGGCACCAGACTGTGCGGAGTGGCTCGAAAATGGCGGGGCGATCTAGTCTCCCCGTATTGTCACCCATTCATTCCACGAAACCACTTCACAAAAGCGATACGAGGTCACCATGAAATTCGGATTGAGATACTGTAATACCGGCAGATACATTGACCCGACAAAGGCCGACGAGTTGGTTCAAGCCGGCGAAGAAGCAGGCTTCGAGAGCGCATGGACAGTCGAACACACTGTACTGCCCGAGGGATATGAGTCTCCGTATCCCTACTCCCCAGACGGCAAGATCGCCGGTGGCGCTAACGACATTCCATTGCCTGACCCTTTGATCTGGATGGCGTACGTGGCTGCACGCACCACTAAGATAAAGTTGGGAACTGGAATTCTAATCCTGCCACAGCACAACCCGGTGATAACCGCCAAACAAATCGCAACACTGGATGTGATGTCTGCCGGGAGAATTCTAATCGGCATCGGTGTCGGCTGGCTGAAAGAGGAATTCGACGCGCTTGGTGCCGAATTTAGCACGCGGGCAGCAAGGACCGATGAGTACGTTGCTGCCATGCGGGTCCTCTGGTCTGATGAAGCACCTACTTTCAAGGGTGAGTTCGTACAGTTTCGGGGGGCCTACTGTCGCCCTCAACCCGTCAACGGCACCGTACCCATTATCGTCGGCGGACACTCCAAAGCGGCCGCTCGTCGCGCCGGTCGATTGGGTGATGGCTTCTTCCCAGCCAGAGGGTTCAACCCGGAACTCCTGCAACTTGCACGTGACACGGCCGTAGAACACGGTCGGGATCCAGCGACTCTTGAGATTACCGCCAGTTTGCCTGCTGATCTCGCCGACATTCCGGCCTATGCAAAGATGGGTGTAGATCGTATATTGGTGCCGGTCACACCAACTCCCGGCATGGCTACCTGGATAAAGAATCCTGACGAGGCACTAATGTGGCGAGAGAAGATCGATCGCTATCGAGACCTCTGACATACACTCAGAATCAGCTACAGGCGTTGCATGACCGTTAGTGTTTTTATCACTCTAATCATTGGCATTGTGGGCGTTGCCCTGCTCATCGGCTATCTTTACGATAAAGCGCGAACAGAAGGATTGATGAAGGCGGCCAGAATCCTTGGCTTTCAGTTCGACAAAAGAAGTAATCTAGACGTTATCCCTAACCACGCCAATTTCAATCTCTTCGGTCAGGGCCGTTCCAAGAAAATCAAGAATAGAATGTACGGCAGAACGGGTGGCGACGAGGCCATGGTTTTCGGCTACTCATACAGAGTGGGTGGTGGGCAACATTCATCCACCCGTCGACAGACGGTCACATGCTTGAAGAATAGAAGACCACTGCCCAAGTTTGAGTTGCGGCCGGAGCACGTGTTTCACAAGATTGGTAGTGCATTGGGCTATCAGGATATGGATTTTGAATCACATCCCGAATTTTCCAGCAATCAGTTGTTGCGGGGAGAAAACGAGCAGATGATAAGAACGCTGTTTTCAAGACGGATACTGGATTTTTTTGAACGGAATCCCAGCTATTCTGTAGAGTCCAATGGCAGTCATGTGCTCATCTACTTAGACAGAAAACGTGCAAATCCGGATGAAATCGCGGACTTCCTTCGGGAGTGCCAGAGAATTCACAGAGTTCTTGACCCATGATCGATGGAGCTTAAGCTGGATGAAGGCGATTACTGACGAGGAATAGACGGCGAGGAATAAACACATGAAGATTCGCAGAGTGGTGACAGGCCACACCGAGGACGGCAAGGCAATTGTAGCAAGTGACACACAAGTCGCGGCAACAACCATCGATCAACTGCCCGGTGCAGAATACCACGAGTTGTGGAGTGCAGATGGGCCGCCAACCTTCCCTGACGATGGCTCACAGCTACCGGCCAAGATGTGGTTCCCACCCGTGGGAGGCTTCCGGTTTGCCACGTTTAACATCGCCCCTCAGTCGCAAGCGCTGCCTGAGGATTTCGACCGCGAACTTGCCATTGCAGAATTGGAAGAAAAGATACCCGGCATGGTCACGCAAGCCAATATGGAGTCCGCTAACCCGGGCATGCACACCACCGACACCATCGACTTTGAATATGTGATTTCCGGCGAGGTCTGGCTGGAACTGGACGACGGTGAGGAGGTGCACCTTAAGCCAGGTGACACGGTGGTGCAAAACGGGACCCGGCATGCCTGGCGCAACAAGGGCACAGAGCCGTGTCGTATGGTGGTGTTCCTTCTTGGCGCGCACCGTTCCTGAGGATAATCGGTCCCTGTGCCTGACCCTCCTCTTGGGACACCGGGCTTGACTCTGGGAAACCTACTCAGCGATACAGTCCGTTGCCGCCAGAACCCATCTGCCCTCATCAGGTAATTGCATCAGCACGCATTCAGAATCGTGCTTGATCAGCCTGAATTGATGAGGCCTGCCAACGTCTCTACCCGTCAGTCTCCGGCCCTGTAAGTCCCTGACCGTTTTTCGCTCAATCGTCAGCAAGCTGCTTTGCGTCAGCGCGTCATCGGCGAGCACAACCTTGGCACCATTGAGTGCCATCGTCACTGCGCGCACCAGCTCGGCCCGGCTTCCCTCTGTTGGGTTGACGATAAGCGCGTGTACATCTTTGACTTCAGGCGTAGCACTGCATGCCGACAAGAGCAAAGCCGTGCCAATCGCCAGAGCGCAGTGAGTTTTCACAGAAACTATCACCACGACGCAAGTTCTTCTATACCGGCTGCGTCTGAGATCCCACTGTCCCAACAGATTAACTCAGTCACTTCATCGGCATGGGTCAATCCGGTATCGGCCACGCACTGGGCAAGGGCGTCGTCTGCGAAATTTATATTGCTGAGCAAGAGCCCCGAGTCAGCACCTGCATTTGCAGTCGGTGGGGAGTTCTGTGGGGTTTGAGCGACCGCTGGTGTACTGCTGCCGCCACCTCCTCCTCCGCCGCAGGCCACAAGACACCAGGAGATAATCGCAATTGGAAGAGCCTGGGAAGGAATGATGCTCATGGGATGTCACCGCTACGTACAGTGCCTGGCAAGCAATACCGTTATACACCAGAAGGCTATCGTGAATCCACATTCGGAAGTCTTTTGACGGCCATCCCATCGACTTAAACGACAGGCGCGTGTAGGGTTAGAACCACTGAGATTTACTGCTAACGGTGAATAGAGGAGCCGCGAGATGAGCGAAAACAGACTGGCAGACAAGGTTGCCATCGTTACGGGTGGGGGTAGTGGCATCGGTGAGTGCATTGCCAATGAGTACGCCAAAGAGGGTGCTAACGTCGTCGTGGCAAGCCGAAATCAGGAAAACCTGAAAACGGTTGCCGCTGATATAAAGGAACTGGGCAGGGAATCCCTTGCCGTTGCCACCGATGTCTGCGTACCGGAGCAGGTAGACAACATGGTAAAACAGACCATGGACAAGTTTGGCCGGATTGACATTCTGGTGAACAATGCCGGTGCCGCCATTACCTTCAAGCGGGTTGAGGAACTTACCCTTGACGAGTGGAATGCCACAGTTGCACTCAATCTCACCGCGCCCTATATGTGCAGCGTCGCCGCCGGTAGGGTGATGATTGAACAGGCGAGCGGCAAGATCATCAACGTCTCCTCAGCCGCCGGTTTGAGGGGCGTCTCGTTTATGGCCCATTACTCGGCAGCTAAACGCGGCCTCATCAGCCTGACCGAGAGTCTCGCTTCCGGGTGGGCCAAGCACAATATCACGGTTAACTGTATCTGCCCCGGACTGATCACAACGGAAGTAGAGATCGAAAGGGGATCGATCCCACCCACCACCAGAAAGGACGGCACGCCGGTACCGCCCCTGCTGTATCCCCCGGCTCCTCAAAACGTCGCTGATCTGGCGCTCTTTCTGGCCTCGTCGGCAGCCGACCATATCACCGGTGAACTCCTGCCCATCAGGGCTGCCAACTCATAGGTCAGTTGCCAGTGCGAAGTACAGATGCACGCCGGCACGGGCACCGACCCTTCGACCTCTCCGTGCAGCGGCGAACGTCCTAGGTTAGCATCAAGCCGCCATCGGAAAGAATCGTCTCCCCGGTGATAAAGCGGGCGGCATCGGAAGCCAGGAACAGAGCGACGCTGGCCATATCGCTGGACTCGGCGACTTCACGCAACGGCTGCCTGTCCTTCATGGTCTCCAGGACTGCCGGATTACTGGACCACGGCGTGCTCAGATGGGTCCCGGCAGTCGCACCGGGTGCAATGCAATTGACGCGGATCTTATAGGGGGCCAACTGATAGGCCATCATCTTCGTCAGCATGATCACGCCAGCCTTGGCGACATGGTATATGGGCAGCGTCGAAGGCCCCCTTATGCCCATCTCCGAGGATACGGTGATGATGTTACCCGCGCCTCGGTGAACCATCCTCTTGGCCACCGCCTGGCAACAAAGAAAGCAAGTCTTGAGATTCAGATCGATGATGAAATTCCAGTCCTGCTCGGTAAAGTCTAGAAAGTGAGGCCCCTCTGGTGCATGGGGTCCTTCGGCCGGGGGCCTCGGAGCCGAACCGGAAGGTCCGCGCGCCCCACCGACAGTGTCTGCAAGAATGTCGATTGGACCGAGCTCACCCTCAATCCTCTCGACCATGTTGTCAACTTCATCCTGGTTCATCAGATTGGTCTGCAATGCCAGCGAACGCTGACCCATCCCCTGTATTTCCTCGGCCAGTGCTTCCATCTCACCGTCCTCGATCACTCGATCGCAAACGGCTACATCCGCCCCGGCCTCGGCGAACGTCAGCGCTATCGCGCTACCCATTCCTTTCCTTGCTCCGGCAACGAGGGCCAACTTGCCTTCCAACGGGAAGGGTAGATTCTTAAAACGCTGTCCATCCGGTGTGTGCATCCTTCAAACTCCTGTTTTGTACATCGTATCGTGGGGACGGGGTAGAACGTTATCTCCCATGAACGCCCACAGCCAACAGTCGAATTGGTTCCAACCAATAAACCATCTGCGCGTGTCGCCGTCAATATATCCGCCGATGATCAGTTGCCTCGTTCAGTGTCACTGCCAGTCGGTATCTTCCCGATTCATCGGTTTTTTTGAGCAATTCATGATCTCTCTCAATACGGCAGTGGTTGATGGCAGACCATCAAGTATGGTTAGATTCCATACCCAGATTGTGGTCATTGCCATCGGGTGCCCCAACCCGCATGAATAAACACGCCAATTAGAAAGGAGGATTCTCCATGCTGGACGTGGTCAAAGCGAAGAGTAACTTACTCGACGGCGTTATCACCATGAAGCCGACGGAACGCGTTGCACGGTTGAAGCAGAGATACCTGGATACCCAGAACAAGGTCGTCATCGATATCCTGCGCATTCGTACTGAGGTCATGAAGGAGACGGAAGGCGAACCGAGGGCAATTCAGCAGGCGAAGGCTTTCGCCGCAACGGTGCGAGGATTACCTCTGAACATCTATCCTGATGAGCTTCTGGTCGGCTGGCTGTTTTCTGAACCACACGGTAGCCCGCTTATGCCGGGACAAGCAGTTGCCATGGAAAGGGAGCTGGACACGCTCGAAACCAGAGAGTACATGCCGTTTCTGATCAGCGATGACGTCAAGCGGGAACTGCGGGAAGAGATTATCCCTTACTGGCGTGCACACCTGAAATCACCGTCCTTTCCTTCAGAAACAGAACCCCTCTTTCACCGCAATGATCCATCGCAGCAGAATCGATGGCGCTATTCAGGTATAGAGTCATTGACCCATTGGACCGGCGGGTTCGACAAAGTCTTGGAGAAGGGCATCCTGGGAATGAAGCGGGATGCCGAGGAGAGACTGGCCCGGCTTGATCCGGTCGATCCGGAGGACTTCAAAAAGGTGCCGTTCGTTGAAGGTGCCATCATAGCCCTGGAAGCGGCAGCCGAAATAGGCGACCGATTCGCCGCACGGGTCAGAGAGCTGGCGTCCGACGAGAGCGACGAGAGAAAGGCAGAGCTGCTGAAGATAGCCGAGGTATGCGACAGGGTGCCGGCCCACCCGGCGAGCACCTTCTACGAAGCCGTACAGTCGGTCTGGTTTCTATCGATTCTCTACGCCTGGGACAACGAGTGGGCCTGGGGAATCAGCCCGGGTCGAGCGGATCAGTACCTCTACCCGTATTACGAAAACGATCTGGCTGTGGGACGCATAACCGAAGAGGAAGCGCAGGAACTGATCGACTGCTGGTTTATGCGAAATTCCCAGTTCTTTCCCATTATGGGCGCGTCCGGTGCGCGTTGGTCAGGCCCGCACTCTCCGGGCGTACATATGGACGTGGGCGGTCTGAATGCCGATGGGACCGATGGCAGCACGGCACTCTCCTATATGTTCATCGAAGCGAGAATGCACACGCTGGCCATGGTGGAACCGACTCTTGGACTCCTGGTGCACAGTAAGACACCCGAGGCCCTGCTGATCAAGGCCAGCCAACTCACCTCACTCGGCGGTGGTTGGCCCATGTTTATCAACCAGGACCTCATGGTGGAAAACCTGCTTGCCCGGGGAGAAATCCTGGACGGCCCGTCTATATCACTGGAGCTGGCCAGGGGAGGTTGTTGCATCGGCTGTCACGAACCGACCATACCCAATATGACATCAGGATGGGGAGGCAGCGGGGTAAACCTCGGTCAGATTCTGGAGCTGGTTCTGACCAATGGCAGGAGCCGCGCCAGTCAGGAGAAGCGGGGCCCTGAGACAGGCGACCCCAGGCAGTTCAAGTCGTTCGAGGAACTGCGTGAGGCATTCAGTGCGCAAGTGGCCTGGCAGGTGAAGAGAGGGTCCATTGCCGCGAACGTATCTGAGTTGGCATTGCGTCCAAAGGTATTCACGTCGTCGTTCACGGATGATTGCCTGGAGAACGGTCTATCCATGGAGGAAGGTGGCGCTCGTTACAACGTGGGAGCCGTGAGCATGATTGGCACGGTTGACGCAGGCAATTCGCTGGCAGCCATCAAAAGGTTAGTCTTCGATGACAAGAAGATCACCATGGATCAATTGTGCCAGGCCCTCGACAGTAATTTCGATGGTCATGCAGATATTCGCCGGATGTGCCAGGACGCCCCCAAATTCGGTAACGACGACGATTACGTGGATGAACAGGTGGCCTGGGTAACCCACATCGTCACCGAGGAAGCCAAGAAATACAAGACGACCTATGGTGGCCGCAAGCTGACAGTCATGGTGCCCATGTATGGATACGTCCCCGCCGGGATCGGCGTGGGCGCGCTTCCTTTTGGCAGACTGGCCGGCGAGCCGTTGGCGGATGGCGTATCACCGACGCAAGGCACTGAGATGGACGGACCGACGGCAGTACTGAAGTCTGTGGGCAAGGTAAACAACGCTGCTGTGTCCCTCAGCCAGACACTGAATATGAGAGTGGAGCCGTCTCTTTTCGATCAGGACGACGGCTACAAAAGGCTGGCCGATCTCATTCGGGTATTCGTCGATCAGAAGGTAGATCACCTGCAGATCAACGTTGTCTCCTCTGAGACGCTACGAGCCGCCCAGGAAGACCCCGACGCACACAAGGAACTAACGGTGAAAGTCGCCGGCTATAACGCTCGCTTTATCGAGCTACACAAGGAGCTGCAAGACAGTATCATCGCCCGGACCGAGCAACGATTGTAACGATTGTTTGGTAGAGGCAAGGACTTATAGGTAGTTGCCTACCGTTGGCCAACGGTAGGTTAAGAGGAGAAACCGATGGCTAGTAGTGAACCACATCAGTTCAAGGCAGAATCCGTTGGCCAGATCGGCATTCTGGTGAAAGAAGACCCTGAAGAGCTGAGCAAGACCTGGGAAAAGATGTTGGGTATCGGCCCGTGGCGGATTCATGAAATCAAGTACAAGGATAAAGCAGGCGAAACCGTCCGATTGTTCAAGCTCGCCCTCGCCGATCTCGGCGGCGTTGAGATCGAACTGGCGCAGCCCTTGTCGGATGGAACCTACCATAAGGAGTATACGGATACCCATGGCAATACAGGCCTGCATCACATGTGCTTCTACGTGGCAGATGTAGACGCCGAGCTTGAGAATTTTGTAGCCCAGGGCGCTGAGGTCCTGGCCCATACTCCGGGAAGTTTTGCCTACTTTAAGACCGGCGGACCTGACGAAGTGATTTTTGAACTGCTGCCAAAGCGCGAATAGAGTTCAAAGGGCACACTGCCATTAGACATTAGACAAGATGCTTGAGGGAATAAACCATACGTGTATAGCCGTCAACGACCTCGACCGCTCAGTGGAGTTTTACCGCGACATTGTCGGCTGCAAAGTGGGCCAGGAGCTCGACTACACGACGGTAAAGTGTATCCCTCTGCGCGCCGGAGGAGATACGTTGGAGCTGATGAAAGTTCTCAATCCCGAGGCCAAGAACCTGCAGCAGCCAATGCAGCCGGACGAAGAAGGCAACGTCCACATCTGTTTTCAAGTAGACAGCATTGAGGAACACGCTCAGAAGGTGAAGGATTCGGGTGCGGAAGTAACGAGTGACATCCACGAGATGACAGTGGGCGGTACCGTCATCCACACATTCTACTTTCGGGATCCGGATGGGTATGCGCTTCAATTCCTTAAGGTGGGGAATTAGTCGCTGTTCGATCTCTGTTCCACCGAAAGCGCTTTCGCTTCATATCTATGTGGCACATGATATTATGGCGCAATGGATGAACTACCGCCTGTAAAACCCGTTATTCAGCGTTTAGACGAACTCAACCTCCTTCAGCACACTAAGCAAACTTCGTGATTCACTGCACCTTCGCCGCTCTAGTCGGATGCCTTATCTATAGTGTACAGCTTGTACGGCCACATGGACGTACACCAAACAAGACAGGACAATTGCTTTAGCAAACATTGCCTAGATCCAGAATGTTCAGACACTGGCCGATAGTGGTAATCAGCTGCGATGCAACCTCCATTGACATTCATTACAATAGGACCGAGTGACGCCAAACGCGCAAAGGGTCGCCATGGACGAGATAGATTTCAAAGAGAAGCGACAACAGGCCGAATTGGAAAAAATAGAGGCTGAGAAATACAAGCTGGATCTGGAATCGCGAGAGATTCAGAATCGTTTGGATTCCAGCTGGTGGTCGCAGCACATTGCTCAATACGTTATAGCAATAGCCATCACTTCAGCACTCCTGTTCGGGTGGGCGATCGTATACCTTGAACCCATTTTGAGACGAGAAGGAACCATCAACCAGTTGGAGACAAAGATCGTTACTGCAGAGAACAAGAAACTTGATCACGATAAACGCGAGCTTCAGATAGAAGCCGGCAAGTTGGAACTAGACAAGCAGCGGCTCGAAACGGAGAGGGACACACTTAGGAAGCAAACTGCTTTCCTGGAACTTGAGACTAAACGTCTGGATCAGACTATCGCGGGCCTAAAGATCATTGTTGATCGGAATGACGACAGGTACTTTTCCATTTTGAACAGTGGGGATTCAATTGACGGCCTCAGACAATTCGGCTGGACCTGGGGAAGTGACAATTACTATTCCTAGTTAGGTTACTATCTGGTAATGCGTCATCCATCGCTTGAGTTTACACTCGTGGTTGGGCGAGAGTTTGAACTGGATGATCTAAAGAGAACGAATCCAAATTGGAGGAATGAGGTTGCAAGAGCTGTTGAGAGAAGCGGTCCGATCCTTCTTTTGGACTATAGCTATCTGGGGCTCACAGCCAACACGAGCTCTCTCGTTGGCGGCACTCTCTTTCTGCCGAACAATAGAGGAGAGGAATTCTACGCTTCATTCGATGACTGGAGTGGCCAGTTGCAGCAGATCATGGACGCCCCGTAGATTCGCTTGAGGATTCCGAACGCGTGTACAGATCACGCAAACGGTAGCCACTAGGCGAGTGGAGGAAACTGGCTACTTAAGCTTCTCATGAGTGATAGCCATCAGGACACCCGGGAGGAAATCATGCCTGAGACCAATGCAAGCGGATGGACCATCCATTTCGAAAACCGAGGCGAGGAAGACGCGCAGCCATTGCTGATGGTATTGGGACTTTCTCATCGGTTGGCGCACTGGGGGCGGCTGCCCGCCCTCCTCGCCGAACGTTTTTTTGTCGTCACTTTCGATTGCCGTGGCATCGGCCAGAGTGAACAGCGTGACATGCGCTACAGCATCGACGACGAAGTCGGAGACATGGCCGCCGTGCTCGATGCGGTTGGCCTTGACAAGGTTACCCTCTATGGTCGATCACGAGGCGGCGCACTCGTACAGGCGTTCACGCTGGCGTATCCCGAGCGCGTGCAACGTCTCATCCTCAGCGGAACTTCGCACTTTGGTCCGAAGCACGTTGGACAAAGCGAAGAGGTGGCGAAAGCCATGAACTTTACCCGCGATATGACGCGTGAAGAGATCTTTACGATCCAGAACGTCGCCATGTCGTCGCCCGGGTGGCGCGAGCGAGATCCCGAAGCGTTCAATGCCTGCCTCGCCACCGATCTCGAGGCGCCGCCGCGGCGCTTTGCGGTGGTGAATCAACAGGTCGCACTCACGGGTTGGTCCAGTGATGAGGCGTTGTCCCAGATTCGCTGCCCAACCCTGGTCATCTGTGGCGAAGACGACGGCATGGTACCGCCGGAAAACAGCCGGCAACTCGCTGGCGGCATCCCGAACGCCAAGTTCGAACTCATCGCCCAATGCGGTCACCTGCCGATGCTGGAACAGCCCGACATTGTCGCACGTCTTGTCACTGGCTTTATCGATCGAACTTAGTCACGAGGATGAGACTCACCCGGCAAAACGTTAGTGAGGTGAGATATCAATCTCCATCACGTGCAGCTACTTCAAGTTCATGCAACTCCTCAACAATCGACTTCAAAGATTCCACTGCCTTGATGTACTTTTCGTCCTCGTCCTGATTCTCCCCGAGTGTGCATCCGTTTGGCACTTGGGTATAGGGGTCGCGTTTTAACTCGTCGAGTTGTGCTATCAGCTCACCACGAGGTGGTGTACCGTTCTTTCTGTAATTTTATATTCGACAGATTTGTTGTTGGAACTGTGGAGTTGTGGTCGCGAGATCAACGAGTGTGGTCAAACGGTGGGTTGGTGGGAACCACTTATCCACGGTTTGTCCATACGGCCCGAAGGGCGTTGATCGGTCCGTCAGGACCCGTCCACAAATCCACAGTGGATGGTGCAGCAATGGCTGAGCCATCCGGTTATCCTTCTGAAAGCGAACTTGAGATTTGCAAACAGAAGGAAAAACACAAATGGCTCAGCAAGTAGAGAATAAATCGATTTACGATGCAGTGGAACTACTGAAAGAAAATGGTTTTGAAGGATTGGCACAAGCTGTGACAGTTTTGATGAATACCGCAATGGTTTCCGATCGAAGCGAATACCTGGGTGCGACACCCTATGAACGCTGCGCGAGCCGCAGCGGATATGCCAACGGTTTCAAGGACAAGACGGTCAAAACGCGCCTGGGTGAATTAGCGCTGAGGGTGCCACAGACCCGAGACAGTGAATTCTACCCTCAGAGTCTGGAAAAGGGCCTGCGTTCGGAGCGGGCCCTGCTATTGTCGATTGCGGAGATGTATGTACAAGGCGTATCGACTCGACGAGTGAAGAGAATTGTCGAAGAAATGTGCGGCATGCAAGTGAGTTCCACGCAGGTATCCAGAGCGGCAAGCCAACTCGATGAGTTGCTGGAAGCCTGGCGTACAAGGAAGCTGGGGTCCTATCGGTATATCGTCCTGGATGCACGCTACGAGAAGGTCCGCCAGGGCGGGCAAGTCCTTGATGCCGCAGTGCTAATTGCCTGCGGAGTTAAGGCCGAGGGTCACCGGGATGTCCTCGGTTGCTCGATCTCACTGTCAGAAGCAGAGATTCATTGGCGCGAGTTTCTATCGTCACTCAAGGATCGTGGTGTGCACGGTATCGAACTCATTACCAGCGATGCTCATGAAGGTCTGGCCGCAGCTCGAAAAGCGGTCTTTCCGAGTATTCCGTGGCAGCGTTGTCAGTTCCATCTGCAGCAGAATGCAGGCCAGTATGTGCCGTCACAGTCGATGCGTCAGCCGGTGGCAGCCGACATTCGCTCGATCTTCCAGGCACCTGATCGGGAGGAAGCTCAGCGACTGCTTGAGAAGTTTATTGAGAAATACACGGAGAAAATGCCGAAGCTTGTACAGTGGGCAGAAGAGAATCTGCCGGAAGGATTTACTGTTTTCAGTTTGCCGGCCACGCATCGTCGGCGAATGCGCACGACCAACTTACTGGAACGTGTAAATCAAGAGATCCGACGCCGAACTCGGGTCGTGAGACTGTTTCCGAACGAGGCATCGTGCCTACGCCTGGTGACGGCATTGGTGATGGAGATTTCTGATGACTGGCAGACTGCGGATAAGCGCTATCTGACTTTTGATGACTAACATTTTCACGAAGGATGACCAAATTACAGAAGAGA
>CETX01020871.1_pt1 | contig 35387 bp, 27 predicted proteins | sample 356501 | NCBI WGS metagenome assembly CETX01 (sample SAMEA2623390, study PRJEB7988) | marine metagenome | biome: marine biome (ENVO:00000447); feature: mesopelagic zone (ENVO:00000213); material: "saline water (ENVO:00002010), including plankton (ENVO:xxxxxxxx)" | depth 450 m | reverse complement strand
GGTGACCCAATACCTGGTCCAGGGTCAATTCGTGTTCCGTGCCATCCTTGAGCCGAATACGAACCCGTAGAGGGACGGAGATGTTTTCGTCTGTGATCGTCGTGTTTTGCACCACGTTAATCCGCCCCGCCAATTCGTGGACCTCCGTATCGCGGAGCGGCTCTTCCCAGAAATCGGTGATGAAGACCGTGCCGCGGATCAACGCGACGGCCACCACAAATGGAATCGTCAGCTTGGCGTATTGGGCGGACGGCACTCCGCCGCCCAAAGGACGTCCCACCAGACGGTAAACCAATGGCGGCGCCAAGACTTCCAAACCGTCGATGTCTCCCGCGTCGAATCCATGACGCTCTTTCAGAGTCAGAGTGGCCTCTATAGCGCCGTGGGTCAACCGCCCGCAGGGAAACGGCTTGTGGCCTATTTGCTCCACCTGCCAGACCTTGCCCAAGTTGGCCAGGGTTTCTTCGATGTCGTACTCGCCTTCGTATAGTTTGAAGTATCCGTACCGGCCTTCCAGCACCTCGGATGCGCCTTGGATCCCTCGGGCCGCCAGCGAGATCGCGGTGACTGCCGCCCTGGCGTTGAACCCGGTCTGCATGGAGTTCACCTGAGCGCCCTCGCTATGGGGCTGCAGAGTACCGCTGATCTGGCTGTACACGATGCCCATGGCGTTGGACAGGGTTGCCTGGTCGAAACCGGCTATCTTTCCTGCTGCCGCCACTGCGCCGAACGCACCCAAGGTGCCCGGCCTAAAATGAGCGATGGGTGACCTTGAAGATATTCCGATGGAACTGGCCACGTCCACGCCCAGCGCAACTGCCGTGAGAAGTTCACGCCCGGTCACTCTGCCCTGGGACTCGGCCACGGCTATCGCCACGGGGAGGACCGTGGTGAAAGCATGGACCACCGCCAGGTCGTGCACACAATCGAACTCCTGATTGTGGATCAGAAAGCTGTTCATCATGGCGGCTGAAGGCGCCGGTAATCTCTCTCCGGATACCAGCACCGTCGACTCCGATTTTCCTCCCCAATCGCCAAGGACGGCCAACGTCTCGGAGACCCTGGGAGCCAACGACCCGGCGATAGCCACCCCAAAGCAATCTAGGATGAAGGTCTTGGTGGCGTCGACCGCCTTTTGAGAAAGGTCTTCAAACCGGGTATTGACGACGTTACACACCAAGGCGTGGATGGCATCGGTCCGGCTGGTGGGTCCGGTGGCGCTGCTGCTCATAGCGGCCTGCTCCTATCGGGTAACACTAAAGGGCCAGTTCGAAAACCGTACCGAATCTGTCGCCCAGGTAGTCGCGGCGTGGGCTTTGATCGGTTGCCAGGTCGGAATAGGTGAGGCTCAGATTTTCCTGGTAGTTCACGATCTGCGAGGGATTCGGGTCTGAATTGATCACCGCCAGGGTGGCGCCGGGAGGAGCAAGAACGAACCGGTTCACAGAATGCCAGGTGCCCACATTGAACGCATAGCCCTTACTGGAGTCGATCAGGAACGCTCTGATCTGATCAGGTTCTGGGATCGCCAAAGGGTCGGGATCAGTCGGAGCGGCGACGGCCACCACCGTAGGCGCTCCGCTCAGTTGGAAAAATGTCTGAGTAACCCCGAAGTGGCGCTCCATCTCAACGAAAGTAAGACCTTCGCACGGCTGCCAGATCGAACTCAGAGTGGTTCTGCCCTCGGCGTGGAAATCTAGCTCAATGATAATGCGCAGGTCGGTTGGCCGCTCTTGAGGGTCGATCAGCGTTCCGAACGGCCAGAAAGACTCCTCAGTCATCGGCTCCACTTTTATGCTGTGTGCCTTCTGCATTCGGTCTCCTGCCGTGTTAGGTCAAAGTTTCGAGGCCCGATTAGGCGTGTGGGGGCCTTGCGCCAAGCCACGGGGTATTTTGCTCGTAAGCGTGGCCCACTTTCAACACTGTCTCTTCATCGAAGGGACGCCCGCCGATCTGGAGGCCTATGGGCAGCCCTTGGGAGTTGAAGCCACAGTTCACTGAGAGCGCGGGAGCGCCGGCAAGATTAAAAGGCCGGGTCATCACTGGCGGCGCCTTGGCTGCCATCTCCTTGGAGGTGATCGCTGTGTCGTCCTCCAATATCGGGGCGCAGCTCTTGGACGAAGGCAGGATCAACACATCGTAAGTTTCCAATGCGCCGAGTACGTGCCGGCGGACCAACTCTCGTAGTTTCTGGGCCTTGTAATACGCCTGCGCCGGCATGAGAGAGCCGGTTATCAGCCCGATCTGATTGCTGTGTCCAAAGCCGTGGAGGTCGTCTTTGATCCAATCACGGTAGGTCTGCGCTGCTTCAACTCCGATAAGCACCGCGGATATAAGGCCGCCGTGGACCGTCAGCGGTAACGACACCTCTTCCACCCTGGCCCCAAGTTCATCGAACACCGAGCCGGCCTTGATCACGGCTTCGCTCACCTCGGGGTCAACGAAGTCACCATGGACCAATTCTGTGATCATCCCTATGTGTAGCCCATTGATGTCCCCGGTCAAGGCGCGGCGGTAGTCGGGTACCGGAACGTCACGGCTGTAGCGGTCCTTGGGGTCGTACCCGGCTATCGCTCCCAAGGTGATGGCCGCGTCTTCCGCCGTGCGGGATATGGGCCCAACTTGGTCCATGGACCAAGACCCGGCAGCAACACCGTACCGGCTCACCCGGCCCCAGCTAGGCCGCAGGCCAGCGAGCCCACACCAAGCTGCCGGCCGGCGGATCGACCCGCCCGTGTCCTCGCCCAATGACGTCGCACACAGAAAGGCGGCGGTAGCTGAACCTGAGCCGCCGCTGGACCCTCCGGTGAACCTGTTGAGGTCCCAGGGATTGCGGTTGGGGCTGTAGCGTTGCGAGCTACCGATGGCGAACTCGGTGAGGTTGGTTTTGCCCAACAGGACTGCGCCGGCTTTCTTCAGGTTTGCCAAAGCGGTGGCGTCCTCGTCTGGTACGAAGTCGGCCATGAATCTTGAGCCAACCGTGGTCCGTATGCCCTTGCTCCAAATTTGGTCTTTGACGGCCACCGGTATGCCGTGCATCGGACCGATGTAATCGCCCCGGGCGATGGCCTGCTCCGCGTCTCGCGCCGCTTCAAGGGCCTCTTTGCGGGCGACGGTGATGTACGAATTGAACTTGAAGTTCAGTGAATCGATGCGATCGAGGTAGGCTTCGGTCGCCTCCACCGGAGAGACTTTCCTCTCTCGAATCAACTCCGAAAGCTCAGCCACTGATAGAAAGGGAATTTCCGTCTTGATCATCTCGCCCCTCGGGTTAGTACTGAATCCGAGATTATCGAATCATCGCCTCAGCCATCCGTTCGAGTTCGTTTTCCATCTCTTTTTCGGTTTCGCAGTGCGGTGCCCAGGAAGAAACCCTAATGGCGCCAGCGTTCATGAAATCATCCACCTGCTGCCTAGTGGTGTCGGTGGCCTGACCGAATACCGAAATGGTCAACGACGCCGGCTCCCGGTCACGCTCGGCGGCCAATGTGTCCAGAATCTTCCGGCTCTCTTCGATCTGTCCCGGAGTCGCCCGGTTCGGCAGCCAACCATCTCCGTAGGTGGCAACCCTTCGGAGCACGTTCTTGGCGTTTCCGCCCAAAAGTATGGGTGGATGGGGCTTTTGAATCGGCTTGGGATAGCTGTAGACCGGGGGAAAGTCGTAGTAACGGCCGTGGTATTCAGCCTCGTCTTTGGTCCATAGCTCTTTCAAGGCCTCCACTGCTTCCCGCGTTTGGGTCCACCGGTGGTCGAAGTCACCGCCCATCATCTCCGTTTCTTCCCTGTTCCAGCCGGCCCCGATCCCAAAGATGAACCGGCCGCCACTGTGCAGGTCGAGGACCGAGATCTCTTTGGCCAGGATCAAAGGATTGCGTTCTGGCACCAGGGTGATTCCGGTGGCCAGCTTGATCTTGCTGGTTACCGCCGCCGCCATCGCCAGCGAGATATAAGGCTCGGAGAAATGAGCATAGGTCATTGGAACTTCACCGCCGGTTGCTGGGAAAGGACTTGCCGTCGTTACAGGCAAGATTGGGTGTTCGTGGTACCAGAGAGACTCAAACCCCAATTCCTCGGCTTTCTTGGCGATGAACGCCGGATTCAAAGTGTAGGCCGGCAACGGGACTATCACTCCAACAGACATGTCGTTTCCTCCAATATGGCGATTAGCCAGACGCTAAATTCTTACAGTGTCAATTTCGTGCTTAGCCAGTTGTTGCGCTCAATCCAAAAACTTTCAAAGCGAAAGCATATTCCAGCGCAACTTCTTTGAGTCTATCGAACCGGCCTGAAGCTCCCCCATGTCCCGAATCCATGTGAATCTTCAACAACAATAGGTTGCTGTCGGTCTTGGAGTCCCGCAGACGGGCGGTCCACTTAGCCGGTTCCCAATAGGTCACCCTTGGGTCGCTGATACCCCCGGTGATCAACATGTGCGGGTAATTTTGAAGCTTCACATTGTCGTAGGGTGAATAAGATTTTATGTAGTCATAGAAACTCTTCTCATTGGGGTTACCCCACTCGTTGTACTCCATGGTGGTCAATGGAAGAGTGTCGTCGAGCATGGTGTTCAGAACGTCCACGAATGGAACGTCGGCGACAATCGCTTTAAACAAGTCCGGGCAGATATTGGCCACTGCCCCCATCAACATTCCGCCGGCGCTGCCGCCCGACGCGATGATTCTACCTTTTTCCGTGTAGTTCTGGTCGACCAAATACTCGGCGCAGGCGATGAAGTCAGTGAATGTGTTCTGCTTGTTTAGTAGCTTGCCATTCTCATACCAGCCCCACCCCAAGTCCATCCCGCCTCGAACGTGCGCCACAGCGAAAATAAAGCCCCGGTCCACTAGGCTCAGTCTGGCTGAACCAAAATTGGAATCGACGACGATGCCGTATGACCCGTACCCGTATAGATAGAGGGGAGCGATCCCGTCAAGTGGAGTGTCTTTCGCGTAGAGGAGCGATATCGGGATTAGTGTTCCATCCTCCGCAGGTGCGAGGACCCTTCGGGACCTGTATTTTTCGGAGGAAAAATCTCCCAGTACTTCGGTCTGTTTCTTCAGCTCCCGGTCGTGTGTTTCGATGTTGTAGTCATAGATCGTCGCCGGAGTAGTCATAGAAGAATAGGAGAACCGCAATGTTGTGATGTCCCACTCCCGACCCTCCATCACTCCCACAGAGTAGTCTTCCTCATCGAAAGCTATATCAAAGGAATCGGCAGTGGCGTGCTCCATGACACTAATCTGAGGCAACCCATTGTCACGACTCGAGAGAATCAAGTGATTGCGAGTAACTGTGATGCCTCCGATAGGACGTCCCAGCACGTGCGGAACCAGGTCACGCCAATTCGCCGAGGCAGGCGACGCTATCGGTGTTTCTGAGACTTTGAAGTCCTCTGCACCGTCCCCGTTGTTGCGAATCAGAAACCTATCGCCATGGTCTTCCACGTCGTATTCAAAGTCCTCACGGCGTGGCTCGATCAACGTCAACGAGGTCCGGAGGTCGTTGGCATCCATATACCACCATTCAGACATGTTATTGCCTGAGGCAGCGACGTAGATAAATCGCTTGCTAGACGATTTGATCACGCCAACGAAGAAGCGCTCGTCCATCTCCTGGTAGACCAACTCATCTGCCGCGAGATCGGCCCCGAGATGATGTTTGAGGATCTTGACCGGCCGGTGATTCTCGTCCAGAACATCGTAGAAAAGGGTCTGGCTATCGTTCGCCCATTCAAGGGAGTAATAGGAATTGGTGATAGCATCCGCCAATAGTTCACCAGTCTCCAAATTCTTGATGTAGATGGTGTATATCTCTGACCCATCCGCATCCATCGAATAAGCTAACAACTTGTGGTCAGGGCTGTTCTCCATACTGCCGACGCGGCAATAATCGAGGTCCTTCGCCAGCACGTTTACGTCTAGGATGGCTTCTTCAGAAGCATCAAGGGACAGGCGCTTACGGCAAAAGATTGGGTATTGATTGCCCTCTTCAAAGCGGGTGTAATAGTAATAGTCCCCATCCTTTTGCGGTACGGTGGAATCGTCCTCTTTTATCCTCCCTCGCATCTCCTCAAATAAGGCCCCCTGAAGTGCTCTCTCGGGCTCCATGATCGCTTCTGTATAAGCATTCTCAGCCTTGAGATATTCCAGAGTTCCCGGATCGTCGATATCACGGAGCCAGAACCAGGGGTCATTCCTAACATCACCGTGTTTCGAAAGTTCCTGCGGTCTTTTTGGGGCGGACGGAACGCGATCAATCATTAGCTTCACCGATTTCAGATAGTGCATCCTCTTCGCAATCGGCTAGCGGTGCAACAACTCTGTGGCAACGTGGTCTTTAGATTTCCGTGGAAGTGCAGGCAGTGTGCCTGCCGCTCAAGGGTTCGACTTTGGGCGCAAAACCCCCTCAATTGAGGGGCGATGCGAAATACTTCTAAAGTTGTGGGTGCAGAATCCCAGCCTCATGCGCACAGTTTTGGGCCTTGGATGGCGTTTGATACAACGTGTTTAGATAAGAAAATGGTCGGGGTGAAAGGATTTGAACCTTCGGCCTCTGCGTCCCGAACGCAGCGCGCTACCCCTGCGCTACACCCCGACTTTCCCTGCTTCCTTCCCTCTTCCCAGCCGGAATTGGGTTCTGGACAGGGCAAAACGTATTATACCGCAAGATAGGCGTGCTGGTGACGTTCAAAGAAAAACCCCGTCGTCTTTCATGGCACGACGGGGTTTTTTAGACAACTTTGATTCTGCCCTACTGGTCCAACATCTCCAGGGTCTTGTCTTCCAGCACACTGCCGTTGAGCGCGCCGGTCCATTTGTTGAAGATGTTGCCGTCTTTGTCTATGAAGATGGTCGTGGGCATGCCCACGACCCTGTAGTCCTGGATCACATTCGCATCCGTGGTGAATCCAGCGGGATAGGTCACCTCTAGTTCTTCTAATAAGTCCCGTGCGTCTTTCTGGTTCCCCAGTCCGGTGAACTGGCCCAAGTTTATTCCCAGTAACAATGTCCGGTCTTCGAATTTCTCGTTGAACTCTTGGAGGTCCGGCATCTCAGCCCGGCAAGGAGGGCACAGCCCAGCCCAGAAGTTGAGTACGATCGGTTTTTCGCCGAAGAGACTGTGGAGACTCACATCTTGGCTACCGACTACGTCTTCGCCCTGGAACATGGTGATGTTGAAATCGGGCGCTTGATCGCCCGAACTGGTGCTGGACGCGCCATCCCCGACGATGGATGTACTGCTGCTGTCGCTGCCGCCGCAAGCGATGGCAGCCACCGCTAGCACGAGCGTCAATGGAATAACCAAGCGAAGCTTGCTCTTCTTCCTGCCGGAATTCTGTCCGGTAGGTTGTGTACTTGTTGAGTTTCCCCTCAAGGTGTCCTCCGTAGTGGATCATCTGTGATCCATCAAGCGGGCGCAGTTTGACGCACATAACTGAAAAATTAGATGATGCCCCGCCGCTGTGGGTTCACCGAATAATACGCCGGACAGGGCCGTGCGGTTTGTCGGAGGAATAGCGCGGACTTAGTCGGCGGAAGTTGGTTCGGCCAGCGCGGTGAGACTTTCCCGGAGCGTTTGTTGAAAGACCAAGAAGCGTTCCAGCACCCTGGTCAGGCGGGAGAGCCATTCGTCGCCCAACCTGCGCAGCGGCATCTGCATCTGAGTGTTGCCGACCTGTACTGACGGGCCCAGAGCCCTCTGTAGCGGCACTCGCGCCCCGCCAACCGGCGTGCGCAATGACAAAACGATGGCGTCGTTGCCCTGCACGATGGACTCCACTCCCACATCGGCGGCCAGAGCCCGGAGGGAGGCCAGCGTCAACAGGTTCTCGACCTCATCCGGCAGTGGGCCAAAGCGGTCCCTCAGTTCTTCCCGAATCCCCGGGATGTAGTCGGCATCGGTCATCTTGGCTAGCCGCTGGTAGACGGCCAGCCGGGTGGGCAGATGGTCCACGTAGTCCTCGGGGATGCGGGCGTTCATGGGTAGTTCGATCCTAGGCAGTTCGGCCGGTATCTCAGTCGAATCTGTGGACCCGCCTTCTTCTTCCAATTCCTGCACGGCTTCGTTCAATAGCTGGGTGTAGAGGTCAAGACCGACCTCTTGGATGTGGCCGCTCTGGGACGCGCCGAGAATGTTCCCTGCGCCGCGTATCTCCAGGTCCCGCATGGCGATGCGGAAGCCCGCACCCAATTCCGAAGCCTCCAAGATAGCTTGAAGCCGGTGCTCGGCACCCTCGGTAATACGGCGACCCCGGGGGGCCAGCAGGTAGGCGTAGGCCCGGTGTTCGCTGCGCCCGACCCGGCCCCGGAGCTGGTAAAGCTGGGCCAGCCCAAACCGGTCGGCCCGCTCCAAGATCAAAGTATTCACGTTGGGCATGTCCAACCCTGACTCGATGATCGTCGTGCAGACAAGGATATCGGCGTCGCCGTTGGCAAATCCCACCATGACGTCTTCCAGTTCCGTTTCCGGCATCTGTCCATGTCCGACCATAATTCGGGCCTGGGGCACCAATTTACTGATCTCGGCCGCGGCTTGGTGAATGGTGCGGACCCGGTTGTGCAGATAGAAGACCTGGCCGCCCCGCTCCATCTCCCGCAGGATGGCCTCTTTGATCACGTCCTCGGAGTACTCGGAGACAAATGTCTTCACTGGCAGGCGTGCTTCGGGGGCCGAGTCCATGGTGCTCAGGTCTCTGATACCGGCCAGGGCCATGTTGAGAGTACGGGGGATGGGGGTCGCGCTCAGCGTCAACACGTCCACCTGTTGCCGCAACTGCTTCAGGCGTTCTTTGTGGCTAACGCCGAAACGCTGCTCTTCGTCTACGATAGCCAGGCCCAGGTTCTTGAATCGGACGTCCTTCTGTAGCAGCCGGTGGGTGCCGATGACGATGTCCACGCTGCCGTCCGTAAGGCCTTCGATCACCTGCTGTTGTTCCTTTGGGGTCCGGAACCGGCTCAATACTTCAATCTTGACCGGGAAGGGGCTGAGCCGTTCGCTGAATGTTGAGTAGTGCTGCTGGGCCAGGACCGTAGTGGGGACCAGCATGGCCACTTGCAGTCCATCGTTCACCGATTTGAAGGCGGCCCTGAGGGCGATTTCGGTCTTGCCGTAGCCAACGTCGCCGCAAATCAGGCGGTCCATCGGCCTGGTCGTTTCCATGTCGGCTTTGACTTCGACGATTGCCCTGGCTTGGTCGGGGGTCTCGACAAAGGAGAACGAGTCTTCAAGTTCCTGTTGCCAGACCGTGTCGCCGCCGTGTTCGTGGCCCACTGCCAGGGCGCGTGCGGCGTTGATGCGCAGCAGTTCCTGGGCCATCTCGCGGGTTGCGCCCTTCACCTTATTCTTGACCCGTGCCCACTCGGCCGTGCTGAGCCGGGTCAGGGAAGGCGGCTGGTCTTGGGCGCCAACGTAGGCAGACACCCGGTCCAGGTGGTCGGTGGGCACGTAGAGTTTGTCGTTCTCGGCGTATTCCAGGATGAGGTATTCCTTCTCGTCCTCATCGTCGCCTAGGCGGGTGGTCCCGGCGAACCGGGCCACGCCGTGGTCGATGTGCACCACGTGGGCGCCGGGGACCAGGTCGGCAAGTACCACTTCCGGCCCGTGCTCAGCCTTGCGTCGGCGGCTGTAGCGCTGCTCTTTGACCGTGCCGAAGAGTTCGTTGTCTGTGAGCAGGACCAGGGTGGTGGCTTCTGACCCGTCTTTCGGCAATTCAACCGTCCATCCGTCGCGCAGGGCTCCCGGCAGCAGACAGACCTGACCGGCCGAAGGAGCGCTGTCCAAAGACTCCATCTGGGTGACGCCAACGCCTTCTTGCTCGAGTATCTCGGCGACGCGGCGCTGGTGCTGGGTGATGGCAACCACAGCGTAATTGGCTTGTTGGTGACGGCGAGTGTCCGAGGCCAGTTGCTCCAGCTTGCCGTAATAGGGAGTGGAGGGTTTGAAGATCTTGTCCTCGTCGTCGCCGACCCAAGTCTGCAGTTGCATCTGGGGCACGCCGCTCAGCCGGTTGGAGAACGTCTCCCAATCCATGTGCGGCGAAGGGAAATTGACCGGCAGTTCGCCCCGGTTCTCCCTGGCCTCCCGCATACGCTCGAAGCGCTCCTCCAATTCCAGAGCCTCGGCTTCAACTCGACCGTAGCGTTCTAAGACGACCAAGCCGTTGGAGCCAATGTACTCCATCAAGTGGGCCTCATTAACCAGGCCGTTGTAGAAGGACAGAGACTCCGGATTGGGCGCAGTGGACAGGACTGACAATTCCTCGGCTATGCGATCCCTGACTTCGTTGCCGCACTTGGCGTAGTCCAGGGCATCCATTCTGGTTTCCATGGTTGGTTGGTGGGCCAGGCTGGGCAATTGCTCCCTGGCTGGGGCCAGGCGCACTTCGTCGGTGGGCCGGATGGAGCGTTGGGACACAGGGTCGAAATACCGGATTGTGTCGATCTCGTTGTCCCATAATTCTATACGGAGCGGCCATTCGGACCCGGTGGGATAGACGTCCAGTATTCCGCCGCGGTGACTGAAGCTGCCGGGGGCCTCGACGACCGGCTCGTGGTGGTAACCCAGGTCCAGCCACTGGCCGAGGAGGGCGTCTATGCGCACCCGGTCGCCCTTCTTCCAAAGGCTCAGCTCCCCGGTGGCAGGGAAAACGCCGGCCATCAACTCGGGCGGCAGGGTGTAAAGCAGGGCCGAACCCACCGAGCATACAACCAGGGGTTGCACTTCCGGAGCGGGGCCGGCGAAATTGCCAGCCTCGGCCAAGGCAGCCAGGGAAGCAAGCCGTTGGTTGCCGGTGTTGGAGTCCACCGCCAGCCTTTCGAATGGCAGGACTTCGGGTTCGGGGAGGAGGTGAATGGGCTGGTCCTCGCCCAGGTAGGTCAGCAATTGGTCGTGGAGACGCCGGGCATCGTCGGGCCGGGGCGTGACTACCAAGATGGGGCCGTTCTGACGGCACCACAAAGAGGCCAGGAAGGCCGCGCGGGCCCCCTGGCGGACGGTGACTCCCGATTCATCACCTGCTTTTCCAGACGTTTTACTCGAGGCGTCCACATTGCCCCGGTGCTCGGGATGACGGTCCAGTAGGTCCAGAACTCCCTTGAGGGTCATACGGTGGCTAGAGTCTCCGGTTCAGCTTGGGCCAGACCAGGCGGGATATAAAATCACACGCCAGAAAGGGGGCTGGTGACAAAGCCAGTCCCTTGCCGACTATTTTATGGCCTCAGCGGGCCTGTTACAAGTAAGAATCGACACCGTTTCAAATCTGGGGCGACAGGCGTGCGTGCTATAATAATCGGCAAGCGTGGCGGCCTTGGACCGCCCATTTTTTATTCCACTTACCGGCTAAAAAGACCCATATTATGGCCAAAGCAAGTCAACAGAATAAGGCTGAAAAAACCCCCCAATCCGGCGCCCTTCGTTACCGGCGTATCGTGGTCAAAGCCGGAACCGGGGCGCTGACTGGGCCCGCCGGTTTGGACTCGGAAGTCATGGCCGACTTGGTGCGTCAGGTCTGCCAGGTCCGCGACGCCTCTGGTGAAGTACTGCTGGTGACTTCGGGGGCCATTGCCGCTGGTCGCTCGGCTTTAGGGCAGACGCGCGGAGATATGGGACAGGACATCTCCTCCCGCCAGGTATTCGCGGCTGTCGGCCAGAGCCGGCTGATGCACACCTACCAAGAGATGTTCGCCGCCCACGACGCCCAGATCGCCCAGACGCTGCTGACCATCGCCGATCTTTCCAACCGGCAGTCGTACCTGAACGTGGGCAACACGCTGCAGCGGCTGTTGGAGCTGGGAGTGGTGCCGGTGGTCAACGAGAATGACGTGGTGGCCGTGGATGAGATCGGCGAGGTTTTTGGGGACAATGACCGCCTCTCAGCCCTGGTGGCCAACCTGGTGGACGCTGACCTGCTGGTGGTCTTGACCGACACAGAAGGCCTGTATTCGGCGGACCCCCGCACCGACCCCAACGCCACGCTCATCGCTGAGGTGGACCAAGTAGACGCAAGTATCGAAAGCCTGGCCGGAGAAGAATTGCATCCTTGGGCCAGGGGAGGCATGGCCACCAAACTGGAAGCCGCCAAGCTGGTCACGACATCGGGCATCCCCATGGTGATGTGCCACGGCCGGGCCGAAGACGCCGTGATGCGTGCCGCCTGTGGCGAGTCTGTTGGCACCTTTTTCAAGCCCGCCGACAGCAAGATGGAAGCCCGCAAACGCTGGATGCTTAGCGGCATCTCCCAGCGGGGCAAGATAATTGTGGACCCCGGAGCTGTTGGGGCGCTTGTGTCCAATCACCGGAGCCTGTTGCCGGCCGGAATCCAGTCAGTCAACGGCAATTTTAGCCGTGGTGAGTCCATCTACGTGGTGGATTCCAAGGGCGTCAACATAGCCTGCGGCATCGCCAACTACTCAGCCCGCGACATCGGCAAGATTCAGGGGTTGCGCTCCGACCGCATCGAAGAAACCCTGGGCTATCACTACGGACAGGAAGTGGTGCACCGGAATAATTTGGTGCTCCTGTAATATGACTGCCATGACATTGCAAGACGTTAATGCCCTGGGCGAAGCCGCCCAGAAGGCCTCCCGCAAGCTGGCTCGGTTGTCCACCGAGGACAAGAACCGGGTGCTGCTGAAACTGGCCGGACTGCTCCGTTCCGATCAGGCGGGCGTGCTGTCGGCCAACCAAGAGGACTACCAAGAGGCCAAAACTGACGGGCTGGACGAGTCTCTACTGGACCGGCTGCTCCTGACCAGCGACCGGCTGAACGGCACCGCCGACGAGATACAGCGGGTGGCCGAGTTGCCCGACCCCATCGGCGAGGTCATCGAAACGACTTCCCTGCCCAACGGCCTGATCACCAGTCGCCGCCGGGTGCCGCTGGGAGTGGTGGGCAGCATCTACGAGTCTAGGCCCAACGTGACCGTGGACATCTTCGGCTTGTGTCTCAAGTCGGGCAACGCCTGCATCCTCCGGGGCGGCAAGGAGACCATCCGATCCAACACGGCGTTGGTGGCGCTGTTGAGAAAGGCCCTCACCGACGCCGGGGTCACGACCGACGCAGTCCAGTTCTTGGACAACCCGGACCGGGCTCTGGTGGACGCCATGCTCAAGATGGACGAATACATCGACCTGCTGGTGCCCCGGGGCGGCGCGAGTCTGGTCAAGTTCGTGGCCGAGAACGCCACCATGCCGGCGGTCACCGGCGGTATCGGGGTTTGCCACACATATGTGGACCGGGCGGCCGACCTGGAGATGGCGGCCGAGATCGTCCATAACGCCAAGGTCAGGCGTCCGTCCATCTGCAACGCCCTGGACACAGTGCTGATCAGCGCGGAGATCGCCGCTGAGGGGCTGCCCATCATCGCCAAGGAATTGACCGCATCAGGCGTGGAACTGCATTGCGACAGCCGGGCGCTGAGCATACTGGGCCCGGATGCGCCGGGCATGGCCCTGCCGGCCAGTGAAGACGATTGGGGCAAGGAATTTCTTGCGCTCATCGCCGCGGTCAAAGTGGTGGATTCCCTGGACGACGCGCTGGAACATATCGAGACCTACGGGTCCGGCCACTCCGAGGCCATCATCACCGAGGATGATTCGGCGGCGACCAGGTTCATGGATGAGGTGGATGCGGCGGCAGTCTACGTCAACGCCAGCACTCAGTTCACCGACGGCGGACAGTTCGGCCTGGGCGCGGAGGTGGGCATCAGCACCCAGAAATTCCATGCCCGCGGCCCCATGGGCCTCAAGGAACTGACTTCTTACAAGTGGGTCATAGTTGGCAAAGGGCAGGTCCGGCCTTAACCATGGTAGAGCGTAACCAGGAGGCCATCATTGGCTGATTTGAACTTCGAGCGCGAGGTGCGCACCCCCTACTCTGAAGCGTACTTGGTCATGGAACAAGACCGCCAGGTGGGCCGGGTGGATATCCATTTCACTCCTGAGATGGTCCACGTTGCCGTGTCCGTGGATGAGAGCCTGACCCAAGAGACCGTCCAGCAGATTATCGATACCGTGGATGAGGACATCGTGGATGCGGTGGGTATCAACCGCGGGAATTTCGTGGTGCACATCTTCCAGGGCCGTGAGACCGGCGTCCTCAGTGACGAGAGCGAGAACGAGTTCAGCGAAGACGGTTCGGACCACTAGTTGCCTAGCTTTTTAATCAACCTCTGCCTTGGATCCAACCGTTCGTCCTGAGCCCCGTCGAAGGACCCCTCCGTCATTCCTGCGAAAGCAGGAATCCACTGCGCTCGAGTGCCGGCAATGATCTATACACCTGTCTTTTGACTTCACCACGCTACATGGATTCCGGCCTTCGCCGGAATGACGGCACACTTTATTTGGCAGTTGTGGATCACTTGCGATAGGCGCTCGCCTCCACCCTAACCCTCCCCTCTCACGGGAGAGGGGATTACTCTCGTCATTCCTGCGAAAGCTGGAATGACGAATGGGCGCCTATCATTTTGATAGATGCCCATTCTTTGCCGTTTCTAGTACCCCTGCCACACGCGATGCGCGAAGCATGGCGGATTGCTTACTTGAGCACGAACCCCTCGTAGCCGTTGGCCGCTACCTTCGCCCGCATGGCCCGCATGGCCGGGGCGGTGTCGGGAGCGGTCAGCAGGGCCCTCGCCTTCCCGGGAATGTTTCCTCCGTTGAACCAGTTGGCGTGCTTGGTGCGAAGGATCTTCTCGCCGTCCTCGTTCACGTGCTTGACCCAAGCGTCTTCCGACTCAAGGGTAGGCGAGATTCGTGAGAAGCCATTGTCGCGAACGTATCCGATGCACTCAGCCACCCAGTCCATGAGCGGCTCGGCGGCCCGGACGAAGTTCCCCACCGAAGCCGCGTTGACGGTGAAGAGGTTCGGGAAACCGACGCATGAGACTCCCATGTAAGTGCGCGGGCCATCGACGAATTTGTCCTTCATTAACTCCCCGCCCTCGCCGTAGATATCTATGTTCAGCAACGCGCCGGTCACGGCGTCGTATCCCGTCGCATAGATGATTACGTCGAAGTCGTACTCGGCATCGGCGGTCTTCACGCCGGTGGGGGTAATGCGCTCGATCGGGGCTTTCCGCACATCAACGAGCAGCACATTGTCTCGGTTATAGGTGTCAAAATAATGGGTCTCACAGGGGACGCGTTTGGCGCCGAAGGTGTGGTCTTTGGGCACCAGCATCTCCGCCACCACCGGGTCATGGACCCTCTCTCTGATCTTGCCGCGGACGAACTCAGCGTAGTCCTCGTTGGCTTCACCGGGGACGGTTACGTCCCGGAAATTGGAGAGCCATTTGGCGAATCCGGGCTTCTCCCATAGGGACTCGTACATGGCGAGACGCTCCTCCGGGGTGACATCCATCGCCGAACGGGGATCGAATTCGTGCATGAAAGAGCCCGCAGTTTCGTTGCAGGCCCGGAATATCTCGGGATATTTTGTCTTGATCTCGGCCATGGTCTCTTTATCGATGGGGCCATTCCGAAGAGGAGCGCAGAAATTCGCCGTCCGTTGGAAGACGGTCAGATGGGCAACCTCCGGGGCGACCATGGGGATGAGCTGCACTGCGCTGGCGCCAGTGCCGATCACGCCCACGCGTTTGCCGGCCAGGTCCATCCCTTCTTTGGGCCATCTGCCGGTGTGGCACCAAGGGCCTTTGAAGTCGTGGATGCCCTCAAAATCGGGTATGTAACCGGCCGAGAGAAGACCGACCGCCGTGACCAAGAATTGTCCGCTGATCTTCCGGCCATCCGTCGCCTCGACCAACCAGCGGTTCTCGTCCTCGTTATAAGTCGCCGATTTGACGCGAGTGTGGAACTGGATGTCCTTCCGCAGGTCAAACTTGTCTGCGACATAGTTCAGGTACCGTTCGGTTTCTGGCTGGCCTGCATAATGCTCTTCCCAGTCCCATTCCTGGAGCAGTTCCTCCGAGAACGAATACCCGTAGGAGTAGCTCTCAGAGTCGAAACGGCAGCCCGGATAGCGGGCCCAGTACCAAGTTCCGCCGACTCCGCTGGCCTCGTCGACCACTCGGACGGAGAGCCCGAGTCCCCGGAGGCGGTACAGCGCATACAATCCTGTGACTCCGGCGCCGATGATGACCACGTCGTATTGCTCGACGTCATCCGATTGTCCTGAACCGGCTGCCGGGTTTTCCTGTATCGATCTTGCCATGTCGCTCCTCCTTATAGAGCACTGGATGGTCGTAGTTTTATCGGGCGAATCAGCCCCATATATACGGCGACCGTGTCATATATTAAAACGCCCTCACTATTACAGATTCGAATGGAATAGTCCACCCCTTAATGCGCAAATACTCTGGTTAGTTATGGAGGTAATTCGTTGGAACACCTAGCCACCCAGTCTCTCGACCAGGCTGGCCACTGTCGGCCGGTCGGTGGGGGTCTGGCCCCTGTACTAGAATAAGACCGTCCTATCCTCGTCCAGGATAAAGTCGCCGTCAAGCTGTCTCCAGTCGCTGGCAGCATGCTGGTAGCGACGTCCCCGGGCGAAGTGCTTCAGGAAAGTCCAGACCGTCTTGGGCGAGAATAACTTCAATAGCCTGCCCTGGGTCAGGCTGTACGCGGCGTAAACGTCTCGCTCCGGGTCGGACCGGATGGTAAACGGGAGCTGGAGCTGCCGGGTAAGCTGAAACATCCGGTCCCTGGGCTCAAATGAGACCGCCACCACCCCGGAGCCCATAGCCTGACTCTCGCCGTATCTTTGCCGCAACTGCGACAGATGCTCTCTTCATGGGGCTCAAGCGAAATGTCTCAGGAAAATTAATAATATCTTCCGGCCTCGTAATTCCTGGAGGGAGATAAACTCGTCTTCCGGCATGGGCAAAGTGAAGCCTGGCGCGGCACGGCCCACTAGTACCGGGTCAACGACCGCCGGGTTAGTGTTCATATCGCGCTCATAATAAGAGTGTCATTTCCATGTGTCTGAGCCTGCGATTCAAACGTCTAATCTGTCGGCATGCGCGCTGCCGCGGTCGACTGCCCAGGGGCGAGGCCAAGCCGCCCCGATGATATACTCATCTCCTCACTCTCGAACCGTACGATGATTGTACAGATTTAGCCTTGGTAATAGACGCTCACTGCCACATCCTCCCGCCCTCTTTCCGCGACCGCAGAGCCGAGATCGCCCAACGCGACGCGACCTTTGCCGCGCTGTTGTCCGACCCGTCCGCGGCCATCGCATCCGCCGAGGACCTGCTCTCAGCCATGGACCGCAGCGGCGTTGACCGCGCCGTGGTCATGGGCATGGGCTGGACCTACCCGGATGTGGCTATGGAAGCCAACGACTACATCATCCAGGCGGTGGCGGACAATCCCAACCGTCTGACTGGCCTCTGTTCCGTCAACCCGGTTTGGGGAGAAAAGGCATTTTCCGAGGCCAAGCGCTGCTTCGCCGCCGGACTGGCCGGTATCGGCGAACTCCACGCCGACACCCAAGACTTCGATATAACCAGCGTGGAGACCATGGCCCCGATCATGGAACTGGCACGCTCAGACGGCAGGCCGGTATTGGTCCACGCATCCGAGCCGGTGGGCCACCGATATCCCGGCAAGGGCAGCACCACCCCTGACAAGCTGTACCGGTTCATCCAGAACTTCCCGGGAAACGCCATCATCTGCGCACATTGGGGCGGCGGGCTTCCCTTCTACTCCTTGATGCCCGAGGTCAAAGAATCGCTGAAGAAAGTGTACTTCGACTCGGCGGCGTCGCCCTTCCTATACCAACCCGAGGTATTCGCCACCGTGTCTGAACTTGTTGGAAAGGGAAAGGTATTCTTCGCCAGCGACTACCCGCTGCTGGACATCTCTCGTCCCCTGGACCAGGCCCGGAACGCCGGACTCGCCCCCGACGTGGAGGCTGCGCTGCTATCGGGAAACGCCGCCAAGCTGTTCGGCTTGTGACCGCTGCAGGCATGGATTCAGGCGAAATGGTCACCCTGCCCGACCACCTGCGGGAGAGACTCGATATCCTGTTCGTCGGTTTGAACCCCTCCCAATACTCGGCGGAGGTGGGCCATTACTTCGCCAACCCGCGCAACCGCTTCTGGCCGGCCTTCAACCTGTCGGGGTTGGTGGCCAGACAGGTCACCGCCGAGGAGGACGCCAGCCTGCTAGACGATGGCATCGGTTTCACCGACGTCGCCAAGCGGCCCACGCCCATGGGCTCGGGGTTGCGCGCCGCCGACTTTCGCAAATGGGCGCCGGTGTTGAAAGGAAAGATCGTCATGAATGCGCCGAAGTTGGTCTGCTTCCATGGCCTGATGGCTTACAAAGCCTATCTCCAGCATGGCGAGGGCGTGAAAGAGAAATCTGAGCTGGGAATGCAGGAGCGGATGATTGGCACATCCGCGGTATTCGTCGTGCCCAACCCCAGCCCAGCCAACGCCAAGTATTCCCTCGGTGACCTGGCTGAATGGTACGGGCGGCTTCGGGAGGCCAATCAGCGGTGACCACGTCCGGCGAGAAAAAGGTCCGTTCATTCATTGCCATTCTCGTTCCCAGTGAGGGAATCGAGGCTCTGGAACAGGTCGTGAAGAGTCTTGACCAGGAGATCGGTAGGCACGTACGCTGGGTCCGCCCGGAAGGCATCCACGTGACTCTCAAGTTCATGGGCGACATACCCGCCGCAACGGTCGAGCAACTTCTGGAGGCGCTGCCGCCGGTGGCCGCTGGATTCAGCCCCTTTGAGCTTGCCATCTCCGGTCTGGGCGCCTTCCCAAACCTCCGGCGTCCCCGCGTGCTGTGGGCGGGCTTGGACGGCGAACTTACGACATTGTCAGAGTTGCAATTGGCCGTCGACGAAGCGGTGGGGAAACTTGGCCTGCCCAGAGAGCAACGGGCCTTCTCGCCGCATTTGACCCTGGGTCGGGTGCGGAGTGACGTTGCCGAGGGGCAGTTGAGGAAGATCGGCGAGGTCATGTCCTCAACCGAGATACCCTCCATCCCAGGGTGGCCGGCGGACACGGTCAGCCTGATGCGCACCGAGCTTGATCCCGCCGGTTCCAGGCATTACCTGGTGGGCCCGGCGCCCATCGGTGGCAAATGATGGCAATGGACCGCCTGACCGCTACCATCCAGCCCGTGGCGCCCTTCAATTTCGAACTTACGGCGGGCTACCACACCTATTTTCAGAGTCGCTACGGCACCGACACCATGGAGGGCGGCATCTACCGGAGACTCCTAGACCTGGGGGACAAGCTGGTCTTGGCATCGGTACGTTCTGCGGGTACGGTGGATGCCCCGGAGTTGGCCCTGGAATTGCAGGGACCGGAATTGAGTCCTGAGAACGTCGATCTGGCCACCGAAAGAGTCTCCTGGCTGTTGGGAGTGGACCAAGACCTGGCGCCGTTCTACGAATTAGGCAGAGCGGACGAGGCGATGTCAGGCTTGGTGGATGAATTCTACGGTCTGCATCTGCCTCATACGGCCACGGTCTTCGAGGCGCTGGTGCTGGCGGTGTTAGGACAGCAGATTTCCACCAGCGTGGCCCGGATAATCCGCACTCTCTTGATCGAAACATTCGGCCCCAGCGCCGATTTCGATGGCGAAACCTACTACGCCTTTCCCCGGCCGGAGTCGATCTGGGCATCGTCGCCCGCCGAACTACACACCATGAAACTGACGCAGCGTAAGTCCGAGTACGTGCACGGGCTGGCCGGCTCGACGTTGGATACTTCCGTCGGTCTGGAGAGACTAGGCGAGTTGACCGACCCAGAAATAGTAGAGAAACTTACAGCGCTTCGTGGCGTAGGGCTGTGGACCGCCCAATGGGCCCTCATACGCGCCGTGGGCCGCCCCGACGCCCTGCCCCTGGGCGACCTGGCACTCCGGCGGGTGGTCTCGCGGCTGTTCATGGACGGCGCAGAATGCAACGACACCCAGGTGGAGGAGATCGCCATGCGCTGGTCTCCCTACCGCACCTTCGCGACGGTCTATCTGTTCAGCGAGCTTAGGACTGGGGCGGGCTAGGTGATCAACAGAATTGGGGAGAGAACGGCATGGCATTTCTAGGACTTAGATTGGGAAACGAGTCGCAGTTGAGCGTGGCAGATATCCAGTCCCTGGGGGATTTGGCCGAGGAACACGGGTACGGGGAGATCTGGATGACCGAAGGAGCGGGGCGTGACTCGTTGACCCAACTCACGGCCATCGCGACTGCCACAAGCCGCATCGGCCTGGGAACGGGAATACTGCCAATGTTCTCCCGGACACCTCTGATCACGGCCATGTCCTCTGCGGGTTTGGCTGCGGTCTCCGATGGCCGGTTCATCCTGGGGTTGGGTGTGGGCAACCGGCCTGCCACCGAGGATGGACATGGAGTGGCCTACAACCAGCCCATCGAACACCTCCGGGATATGGTTAATATTATCCGAAGCCTGCTTCAAGGTGAGGTTGTTAGCCACCAGGGGAAGGCAATCACCGTTAGCGGGGCGTCATTAGGCGATGCCCGGCCCGAGAAATCCGCGCCGATCTACATCGCAGCCCTGGGTCCGCGGATGTTGCAACTGGCCGGGGAGGTGGCCGACGGCGTTCTCTTGAGTTGGACCGCCGCCAGTTACTTGAAAGAGGCCATCCAACTGGTGCGCGACGGGGCCACCAAGGCTGGCCGCGACCCATCTGAAGTGGCAATATCCGGTTATCTCCGGGTTGCTGTGACTGACGACTTGGCTGCGGGCCGGAACAATTTGAGGCGGGAGATCGCCCGTTACGCCGGCGGCTCCCACTACCAGTCATATTTTCGAAACACCGGTTTCGATGCGGAAATGGCGGAAGCGCTGATTGCCAGGGACCACGCCGACAACCCGGCTATGGCCGGGGCCATCGGCGAGAAGATGCAATCGGAATTGGGCGTGGTCGGCCCGGCCGAAGTCTGCCAGGCGCGCATCGAGGAGTTGCGGGCGATGGGTCTGACGAAACCAGTGATCGCCCCGCTAACCGTGGGAGACATCAAGGACTCCTATCAACGGACGATCAAGGCATTGGTGCCGTAAGTCTCCAACCCAACTAAATCACCAAAACGAGAGATGTATGTCCTCCGTACTAGTCTTTGTATTCGATGGCCTTCAGCCTTCCCAGGTAAATCCCCGGTTGATGCCCAATCTAGCGGCATTTGGCACTGCTGGGGTGACCTTTACCAACCACCATGCGGTGTACCCGACCGTGACCCGGGTCAACTGCTCCAGCATGGTCACCGGCATGGACCCGGGTCGTCACGGCCTGGCCGGAAACCGGCTTCTGATACGGGACTTCGACCCGGACAACGCCATGGGGGCCATGGAGCCCGAACTGACGCGGGTGGCCGCTGCCGGAGTGCCAGTGCTTCTGGCGCCGACGCTGGCCCAGATACTCTCCCAGCACGGTAAAGAGTACGTGGCCATCGGGGTAGGGACCAGTGGTAATGCCTACCTTCACAACCCGACCACGGAGGATTCGGGCGGAGCGACCATCCACCCGACATTCGCCCTCCCCAGAGACCTCCACGAATCGCTCATCGACCGGTTTGGTCCATGGCCGGACGAAGCCGTGCCCAACACGTCGAGATTGGCCCACGCCGTGCGCATCATGACCGAATATGTGCTGCCCGAACGCATGCCCGCTGTGGCCCTAATCTGGTCGTCGGAGCCCGACAAAGCCCAGCACGCCGCCGGGATCGGCTCCAGCCTCTCCGACACCGCCATCAAAGAGGCGGACGGGCAGTTCGGAGACGTGCTGCAATGGCTGCGGGAAGCCGGCCGGATGGAAGACACGGATATCATCGTGGCTTCGGACCATGGATATTCGACTATCTCCGAGGCCGTTGCCGTTGAGTCGTTGGTGCGGGAGGCTGGCTTCCCACCGGGCGGCGAGCCTGGTGGAGTGGTGGTTGCGCAGAATGGTGGGGCGGTGCTCTTCTATACCCCACCCGGAGACTTGGTCACGGCCCGGCGGTTGGCGGCATGGCTGATGGCGCAACCATGGTGCGGCGTATTAACGGCGTCGGACGCCGTCTCCGGCATCGTTGGGACGCTGCCGGCCTCATTGGTGGGAGACGAGGGCCCACGAACGCCTGAATTGACGATGTCGTTCCGCTGGGAATCGGCTGACAACGAGGCCGGATACCCCGGCATGGTCTACTCCACCTACGGCGAGCCCGGCACGGGTCAGCACGGTTCCATGAGCCGTCATGAGATGAACAACATCCTCTTTGCCGGTGGACCCAGTTTCAGGTCAGATCTCAGGACGGAGGTCCCCTCTGGCAACTTGGATCTGGCGCCCACCATCCTAAGAATCTTGGGCATCTCGGGGGACGGAGATATGCACGGGAGAGTCCTGGAGGAGTCCCTTACCGGAGGAGATGACATGGACTGGACCAGCGAAGTGCATTACGCTGAAATCAGCTTAGGCGAAGAAATATACCGCCAGCAGATCAAAGTATCGACGGTAGGGTCAACCTCATACGTGGACGAGGGCAACCGGGTAATTTAAGAAAGAGAAACCTCAACAATTCGGTAATTATGGGTAGGGTTCCACACCTATTCTGGCAAATTTCGTAAATCGAACCCAGTTTCTGCGACTATTGCCTGCGCTTTGGAAGATTCTTAAGATGGAATCAAGTTCTGCCTAAATCGGAGGCCGCTCCCTGCATCATCCAGCCGAAAATAGGTAAAACAGCTTCTTGAGAAGTTAAATGCGACGACCCGGTCCCATCGGGGGACGCTGTGAGTTCCGACTTCCCACTGCCAAGGATTGGTCCCGATCGCTTCGGTCGGGGCCGAACGCCCTGTGATATCCGAAATAAGTACCGACCCGAGCGATGCGGGAATCATAGCCTTCCGGTCTAACGAGATGATCGTCGTGAACGACTACCCGTCGTACATCTCTACCCTTCAGAACAATTCGATGACGTAACGGCTACGGGCCGGAGCATCCTCGTGGTGGACGACGAACCCGAAGTTAGGAACATCTTGAACTGGGTTTTGTCGTCAGTCGGGCATGACGCAGTTTTGGCCTCCGAAGGCAAAGAAGCATGGAAGTTGATTCAACAGAATCGTTTCGACAGTATTTTCTTGGACCTGAGGATGCCTGGGGTAGACGGCCAAGAGCTTTACGAACAGATCATCGAGTATTCTTTTGACCTGGCTAAGAAAGTGGTTTTTGTCACCGGGGATACGGCTAGGGCGGACACCGAACGATTCCTCGAATCGACCGCCAACCCGGTGCTCGGGAAACCCTTTACGATTGAAGCTATCCGCCAACTGCTTTAATATCTCGCTAACGACCCTCGGAAACCAGATATTCTTTCGGCGGTAAGACCGTCGTATATGCGGCGTCCCGCCACGCCCAAAAAGGGAGCAACACAAGCCCATGAGTGTTCAAGGTCTGGACCCAGATGAGCTCGCCGCCCGGCGGGACGAGATACTGAACCACTTTTCCCGCATCGACCGTGAGTTCGACCGGAGGCGTGGGGAGAACCGGCTATTGGTCAAGGGCGATGATATCGAGTGGGAGTCGGCGTCCCGCGTGCACCCCACCCAGCAAGAAGGCCATCTGCTGGCCCGGATCATATCCCCGGAATTGGGTTTCAATATCCATACTTTCCGGGTCTTCAAACGCCAGATCGGCGGCGGCGGTATAGACGGCGCTTTCCACACCCACGGTGATGCCGTCAAATACTACCTTGAAGGCAAGGGCAAAGAGATCATTGATGACCAGGAAGTAGAAGTGTCGCCGGGCGATCTCGCTTTTATCCCCGCCAATATCTGGCACGGCACCGAGAATACGGGCGATGAACCGATGGTGTTCATCGCCTTTCACCAGATTCCTGGAACACACCTGCCGGTACCTGCATCATGGCAGTATCATGCCGACGACCTGACCGAGCATGAGAGCATCGACAGCCTCATCGCGAAGATGGAGAACGAAGACCCCGCGGCCATGGACTCGGCAACCCTTTACTCGTGGCGGCAGCACCTATTGCATGAACTTGGCATTTTGGATGACGAGTTCAACAACCGGAGAAAATCCAAGAATTACCTGGTGTCACGAGACCAAATCCCCTGGGAAACTCCGGCCGACAGCCAGTCCGTCACCCTGATTGCTCCTGAGCTGGGCTTCGACATCCACACCCTTCAGTTATCGGTGCGGGTGATGCCCCCCGGTCACACCGACAGCACGTTCCATCGGCACGGCGAGGCTGTTCACTACTACCTTTCGGGACAAGGCCATCAGATAGTGGGAGAGGAATCTATCGCGGTCGAAACCGGAGACTTGGTCTTCATTCCGGCCGGTATCGCCCACGGCATCAAGAACTCTGCGGACGCTCCCATGCGGGTCTTGGTTGCTGAGCAGTTGCCGGGTACCTACCTGCAAAGACCGGTGATCAAGGGAAATTCCTAAAGCGATTCAATTAGAGCCATCGGCTAAACCAGCGGAATAAATTTGGAGGAAGAATTGGATTCCATGAAGAGCATGGGCGTTCTCTTGCCCACCAGAGGCGTATTGGTCTACGCCAAAGGCAGCAGACCCAGGGTGGAGCTGAACTGGCAGATGGCGGAGACCGCTGAGCGCATCGGCTTTGACTCTGTTTGGGTCGGCGACAGTATCACTTCCAAACCACGCCTGGAACCGCTAACGGTGATGGCCGCTCTGGCCGCGCGCACTCACAACGTCAAGATCGGGACCGCCGTCATGCTGAACGCACTGCGGCACCCGGTGCACCTCGCCCACTCCGTCTCGACCATCGACAACATTTCGGACGGCCGCGTCATCTTGGGTCTGGGCGCCGGCAGAAGCAACAACCAGATGTTCGTGGATGAGCATTCCTTTGTGGGTGTCCCCATAGAAGAGCGAGCTGACCGCATGGAAGAGAGCATCGATCTCCTCCGGAAGCTGTGGTCTGAAGACGAAGTTTCGAATCCAGAAGGTTTTTACCCTCTAAACAACATGAGTTTGGAGCCGAGGCCGGTCCAGGAGCAGGTGCCCATCTGGCTCTCCAGCAACTGGGTACAGCGGGGCCTGCGCAGAGTAGCGGCCCAGGGCGACGGCTGGATCACCAACGTGCCATCCACGGAGATGTTCACCAAGTGCTGGGACAAGATCGAGGAGAAGTCCAAAGAGATTGGCCGAGACCCCGGCACCCTGAAGCGATGCCTCTACATATCCGTCAATCTCAACGATGAGGACGAGGCCCTGGCTGAAGGCGACGGGTTCATGCAGGCTTACTACGGCATTCCATACGAGGTGGTCAGCAAACAGCTGCTCTGCGTCTTCGGGCCGGCCCGAAAAGTCATCGACGCCATCCAGCGGTACAAAGAAGCCGGCGTCGACTACTTCATAGTCCGGTTCGCCTCGCCCAATCAGATGGACCAACTAAGTAAGTTCACCGAGTTGGTTGCGCCGCACGTTTAGGCTAGGGTGAGCGTGGATCCTTCGACAGGCTCAGGATGAGCGAGAATTACCGTGTGGAATCTTTAAGGCATGTTCAGCGTAAGGCAGCGAAAAGAAACGCGGCTGAGCCGCCCGCCCTACCCCTTCAGCATTTTCGTCAGTGCCATGGGGTTACGGGACTTGGCCATCTGCTTCATCATCTTCTGAGTTTGTTTGAACTGGTTCAGCAGTTGGTTCACGTCCGCGGGGGTGGTGCCGCTGCCCCGGGAGATGCGGCGCCGGCGGCTACCGTTCAGAATCTCAGGCCGCTGGCGTTCCTGGGGGGTCATGGACCTGATGATGGCCTCGATACGTTCCATGCGGCCGTCGTCCAAGTCGCCCACGGACATCTTCTTGCTGATCTGACCCATCCCCGGAATCATATCCATCACTGAAGACAGCGAACCCATCTTCTTGACGCTCTGAATCTGGGTCAAGAAATCCTCCAGGTCAAAGCTGGCCTGGCGGAACTTTTTCTCCATCTCCTCGGCCTGTTTCTCGTCCACCGCATCCTGGGCCTTCTCGATGAGGGTCAGGATGTCACCCATGGCCAGTATGCGCGAGGCCAGGCGGTCGGGGTGGTAGGCTTCCAGGCCGTCGGAACGCTCGCCCACGCCCATGAACTTGATGGGCACGCCGGTTACGCGGGTGATGGACAGCGCTGCGCCGCCGCGGGCATCTCCGTCCATCTTCGACATGATCAGGCCGGTTAGGTCTACTTTTCCGTGGAACCCCTCGGCGGCGTTCACAGCTTCCTGACCGGTCATGGCGTCCACGACCAGCAGGACCTCGTGGGGGTTGACCGCTTTCTTGACCTCGCGCAGCTCCTTCATGAGGTCTTCGTCGATCTGCAGGCGGCCTCCGGTGTCGATGATGGCCCAGTTGACGCCCAATTGGCGGGCCTTTTCCACGCCGTTCTTGGCCACCTTGACCACGGTTGAAGACTGGGGGTCCTCGGAATAGACGGGGATGTCCAATTGTTTGCCCAGGGTCTCCAGTTGTTGGATGGCGGCCGGGCGGCGGAGGTCTGCGGCGATGAGCAACGACTTGTGGCTCTCGCGGCGCAGGTGCAGGGCCAGCTTGGCGGCGGTGGTCGTCTTACCCGAGCCCTGCAGGCCCACCAGCATAATAATCGTCACCGGCTGGCTGGAGAGAGTCAGGGAGTTGTCCCCGCCGCTTAGCAGTGCGGTCAACTCCTCTTGAACGATCTTGATGACCTGCTGGCCGGGAGAGAGACTCTCCAGAACGTCCGATCCTATGGCCCGCCCTTTCACGGCGGCCACGAAGTCTCTGGCGACCCGGAAATTAACGTCGGCTTCCAGCAGCGAACGCCGGACCAGGCTCAGGGCCTCGTCGACGTCGGCTTCGGTCAAGCGGCCCTTGCTGGTCAGCTTGTTCAGGATGCCGGTCAATCGCTCGGTTAGGTTCTCAAACATATCTGTTATGGCGGCCTTTATTTCGAAAGATTCTGCTATGAATTGTAGGCTGGCCTGAGATTCACGGTCAAGGCGGTTAGAAGTGATTTACTCCCAACGGAACAGGCGCACAGCTATGAGGAACGTCACGGCCAGCCAGGCGGCCAAGCCAAGGACGTTGCCCCATTGAGACCAGAGGCTTGCGCCGTCGACCGCCACGTTGCGCAGGGCGTCGGCCAGGTAGCTCAGGGGCAAGAAGTCGGCCACTGCCCGTAGTGGCCCAGGCATGGCGTCCCTGGGGAAGAACACCCCCGAGAGAAACATCATAGGCAAGGCGATAGCATTGGCCACCGGCGCGGCGACATCTTCGGTGCGAGCCCACCCTGAAACGGCGAAACCCATGCTGACGAACACCCCGCCACCAAGCAAAGCCAGTAATAGCATGAATCCCAGGTTGCCCTCAAGGTGCACGTCGAAGGCCAACACCGCTAGACCCACCAGCACCAGGGTCTGCAGGATAGACACCGACAGGCGAGTGAAAACCTGTGCGAAGATGAAACTGGCCGGCAGGATAGGCGTCGCCTGCAGCCGTCGCAAAACCCCCCGGCTCTTCAGCTGCACGAACGAGAATGCCACGCTGAACAGGCCCATCTGCATGATCGACATGGCTACCACGCCCGGCAACAGAAAATCGATGAACTTCAGGTTGCGGCTGTCCACCGGTTCCGCTTCGATCCTGTAACGGTCCGAGATATCCCCTTCGGCGAAGGTCATCTCGTCCAACACATGTTGGATGATGGTCTGCCCGGCGGCCGATTCCTGGGGTTCCCCTTCGTTGTAGATGACGGTGACCCGGCGTTGGACTGGGGACTGGGCTTCACCGAAGCCTGGCTCGATGATCAACAGCAGGTTGCGGTCGCCGTCCAACAGGGCCTCCCGCTCTTCAGCCTCAGAAAGGGCATCGGAGATGTCGAAGGTGTCCAGGGCGCGGACCTCGCTAATCAGCTTCCGGGACGCCTCGTTATTGGCCCGGTCGACGATTCCCAGGTCTACGGTGCGAAAAGCGCCGAAGTCCAACAGACCGAACACCGAGATCAGCACCAGTGGCAGAAAAAACGTCCAGAAGATGGCCTGGCGGTCCCGGAACCAGATGCGCATGGATGCGCGGGTGAGGCTGAGCGTGGGGTTGGTCTTTAAAAGACGGTTCAGCATTAGTCGTCCCGAAGCCCCCGGCCTGTGAGGTCCAAGAAAACGTCCTCCAGGTTGGCTAACGTCTCGGTACGTTCCTTTTCGAAACCCCTGCTCAGGAGAGAATCAACCAACGCCGAGGGCCGGTCCAGAGCTACGATTTTGCCGCGGTCCATGATGGCCACCCGGTCGCACAGCTCCTCAGCCTCCGCCATGTAATGGGTGGTCAGGAGCACGGTGCGGCCTTCCGATTTGAACCGCTGGACCAGCGCCCACATGTGCCGGCGGGCCTGCGGGTCCAACCCCGTGGTCGGCTCATCAAGGAAGAGCAAGATGGGGTCGTTGACCAAGGTCGAGGCAACAGAGAACCGCTGTTTCTGGCCGCCGGATAGTTCTTTGAAAAGGGCGTCGGCTCGGTCGGCAAGTTCGACCTCCCGTAGCAGGTCTAGGGCGTCGATCTCGCGGTGGTATAGACTGGCCATCACGTCCAGGATCTCCGCCAGGTTCAGCCGGTCGAAGAACGCGGAAGACTGGAGTTGGATGCCGATAACTTTCTTGATCGCCCGCGGGTCCTTCTGGACGTCGATCCCGTTGACCACGGCCGTGCCGCCGTCCGGCTCCCGCATGCCCTCCAGGATCTCCACGGTGGTAGTTTTGCCCGCCCCGTTGGGGCCCAGGATGCCGAAGACCTCCCCGGAACCCACGGAGAATGACACACCGTCCACGGCTTTCAGTTCGCCGTAGCTTTTGCGCAGGTCTTGTACTTGGATGATTTGTTCCATACCTTTCGTGCGTGCAGCCCTGTGCTAGAATTAGCTACGCTCCAGTCGACATAACCTTCGATAAAAGGTGCTCTGGGGCAGTCTTCTTCGGTGTGGTGGAGGTTGGAGGTGGCCGGTTCTAAACCAAGCTCTCTGTTGAACCCTCTTTTTAGGGCCGGCGCGAGGCCCTCCCCATGATACCCCTCAAACTCACTCTCAGTAACTTTCTGTGTTATAGAGAAAACGTAGCTACGCTGGATTTTGCCGGCCTCCATGTTGCCTGCCTGTGCGGCGCCAACGGCCACGGCAAGTCGGCTCTGCTAGACAGCATCACCTGGGCGCTGTGGGGCAAGGCCAGGGGCAAAGTCCAAGACGAGATGATTTCCTACGGCGCCGACGAGTGCCGCGTGGAGCTCGATTTCTCCTCCCGCGACCAGAGCTACCGTGTGATCCGCAGTCACGCCCGGGGCGGCACGCGGCGCAGGGGCGGGGCCTCCGACCTGCAACTGATGGTCTTAGAGAATGACACACCGCGTCCAATAACCGGCGACATGATCCGCGAAACTCAGGCCCGAATCGACCAGACCATCGGTATGGATTACGACACGTTCATCAACTCGGCCTTCTTAGTCCAGGGCCGGGCCGACGAGTTCACCAACAAGACAGCCGCGGAGCGCAAGGCCGTCCTCAGCAAGATACTGGGCCTGGAGACCTATGACCGGCTCCAGGTGCGCGCCAGAGAGCGCAACAGTTGGGCCGAAAATACCGCCAAGATCGCGGAGGGCACGGCGGACCGCCTGCGCAGGGAGTTGGAACAGCTTGTAGAGCCCTCGACGGAGTTGGCGGAGGTAGAAGCGAGTCTGTTTACGCAGAATAAAGAGCTGTCGGAACAGCAGGTCAAGACCTCTGGTCTACGGGACCAGGTGGGCGAGTTGCGGCGACAGCAAGCCGGCGAGGCAGAGGCAGCCCAGCGGCTAACCGACTTGGCAAAAGAGATGGCGCAGTTCGAATCGGCCCATCAAACAGCCCAGCAACAGGTGGCGGGCTTCGAGAAACTGGTGGGACAAGCCTCGGCCATCCGCCAAGGTGCCGCCCAACTGGCCACGGCCCGCACCGCGTTCGCCCGCCTGGAAGAGGCCGGCCGGACCTTCGACGAACTCGAACGACAGCGTGCGGCCGCGTTGGGAGCCGTCGACGTCAAACGGACCTTGTTGCAGTCCCAGGTCCAACAACTAACATCGGAGATCGAGACCCGCATCAGCCCCAAAGCACAGGGTCTGGAACAGCTTGAAACCACCAAGCTTCAGTTGGATAACGAAGGGCCGGCATTAGAGGAACAGGGAAAGGCCCTTAACGCCGAGCGGGAGCGCCTCAACGGCCTGGCGGTCCAGACCGGACAATTGCAGGGAGCGCTGGAGCGGTCGGCCAGCGAAGGAAAAGAACTGGCCGCCAAGAAAGAACTGTTGGACGGCGCCAACGGCCAGGAGGCGGTGTGCCCGTTGTGCCAGACCCCGTTGAGCCAGGACGGCTGCCAGCGCCTGGTCGAGACATTTGATGCCGACATCCAAGCCAAGCGAGACGAGTACCGAAACACATCGGCCCAGATGAATTCCCTAAAAACTGAAACCCTGGAGTTGGAAGGCCGTTTGCCGCAACAGGAACAGGCTTTATCCAAGGCGCAGACCAAACGCCAGGTGAAGTTGCAGCAACTGGACCGGCAGATGCAGGAAGCCCAGCAAGCCCGGCTGGACCTGGCGGAAGCAACCCCCAGACTGACGGCCATGCAGGCGTCGTTGGCTGACGGGTCGTTCGCCACAGAGGAATCGGTCGCCTTTAAGAAACTGGAAGCCCAGATACAGGAATTGGAGTACGACCCGGACACCCGTCAACGCATCTACCAAGAGACAGTCGGCCTGGAAGAGTTCGCCCAACAGGAACGTCTTCTGGAGCAAGCGGAGTCGGGCCTGCCAGGGGCCAAAGAGGCCGCCGAACAGAATGCGACCATGGCCCAGCGTCGCAAGGAAGAAATCGCGCTGCTGCAGACCCAGGCAGAGAATTCCAAGCAGGCTCTGATTGGCCTGGCTGCGTTGGAGAGCGGTCTTACCCAAGCCGAACAAGCAGAACGCGAGTTGGGGGTCAAGATTCAGCAGGCCATCGAGCGTCAGGGGTATCTTCGGAACCAGGTGGAGCGCAAGGAATCCCTGGGGCAGGAGTTGATCTCGGAAACGGCCAGGCTGACCGCCGTGCAGGACGAGCAGTCCATCTACCAGGAGCTGTCCACCGCCTTTGGCCGTCAGGGAGTCCAGGCCATGCTCATTGAGACGGTGGTGCCGCGGCTGGAGAACGAGACCAACGAGTTGCTGGGCCGCATGACCGACAACCAGATGAACATCAGACTGGAAACCCAGCGGGAGCGGGCTTCCGGACAGGGCGAACCCAGGGAGACCCTGGAGATATTCGTTGATGACCGGGGTCAGTCCCGCAGCTACGAGATGCTGAGCGGCGGCGAGGCCTTCCGGGTGAACTTGTCCTTGCGCATCGCCCTTTCAAAGGTGCTGGCCCAACGGATCGGCGCGCCCCTTCCGACACTGTTCATCGATGAGGGGTTCGGCACCCAAGACACGGTGGGGCGGGAGCGGATACTGGACGTGATTAACACCATCGGAGACGATTTCGAGAAGGTGTTGGTGATCACCCACTTCGACGACCTGAAAGACGGCTTCACCGTGCGCATCAATGTCCAGAAGGAAGAATCGGGCTCCACTTTCTGGATCGATTGATCGTCGATCGCACTCTAACTCTAGGCACAGGAGAGAGATTTGACTTCAATTCCCGGCAGCGACATCCAGGTACGCCGCGCTTCTTTGTTGCATGTGGATGCCATCATCGACTTCAACGTAGCCATGGCTGAAGAGACCGAGGGCAAGTTTTTGGACATCGAAGTTGTCCGGCCTGGGGTCGAGGAAGTGTTCAACCGTAACGACCTGGGGTTCTATTTGGTTGCGGAGCACACCGGCCATCCCGTGGGTCAGCTTCTTATCACCTACGAGTGGAGCGACTGGCGAAACTCCTTCTTCTGGTGGATACAGAGCGTCTACGTGAAGCCAGATTACCGGCGGCAGGGCGTGTACAAGGCCCTCCATTTCTACGCGGCGGAGGTTGCGCGCCGGGAGGGCAACGTCCGAGGGCTGCGGCTTTATGTAGACAAGGACAACACCGTCGCCCAGAGGGTTTACGCCGGCTTGCGCATGCGCCCGACCCACTACGCCATGTATGAAATCGATTTTGATGCTCCACCGGAGCGAAACGTGCCGGCGCCGGAGCCCGATATAGAAAGACCAGAAGAGGAGCAAGATGACTCTGTCGAGTAACGTGAAACAATTTGCCACCGAGAACCATCAGGGTGTACTGACCAGCTTCCGGAGGAACGGCATGCCCCAGATGAGCATCGTCACCTGCGGGGCGTTCGGCGACGGCGTGGCGTTCTCCACTACCGCTGACCGCGCCAAGCTGCTCAACCTGAGACGTGACGCCCGCTGTTCGCTGATGGTCTCCAAACAAGACTGGTGGGGCTACGTAGTCTTCGAGGGCAAGGCGACCATCCTCGCATCTGATAACACCTCCGTCGACGAGCTCCGGGACGCCCTGCGCGACGTCTACCGTGCTGCCACCGGCGGAGACCACCCCAACTGGCAAGAATACGACCAGGCCATGGTCGACGACCGCCGCGCCGCAGTCATAGTGGTCCCGGACCAGATCTATGGGACGGCGGTTTAGCTGAACGGTGCCCCAAGACCCTAATTGGAACAGCCTTCTGAAAAGTTCGTGGTTTCGCGTTTCTTCCGCCGCTTCCCTTGCCACGATAATTCTGAACTTACCCCCCACGAAATATTTCACGAGATCGGTTTTTTCCTTAGTGAGATTCCAAGCTGTATCCAGTGGGACGTGACTAATCCGACCGGAGGGCTTCAGCTTGAGATTAGGTTTTTAGCAGGAGTTCTAGGTGGGCTAGCGTTTCACTTTGCGGTAGGCGCATGTGCCGCTGCTCTACTAATTTTTCCGGAAAAATAGATTTGAACTTATTGGTGTTGCCAGCGAGGCTTGGTTATTTAGGCCATTTATTGGACTGATGGATCTGGGTTTCATCCGTCGTCCGATTGACCCGGCAGACGAAACTATCGTCCAGCTAATCGTGTCTGAAAGTAACGGGGCATTGTTTGCTTGGGCGGTGTTTACTCTGTTGGTGGTCGTTTCTCTTGCCTGTTTGGCCGTGCTCGTAATGAAGAAGAGGATGCTCGGATCCGTACTATCCCGACTTCGATTTGTCGGATTTGGGTTCTGCGGGATTCTCCTCGCAGTAGGACCGATTGGTTTCATTGGAGTCTTGATAGGCGGTCGTTCTATTTTCTGCATATCGACTTGATTGAATTGGTGAACCATATTGGAATCTTTTGTAGTTGCTGGGCTGATCATTTCACCAACCCCACCCCAGCTCTCCCAAACCAATACCAGTCCGTCTAGCCCTATAGAATCGGGACCGTTTGACCCTAAAACCCGGCTTCGTCCGATGGTAGGGTGCAAAACGTCAGACTTCGCGGGGAGGAGTGATGCTATGAAGTTTGGGTTGCTGCACCTGTTCGAAAACCCCGGTCACAAGACCGAAAAGGCCGTCGTGGAAGAGAATCTGGAGATGGTCCAAGGGGCTGATGAGATGGGCTACGATTCGGTCTGGTTGGCCGAGCATCATTTCTCCGAGTATGGAGTGATGCCTTCTATATCCGTGATGGCGGCAGCGTTGGCCGCACAGACAAAGCGGATTCGTATCGGTTCTGGAGTGGTTGTGTTGCCGCTGCACAATCCGATCCGCGTCGCCGAAGAGTTTGCCATGGTGGATTTGCTTAGCGACGGCAGACTCGAATTCGGAGTGGGGCGTGGCTACCAGCCCAGCGAATTCGCGGGCTTCGGCGTCAACATGGAAGATAGCCGTGAACGGTTTGATGAATACCTAGAGGTCATACTGAAATTGTGGTCGGGAGAGGAAGTGACCTTTGACGGCAAGTACATCCAGTTGGACGGAGTTCGGGTAAGGCCCAAACCCCTTCAGGACCCTCACCCGCCAGTGTGGGCCGCGGCCCTCAGCCCGGGGTCTTTCAGCCTTGTGGGCAGCAAGGGCCATAACCTGTTGTTCCCGCCGCCGTGGGCGCCGTCCACCACCGCTATCGATGCTTATCGGCAGTCTCTCGCCGCCGCCGGACATGACCCGGAGAGTAAACGGGTCGCCGCTTTGGTCCACCTCTATGTGGATGATGATACGGAGCGGGCGAAGAGGGATTTTGAGGACCCCCTCATCTGGTACTACCGGACATTTTCCGGACTTGTGGCGCGTCCTGCCTCTGCGTCGGCGCCCGCCAGCTACGAGCACTACGGTTCCCTGCGGGATTTGACCCAAACCGTGACCTATGACCAGTTATTGGACCTGGATGGTGTGGTTGTAGGGGATCCCGAAACGTGCATCAGGAAGATTCGCCACCTTGATGAGATCTACGGCCTATCGGATATCCTGTTCTGGACCCGTCTTGGTGGACTCGACCACCGTAAGGTAATGCGCTCGATGGAACTGTGCGCAAAACACGTCATGCCAAGGTTTCAGGACGGGCTGAAGGTCGGCTAGCGTAAACCAGACAAGGCGCAAGTGATGCAACTGCATCACTTCCTATGATCAAGCGGCATCTTTCGCGGACTTCTAATGCCCCCTTACAGTTATTGCCAATAAAGGGTAATAGGAGGAACCGAGATGAAGTTTGGCCTTTTCTACCTATTCAGCGACTTCGGCGATATCCCCCAGCAACAGTTGTTCAAAGAGGTGCTGACGGAGATCGAGTACGGCGAGGAGCTGGGGTTCGAGTCTGTCTGGCTCCCGGAACACCACTTCGCGGTATACGGCATGTTGGGCAACCCGATGACCTTTGCCGCGGCGGTATCCCAACGCACCCATACCATGAAGATCGGCACCGCCATCATGGTGCTGCCGTTCCAACACCCGCTGCGGTTGGCGGAGGACGCCGCTCTAGTAGATACCCTCAGCGATGGGAGACTGATGCTGGGCTTGGGAAGGGGTTATCAACCGCCCGAGTTCAACGGTTTCGGCATTCCGCAAGAACGATCTTCCGATATTTTCGAGGAAGGCATGGAGATTCTGACCCGTGCGTTGAGCGGGGAAAAATTCACCTACAACGGTGAGTTTTATCAGATCAAAGAGCCGACCGAGATATTCCCCAAGCCCATTCAGCAGCCCCATCCCCCTTTCTACATCGCAAGCATCAGCCCAAGGAGCTATGAGGTCACGGCCAAGTACGGCGCCTCCCTCATGCGGTCACCACAGTTCGCCAACCTAGACGCGGTGGCTAGCGGTTTTGAGGTCTACAAGACCAAGATGCGGGAGTACGGCCACGACCCAGACGCACTGGACCAACCGTTCTCCGTGCGGACCTACGTGGCGCCGACCAACGCGGCAGCCATGGGCGAGACTGAGAACATGGTCTGGTTCTTCAAACTCATGGCCACCCTCCTTCCGGGTGCGCCCGGCCGGCCGACGCCGCCGTCG